>ENA-OQBU01000236-OQBU01000236.1-human-gut-metagenome-genome-assembly--contig:-NODE-236-length-13617-cov-6.090586_pt1 | contig 13617 bp, 18 predicted proteins | sample MGYA00242492_ERZ504566 | MGnify/ENA primary metagenome ERZ504566 (study PRJEB26092, sample SAMD00036261) | human gut metagenome | host: Homo sapiens | study: EMG produced TPA metagenomics assembly of...
GACGGTCAATTGCCCGGCCAAAAGGATAGATTCCCAATTGGAAAAGTAGGTTTGCATAAAAGTACCTTCAGAATGTGACAAACAAATGGGACGGTTAAACGTTTTATCCCGTCTACCCTGCGGTTTTTACCACTTGCCTAAATGACGAACGCATAACCTCTGATAAAGGTTTTACTAAAGGAGTACCAACGTTTATCAATGCGCCGTGGTGGCGCCGGGCCAGGAGGTAACATCATGTTCCAGGCTGGAGATGTCGTCGAGACCGACTTCGAAGGATTTCTGAAGCTGCTGCGTTCCAAGACGCGCGCTTTCGTGTCGATCAACGATCACGAGTACTACATCACGCACACCGATGGCTATTGGCGTGTTCAGGATTGCGAGGCCCTCAACGATAAGGGCCACTTTACTGACTGCTCCGAGCTGGTCAACACGGTCTGCGAGGTCGTCGAACTGCCGTGGATCTGTGGCAAGAGCCTGCACGACAGCTTCTCGGGCGCCACGGTCTACGAGGCCGTCGCTGCGTAACAGCCAACAATCGATATTCTCTCGCAACCGCCGGCGCCGCCCCCGCGCCGGCGGTCTTTTTGTCGACATGCCTATGTTGACCTGACCATATATAACGAGCTTATTGACGATAGTCAAAACTCGGACTAATGTAGAGATGTAAATTGGTCAAAACTCGGACAATCGAATGGTGGGATAGATGAATAGTGCGGTTACGCTGGTCGATTTCGACCGGATGCTCAATGGACTCGACCATATCTATTCGGAGTTCTCGCGCACCTGCGGTCTTTCGGATTGCGCCTATTGGATGCTCGTCGACACCAGCACGGCGGACGGCAGCATCGCCGTGAGTCGGCTGACGAGTGAATGGTTCTACAGCAAACAGACCATCAATTCGGCGATCAAGACGCTTAGGGCGCGAGGGCTCGCGACGTTGGAGTTTGCCGAGGGCAGTCGTAAGAACAAGGTTGTGCGACTGACCGCAGAAGGTATGCAGTTTGCCAAGCGCTACGCGTTGCCGGCGCAAAAGGCCGAGCAGCAGGCATTCGAGGCGCTCGAGCCGTGGGAACAGCGCGAGATCATGCGCTTGGTCGGTAAGTTCTCCCATGTTCTTAACGAAGAGTGCGAGGCATTTAAACGGCAAGTTGCCGCCGAGAACGAGGCTGCCGATAAGGGCGAGGGGGAGACATGCGACTCTTAATGAGGTTTATGAGGCCGTACCGCGGTCTGATCGCGGTGACGCTGCTGGTGCTGCTAATCGACAACGTCGGTACGCTGCTCGTGCCCACGATGTTGGCGAACATGGTCAACACGGGCATCACGACGGGCGACGTCGATTACATCTTGCGCAACGGTCTGTACATGCTCATCGCGACCGGCATGGCCAGCGGTGGTGCGGTGCTGGGCTGTTATCTTTCGGCCCGTCTGGCGGCCAATGTGGCCTGCGACATCCGCAACGCCGTCTACGATAAGTCGCTCGAGCTGTCCGCCAGCGACTTTGAGCGCTTTGGCACGGGTTCGATGATCACGCGCTCGCTCAACGACATCAACGTGATCCAGCAAGCGATCCTGCAGACGATTCAGTTGGTGCTGCCGGTGCCGTTCTTGGCCGTCGCGGGCATCATCTTTGCCTGGTTTATCGATCCTGCCATGGGCACGCTGCTGGGCGTGGTCGTTGCGATCGTGCTGGTGGCGGCGGTCTTTACGGTGGCTAACGCCGCGCCGATTTTTATGCGCCTTCAGAGCTTTATCGACCGCATGAACGTGGTGCTGCGTGAGAACATCGTGGGCGTGCGCGTCATCCGCGCATTTAACAAGGAGCGCCACGAGGAGCAGCGCCTGGACGAGGTGTTTAGCGATTACGCGGCCAATGCCATCAAGGTCAACCACCTGTTTGTGGGTCTCGACAGCTCCAGCTTCTTTTTGATGAACATCGCCGAGGTGGCGGTGCTGTGGGTGGGCGGCAACCGCGTGGGCGTCCATGCCATGCAAATCGGCAGCATCTCGGCCGTGCTGGAGTACGCGATCCTGATCCTGTTCTTTGTGATGATGGCGCAGATGGTGGTGCTGACGCTCCCGCGCGCCGCGGCGTGTCTCAACCGCGCGCAGCAGGTGCTCGAAATCGAGCCGAGCATTGTGGACGGCAAGGCTACGCTGGGCGACGGGGCGCCTGAGTCCGCAGACGGCGCCGACGTGGTGGCCGTGTTCGACCACATGTCGTTCCGTTTTGACGATGCCGACGAGGACACCCTGTGCAACCTGAGTTTTGCCTGCCGCCGCGGACAGACGACCGCGATCGTGGGCTCAACGGGCTCGGGCAAGTCAACGGTGGCCAAACTCTTGCTTCGCTTCCACGATGCCACGAAGGGCGCCATTCGCCTGAACGGCGTCGATCTGCGCGACCTTTCGCAAGACGACATCCGCGGGCGTATCGCCTATGTGCCGCAGAAGGCATGGCTGTTCTCGGGTACCGTGGCAAGCAATCTGCGCTTTGGTAACGAGGGTGCGACCGAGGCTGACATGCTCCATGCGCTCCAGGTTGCCCAGAGCACCTTTGTGCTCGACCAGCCCCAGGGGCTCGATACGCCGGTGGCGCAGGGCGGTACGAACTTTTCGGGCGGCCAGCGCCAGCGCCTGGCCATCGCCCGTGCGCTCATGAAGCACGCTGATCTGTATATCTTCGACGATAGCTTTTCGGCCCTGGACTTTAAGACCGATGCGGCACTGCGCCATGCGCTGCAGGACGAGACGTGCGATGCCGCGGTGCTCATCATCGCCCAGCGCATCTCGACTATTTTGCATGCCGATCAGATCGTGGTGCTCAAGGACGGCGAGATCGTGGGCCTGGGCACGCACGACGAGCTCATGGAAACCTGCGAGGTGTACCGCGCTATCGCGGAATCGCAGATGAAGGGAGGTGAGTAGCATGACCGAGGAGCTCAAGAAGCAGGGCATCGCCGATGACGCCGCGGTTGCAGAGACAGTCGAGGAGGCGGGCGCCACGCCCGGCCTGGACGAAGCCGCCAAGGCGGCGGAGCGCGAGGCTCGCCGCCAGGCACTCTACGAGGAAAACGAGCGCGCCGAGGACGAGCGCGCCCGCGCCGAGGCGGAGCGCATGCGCGACGTGACGACGAGGACGAGGACGAGGCGCCCCGCGACACCTGGGCGACGGTGCGCCGCCTGTGGAGCGAGGCCGCCGGCGACCATTGGCGCTTCTATATCGTGTTCGCGAGCATCGTGTTCTATGTCATCTTTAACACCGCGGCGCCGGCTTACAGCGCCCGCGTGATCGATGAGCTGTGGGGGCATATGAAGCTGGCGTTTGCCAACAACACTACCTTCAGCATTACCTGGGAGAACTGCGGCAGGACCATCTTCATCTACTTTATGATTTGGACCGCCGCCGCCTCGTTCTACGCACTCCAGAGCTTTTTGATGTCGAGCGTTGCCGAGCGCCTCAACCTGCGTCTACGCAACCGCATCGCTCAAAAGCTCAACCGTCTGCCGCTTGCCTACTTTGACGCGCATCGTCCCGGCGAGGTCGTCAGCCGTGCGACCAACGACTTGGACAAGATGTCCGAGAGCATGCAGCGCGGCCTGCTGCAGCTTCTGGTGTCGATCGGTACCGTGGTGGGCGCCGTGAGCGTGATGTTCGTGTTTAGCGTGCCGCTCACGCTCGTCTTTTTGTTCTTTACGGCGCTTTCGCTGTTGGTGACGAAGGTCGTGTCGCGCCGCACGCACGATGTGACGGGCGAGCGCCAGGAGTGGGTGTCCAAGATTACGAGCGCGGTCGAGGAAGGCTACTCGGGTCGTCTGGTGATTCGTGCGTTTAACCGCGAGCGCCAGAGCTCTGCCGAGGTACACGAGGCTTCGAAGGAGCTGGCGCGCGTGAGCACCAAGGCTGACTTTATGATTACGCCGTCGGCCCCGCGGTGCGCTTTATCGGCCGTTTGGCGCAGATCGTGATTGCACTGGTGGGCTGCAGCATGCTGGTTGCCGGTCACATGACCGTCGGCGTGTTCCAGGCGTTCTTCCAGTTTATCTACGAGGCGTCCGAACCCATGACGCAGTTGTCGTTTACCTTTAACTCGCTGCAGAGCGCGCTGGCGAGCGCAGAGCGCGTGTTCGACCTGCTCGATGAGCCCGAGATGGAGGCCGATCCGTTGCCGGCGGCCGCCGCCAAGCTGCCGGGCAAGGTGGAGGGCCGTGTTGCCTTTGAACACGTGCGCTTTGGCTATTCGCCCGACAAGCCGCTTATGCGCGACGTGTCGTTTACCGCCGAGCCGGGTCAGAAGATCGCCGTGGTGGGAACCACGGGTGCGGGTAAGACCACGCTCATAAACCTGCTCATGCGTTTCTACGAGATCGACGGTGGACGCATTACGCTCGACGGCGTGGACACGAGCCGTATGGACCGCGGCGAGCTGCGCCAGCAGTTTGGCATGGTGTTGCAGGACGCCTGGCTATTCGATGGCACGATTGCCGAAAACATCGCCTACGGCTGTCCTGAGGCGACGCGCGACGAGATCGTGGCGGCTGCACGCGCCGCGCAAGTCGACTTCTTTGTGCGCACCATGCCGCAGGGCTACGACACACATGTGGCCAATGATGCCGAAAGCATCAGTCAGGGCCAACGTCAGCTGCTGACCATCGCGCGCGTACTGCTCAACAACCCGGCGATCCTCATCCTGGACGAGGCGACGTCGAGCGTGGACACGCGCACCGAGCTCGCCATCGGCCGCGCCATGGACGCGCTCATGCGCGGGCGCACGAGCTTTGTGATCGCGCACCGTCTGTCGACGATCGTCGATGCCGATCTCATCCTGGTCATGGATCACGGCAATATCATCGAGCAGGGTACGCACAAGGAGCTGCTGGCTGCCGAGGGCGCTTATGCCGATCTCTATCTGAGCCAGTTCGCATAAGGTGACAAAGGGGCAGTCCCGCATGTCACATCGAAAAGAAGGCGCGCCGGGGGCGGATTCCCTGGCGCGCCTTTTGTGTTGGCGTTCATGCTGTAGCGGTTGCCCGCGGCCCTAACGCTCGTCCACGAGCTTGGCGACGAGGGCTTTGAGCTCGGCCACCTCTCGCTCGAGCTCTTTAACGCGGCGGGCGTTCTCGGTGATGCCCTGGCGGTTGAGTGCGGACTGCTCGGCGGCGTCGTCGGGCATGTACTCGCGATGCTGCTTGGCATCGAAGCTCTCCTCGAACACGCGGCAGCCGTTGCGCTTGATGATGCGTCCCGGCACGCCCACGACGGTGCAGTTGTCGGGCACGTCCTTGACGACAACCGAGTTGCCGCCGATCTTGACGTTGTTGCCGATGCGAATGTTGCCGAGCACTTGGCACCCGTGCCCACGGTGACGTTATCGCCCAGGGTGGGGTGGCGTTTGCCGGTCTCGTTGCCGGTGCCGCCGAGCGTAACGCCCTGGTAAAGCACACAGTTGTCGCCCACGACGGTGGTCTCGCCGATGACGACGCCCATGGCGTGGTCGATAAAGAAGTGCTTGCCGATCTGTGCGGCGGGATGAATCTCGACGCCGGTGATGTGGCGGGTGATTTGCGAGAGCACGCGGGCGAGCGAGCGATGACCGTGCTCCCAGAGCCAGTGCTCGGGCACGTGGTTCCACTTGGCGTGCAGGCCAGGATAGGAAAGGAAGATGACTAGACCGTTTTGCGCGGCGGGATCCTGCGCTTGGACGGTCTTGATGTCCTCGCGAATGGTATTGATAAAGCTCACCGGCCGCCCTCCCTTAGCGCCATGGCAATGCGATTCAATAAAGTATAGCGATTCGCTAGGGATTAGGAAGGATAATCTTGACGGTATTGCACGACAGGTGTCAGTTATGCAAACTTGCTGGTAATGGGGTCATGCTTTTGTGGGGTTGCGCACGAGGGGGCGCCGCAACCGTATACTGGTCAACTTGGACGTATCCGCGCCCACAACTGAGAGGTTTTACTTCATGGGTTTCATCAATTTTATTGCCGAGCTGCTCAAGGATCCGCGCACCGCGATTGCCAGCTGGATCGCCGCCGGCCCGCTTATGGCCTACGGCTGCGTGTTCCTGATCATCTTTATCGAGACGGGCGTGGTGTTCTTCCCGTTCCTTCCCGGCGATTCGCTGCTGTTTGCCTCGGGCTTCTTTGCCCACAACGGCGGCTTTAACATCGTGGCACTTCTGGCCACCGCATGGGCCGCAGCCATTCTGGGCGATCAGTGCAACTTTATGATCGGCCACTTCTTTGGCAAAAAGATCATCGCCTCGGGCAAGGTAAAGGCCATGACGCCCGAGCGCATCAAAAAGTCCGAGGATTTCTTGGACAAGTGGGGTCACCTGGCCATCTTCCTGGGTCGCTTCTTCCCGTTTATCCGCACTTTTGTGCCCTTTATCGCCGGCATGGGCGGCATGCACTGGCGCACCTTTGTCGTCTTTAACGTGCTAGGCGGCATTACCTGGTCGACGGTCTTTACGCTGCTGGGCTACTTCTTTGGCGGCATTCCCTTTGTGCAGGAGCACTTTGAGTTGCTGATTATCGGCATCGTCGCCGTGTCGATCATCCCGACCGTGGTTGGCTTGGTTAAGGCTAAGCTGGGCAAATAGAACGCCTGGCTCGAGCCGGCGCACAAATCATGTCGTTGAGGCCCGCCACCGTAACGGTGACGGGCCTCTTTGGCTTCGGTCAAATGAAAATACTTTAGTTAGTTAAAGAAAAACGTTTTTATCCGACGCGCGTGCGGAGTACAATCTCGTGCATGCGAATCGACGTGCCATCGGCTTTGATGCCGTTCGCGTGTCCCGTCCGGCTCTACGCTCCGGGCGTGCGACGTTGCGACGCGGTCGGCCTCGGTCCTTGCGTGCGGGTTCGCGAGTTTGCAACTGCGTATGTAAGGAGCGACATATGACTGTCGAGAAGAAGGATATCGATTGGGGCAGCCTCGGCTTTGGCTACATGAAGACCGATTACAGCTACGAGGCTCATTGGAAGGATGGCGAGTGGGACGAGGGCGGCCTGACCACCGACCACACCCTGCATGTCTCCGAGTGCGGCGGTATCTTCCATTACTGCCAGGAGGTCTTTGAGGGCCTGAAGGCCTACACCGCCGAGGACGGCAGCATCGTCTGCTTCCGTCCCGACATGAACGCTGAGCGTATGTATAACTCTGCCCAGCGCCTCGAGATGCCCCCGTTCCCCAAGGACAAGTTCGTTGAGGCCGTCAAGCAGGTCGTTTCTGCCAACGCCGCCTGGGTTCCGCCCTTCGGCTCCGGCGCGACCCTGTACGTGCGTCCGTTTATGATCGGCTCCGGTGACGTGATCGGCGTGCTCCCGCTCCTGAGTACACGTTCCGCATTCTCGTGACCCCGGTCGGTCCGTACTTTAAGGGTGGCCTCAAGCCCGTCAAGCTGCGCGTTTCCGAGTATGACCGTGCAGCACCGCATGGCACCGGCAATATCAAGGCCGGCCTGAACTACGCCATGTCCCTCAAGCCCACGATGGAGGCTCACCGCGAGGGCTATGCCGAGAACCTGTATCTCGATTCCGAGTCCCGCACCTATGTCGAGGAGACCGGCGGCGCCAACGTCCTGTTCGTGAAGGAGGACGGCACGCTCGTCGTTCCGCAGTCGCACACCGACTCCATCCTGCCCTCTATCACCCGTCGTTCGCTTGTTCAGGTTGCTCAGGACCTGGGCATGACCGTTGACCAGCGTCCCGTCGAGTGGGCCGAGGTCAAGGCCGGCACCTTTGTGGAGTGCGGCCTGTGCGGCACCGCTGCCGTCATCTCCCCGGTTGGCGAGATCGACAACAAGGTTTACGGCGCCGACGAGACCGTGACCTTCCCGGCTGGCTACACCGAGATCGGTCCTGTGATGAAGAAGCTTCGCGAGACCCTGACTGGTATCCAGTCCGGTGCTGTCGAGGACAAGCACAACTGGGTTTACACCGTCGCGTAAGCTGTCTTAGCTGTCCGGCCCGAGGGCGACCTTCCTTTCCGGCGCGTCCTCGGACATGAAAGAACCTCCGCTGCGCACTTCGTGCGGCGGAGGTTCTTTCGTCCTGCGGAGTGCGCCGGAAAGGAAGGCCGCCCTCGGGCCTGCGTTACCTCGGCGCTGCCGTTACGGGCAATATAGATCTGAATAAAGATGGTGCGCGGCCTTTTAGGCCGCGCTTTTGTTTTGCGTCGCGCCATGTGGGGGTGGTGGCGACGTGCATTTTTGCGAGTATTCTGCAATCGAAGGCTCCTGCATATCGTCGTTCGGGCAAAAATCCGTGCTTGTCGATGCTTTTCGCGAATAATAGGCGGTGTTATGGGCTGCTGGGTCTCGGGCTGCAGGGGTATTCGCTATCTAACGCCTCTGCTGCGGAGCCCAAAGCTCTTGGCTGTGCTGAATACCCCCAAAAATGCACGGCGCCTTGAGGGGGACCTTCGCGACAAAGGAACCGCCCCGTCGAAGTATGCATTCGACGGGGCGGTTTATGCATATACCCGATTAAAGATACGCTGCGGATCTGTTAGAACTTGACGGTCGGTGCCTGGCGGGCAGCTTCGGCGGCCTCGAAGCCTGGCGCTCCTTAAACTGGAAGATGCCGGCAAAGATGACGGCAGGGAACGTCTGGATGGCGTTGTTGTAGCTGAGCACGCAGTCGTTGTAGCTCTGGCGCGCGTAGCTCACCTTGTTCTCGGTGTCTTCGAGCGTGGCTTGGAGCTGCGTAAAGTTGGTGTTCGCCTTAAGGTCGGGGTAGGCCTCGGCCACGGCAAAGAGCTGGCGCAGCGCGCCGGTCAGCACATTGTCGGCCTCCATCTTGGCCTCAGGGGTGGTGGCGCTCACGGCGGTGTTGCGCGCGCTGATCACGGCGGAGAGCGTCTCCTGCTCGTGCTTGGCGTAGCCCTTAACGGTCTCCACCAAGTTGGGGATCAGGTCGTTGCGGCGCTGCAGCTGCGTGTCGATGTTCTGCCAGGCGTTATCGATGCGATTGCGCTTGGTGACCATGTTGTTGTAGATGCCGGCGATGGCGCAGACAATCACAACGACAACAACGATACCGATGATGATGGTAGCCATGATGTCTCCGTTTCGAATGGCCGCGGCGTTTCGCGCCAGCTGCCGTTGGTGTAACGGTATTTAGTATACCCACAACCTTTGACGGTGCCGAACTTTCCGGTAAGCGTTATGTTTCAACCAGGGAGGGGACGCCAATAACGAACGGGTGGTACAGGTGTAAGATATGCGACAGATTAAGGAATGCTGTCTACGCCTTGAGGATGGCGATACGGATGGACCTTCGCATCAAGAAAACCTATCGTGCCCTGTTCGATGCCTTTACCGAGCTTTTGGAAGAGCATCGGTTTGAGGACCTGACGGTCGCCATGCTGTGCGACCGTGCCATGATTCGCCGCACGACGTTCTATAAGCACTTTCGCGATAAAACGATTACTTCGCCTTTTATATCGATGAGCTCATGTCGGGCTTGCCGCAAAAACAGCCCGATGAGGCCGGCGCAGTGTCTGCCGAGGACGTGCGCGCGCTTCGACACGCGATTTTGGACGATGCCATGGATTTGATTCTGGCGCACGAGCAGCTCATGGATAACATTTTGGCAAGCAGCATGTCGGGCATGCTGACCAACGTTATTTGCGACCGCATCGCCCGTTCCATCCGCGAGCGTGTGATGAACGTGCTTGCTGAGGATGCCCTGGCCCCCGTGTCACTCGAGACGACGTCTGAGTTTGTCGCCGGCGGTATTATTCGACTTTTCACGATATGGTGGGAGTCGGGTCACGACCTCGAGCGTCGACCCGAGATGGCCGACGTGGTCGATGCGCTGTTCGAGCGAACCATGACGCCGGTGCATCACTAGAAGTGGCGGAGAGAGGGGGATTCGAACCCCCGGAACGCTCTCGCGCTCAACGGTTTTCAAGACCGCCGCATTCAACCGCTCTGCCATCTCTCCGTGAGTCGTAATGATAGCATCGTTTTGAATTTGCAACAGGGAAGGCGAACGATGACGATCACCGAAATCGACGAGAAGTTCATGCGCGAGGCACTGGCCGAGGCACGCGCCGCCGCTGCGGTGGGCGAAGTGCCCATTGGCGCTGTGGTGGTGCGCGCGGGTGAGATTGTCGCGCGGGCACATAATCGTCGCGAGCTCGACCAGGATCCTTCGGCTCATGCCGAGTTTTCGGCCCTGTGTGCCGCCGCTCAGGCGCTTGGGCGCTGGCGCCTTTCCGATTGCACGGTCTACGTGACGCTCGAGCCCTGCTGTATGTGCGCGGGGCTTATGGTTACGCGCGCGTGGGGCGTTGCGTGTATGGCGCGACCGATGCCAAGCGGGTGCGCTGGGCTCGCTATACGACCTCAATGTCGATTCGCGCCTGAATCATCGGTTTAACGTACATGCCGGCGTACTGGCGGATGAGTGTCGTGAGGTGTTGAGCGGCTTTTTTGGTGGGCTGCGTGGTACCGATGGTGCTGGCTGCAGTTGTGGGGCCGATCTTGAGGCGCATGCCGCTCATGCCGAGGCGCTCGCGTGTGCTGAAGATATTGCCGTTGAGGCGGTCGATTTTGGTGCCGTGTGCCGCCGGCCCCGCCGTGTGCTGCTGGCGATCGACTCCTTTAAGGGCAGCGTTTCGAGTGCACAGGCGGAGGCGGCCGTTGCCGAAGGCGTGCGCCGTGTGTGGCCCGATGCCGAGGTGTGCACATTGCCGCTGGCAGATGGTGGCGAGGGAACGCTCGACGCCGTTGCCGCGCGTGGTGGCGAGCTCTCGACCTGCGAGGTGGCAGGTCCCTTTGGTGAACCCGTGTCTGCCCGGATGCTGGTAGATGCCGAGCGCGAGTCCGCGGTCATTGAGATGGCCGAGACGGCGGGTATTGGGTATTCGCCTTGCACGGAATCGGCAGCGTTGGCGGCCACAACCTATGGCGTGGGCGAACTGATGCTTCGCGCGGTTCGCACGGGCGCAAAGACTATCTGTATTGGTTTGGGCGGCAGTGCCACCAACGATGGTGGTGCCGGTATGCTGCAGGCGCTGGGCGCGCGCGTTGTCGATGAGTGCGGCCGCGATATCGCTCCCGGGCTTGCGGGGCTTGAGCAGGTGGCGAGTATCGATTTGGCGCCAGCGCTTCGGGCATTGAGTGGCGCGCGTGTCGTGGTGCTTTCCGATGTCGAGAATCCGCTCGTGGGGCGTCGCGGTGCACTGGCGGTGTTTGGTGGGCAGAAGGGTCTGCCGACGGGTGACGCCGAGGCGCTGCGCAGGTACGACGGTTGGATGGTCGGCTACGGCCGCCTGCTTGATGCGGCAATTGCCGAGGCGCGAGCCCAGGAGCTGTTGCGTGTTCCCGAGGGTGCACGGACATTTGGCTCGGTGCTCGGCGTGCCCGGCGCTGGTGCCGCCGGTGGTCTGGGTGCCGCACTGTTGGCGCTCGGCGCCGAGTTGCGCTCGGGCGTAGAAACCGTGCTTGACCTCGTGGGGTTTGACGAGCGCGTGCGCGATGTCGACCTGGTCATAACGGGCGAGGGCAATATGGACGAGCAATCCGCCGCCGGCAAGGCGCCGGTGGGCGTGGCGCGCCGTGCGAAGCGCTACGGCAAGCCGGTGGCCGCTGTCGTGGGCGGTCGTGCCGTCAACCTGGGTGCGGTGTATGAGCAGGGTATTGACCTTGTGCTGCCGGTCTGTCGCAAGCCCATGTCCCTTGACCAAGCGCTTAATCCGCAGGAGCCGCAGCCAACCTCATCTGCGCCGGCGAAGCGGCCGCTCGATCCTACGACCTTGGCCGTATCTAAACCCATCCCCTCGATAAGTTGCGGTGAAATGCGGAGTGTTTTTGCCTTTAAGGTGCCAATCCAGTCCGTATTCCACCGCAACTTCGAGAATGGCCATTCGAGGTAGGCTGCCTTGGGTCTCGAGCCGGACCGCCTGCCACGAAAGGCGACCATCTACTACGTTTAACCGGGTGCCCTCGACCATCCCGGAATTTGGGAAATAAAACAGCAGGTAGAGAGCTTGCCGCTTTTCGAAAAGCACGCTATGGCTTGACCCCTGCGACCAAAACGTAGTAGATAGGCCCTTTTCGTGGCGCAGCGTCAGACCAGTCTTTTTGGAACGGGGCTATTTTGGCCACTTGTCGATCTGATTGCCCGAGTAGTCAAAAAGCCCCGTTCCAAATTAGCTATCTTGCCCCATCGGGCGGGAGCAGGTAAGATATACCGAGCGCCTAGCGCGCTCGATGGGTTCGGATGACGACATGTTCCGAATCTGGTCAGGTCCGGAAGGAAGCAGCCATAAGGAGCCTCTGTCGGGCATCCGAATCCATCGAGCGCACGGGCGCTTTTTTGGTGCCGCGATGCGGTCCCGGTGCCGGCGGGCTGTTTGGTGTCTCGCTGGTCCTCGGCTTTGCCTGCGGGATCGCTCGACTACCAAACAGCCCGCCGGCACCGGGACCACTTCGTCCAAAAATCACCCGTAAAGGCGCGTTAGCCTAAATTAAATCTATCCCTTAAGGATGCTGCTCGTTGGCGTTGTTTGGAGCGCGGTGGCGATGTGCTTCAAGAGATGGTGGCATTACCATTTGTTTTTACAAGTAAAGAGGCCCGTTTCCCTGGTTTGGTTGGGGAAACGGGCCTCTTTGTCTATGGGCTTATGGATTGGCGAAGACAATAACCGCTGGCGGCTATTTTGAGTTCTTGATGCGGCATGTGGCTGTGGCGGTTATTCCGAGTCCTGCGGCGGCGATTCCTGCGAGTGCGATTGCGCTCGGTGCGGTGTCGCCCGTGTTTGCGAGCTTGCCGGGCTTGCCGCTACTCGCGTTCGCTTGCTTGGTGGAGCTCGGCGTGGCGCCTTTGCCGGTCGCGGGCGAGCTGGCGGGCGGTACCGGTTCGGCGGGTTGCGCCGAGTTGGAGGGAGGCGTCGTCTCGGTCGGTTGCGTTATCTCGGGCGAGGTGACCTTGTCTGCCGCGGCTTTCGCCTCTTCGTATGCCTTGCAGGCGTCGTCATAGGCCGCTTGCGCCTTTTCCAAATCGTCGAGGAGCGTATCTCGCTTGGCTACATCCTCATCGATGTGGGCTTTGGCTTTCTCCGCCTCACTTTCGAAACGCTGAACCTGTCTTTCCTGGCTTTCGAGCCGGCGTGGCAGTGGTGAAGATCATCTTCACAAGATTTTTCTCGCCTTTCTGCCGACATGATCTCACTTTGCAACTGCTTAATAGTTTCGTTAGAAGCTCCGTCGTCGATTGCCTTATTTAATTCTGCCTGAAGGCCGCTTGTCCGGTTGTGGGCCTCATCGTATTTGGCTTGGGCTGCATCGACGTTCGCTTGCATGGCGGGAAGGGGTTTCCTCCATTTGGCGGCTTCCGTCACCACCATGTCGTAGATCTCTTGAAAAGCGGCAATGTCATCATCGATTACCGCAAGTTTCTCGGGACTTGCGGCGTCTTTTTGCGGCCTCGAGGTTTTTGAGCGCTTCCTGCATGGCTGCATACGCTTTTTCTTTGGCTCTGTTAGACCAAGATTGACATAAAAACGATGTCACCGCGAGGCGGTACCCTTCAATTAACGTCGAAGGAGCGCCCATGGATGCAGACGACCTGGTCATCACCCTCAAGAAGAGCCTGGCGAAG
>ENA-OQBU01000237-OQBU01000237.1-human-gut-metagenome-genome-assembly--contig:-NODE-237-length-13612-cov-5.682388_pt1 | contig 13612 bp, 15 predicted proteins | sample MGYA00242492_ERZ504566 | MGnify/ENA primary metagenome ERZ504566 (study PRJEB26092, sample SAMD00036261) | human gut metagenome | host: Homo sapiens | study: EMG produced TPA metagenomics assembly of...
CGGTCAAGATGCCAAATCTGCCATATATAAGCCAGATATCGCGGTTCAGTTCAGATGAACTGGGTATATGTCCATAAATTTCGACGATTAGGGTGTATCAAGAGTTCCGAGTTGGTTTCAATGACAATCCGAGGGGGTGAAAACGAGTTTATGGGCACGCGTGCGGAGTCTCAGATGCGCAGAACTCCTCACGCAGCGCATATCACAATCCCAGCCAGGCGCGTAGGTCACGAATTTCCTGATCGCAGATGCCGTGGCCCATTCCCGGATATTCGAAATACGTGAGATTGCCGGTTTGCGCAAGTTTGTTGTGCGCGCACTGTTGGTCGGCTAAAGGAATTGTGCGGTCTTCGCTGCCGTAGCAGAGTGCGAATCGCGTGCGTCCGGTCGCGGGCAAAGGCTCAGCGGTTTCGCCTTTGAATGATGGGCTCATCAGAATCGCCATGTCGAACGCATCGGGATGTTCCGCAACCATGCGATACGACAGGTATCCGCCCTGCGAAAACCCGATCAGTACCTTGCGGAAATGCGCGTATGCGGGCGAATCCAGCAATCGTACGACGGCGTCGCCTACGGCACTGCACTCACGTCGACGCTCTTCTACGGAACATCCATCTGGATACCAGTAGTAGCTTCCGATGTAAGGACGTTCGTACGTGCCTTGGAACGACAGATAATTCGGATGCTGGGCAGGAGCAATGGAGTTGTCCGTTGAAGATGCGTCTCGCTTCGGAACATCATAAATCGCATCAATAATGCGGATCATCTCATTTTCATCATTGCTGAATCCGTGAAATCCCAAGAACAGCAGATCATCGCCGGCTATTTCGCAGGCGGCCGTCTCAATGCTGGTACTCACGTTCAAACGCATGTCATCCTCCCATCGCATGTCGATAGTATGCAGATTTCCAACGGCACCATAACGGTGGACAACGAAGTGGGGAAGGGCATGACGTTCACCGTTATGCTGCCGTTGGTTGAGGAAAACACTGAATATGTGGCGAAGCCTACAATAATCCGTCGGCGTGCAATGCGTTGAACATGCGGTCCAGGCATTCGACCAGCAGCGGATACGGCATTGCTATGTTCACGCGCACGCATCCGGCACCGGTCTCGCCGCATGAACGCCCGTCGGTCAACGCCACTTGCGCCTTCTCAAGGAAGTATGCGGCCGGATCGTCGATGCCAAGCGGCGAGAAATCAAGCCATGCGATATATGTGCCCTGCGGTTTGATATAGCCGACGCCGGCGAACCTTTCACGCATCTGCTCGTCGAACAACGCCAAATTCCTGCGCACATAGGCAAACGCATCCTGGAACCACAGGTCGCCTTCGTTATATGCGGTGGTGGTGGCGATTGCGCCGATGGTGGCGGTCTGATGTTCGCTCCACTCCGCCTTGACTGCCCACATGTCACGATCCGCAGGATTGGTAAGCAGCACCTGCGCGCACTTCGTGCCCGGAATATTGAACGATTTCGACGCGCTGGTAGCGGTCATCGACTGTAATGCGGCCTGCTCGCTGATGGTGGGGAACGGAATGTGCTTGCCCTCAAACACGAACGGCGCATGAATCTCATCATTGAAAATACGCACGTCATACTGTGCCGCAAGATCGCTCAGACGCAGCTCCTCTTCCAAGGTGAGCACTTTGCCGATCGGGTTGTGCGGGTTGCAGAGCACGAACGCATGGCATCCGGCCGCAAACGCGCGTTCGATGGCGTCGAAGTCGAACACCCATTGCGCCTCTCCGGTTTCGGCGTCGCCGCTTTGCAGCATTTCGATTTCGATCACGTCAACGTCGTACAGTTTCGGAACGCTCAAAAACGGCATGTAGGCAGGCGTCGGCACGATCACGCTGTTGCCCGCACCGACCAGTTCACGCAAGAAAATCTCATAAGCTTCGAGTACGTCGGGAACCACGCGAATAATGCTCGGATCGACATCCCATCCGTAATGCGAGCGTTGCCATCCTGCGCATGCTGCTGCCACGCGCTGTTTCCAGGGTTCGGGAATGTAGCCGAGTTTGCAATGGTCGCAGGCGTTGTCGATGGCTTCTTGGATGCAGGGAGCCAGGCCGTAGTCCATTTCGGCGATGAACGCGCCGATGCAGCCGGGGTAGCGTGTCCACTTGTCGGAGCCGACTGCGGCAAGATCGGCTGCGGTGGTGTGGTCGATGGCGTCGGCGTCAAAGCCGGAACCGGTACGATGCTTCATTTCCATGATTTCTTCCATGGTTCCAGCATGACGTACCGATGCTTGCACGAACAGTGTGTTCTTGTACTGAAAGCAAAGACTGTTATGAAGTTTTCTTATATCAGATGCTTTTGCTATTCAATTATTAATCTGATTATGATGATATAGCAAAATACCGGAAACAATTGTTTGCTGCAGTATTCCGCGATTGCGAATAAGCACGGATATCAAACGATGAATCAAATGTTTTCCAAATACTGGTGTGATGCCCTTTCGATTTCGTCTTTGACGCGGGTCACTGCCGGTCGGTCGTCCGCTTTTCTTGTGACGAAACAGACTGTGCGGAATGCGTTGTTGTCGGCGATTGGCAGTGCGGCCAAATCGGGTTGGATTCCAGCGGTTGTGGCTAAGCGAGATATGATCGAGACGCCCATGCCAACTTCCACCAGATTCTGCGTGGCCCAAAAATCGTCGGTCGAATGTGTGATTTCCGGTGTGAAGCCGGCGGCACGCGCCAACGACACCAGATTCGCCTGGCAGGTTTCGCAGCCGGCGATCCACTGTTCGCTGCGTGCCGAAACCAATTGGACCGGCAGGTGCGAGCTTTCGTACTGGCGCGCGATCGCATTGTTCGCGCCGATCAGCAGCATCAGCGGATCGACACCGAAAGGAGCGACTTCCAAATCGTCCGGTCCGGCCAAAGCGGGGAGTGAATTGTATTGGAAGATGATCGCGCAATCGGCAAGCCCCTGTTCCAACGCCTCCATGGCCTCAGGCGGCTCCATCTGCATGAGGCTCACGCGAATGTCGGACGTTTTGCTGATATGCACGAGCACGCGTGCCACGAACGACGAACATACCGATGGGGGAGCGACCAAACGAATATGCGTCGATCCGTTGCGCTGGTACTCTTCCACATCTTTGACGGCTTGGGTGACGCGATTGTCGATAAGCTGCCCGTGACGTGCCAGAATACGGCCGATCGGAGTCAATTCCACGCCATGCGACGTGCGCTGCACGAGTTTTGCGTCAAGTTCACGTTCGATCTTGCGGATCTGCTGGCTGATGGCCGGTTGCGACCATCCGGTTTCACGCGCGACCGCGGAGAACGAGCCCAAACGCTCCACGTTCCACAAGGTCACCAGAATCTGCGGGTTCAGTGTTTTCGTGCTGAATCCCGTGGCATTTGCGGTGATGCTGATGTCGGTGTTCGTGTTGGCGTTTTCACGCGTGTTGCTATCGGCTGGAGTGTTCATATGAGGGTAGTGCTCAGCTTTTTAGGAATGCGGGGATGGCCTCGGCCGCCGCATAGCCCGCGCGGTACATGCGTTCCAAACCTTCGAACGACTTGCTCAACGTGTTCAGGCCGTACAGGCTTTCCGGTGCGAGGATGAGCACGCGGCCGTCCTGCTCGTATTCCTTGGCCAGTGCCACTTCGTCGTTGTACGTCTGATAACGGTTGAGCAGTTTTTGCGGGTTTCAATCGACTTTACGCGGTCTATCGGAACATTCGCGCTCAGCGATCAAGCAGCGATTGCGCTAATTGCGCGATTTGTGTGGAAGTGTCGGAATTGGCCAGCTCGATACCACCGTCCGCGTCTTCCGGAGAGAGTTTGCCCAACGATTCGAGCACTACGCCAAGATGGCGCACGGTACCTTCGTTGCCGTCGATGATTGCCGCTGTGTCGGGCAGCAGTTCGCGGAAATAGTCGCGGTAAAACACGAAATGCGTGCAGCCAAGCACTACCGAATCGATCGTCGACAAATCATACTGGTCGAAATACTGGTGCAGCGTGTGCATCACAACATCGTGATCGTCGAGTTGGCCGTGCTCAACGATCTCCACCAAACCGGGGCAGGGTTCCGGAAAGATCGTATGGTCTGTTTTGAAACGATCCATCAGCACGGCGAACTTGCGTTCCCGCAACGTCAGGGGAGTAGCTGCGACGATGACACGCTGACGATTGCCATGGCCTCGATCGCACGCCACCTTCAGCGCTGGTTCCATGCCAATGATCGGAATGTCGTATTTGTCGCGCAACTCGTTGGCTGCGGCGGAAGTGGCGGTATTGCAAGCGATGACAACCGCTTTCACTCCCTGCTCCACGAAACGTTTCACAATGGCGTCGGACAGCTTGCGTACCTGTTCAGGTGATTTGGTTCCGTACGGAGCGTTCGCGGAATCGCCAAAATACAGCACGCGTTCGTTCGGCATATCGCGGCGGATTTCGCGCGCCACGGAAATCCCGCCCAAACCGGAATCGAAAACGCCGATTGGTGCCGTTGAAGTCATACGTCCTCCCTTGTTCCGCACGCAAACATACTGCAACATAATGCACACGTGTTGCGTCCAACTTCTTCAATAGCCTACCGCGTGTAGAGTGAATCGGTATGAGCATTCCAAGCATTGTTTACAAAGCACACGCCACCGGCAACGATTTCGTGGTGTATCTGGACGCCGAAGGCACGTACGAGCCTACCGCCGATGAAGTGCGATTCCTGTGCGACCGTCATTTCGGTATCGGTGGCGATGGCTTGATCCGCCTTACTCATCCGCAGGCGGTGTCCGATTTGAACGACAAGCAGATTGCCGTTTGTGCTGCCGACAATGCGGATTGGTTCATGGACTACCGCAACGCGGATGGTTCGTTGGCTGAGATGTGCGGCAACGGCACGCGTGCGATCACTCTGTTCGCGCAACGGCAGGGTATTGCCGGTCAGCCGGGCGGTGAACCGTTCCGTCTCGGCACCCGTGCCGGTGTGAAGGTTCTGACTTCACTTGGCGATGTGCCGACTCTTGGCAAGGACGTGTTCCAGGTTGAGATGGGTTCATGGAAGCGTGGCGATCTTGATGGATACGAAGTGACGATTCCCGGCACGGCCGGTTCCGCACGCGGCACGTTCGTGGACATGGGCAATCCGCATGTGGTGGCCGTCATCGAAGACGCGTTCTCCAGCCTGCCAACGGTGGAACAGCTTGATTTGGTGACCAAGCCGGTGGTCGCGCCCCGAATCGAAAGCGACCAGAATGTTGAGTTCGTGCGCATCGACGAGCAAAGCGAAGGCGACAACGAGGGCAACGCCACCATGCGCGTTAACGAACGCGGCTGCGGCGAAACCCTGTCGTGCGGAACCGGCCTGTGCGCCACCGCCATCACGTTGCGTGCCAAACCGGCATCGACCATTGGACGATCACCGTGCGTGGCGGCACCCTGCGCGTCGACGTGACCGATAACGACGTGAAACTCACCGGATCGGCCACCATCGTCGGCAAAATCGAACTGCTGTAAGGTTTTGCGCATAACACTGAAATTTGCGGATACGCAAAAGAAAGAAGCCGGCTGTTTCCAGTCGGCTTCTCTTGTAGGCGAGTGAATCCCTACTGCTGATTGGACGTTACTTGACGTCAACTGAACAGCAGGGGGCCGTCTTCGACGAGAATGATCACAATCAATGTCACGATCCATAAGGCATCGACCATCAGATCGTAATTAAGACGGTAGTAGGTGCGTACGCCCTCGCGCTTGGCCGGAATCTCCTGAACCACCGCCGTGGCATGAGACAACGCCATGAACTGCACGGTGGTGGAGAACATCAGGCACAGACACCACGGGCATAGCGCGTTGATCACAAACAACGACTGCGAGGTCAGCCAATACGAATAAGCCAGCGCGGCCAATCCACCCAGCCATGTGCACAACGCAAACCAGCGGGGCACGGCGACCTTCGTCAAACCGATCACCGCGATCGTTACGAACACTGATTCCGCGGCGATGCCGAAGAACGCATTCGGGAAACTCAAACCGGCGAACTTCACAACCTCAGCCTGCCACGATTCCGCAACCGTGGAACACGACATCACGGCATTCACATCACAGCTGAGCTTCTGACCGGGATTGCGCGCCAATTTCAGTGTCTCGGCGGAAAGCACGAACGATACGACCAGCGCTACCGCCGAGGCGATCAGCATGACTAGATACGTCCATGTCGCGGTATGCCGCCAACCGCGCGGCTTCGTATAATCATCGTCGAGAGTGGCTTCGGCAACCTGTTCGCCGGAAAAATCGCTCATCGTGCATCCTTGAATCAAAATACAAAACGTTGTCATCGCCTAGTTTACGCGGTATTGTGCCGAGTCGCGCCAAAAACAGCTTACGATGGATACATGATTCGCGTAGGCACTGCGGCACCGCCCGCTGAAGGTTGGGACATTCACTGCCATACCGTTTTTCCGACGGTACGGAACGCCGCGTGCGTTGTTGCAGGAAGCGAGAGCATTGCGATTGCATGGTGTTGCGATTGCCGATCATGACACGACCTCCGGTTGGCAGGATGCGTTGGCTGCTTCGCGGGAGGTCAGATTGCCGTTGTTACGCGGTACGGAAATCACTGCCGTCGATGAGAGCGTATCCGTGCACATGCTCGCATTCCAATATGATCCGCTGAACGCCGATATCAGCGAGATGTTTGCGTCCACCCGCGAGGCGCGACTGCGTAGAACCAAGCGCATGGTCGAACTGATGGCGCAGGATTTTCCGATTACGTGGGATGATGTGCTCGCGCAGGTGCGTGAAGGCAAACGCACCACGATAGGCCGGCCGCATGTCGCCGACGCATTGGTGGCTGCCGGCGTATATGAAACACGATCCGACGCTTTCGCCGATGCGGTGAGCGCAACGTCGAAATATTACATTCCCACGCCATCACCGACCACGCACGACGTGGTGGCCGCGGTCAAGGGTGCGGGCGGGGTGGTGGTGATCGCCCACGCCGGAGACCCCCGGCGCAATCGGACATTACTGACCGACCGGCAAATCGAATCTCTCATCACCGAAGGCTTGGACGGTTTGGAAGTGTGGCATCGCGGCAATCCATCAGAACAGCGTGAACGTCTGCTCACCATTGCGCGCCGGCACGACCTGCTGGTGACTGGCGGATCCGATTGGCATGGTAAAGGCAAGCCGAACGCGCTGGGGGGAGAACCTCACCAGCGACGAAACGGTTCAGGAAATCATCAATCGAGGCGTCCGCTTGAGCAAAGAATCGTCAGAGGACGAAAATAAAAAACCGAAACGCAATCATCGACGCGTAATTGAGATATGAAACCAGAAACGAGTTGATCGCCCAAAATGGAAAAGCCAGGCGCGAACGTCTGGCTTTTCTTGTTACGTCGAAAACGTGTGTTTCAGTTCGAAGCTGAAATCTGGTGATGCGAACGGGTCAGAGGTTGCCGAAACCGACGGCGTGCTTGGTTTCGGAACCGATGATGGCGTAGCCGAGCGAGCCTGCCGGCACCACGATGCGACGACCCTTGTCGTCCGTCAGATTGATGGTCTTGCCGTTCTCCACGCGTCGGCGATGGCCGCGTTGACCTCATCGGCGCTCTGTTCGGTGCTGAAGGTGACGGTGCGGGCCACATTCTGAATGCCGAGTTCAATATCCATGGATGCTCCTTCGTGATAATGCGCAATGCATGCGCACGTGTATGTACGGGTTATGTGCGCCTATTCTACGCGTAGCTTCTCATCGGTGGCGTCTTCCGCCTCCCACTGATTGATCTGCGCCTGCGCTTTCTGCATGGTCGCCTCATCTCGCTCCAACAGTGGAATGAGTACTGTCGCGGCCTCGCTGTGCGATGCGGGAATCGATTCCTCGTTCGTATCGTCGTTGTCGTCGGCCGTTTCCAGCCTGCTGATTACCATGGTGGAACTTGACGGCATGGATTCGTGCCGTTCTTTTGCGGAATGTTCCGGAATGAAAGTGCTGACCGAGGTCGCCTCATGTTCATTCGTATTGCCGGACGGTGCTTGTGATGGCTGGGCTCCGGCCGGTACGAACGCTTCCGTCGCGTCGTTGACGATTTCCTTCGTCTTGCGGACCGGCTGGGAGCCGGTCACGTCGAAATCGCCGGTCGCGTCGAAATCGCCAGTGGAATCATCCATATCCACAGCGTCAACATGACGTTCGCCGGTCGTGTCGGAATCATTCTGCTGTGCGGCCGCGTTACGGCGACGCTCCGATTCGTTCAGCAACGTGCCTACGGTGATTGTGCTCGGCGGGCGCTGGGGGCGATCCTTGGACTCCTGCTTCGTTTCAGTTTGCACGCGATTCTTCGCTGTGGCGACACCCAACTGGTGGGCCAGGCGTTCCACCTGCGCCTTGAATTGCATAATCTTGGCATTGTCTGCCTTGTTCAAAGCGGAAATAAAATCGCCGACCTGCTCCATCTGCAGCCACAGATTGGCCCGCAGCATAATCAGATCATCCAAACGATTGCCCAACATGCGACCGTATGCGGAAAGCAAGGCATTGCGGTGGTTCTCGTCAAGCTTGGCGAAAATCCAAGCCAAATCGCGGGCAGGATCGTTGACCTGCATATCCTGCCAATTCGTGACCGCGGTGATGGACGAACCGGAAAAAGCACATCGCCGTCACGCAACCCGCCATGCACCGGGCAAGTGGAGAACGACCACAGGCCGTCGGTCTCAAGAATATTCGCCCAACTAGTGGTGATCTCCTGCGGAACATGACCAGCCTGACGCAGGCGCTTGATCCAAGCGGTCAGCTGAGCGCGAATCTGGCCGGTGACAAACGTCGGATAGCCCGCTTCCTGCAGGAAGTCGGGACGAAGGCGATGAATCGCGCCCAAAGCGGTGCCTACGCTGGAACAATCATCCAAAGTCAGCAGCTCCAACGGCCGCGCCTGACCCACATGGTGGGTGGCCACCAGCACGGACGTATCTCCAGTGGCGGAATGCTTCAAATCGCCGTTTGAAAAAGCTACTATGCTATCGACGGCAAAACCCAATCCGCCTAATTCGCGGGCTTGCGAGAGCGTCTGCGCAGCGCGCACGCGACCGGCAAGACGCTTACGGCCTTCAGGCGTGTTGGATGCGAACACGTCATACAGCTTGCCCGCTGCATCCTGAACCACGGCATGGTCGACGCCGTACCCCTCGTCGGTCGGGTTGGTCTGTTCGCTGGCACGCGCGCCCGCAATGGCGGCGTTCGGCATCGCCGCACTCGTCAGGGCAGCTATCATAAATTTGCTTCGTTCGGTCACAATTCCAACCTTAATACACAATAGGGGCGAAGCGTTGCCGACTTGCCAGTAAAACTGCAGGTGAACCGCGGGCAAATCGTCACATGGCGACGGCAATCTGCCACAATGGAACGTATGAGTGCAACAGCGGAAGAGATTCTTGACGGATTGGATGAGGCGCAAAGGGCGGCCGCAACGGCCGTGGACGGTCCAGTGCGCATCATCGCGGGCGCGGGCGCGGGCAAGACGCGAACCGTTGCCCGCAGAATCGCCTATGCGTGCGCCACCAAAGCGTGGAATCCACGAAGCACGATCGCAGTCACATTCTCCGTCAAAGCGGCGGCGGAAATGCGTAGCCGCCTATCGAAACTCGATGTCGCAGCCGACGTCAAAGCAGCCACCTTCCACTCCGCGGCCCTCCATCAGCTACGCCAAGTGTGGCCGGACGTATGCGAGGGGCCGATGCCGTTCATTTCCAGAAATCCACGTGAACTGGTGGAGCGCTCGCTGCGCCGCGTCACCGCCTTCCAAGTGGATGACGACACCATACGTAACTTGCAAGCGGAAATCACTGGTGCAAAATCTCACTGATCGCACCGGAAGATTACGCGCGGGTTTGCGCGGCAACGCATCGACAGCCGCCATCAGGCCTCGAACCAAGCCAATTCGTAGACGTATACAAAGCGTATGAGGCAGAAAAAAACCAACCGCAAACGAAATCGATTTCGACGATATTCTGCTGATCGTTTGTCATCTGATGGAAAGCGACGAGGAAGTGGCCTCAGCTATCCGCTCCAACATCAGATGGCTTACCGTCGACGAGTACCAGGACGTTTCGCCATTGCAGCACCGTCTGCTCACCCGATGGCTCGGCTCAAACCGCAATATTTGCGTGGTGGGCGATCCGGCGCAGACCATCTACTCGTTCGCGGGCGCAAGTAGCTACAGTCTGCTCAACTTCGATTCGGAATTCGGTCCGCTCACCGCTGACATCAATCTGAACAACGACTACCGTTCCACGCCGCAGATTGTCAACTATGCCAATCGTGTGCTTGCGGCATCGCCGCAGCGGGCCGATTATCTGAAGCTCAGCTCTGAAAGGAGCAAAGGACGGAGGGTCGTGGAAACCATATATGGCAGCGATTGGGAGGAAGCGCAAGGTGTGGCGGCGCGCATCCGCAAACTGGTGGATGCGGGGGAGTCGCCGGCCGATTGCGCGATTCTCACCAGAGTCAACGCGCAGCAGAAAATCCTGTGCAAGGCATTGGCCGAACAGCATTTGAGATATCGCGTGCGCAGGGATAGCGGATGGCAGAATTCCGCACTTTCCGACGACACGCAGACCAGACTGGCCATGTTGGAGGCATTGGGCGTCGGCGCGGATCTGAGCGGCGTGACCATTTCCACTATCCACGCGTCCAAAGGTTTGGAATTCAAGCACGTGTTCCTTATCGGCTGCTCGGAAGGACTCATACCGTATGGGTTGCCGCAGGATGACGACGTGCTTGAGGAGGAACGCCGGCTCATGTATGTGGCCGTGACGCGCGCCGAAGACACGCTTGATGTCTCATATGCGCGTACCCGTGAAGGCAATGAGGGTGAAAGGGCACGACGGGTGTCGCGCTTCTTCCGCTGATACTGCTAACGGAAGAAGCGCGATTACTCGGGCGTCGGTATCGTTGTTGCTGCCGGATTCTGCGGAATCGTCAGAGTCGCTGCCATTGGTATCGGATTCGCCGCCCTTGTGCTCTTCCTCGTCAAGCAGCTTGCTGAGTTCGGCATCCCAATCGATGGTCATGCCATCGGCGTCGCCAAGGGGCTGCGACGCCATATCGGTGGCATTGGAAGCGGCGAACGTCGTATTTTCCGTGTTTTCCGACGATCCGTTGTTCTGCGACTGTGAGGTGTTGTCATCGTCATCATTCGGCAGTTGCGGCAGTAGATCGGGATGTGACCATTTCGCGTCTCGTGCCTGCGCGCCTTCCGTAGCGCAGATGTTATCCCACAATGCGGCCGCTTCACGCATGCGCTTCGGGCGTAATTGCAAGCCGATCAGGCTTTCGAAGGTGCGTTCCGCAGGCCTCCGATGGCGCGCTCGCGGCGGAGCATCTCACGAAGCTGTTCGATATGCGGAATATGAGCCATGCCGGCGCGCCACACTACGGTGTCTACCCAACCCTCTACCAAGGCGAGCAGATTCTCCAGCGATTTCATGGCCTGCTGTTGTTCAGGCGTGTCAGGGAACGCCACCTTGGTGATGTTCACCGCGTCGGCCATGGAATCCGGGTCGACGGACTGCGCATCGCGGATCTGCTCCTCCATGGCGTCCAAATCGATGCTGGTGCCACGGGCATACTTGCCCAACAGCGCCTCGAAGCGTGGCATCAGCCACGGCACGGAAGCGTACAGGCGCGAATGGGCGAGCTCTTGCAGTGCAAGATAGCTCATTACTTCGTTCACGTCGATTTCCAAGGATTTCGCATATTCGACGACATTCTGCACGATCAGGCCTCCAGCCGGATTCTTCAGCAACGAAATGCTTTGGTCGAAACTGCCGCGCACCTCATGCGACAAATCGCCGGCGGCACGTCCCAGCTGCATGGCGAACGACGTATTGCCGACGAAACGCATGAGTTTTGCCGGATCTTTCATATCATCGGGAATCGGAATCTGCACCGGACCGGCGAAAATGCCGGAAATTTCCGTATGGAATTCGGAATCGCCGAAACGCTGTGACAAAATCGAAGCCAGAGCGTCGCTCATCGACTCGGCAATCGGGGATGCAAACTGCGCCCAGGAATCGATGCATCCTTCCACCCAGCCTGCGCGGGTAAGCACCTGCGTTTCGCCTTGCGCGGGGTTGAATTCGCAAGCGGTGTCAAGCCACAGATTCGCCTCGCTGATGGCTCGCCGGGCCATCTCGCCGTACTCCGCGCTCACACTGGTTTCCGATCCTTCGCCATTGGCCTGCTGCAATGCCAATGATTTCGCCAGTTTGACGTTGATTGGACCTTCCTCGGTGATGTGCTGGATGTCTCCGAAAGTGTTGAGCCCGCCCGCAGTGAACGCCTGCATCATCGACCTGACCTCGGCCGGCTTGGGAAGCTTGCTCACATCCTGACTCATCAACTGGTCGCGCAACTCTTCCGGCATGTTGGAAAACTGGTTCCATGCCATCTCGCCTTGAATTGGTCCGAAACAATCGATAAACCATTGGCGGATCGCGTTCTCGTCCATGCCGGCCCTGCCTTTTCCTAAGCGTTTTTTCAAGTTTGGTTGGTTCCATACTATGTTATGGGAGGTATGCCCAAGATGAAGGAAACACGACGAATTTCACGGCAAAAAACACACGTAGCGGCGCTCCGGGACGTGTCAAACGATGGCTGATAGGCGCGGAAGGTTGGCTGTCCGCGCGTCATGGCGTTATCTTGCAGGACCGTTGGTGGCGGTACTGTGCGTATTGGTGTTGATTATGCCCAGCGCGTATGTGGTGCAGGTGCCCGGCGACGCAGAATGTGCTCGGGGAGGTTTCCGGCAAGCAGGTCATCGCCGTTTCCGGTGCGAAAACGTATAAGGATTCAGGCCAACTGCTGTTGGTCACGGTCAATGCTTCAGGCGTGCCAGGGTACCCGGTGTCGAACGCGCAGGCATTGGTGGCGTGGGCCGATTCGAAATCCACGGTGATGCCTCAGGAAGCGGTGGTTCCTGTTGGGCAGACCGCAGAGGAATACAAGCAGTCCAGCGACAAGGAGATGACGTCATCGCAGGATTCCGCCACCGCAGCGGCGAAAAAAGTTCCTGGAAGAGCATGGTTATGACGTGTCCGGCATGAAGGTGTCCATGCATGTGGACGACATCGGCGGGCCGTCGGCGGGCATGATGTACACGCTTGGTCTGATCGACAAGGTGACCGGTGAAAAACTTTCTGGGGGTAAGATCATCGCGGGAACGGGCACGATGAACGACAAAGGTGAAGTCGGTGAAATCGGAGGCATCCGTTTGAAGATGCTCGGAGCGAAACGCGACGGAGCAACTTGGTTCCTTGCCCCGGAATCCAATTGTTCCAGCGTTGTGGATCATATTCCGGAAGGTTTGAACGTGGTGAAGGTGTCCACTTTGCAGGAGGCGTACGATGCGCTGGTTGCCGTCCGAGACGGCAAGGGTGCATCCCTGCCGCAATGCTCCGCGGGAGAGTGACGCATTCCGAGATATAAGAAAAAACAATCTCGCAAAGTGAGCAATTCCACGGTTCGTAACGTATATGTTCGAGCAGTGTTGGTATATTGACGAACGTGAATCAAACGGCATCTGATAACGCTGAAGAATTCGGTTTCCACGCCGGCGACCTGGTACAGGAATGGCTGTGGGACGATGA
>ENA-OQBU01000238-OQBU01000238.1-human-gut-metagenome-genome-assembly--contig:-NODE-238-length-13532-cov-3.023946_pt1 | contig 13532 bp, 21 predicted proteins | sample MGYA00242492_ERZ504566 | MGnify/ENA primary metagenome ERZ504566 (study PRJEB26092, sample SAMD00036261) | human gut metagenome | host: Homo sapiens | study: EMG produced TPA metagenomics assembly of...
GCTCATCGGGTATTTTTCGGATGGTCAATGTTGCCATGATGCACCTCCTTTGTTTGCTGTCATAATGCGTAGCATGAGGTGCTGTCGTTTTGCTTGCAGTACGGGTGATGAGGTATGCACGCATGAAAAAAGGCGGATATGCATCATGCGCATCCGCCTTTTGAGCTTGGACTGGGTCTTCCCGCAGTCGCCGAATCAGCGCCCGGTAACCTCGGAACCGACGACCTTTCGCTCAGGGCGCGCGGGCCGCGGGTCACGGCTACGGCACCGGAGCGCACCAGCTCAATCACACCGTAATGCTCCAAAAGCCCCAGCAGGGCGTCGATCTTGCTTCGGCACCGGTGGCCTCAATGGTCAGCGATTCCGGATTCACGTCCACCACGCGCACGCGGAACAGACGCACGATCTCCAGCACGTCGGAACGGTTGGATTCGTTGGCGGCCACCTTGATGAGCACCAGTTCGCGTTCCACGGTGGAGTTCGGGTCGAGTTCCACGATTTTGAGCACATGCAGCAGCTTGTTGAGCTGCTTGATGATCTGCTCCAGCGGCACGGCCTCCACGTCGGCGGTCACCGTGACGCGAGAGATGTCCGGACGCTCGGTGGGGGAGACGGACAGCGAGTTGATGTTGAACGCACGGCGGGCGAACAGGCCGGCGATACGCGCCAGCACGCCTGGGCGGTTCTCCACCAGCACGGACAGCGTATGACGCTGGGAACCAGGCTGGGATGCAGGATAGTTAGCCATGAGTGTTCTCCTCTCCTCAGTGCTCGCTCGCAGTGGCAGCGGCGGTCTCGTGCTCGAACACGCCGGTCGCATGCTCGTCCGGACCGGTTCCCGGAGCCGGGGTGCCGCCAGCCAGCGGCTTGATGCCGGGCTTGTACGTCACCTCGTCGTTGGGGCGCCGGCGGCTACCATCGGCCACACCATCGCATCCTTCCACACGCGGAAGTCGATCAGCACCGGGCGGTCGTTGATCTGGTTCGCCTTTTCGATGGCGGCAATCGCCTCTTCCTCGGTGAACGCGCGGATACCCACGCAGCCGTATGCCTCGGCCAACTTGATGAAATCAGGCACTTCGAGCGGCGCATCGCCGTCGGCCAGTGCCGCCGCACCATCGGCACCGTGCGCTTCACCATCGAGCAGGTTGGTCTGCGAGTAGTGGTGCTCGTAGAACAGCGTCTGCCACTGACGGACCATGCCGTATACGGAGTTGTTCAGAATCGCGATCTTCACCGGAGCGTGGTCCAGGAACGCGGCGGCCAGCTCCTCAGAGGTCATCTGGAAGGAACCGTCACCATCGATCAGCCACACCGGCTTCTTGCCCTCGAATTCACGGGCCGAGCCCACGGATGCGCCGATGGCAGCCGGCAGACCGTAGCCCATCGTGCCGAGGCCTCCGGAGGAGATCCAAGCGTGCTGGTTCTCAAAATCGATGAACTGCGAAGCCCACATCTGGTGCTGGCCCACACCGGTCACCCAGATGGTGGACGGATCGGCCATCTCAGAGAGCTTCTTGATGACCCACTGCGGGGCCAGCGATCCGTCGGTCGGCTCATCCCACGTCATCGGGTATTCCTCGCGCCAGCCGTCGATCGCCTTCCACCAGGGGGCCAGATTCGGCTTGCCCTGAATGGCCTGCGTACGCTGAATCTCGGGAATCAAGTCGTCGAGCACGGTAGCCACATCGCCCACGATCGGCACGTCGGGCTGACGGTTCTTGCCGATTTCAGCCGGGTCGATGTCAATGTGAATCACGCGGGCGGTCGGTGCGAAGGCGTCGAGCTTGCCGGTCACGCGGTCGTCGAAACGTGCACCGATGGCCACAAGCAGGTCAGCGCGCTGCACGGCGCCGGTTGCGGCAATCGTACCGTGCATGCCTAGCATGCCGAGGTTCTTCGGGTCGGAGTCGGGAATGATGCCGCGTGCGGGCAGGGTCGTGACCACGGGAGCGCCGGTCAGGTCGGCCAGAGCCTTGACCTGTGCGCCGGCGTTGGAGCGGGCGGCGCCGCCACCCACATACAGCACCGGGCGGTACGACTGAGAGAACAGCTTCGCCGCGTCGGACAGCACACGGCCGTGCGCCTTGGTGGTGGGGTTGTAGCCGGGCAGAATCATGCGCTGCGGCCATGAGTAGTACATGTCGCCGGTCTGTGCGGTCTTGGTCAGATCCACGACCACCGGGCCGGGGCGGCCGGTGTTGGCGATGTAGTACGCCTCGGAAAGCACGCGAGGAATGTCCTGCGCGCGGGTCACGAGGAAGGAGTGCTTGGACACCGGTAGGTGATGCCCACGATATCCGCCTCCTGGAAGGCATCAGTGCCGATGGCTTGCACGCCCACCTGACCGGTAATCACGACCATGGGCACGGAGTCCATGTTCGCGTCCGCAATGGCCGTGACCACGTTTTGTGGCACCCGGGCCGGAAGTCACGATGCACACGCCCACCTTGCCAGTGGCCAGTGCGTAGCCTTCGGCGGCGTGGCCGGCGGCCTGCTCGTGGCGCATAAGCACGAAGCGGAACTTCGTGTTGTCTTTGATCTCGTGGTAGACGGGCAGAATCGCGCCGCCAGGAATGCCGAAGACGTCCTCGACGCCGAGGTCCTCCAGCGAACGAATCAGCGCCTGGGCGCCAGTCATCTTCTCGCCATCGACGATGGTCTGCTTATCGGGGGCCGTGTTGATTTTCGGTACACCGCTGAATGCCTGCAAAGGCGTGGGTAAAGCCATGATTCCTCTCACCTCATAGGTTTTGTCGCGAACCTGCCCGACCTTGGGATGGGGCCGGGTGCCCGCGTGTCTGATTCCAGTCGCTTCCCCGAGACTTGTGGCCCCGGCGCGACTCGTCGCTCATGTTGGTATTAGTCTATTCGCAAATCCGACAGCGGGCTTACTTAGTCCGCGTCTTGAACGAGTCCAGTGACTTCCAGCCCGCTTCGGCGGCCGCCAGCTGCGCCTTACGCTTGCTGGAGCCCTTACCGATGCCGATGATGTCGCCGTTCTCGCCCAATGAGACGCGCGCGGTGAAGATCTGCGCGTATTCCGGGCCGGAGACCTCCATATGGTAGACAGGCTCCTCCTTGCCGAGGCCGTGCGCCTTGACGGTCAGCGAGGTCTTCCAGTCAAGTGCCGGGCCCTCGGTGGCCACTTCGGCGAGCGTGTCGTCAATAAGCCGGTGAATCACCTTGCGTGCCTCGTCGATGCCGTGTTCCAGGAAGGTCGCGCCGATGAGCGATTCCACGATGTCGCATAGGATGGAGTTCTTCTCCGCGCCGCCCTGCTCGGCTTCTCCGTGACCCAGCAGAATGTAGGGGCCCACCTTGAGCTTGGTTTTGGCGATGGCGCTCAGCGCGTCTCGGAGACGCCTTGGCGCGCATCTTGGCCAGTTGCCCCTCGGTCATATCCGGGTGAATGGTGAACAGCGTTTCAGTGGAGACCAGTTCGAGCACCGCGTCTCCCAGGAATTCGAGGCGTTCGTAATTGGCCACGCCGGGGTGCTCATGCGAGAAGGAACGGTGGGTGAGTGCCTGCACGAGCAGATCCGGGCTGAGAGTGGTGCCCAACGCTTCAAGAAGCTCGTTGGCCGGCGTCGGCTGCTGTGGGGTTTCATTACTCATGATTGTTGTATGGTCCTTCACGCGATGGTGATGTGTTGTGTTGTGTTGTGTTGTTTGCGATGCGATGGTGTACGCAATGGTGCACTTATGCGAAGACCCCGCCACCCGTCGATGGCAGGGCCTTCATTCAAGCCGTTATCGCAGGACTCACTTGGTGTGAGCCGGCTGGATGGCGGAGCGGTAGGTGCGGCCGCGGTAGTTACCGCAGCTCGGGCAAGCCATGTGCGGCAGGGCCGGAGCGCCACAGTTCGGGCAGTTCACGGTCGCAGCAGCGGTGGCCTTCCAGTTCGCGCGACGCGAATGCGTGTTGGCGCGCGAGGTCTTGTACTTAGGCAGTGCCATTTGAGTATCCTCTATTTCGTTCGAACAATTGAGCTTAAGCGTCCGTTATCTTAACGCACGGCTCGTACAAACTTCGTTCAGGCGCGCGTCACTCGGCCTGCTCGCCGTTCTGCTCGGCCTCGAGCTGGGCTTTGAGCCCCGCCAATCCGGCAAAACGGATATCCGTCACATCGTGATGATGGTCGGGATCCTCGTTCAGATCGGCACCGCACTGCGAGCACAGACCCCTGCAATCCGGTCGGCACAGTGGTTGCAACGGCAGCGATTCGACCAGCGTGTCGCGGATCATCGCCTCGATGTCCGCGAATGCGCCGTTCTCCAGCAGCGGATACGTGTCTTCCGACTCGTCCTCGCCGGCGATGATGTCGATTTCGTCGTCCTTCTTGCTCTTGCCGCCCTTGCCGTTGGCCTTGTCCTGACCCGACTCGTACGGGAAGAACACCGTCACATCAACCGGCCAGTCCTCGTCAATCGGCTTCAGGCAGCGCGTGCACTCGCTGACGAATGGCGCGACCAGGCGGCCGGTGAAGATCAGGCCGTCCACAATCGAATCGAACTGCCCGCTCACGTGTACGGGCTCACCTTCCTTGATGCCGACAATGCTGTCGCCAATGCCGGAAGGTGCCGGGAAATCGGCGTCAATCGGCTTGGATTGACCGGCGCGCGAAGCAATCTGCGCTACCGGAATGGCCCACGGGGAATCTTCAACTCGTGCCATGGTATGTTCTTGGTGCCTTTCGTATGTTGGCTGGAGTTATTCGTTACTGGCGTTATTTCGCGTTACTGATGTTGCCGGCGTTGCTGGCGTTACTGGGCTTCGGGATAGTCGTTCAGCGTCAGGTGCGGCATCTGTTCGCGGGCCGCGCGCTGGCGCTCTTCCAGCACGTTAAGACCGGCCTGCACATCTTGACTGAGTTTGCCGAGCTGCTGGGACAGCCCTTCCATCACCGTAGTGCAGTACTGGTCCGCGCCTTGGGTCAGATGGTCGGCTTTGGTCTGTGCCTGGTCAAGAATCGCGCGCGCTTTCTGCCGTGCAAGCTCGGTGACGTTCTCTGGCCGGCCAGGAACTGTGCCTGTTCGTTGGCGTCCCTGATCATGTTGGCTGCGCGGCTTTGTGCGGAGGCGACGATGGCGTTGGACTGGGTCTGTGCCGATTCCAGACGGCGTTCGGCCTCGCGCATGAGGGCGGAGGCGCGCTCCAACTGCACCGGCAGCATTTTCTTCAACTCGGAAAGCTGGTCGGTGAATTCGTCGCGGTCAACCTTCACCATGCCGGGGGCGAATATGCTGGACTTCGCTTCGCCCAGTGCCGCCTCGAGCTGGTCGATGATGTCATACACCGTGGTGAATTCCTCGTGGCTCTTGACCGTGGCCGGGTCGTCGTCCGTGGTTTCTCGCAGGTCGGGTCATTTCGTTCATGAACGAGGGGCGAATGCCGGCGGCCTGAGCGGTCTGAGCCTGTGCCCGGGTCTGCTGAGCTGCTTGGGCCTGCGCTTTGGCCTGCATCTGTGCCGGAGTAGGGGTAGGCGCGGCGGGCGGCGATCCGGCGAGAACATCGGCCTCTTCGGTGGGTGCCGGCGCGGCTTGCGTAGACGCGGGCGGTTCCGGGGGCGGACGGCTCCGGAGTGGACGATGCGGCGTCCGCATTCGGTTTGGTCAGATCGACGTATCCAGTAGGGTGGTCATCGCTCATAGTCATTAGTGCATCAGTCCTTCCGCTGACGTTCCTCGGCCAGGGCATCGGCCAGCATCGGCACGACGCAATCGGGCACCATGCCGGTCACGTCGCCTCCATGGCGGGCCACGTCCTTGACGATGGAACTGGAGATGTGTTCAAGAATCGGATCGGCCGGCAAAAACAGGGTTTCGATGCCAGCGAGCTTGCGATTGACCAGCGCCATGCCGAGCTCGGCTTCATAGTCGCCGTTCTGGCGCAGACCCTTGATGATAACGGTGGCGCCGACCTTCTTGCAGTAGTCGGTGATCAGGCCGTCGGTGGAAGAAACGGTGACGTTCTTGCAACCGGCTTGTCAAGGGCGCGGCGGATCACGTCGACTCTGGTGGCTTCGGAAAACATCGGTGTTTTCGCGGCGTGACGGCCACCACCACATGCACCTCGTCGAAAAACCGCGCCGAGCGCTCGATTACATCCAAGTGTCCGGCGGTAACGGGGTCATACGAGCCGGGGCATACTGCGATAGTCATGCTTTATAGCCTACCGCTAGTGGTGTGCTTCGTGCTGCCGAGCGGGCATTGTTGTCGCGTCGGCGTATGAGGCAGTGTGTGCGGTGCCGTATGTGGCGTCGGTGTGGCGTCGTGTGCGGCATTGTATGTGGCATTGTATGTGGCGGGGTGGCGTGATGCGCGACATGGGTGTGTGGAGGTGTGCGGATTACGCGCAATGGGTTTCGCGGGTAACGACGGGAATCTATGATGGAGTGCAGTCGAATCGTTGAATACGAGGAAAGAAGTGCACCATGACTTTTGCCGAGATGTTCGTTGATGATGCCGAACCGCTGCGCAACCCGGACCAAGGTGCCGGCACGTCGGTGCTGGAGCGTCCGGAGACCAAGGAGTCGCCGGTTCGTGACGATGGTGGCGACGCCGATCGTTTTGCGCACTACGTATCCAAGGACCGTATCGCTGAATCGCGTGCGACCGGCCGCCCGGTGGTGGCCTGTGCGGTAAGGTTTGGGTGCCCAAGCACGATCCGTCCAAGTACCCGGTTTGCCCCGACTGCAAGCGGATTTACGAGGAAATGACGCGCTAAAGGTGGTACTTGGCTCCCCTCAGCGAGGGGAGCCAAAATGGTCACCGAGCGGAAATCTCGTCGATCAGCTTGAGCTCCTCGTCGCTGAAGTGGGTGTTCTTCAGTGCGCCGATGTTGTCGAGAATCTGCTGCGGCTTGGAGGCTCCGGTCAGCACGGAGGTCACCTTGCCGTCGTGCAGCAGCCATGCCAGGCTCATCTCGGCCAGCGTCTGGCCGCGTTCGGCGGCCAGATTGTTCAGGTCCACAACCTGCTTGTGCAGTTTCTCGGTCAGGGCGGAATCGTTGAGGAATCGCGGATCGTGAGCCATGCGGCTGTCGGCCGGAATGCCGTTGAGATAGCGGTTGGTCAGCAGGCCCTGAGCCAGCGGGCAGAAGGTGATAAGGCCTTTGCCCAGCTTGAAGGCGGTCTCTTTCAGGCCGTTCTTTTCAACGGTGCGGTCGAGGATGTTGTACTTGTTCTGGTTGATGATGAACGGCACGTGCAGTTCTGCCAGAATTGCGGCGGCCTTTTCCATCGTCGGACCATCGTAGTTGGACAGACCCACGTACAGGGCCTTGCCGGAGTTCACGGCCTGAGCCAGCGCGCCCATCGTCTCCTCAAGCGGGGTTTCGGAGTCGGGTGGTGGTGGTAGAAGATGTCCACATAATCCAAGCCCAAGCGTTCCAGCGACTGGTCGAGGCTGGCGAGCAGGTACTTGCGGCTGCCGAGGTCGCCATAGGGGCCTGTCCACATTTCGTGCCGGCCTTGGTGGAGATGACGAGTTCGTCGCGGTGATGCTTGAAGTACTTGGCGAGCAGCAGTCCGCAGTTCTTCTCTGCCTGGCCGGGCTCGGGGCCGTAGTTGTTGGCCAGGTCGAAGTGGGTGATGCCGTTGTCGAAGGCGGTGAAGACCAGGGACTTCATCTGGTCGAATGGCGTGATGTCGCCGAAGTTGTGCCAGAAGCCCAAGTGAGACGGCCGGCAACTTGAGGCCGGAGGTGCCGGCACGGTTGTAGGTCATCGTGTCGTAACGGTGCGGGTTGGGGGCATAGATGGCGGTTGGCTCGAACATTGAGTCTCCTTACAATGTCATTCTTGTTCTTACGAATGCTTACCTGCGATGGGCAGACCGACGCCGATTGAGCGGTATTCGTAAGTGTTCTTGGATACTATGGTTCCAGTTCAAGTGAACTTGAATGCAAACGGCTGCGATGCTTCGGCGTGTTGCCGCAGTAAGGAGTCATGATGTCCTACACCATTCGTCAGGTGGCCACGCAGTTCCATATGCAGCCCTCTACGCTGCGCTATTACGAGGATCAGGGATTGCTGACCAACGTGGAGCGCACCGAAACCGGCCAGCGCATATACGAAGACTGCCATATCGACCGTCTGCGCGCGATTTGCTGCTTCAAGAACGCCGGCATGACCATTGACGATCTTAAAAAAGTTCTTCGTGTATGAGTCCAATGAGCCCGAGCATATCGATGAAATCCTTGATCTGCTGGAATCTCGCCGCGAATCCTTGGACGAGCAGCGCCGAGCCCTCAACGAGGCGGCCATGCACGTGCAGCGCAAGCTCCATTACTATGGCGACATCAAGCGTGCCATCGACGCCGGTGAAGACTGGCCGGATTGGCGCGAGTACAAAAACCGCGCCTATTCCATTGAATGCTGAGACCATCGAATGCTGAAACCATCGAGTGCTGAGCTGGATGCCGGCTGGGCACTAAGACCGATGCGCGTCGATCGTGGGCGCGTCTATCCGAGTAAGGCCTTGCTCGGCAGTGCGCGGTCGAGCAGCCAGACAACGAGCGATATCACGAAGAACGCTATGGCCAGCTTGCCGCAGCTAATGCCGAACCCTTGCCAGCCGAGTGCGTCGAGGTTGATGAAGTCGTACGGATACGGACTGCCGCCGGCCGCCGGTCCGGACCCCGGCCAAATCGCCGCACGGGCCAGCACGAAGACCAAGTATGCAGGGAAGTACGCCAGCCACGAGAACATGTAATGCCAGCGGAAACGCCGGTGCGGGTCGAATAGCACGAAATCGATAACCGCCATAATCGGGGCGATTTTGTGCAGCATCGTATTGGTCATGATGCCAATAACCTGTGCACGTATGCCGGGTCGTCCGGAGGCATCAGGAAGAACGCCACCAGTGCGGTGACTATGGCGTACACAGTCAGGCACCCCTTAAGCCATGCAGGCGGCTGAATACCTTTGAGCAGTGTGGCCGCGCCGGACCACAGCATCACGATGCCCAGCACGAAACCGGTCTGGAACGTGAAATACACCCAGAACTGCGGTTTGGACCATGCCTCATATGTGCCCACGAAGCAGAAACCGGCGATCGCAAAGCGCCACAACGCCACGATGAATCTCATGCATCGAGTCTACCGCTTCGCCAGTGGGCTGTATGGCTTTGCCCGGACTACACTTAGGTGCAACTTCACCACTTATGTAGGAAAGGCCTTGCAATGGTCGATTATTCGCCGGCTCTGATGACCGACATGTATGAATACACGATGCTCGACGCCGCTCTGAAAGACGGTACCGCCGACCGCAAGTGCGTGTTCGAGGTGTTCACGCGTCACTTGCCCGAAGGCCGTCGCTATGGCGTGGTGGCCGGCACCGGCCGCATTCTGGATGCGCTGGAACATTTCCACTTGGATGAAGCGGATCTGAAGTTCCTGGCCGACCGTCACGTGGTAAGCCCCGAGACCATTAAGTGGCTGGAGAAACTTCCACTTTTCCGGTTACGATTCGCGGTTACCGCAAGGATGAGGATGTTCTTCCCGAACTCCCCGATTTTGCAGGTCGAAGGCACGTTCGGCGAATGCACGCTACTGGAGACGTTGATTCTATCCGTGCTGAACTACGATTCCGCAGTGGCCTCCGCCGCCTCACGTATGGCGTCGGCAGCCAAGGATCGTCCTTGCATGGATATGGGCGGACGCCGCACTAACGAGTGGGCCGCCGTGGCCGCCGCTCGAGCTGCCGTAGTGGGCGGATTCAAGGGTACCGCCAATCTGCTGGCCGCCCAGCTGTATGGTCTGAAGGCCATTGGCACCGCCGCGCATTGCTTCACGTTGGTGCATGATTCCGAGCGTGACGCCTTTGAATCGCAGATCGAGGCATTGGGCAAGAACACCACGCTGCTGGTGGACACCTACAACATCGAGGAAGCCGTGAAAACCGCCGTCGAAGTGGCCGGTCCCGAACTGGGTGGCGTGCGCATCGACTCCGGCGACTTGGCCGCCATGGCCCAGCGTGTGCGCAACCAGCTGGACGCCCTGGGTGCCACGAACACCACCATTACCGTGACCAACGATTTGGATGAGTACGCGCTCGCCGCATTGCAGACCGCGCCGGTCGACTCCTATGGCGTGGGCACCATGCTGGTCACCGGCTCCGGCGCTCCCACTTGTGCGATGGTGTACAAGCTCACCGAGCGTGAAGGCGCTGACGGCACGATGGTTCCGGTCATGAAGAAGTCCAAGGATAAGGCCACAGTGCCCGGTCGCAAGTTGGCATTCCGCTCCTACGAATACGCGCTAGCCGAAGCCGAACACGTGATTTCCGGCTCGGAAGAGAAGCTGGCCGGTTTCACGCCCGAACCGACGTGGAAGAACCTGCTGGTCGATTTCGTGGACCACGGCCATATCGATGCGCAGTGGCAGGGCCATGACGCTATCATGGCCGCCCACGACTACCACGCCAAGGCGTGTCCGAACTGCCCATCACCGCGCAGAGCCTCATGAAGGGCGAGCCAGTGATTCCTACGGAGACTCAGGTTCTCTGACGAGAACTTTCGTCTCCATAGGAATCCGTCGCAGCATAGCTGCTCCCCTTACCTAGGACAGCCCACTGGGCTGTCCGGCTTAACGGTTCGACCACAGAGACCAAAGTCCTCTGGCCGTATCTCACTGGCCGCATCCCTCTGGTTACATTGGCTACTCTTCCCTCTGGATGAGTGAAACTCTCAATGGTGATAACGCGGCGGGCAACGATGACGTATCAGAGCGGCGCGATGTAGTTCGATGATGGTTGACGAGTTGCTATCCAGGCATAGAGCGGATGGCGTATGCTGGGGCGCATGGTTGAAATCAAAGACATGCTTGGCAATCACCAAATAATTCGTGCCGACGGCCGCAAGGTCGACGAACTGCGCCCTGTGCGCATCACCCGCCACTTCACCGACGCCCCCGAAGGCTCCGTGCTCATCGAATGCGGTAACACGCGCGTGATGTGCACCGCCACTTTTACTCCCGGTGTGCCGCGTTGGCGCAAGGACTCCGGCCTCGGCTGGGTCACCGCCGAATACTCGATGCTGCCGCGTGCCACCGCCGAACGCACCGACCGTGAATCCGTACGTGGCAAAATCGGTGGCCGTACCCACGAAATCAGCCGACTGATTGGCCGCTGCCTGCGTGGCGTCATCGATATGAAGGCGCTCGGCGAGAATCAGATTCAGCTTGACTGCGATGTGCTTCAGGCCGATGGTGGTACTCGCACGGCTTCCGTAACCGGTGCGTACGTGGCTTTGGTCGACGCAGTCAATTGGGCGGAGAAGCACCGCCATATCAAGTCCGCCAGCCGCGTGCTTAAGGACTATGTGTCCGCCGTATCGGTGGGCGTGATCAACGGCACTCCGATGCTTGACCTGCCATACATTGAAGACAGTCAGGCCATGACCGACATGAACGTGGCCATGACCGGTTCCGGCACCTTCATCGAGATTCAGGGCACCGCAGAACACCGTCCGTTCAACCGTGCCGAACTCGGCACCCTGCTTGACTTGGCCGAAAAGGGCAACAAGGAACTGCAAGCCGCCCAGCGTGCCGCTCTGTCCCTAGACTAAGCCAGCTCCCCCTGACAAGGGGAGCCTTCTTAAAGGAGAACCTCATGCAAATCGTCGTCGCAACCCATAACGAAGGCAAGCTTGTGGAAATCCGCCGCATTCTCGAAGAGGATCTTGGCTCGGATGCCGAAAACATCGAACTGGTGTCCGCTGGCAGCCTTCACCTGCCGGATCCGGTGGAAACTGGCGTCACCTTCCAGGAGAACGCGCTACTCAGGCCCGCGCTGTGGCCATCCGTACCGGTCTGCCCGCTGTCGCGGATGATTCAGGTCTCATCGTCGATGTGATGGGTAACGCTCCGGGCATTCTGTCTGCTCGCTGGGCGGGTGCTCACGGCCACGACAAGGCCAATAATGCGCTGCTGCTCGCCCAAATCGAAGATATTCCGGATGACAAGCGTACCGCGCGCTTCCGTTGCGCCGCCGCGCTGGTGGTCCCGGACACCGAGACCGGTGCCGACGTGACCGGTGGAGTGGCTGCCGACGGCATCACCGTTCACACCACGCTGCCGATGGGAGCCCTGCCCCGGTGCATGCTCGATACGCCATCAAGTCGGAGACAGTGGAGCTCGGCGACATGCCGGGTCGCATCATCCGCGAGGCTCGTGGCGTACACGGTTTCGGTTACGATCGCTGTTTGTCCCGGACTATCAGCCTGCCGGTCGCGTCAGCACTGAGCCTGACCATGAAGGCGAGCCGCTGACCAGCGCCGAGATGACTCCGGCCGAGAAGAATGCGATTTCCCACCGAGGCAAGGCGCTGAAAGCCTTGGTCCCCGCCATCGAGGCCCTGCTGCACTAAGTCGTCTAGGCTGTCTAGCTGCACTGAGCCGCGACTAAGCCACAGTTGAGTCGCGGCTCAGCACTCAGCCCCCGAATCGGGCGAGTGTCTAGCAAGCGCCTATGACCTAGCAAGGGCGATACGAAAGAGGCCGGCGCTTAGTGCGTCGGCCTTCTTGATGAACAAGAGCCACCCGATAGAATCGAACTACCGACCTTCCCACGAACGAGGGGGATGCTCTACCACTGAGCTAAGGTGGCGTGGCTTCAAGAGCCAAGTAGAGAATATAGCACTGCGTTTGATTCACTGCAAGCCGGACATTCATCATCTTTGGGCCATTGTTCTTTGGAACATCGTGGCGGCAATAGTGCGAACGATGTGCACACCTCATCTGCTCGGCCGCCATTCGTCGTGTGCGCGCTATGCTAGCATGGTGAGCCTGATTGACTCGGAGGCAAAGGGAAGCATGCGTGATTTTGTGCTGGTGAAGTTGACAGACGAGGAGTTCGATGATTTCTCCGCCAGGCATCCACAAGGCAATTTCCAACAAACCTCGGCGATGGGACGCTTCGCGCCGCGCAGGGGATCGACGTCGAATATTTGGCCCTCAAGGAGGGCGAGAAGATCGTCGCGGCGGCACTGTTCGAAACTCACCGCTCTCGATTCTCTACATTTGCGGTCATCCATGATGGCCCGATGTGCGACTATCACGACACCGAAGCATTGACCTTCTTCATGGATGCGCTGAAACGCCATGCCAAGGCAAAGGGTGCTTCACAGCTGGAAATCACCCCTGAATCCCCGTATCGGCTTCGCGACACCAATGGAGCTTCTTTGCCGGATGACCAGAATGGCGCTCCCGACAATAAGCTGATAGAACAGCTCGAGGCGATCGGCTTCACTCATGGCGGTTTCACCGTGGGCTACACGGCGGTTCCGCGTTGGCGCTACCTCAAGGATCTGACCGGCATTACCGATGAGAAAAGTCTGCTGAAGTCCTATGACAAGCGCACCCAGTGGAGCGTGAAGCGTGCACACCCATCGATTGGGCACGCTCCGGAACGGACAGGAGGTACTGCGGGCCAGCGGACGAATTTCCGGAACCGTTCCCACCCAATCCAGCCTGCAGCGCATCGTCGAAAACTTCCGCAGCGGCGGCCAATTCGACCGTCTCGTCAATCAA
>ENA-OQBU01000239-OQBU01000239.1-human-gut-metagenome-genome-assembly--contig:-NODE-239-length-13522-cov-3.470773_pt1 | contig 13522 bp, 15 predicted proteins | sample MGYA00242492_ERZ504566 | MGnify/ENA primary metagenome ERZ504566 (study PRJEB26092, sample SAMD00036261) | human gut metagenome | host: Homo sapiens | study: EMG produced TPA metagenomics assembly of...
ACCTCGCGTCAGCTGCTTGATTATTAGAAACTTGGCAGGGAAGGCGGGACTCGAACCCACAACCTACGGTTTTGGAGACCGTTGCGCTACCAATTGCGCCACTTCCCTAGGTGAAATCCACCTCGGCGTGCGTTCCGTAGAGAACGCTTCGCCACGGCGAAACCGCCAAGTCGTTATAGTAACGGCTCCGGTGGATTATCGCAAATCGCGTGTCGCGCGCGTAGCACGCGACTCTTCTCAGTTAGCCCATTCCTTGAATCGACGCATGCCTTCGGCTAGGTCTTCGTCGGCCAGTGCGTAGGAGAAACGCAGGTAACCGGGAGCACCAAAGGCCTCGCCGGGGACGGCGGCCACGTGGGCCTCATCCAACAGTGCAGCGGCAAAGTCAGCGGACGTATCGGACACTGTGCCCTTGGGACCCAGCGGCTTGCCAAGCAAAGCGGCGATGTCCGCAAAAGCGTAGAACGCGCCGGTCGGAGTCGGGCAGTTGACGCCCTCGATATCGTTCAAGGCGGTCACAATCGCACGGCGGCGCGCGTCGAAGGCCTTACGCATCTCGTGCACCTCATCCAGCGGGCCGGCCACAGCAGCCAAAGCAGCACGCTGGGAGATGTTGGCCACATTGGAGGTCATATGCCCCTGCAGCTTGGTGGCGGCCTTGGCCACCTCAAGCGGAGCGACCATCCAGCCGACACGCCAGCCCGGCATCGCATAGGTCTTGGCCACGCCGTTCAGCACCAGCAACTGCCCGCGGCATTCCGGCACGGCGGCACCGATGTAGGTGGTGTGCGCATCGTCATAGTTCAGGTGCTCGTAGATCTCGTCGGAGATAACCCAAATGTGGTGCTCGACGGCCCAACGACCGATCGCTTCCACGGTTTCCGGCTTCCAGACGGCTCCGGTCGGGTTGTTCGGGGAGTTGACGATGATTGCCTTCGTATGCTCGGTACGGGCCGCTTCCAGCGCCTCAAGCGAGGGCTCGAAGTTCACGTCGGCACCGGCGAATACTTCGACCGGCACACCACCGGCAAGCTTCACAGCCTCGGGGTAGCTGGTCCAGTACGGAGCGGGAATGATGACCTCATCGCCATCGTTGAGCAAGATCTGGAAGGATTCATACACGGCCTGCTTGCCGCCGTTGGTCACCACGACCTGATCGGCATTGACCTCATAGCCGGAATCGCGCAGCATCTTAGCCGCAATCGCTTCGCGCAGCTCGGGCAGGCCCGGCGTAGGCGTGTACTTGTAATTCTTCGGGTCAAGGCAGGCATCTGCCGCAGCCTTGACCACGTTTGCGGGGGTCGGGAAATTCGGTTCACCTGCGCCGAAGCCGACAACGTCAAGTCCGGCGGCCTTCATGGCCTTGGCCTTGGAATCGACGGCGAGCGTAGCGCTCGGTGCCACAGTGTTGATACGGTCGGAAAGAGTCTGCCATTGCGCCATAGTCATGGCTCCCATGCTAAACCTACAGCACGAAAAATCGCCAGAGCCGCACTATGGTGATGGAATCTGTCGTGTGACAGATTCCATCAGTCACACGAGCACGAGATTGTCGCGATGAACCAGTGGGTGGGCGTACTGGGGGCCGAGGAAACGCTTGAGTTGGGCGGTGTTACGCCCGAGCATCTGCGGAATTTCTTCGGAATCGAAGCCGGCGAGGCCTCGGGCCAGGTGTTCACCGCTTTCGGCATCGATCCAGACCGGATCGCCGGCGGAAAAATCGCCATGTACTTCGAGCGCGCCGGCCGCCAGCAGCGAGGCACGCCCGCCGCGAATCGCCTGGCCGGCACCCGCATCGACCACAATCGTGCCGCGCGGGTCGGCGGCGAAGCCGATCCACAGACGGCGTGAGGAGCCGCGGGCCTAACCGGTGCGAACACGGTGCCCACCGGATCGCCCATCATCGCAGGGCCCGCGTTCGAGGCGCAGGTGAGTACCGTGGGGATGCCCGAGACGGCCGCCACGCGCGCGGCCTCGAGTTTGGTGACCATGCCGCCGGTGCCGACCTTGGAGCCGGAGCCGGAGACTTGGATGTCGCCCAGCGCATCAATCACGTTGGGCACATATTCCACACGGCGGGAGCCGGGCTGCGAGGGCGGCGCAGTGTACAGCGCATCCACGTCGGTCAGTAGCACCAAGGCTTCGGCCCGCACCAGGTTGGCCACCAACGCGGAGAGTCGATCGTTGTCGCCGAAGCGAATCTCGTTCGAGGCCAACGAATCGTTTTCGTTGATGATCGGCACCACGCCGAGGTCAAGCAGACGGTCCAGCGTGCGTTCCACATTGCGGTACTGGGTGGCACGAATCGTATCTTCGGCAGTGATCAGAATCTGGCCGACGCGAATACCGAATCGACCGAACGCAGTCTCGTAGCGGGCCATCAGTAGCCCTTGGCCGACGGCTGCGGTGGCCTGCTGAGTGGCCACGTCCACCGGCCGCGAGTCAAAGCCCAGAGGCCCGAAACCGGCGGCGATAGCACCGGACGAGACCAGCACCACACGTCCGCCCATCAATCGGACCTGAGCCAAGGCCGCGGCCAACGCGTCGAGCTTGTCCGGGTCGAGGTGACCGCTCGGCTGGGTCAGCGAGCTGGAGCCGACTTTCACGACAATGGTTCCGGCTGCGGCGATCATGCGCCGCACCTCGGCCTGACTCGGAGTGCTCATTTATTCCTCGGTTTCACCATCTTCGCTGGACTCACCGTGGCCGAACAGGCTGGTTTCGTCATGGCGATCGTCGTCAACGGTCGGGTCGGCCCAGTGGCCGGCCTTGCGTTCGGCCATCATCGCGTCGCGCACGGCGGCACGGGCGTCCATCATCTCGTGGTATTGGGCACGACGTTCGGCGTTGGAGCGGCGGTGCGTGCGCGGGTCCAGCTCTTCGAGACGCAGATCCTTGCCTCGGGCACCGAGGTTGGAGCCGTCGAGCATTTCGGCACCAGCGGAGATGGTCGGATCCCAATCGAATTCGACCATACGGGCACCACGACCGATGCGCACTTCGTCGCCGGGGTGAGCACCCTGCGGCGCAGCTCGTCCTCCACGCCCAGCTTGGCCAAGCGGTCAGCCAGGTAGCCCACGGCCTCGTCGTTGTCGAAGTTGGTCTGCATGACCCAGCGCTCCGGCTTGACGCCACGCACCTCGAAGAACACTTCGCCATTGCCGAGTTCGCGGCGCTCGACCGTGAACTCAAGCGCACTGCCGCCCTCGTCAGCACGACGCGGACGGCGGCCCTTGGTCTCCAATGGCTTGATGACCACGCGAGCCTCCTCTTCGGCCTGCTCGCGGTTGGCCACTTCCTCACGCATCTCGTGCACCAGCGCAGACAACGCGAAGTTGAGCTCCTTTAGACCCTCGTGCGAGGCAGTGGAGATCTCAAAGACCTTCAGCCCGAGTTTCTCGAACTCCGGACGCACGAACTCAGCCAATTCCTTGGCCTCGGGCACATCGATCTTGTTCAGAATCACGATGCGCGGGCGTTCGGGAATCGGGATGGCACCCAACGGCAGCTCGAGCTTGTCGGCGTAGAGCGCCAACTCGTTTTCCAGCGCGTGGTAGTCGGACATCGGGTCGCGGTCCGGTTCAAGCGTGGCGCAATCGATCACATGGGCGATGATTTCGGTACGTTCGATGTGGCGCAGGAACTCCAGTCCCAGGCCCTTGCCTTCGGAGGCGCCCGGAATCAGGCCCGGCACGTCGGCGATGGTGTATCGAGAGTCGCCGGCGATAACGACGCGAGATTCGGCACCAGCGTGGTGAACGGGTAGTCGGCGATCTTCGGCTTGGCGGAACTCATCGCCGCAATCAGGGACGACTTTCCGGCCGAGGGGAAACCGACCAACGCCACGTCGGCGATGGACTTCAATTCCAAAATCACGTCGCGCTCTTCACCGAGTTCGCCGAGCAGGGCGAAGCCGGGGGCGCGGCGGGTCTTGTTAGCCAGGGCGATGTTGCCGAGGCCGCCGGCACCGCCTTGGGCGACGACGCAGCGGTCGCCCTCGTGGCGCAGGTCGGCGAGCTGCGCGCCGGGATGCTTGGCTTTGCCCTGTTCGCCGCGCGCCTCAAAGACGACGGTGCCGCAGGCACGGGCAGAATCAGGTCCTCGCCCTTGGAGCCGTCCTTATTGTCGCCCAAACCCATGGTGCCGCTGCCGGCGACACGATGCGGCATGAAACGATAGTCGAGCAGGCTGGTGGCGTTACGGTCGGCCACGAACACCACGGAACCACCGTCGCCGCCATTGCCACCGTTCGGGCCGGCCAACGGCTTGTATTTCTCACGACGGATGCCGGCCGAACCGTTGCCCCCATCGCCGCCCTTGACATGGACGGTTACTCGATCCACAAAATCACTCATATTGATTACCTTACAAAAAAGCCGCGTCCTTACGGGCGCGGCTTGAAAAAGCTTGACGCTATATCGCTCAGGCGATGACGTCGACAACCTTGCGGTCGCGACGCACACCGAACTTCACGGAGCCATCGGTGAGGGCGAACAGCGTGTGATCCTTGCCCATGCCGACGTGTGGCCCGGGTGGAAGTTGGTGCCACGCTGGCGAACGATGATGTTGCCGGCCACGACGCTTCGCCGCCGAACTTCTTCACGCCGAGGTATTGCGGGTTAGAATCGCGACCGTTGCGAGAGCTGGACGCACCCTTCTTATGTGCCATGATTCATGGTCCTTTCTATAACTCAGGCAATCGCCGTGATCTTGACGATAGTCAGCTTCTGGCGATGACCCTTACGGCGAGCAACACCAGTCTTGTTCTTGTACTTCTGGATGCTAATCTTCGGGCCCTTGGCTTCGTCGTTCACAACCTCAGCCTTGACGGACACCTTGGCCAGATCGGCGGCGGCAAGGGTGACCTTGTCACCATCGACAACGAGGGAGACCGGGAATTCCACGGTATCGCCCTTCTTAGCGTCGAGACGGTTCACGAGGATGACGTCGCCAACCTCGACCTTTTCCTGATGGCCACCGGCCTTCACAATCGCGTACATTATCGTTCCTTTTATGTTTTGGAAAGCTACCTTGCCTAACACGCACCGAGCTTGCGGTCAGACACCGAGTTTCGAATCTACACCACCATGCGGACTAAATCAAATGATTTTTGCCCGCGTGTCAAGCACGACACACCTGTTACTCTTCCGCTTACTCTTCCGCCGTGTTGTTGGCAGCGACGGCAGCGGCGGCAATCTGAGCCAGTTTGGCTTTGACGTCGGCGCTGGAACCAGCCGGTTCGGGAGCGGGAGCGGTGCCGCGACCGTGCTTGTTGGTTTTGACGAACGGGTCGCCACCGCGAAGCGCGTAGGGATCGTCGTAGTCGGCCGAAACGGTCGGCTGATCATGCAGGATGAAACCACGGCCCTTGCAGGTCGGGCATTCCTCGGAGAACGCCTCGACCAGACCCTGGCCGATGCGCTTGCGGGTCATCTGCACCAAACCAAGCGAGGTGACTTCGGCCACCTGATGCTTGGTGCGGTCGCGTGCCAAGCATTCGACCAAGCGGCGCAGCACCAGATCGCGGTTGGCGGGCATGACCATATCCACATAGTCGATCATCACCATGCCACCGATATCGCGCAGGCGCAGCTGGCGGGCGATCTCTTCAGACGCCTCCAGGTTGCAACGCGTCACCGTCTCTTCCAAGGACTTGCCCTTGCCGATAAAGCGGCCGGTGTTCACGTCAATGGTGGTCATGGCTTCGGTGCGATCGATGACAATCGAGCCGCCGGACGGCAGGTAGACCTGACGCTCCATGCCCTTACGCAGCTGGGAGTCGATGGACCACTTGTCGAACACGTCCTTGCCTTCATGCTCGGCCGGGTCCCACTTCTCCAGCTTGTCCTTCAGTCGGGGGCCATGGTGTCAAGGTATTCCTCGATACGGTCGTAGACCTTGTCACCTTCCACGATGAGCTTGCTGAAGTCGTCGTTGAAGATGTCGCGCACCACGCGGATGGCCACGTCGGGCTCGCCCTGCAGGAGCTTCGGGCGCTTGCCGTGCCAGAATTCCTCGCGCTTGGCGTTGATGCGCTCCCACTGGCGGACCAGTGATTCGAGATCCTTGACGATGGCGTCTTCGGATGCGCCCTCGGCTGCGGTACGGATAATCACGCCCATGTCTTTCGGGGCGATCTTGGAGACGATGTTCTTCAGACGGCTGCGTTCGCGCTCCGAAGCTTGCGGCTCACGCCGGTCATGCCGCCGGATGGCACGAGCACCAGGAAGCGGCCGGCGAGCGTGACCTGAGAGGTCAGGCGGGCACCCTTGTGGCCGATCGGGTCCTTAGTGACCTGCACGAGCACCGGGTCGCCGGACTTGAACGCCAGCTCGATGCGGCGCGGCTGGCCTTCGAGACGAGCGGCATCCCAGTTGACCTCGCCGGCGTAGAGCACGCCGTTGCGGGCCTGGCCGATGTCCACAAATGCGGCCTCCATGCTGGGCAGCACGTTCTGCACGCGGCCAAGGTAGATGTTGCCGACGGTCTGTACTTCCTGGATGTCGGAGACGTAATGCTCGACCAGAACATTGTCTTCCACCACGGAAATCTGGGTGTGATGTTCCTTCTCACGCACCACCATCAGGCGGTCCACGTTCTCGCGGCGTGCGAGGAAGTCCTGTTCCATGAGCTGGCTCTGGCGGCTGCGCTCACGGCGGTTGTCACGGCGGCGCTGCTTCTTGGCCTCGAGACGAGTGGAGCCCTCCACATCAGTGATCTCGTCGATGTACTGCTGCTTGCGGGAGCGTCGGACCAGCGGCTGTTCGCTGTTCTGACTCTGGTCGTCGGTGCCCTCGCCGTTCTTGCCGCCACGACGGCGACGGCGACGGCGAGTAACGGTCTGCTCCTCATCGTCCTCATCGCGATCACGGTCATGATCATCGCGATCGTCACGACGGCGGGAACGCGTATCTTCGGCATCGTTCTCGGCGGTATCGTGCTCGCCGTTGGCACCGGTTTCGCCGCGTGAGCCGCGACGGCGGCGACGGCGCGAACGGGTGCGGGTGGCGTCGGATTCTTCGTCGCCCTCCTCTTCGGCAATCGGCGAGTAGGCGATATCGTCCAGCTCGAGGTCTTCCTCAATCTGCTCGACTTCGGCGGCTGCACGGCGCTCCTGGGCGTCAGGCGGCGGGAGCGACGGGAACGGCGAGAGTCGGAAGCGTCATCGGAATCGAAATCATCATGGTCCGTGTTGGCGCTGGCATTGGCGTCACCGGCGGCAGCGTTGCGGGAAACGTCACGAGACGCATCACGGTCGGCGGCATTGCGGCCACGATCGTCACGGTCGTCACGGCGGCGGCTGCGCGGCTGCGCGTCGTCATCATCGTGGCTGCGCGAGCGGCGGGAGCGACGCGACGGACGTTCGTCGTCGTCAACATCGTCATCACGAGTGTCAGCGGTATCGTGCGCATCCACAGCGGCGGGCAGTACCGGTTCCTGGAAGAGCAGGGACGTCATCGGCTTGCCGCGACGCACGGCCTCGTGGCCAGAGGGCAGGGATTCGACCGCGTCGAACAGGCGCTCATCCGGGGTGTCCTCGTGCGTATCCGCAACTGCACGGCGAGAACGACGGCGAACCGGACGGTCCTCGTCATCATCATCCATATCCATAGACGCACGGGCGAGAGCGGGAGCGAACCGGCCGATCCTCGTAGTCATCATCGTCGGACTGGCGGGAGCGAGAGCGGCGGCGAACCGGGCGGTCCTCGTCGTAATCGTCATCGTCCACAACCGAACGGCGGCGGGAACGTGGGGCGTCATCGTCATCGAAATCATCGGCACTGACAGTGCGGCGCGAACGATGAGGACGATCATCCTCGCTATCCGAGTCGGCCACTGCGGAAGCGGCGCGGCGCGAACGGCGGCGGGTTGGACGTTCGGCGGAATCCTGGGAATCGCTGGATTCATCGGAATCGCTGGAATCGGCTGACTTGGAATCGGCCGCAGTGCCGGCATCGGGAAGCGCGGGGGCTTCGAACAGCGGGGCGCGTTCCTGCACTTGCAGTTCCAGAGAAGCGCCGGCAGCACCGGTGCCGCGGACCACGCGGCGGCCGCCACGACGACGGCGAACAGGTTCGGCGGGCTGGGAGGCGGCGGCAGGCGCAGCGTTCACGGCTGCAGCCGAATCGGCATTGGATACGGTTGAATTATCGGTTCCGTCGTTGACGAAACCTTCACGGTTGTCAGTGGGCACAATGCTCCTCGCGGCGCGCTGCATCACGACGCCTATTTCCAGGCCTATACGCTTGTCTCACACCACGCTCTCACCGTGGCCGCACGAAAAACGCGCCGCGTAAAGGCAACTTCGTCTCAAGTCTGTCCTGCGGGTGGCGGACACCGGCGCTTGCGTTGTCTCATTCTCAAGAGCCGCAAGGGGATCGACGCCATCTCGCACGCTGATGGTTATGCAGAACCACCATCCTTTAGTATGCCACATATTTTGTGCGGGCGTGGCCCGGCGAGGCTGACGTTCTCTCGGCTCCCCTCCCCCGCGGTGACAGCTCCCCTCAGGGAGGGGAGCTAGAGAGGTGTCAGACCAGCCAGTCGGTAAGGATTGCGGCCATGGCGGTCAGGTCGGATTCAGGCACCTGCTCGTCGTGCTTGTGAGCCAGCAGCGGATCGCCGGCACCGAGGTTGACGGCCGGGATACCGAGCTGAGAGAAGCGTGCCACGTCGGTCCAGCCGAGCTTGGCCAGCGGGTCGCGGCCAGTGCGCTCCTTAACCAGTCGGACCAGATCCTGGGCGAGCGGGGCGTTCAGGCCCGGGCGCGCGGAGGGGCTTTCGTCCTTCATTTCGATGCCGTAGCCCTCGAACACGCCGCCGGTAGCCACATGCTCGCCATTGCCGAGTTCGGCACCGGCGTCCGCGCCCATCATCAGAGCCTTGGCCTCGGCCAACGACTTGTCCGGGACGAAGCGGTAGTTGACGTGTACGCGGCATTCATCCGGAATGACGTTCGTGCCTTTGCCGCCGGAGATCAGCGTGACGTTGAGGCCCTCGCGATAATCGAGCCCGTCCACGTTCACGGTGGCCGGCTCGTAGGCGTTGAGTCGGTTCAGAATGTCGGCCGCCTTGTGGATGGCGTTCTCCCCCATCCATGCACGGGCGGAGTGCGCGGCCACGCCGTGGGTTACGACGTCGAAGCGAATCGTACCGTTGCAACCGCCCTCGATGCCGCTGTTGGTGGGCTCGCCGATGATGGCGAAATCGCCGGTGATCCAATCGGGATGGGCCTCGACGACTTTGCGTAGGCCATTCTTTTCGGCGACGACTTCCTCATGGTCGTAGAAGACGTAGGTGAGGTCGACTTTCGGGGTGGTTTCCGGCGTGCGGCCGTCGAGCGTGGCGGCGAGGTAGAGCATCACCGCGTCGGAGGCCTTCATATCGGTGGCACCGCGGCCCCACAGCACGCGGTCTTCGGGATGAGCGTGGGCGATTTCTTCGCGAATCAGCGAATCGCCGGGCTCCAGCCACTTTGGTGGGAAATTGTCGATGACCGGCACAGTATCGAGGTGCCCGGCCAAGATCACACGGCTCGGCTTGCCGAAGTCGGTGCTGGCCACCACTGTGTCGCCGTGACGGCGGACGGTCAGGTGCTCTTGCTCGTTAAGGAAGGCCTCGACCTCGTCGGTGAGGGGGCCCTCGTGGTCGGACACGGAGAAGTTCTCCATGATCTGGGTGAGCAGGCTGTTCAGCTGCTCGGCAGTGGATGCGGTGCGGTTCAATTCAAGCGTCATGTGAACAGCGTACCGCGTGGGCGGCGGGCCCAGCACACTCACTACATGAGATTTTGCGGCCGAATACATTTTTATGTGCCACACTGGGGTGGCGAAAGGGAGGATTATGCCAGGTCTAATCAGCGCCATGCAAGGCTTCTGCGTTATCGGCATCGTAATCGCGGTGGGATATGTTGCCGCACGAATGCGAATCGGCGGGCCGTCCGCTCAGATGGTGCTCAACCGGTTCTCCTTCTTCGTATCGAGCCCGTGCCTGATGTTCGCGATTCTCTCCAAGGAGCCGATTTTCGACATCTTCCACCCCTCGATTATCGTGGCGTTCTTCTCCGCCGTGCTGGTAGGCGTGGTGTTTTTGGTGCTCAACCGTATGTTCTTCCACCTGAATGCCCCGGACGCCACCATCGGTGCCCTGAATTCGCTGTACCTCAATTCCAATAACATCGGCCTGCCAATCGCCACCTACATTCTGGGCAATCCGGCTCTTGTGGCACCGATTCTGGTCATGCAGCAGGCCATCTTCACACCGGTGGGCCTGACAGTGCTGGACGTGACCACCAAGGGCAAGGTCTCCATCAAGGAAATCGCCAAGCAGCCACTGCATCAGCCGCTGCTTATCGGCTCGCTGCTGGGCATTGTGGTCTCTGCGATTTCCGCTAAAAGCGGCTGGTTCCCAGTGCCGAAATTCATTTTCGACCCGATCGACATGATCGGCGATTCGGCTGTGCCAATGATCCTGATGGCGTTCGGCATGTCCCTGCACGGCACCAAGCCGCTACAGCAGAAGGGCGATCGCCCGGCCATCTTCACGGTCGCGGTCCTCAAGAACATCATCATGCCAATTATCGCGTTCCTGCTCGCCTACTTCGTGATGGGCTTCCGCGGCTCCGAGCTGTACGCCTGCGTGGTACTCGCCGCTCTGCCCACCGGCCAGAACGTATACAACTACGCGGCCCGCTACAACGTGGGTCTCACCTTCGCGCGCGACGGCATTCTGATGAGCACCATGACCAGCCCGGTGTTTATCGCGATCATCGCGGCGCTGCTGTCGTGATGGGTGCGCAGAGAAGCGTTCTCAATAGTATCCGTGCGCGCAAATGCACAGATATCGCACAAACGAACATTTGCTCATCCGCATATTTGCGGTGATTTCAGCGTTTCTACGTTCGATTTGCGTATACGAAAGTACGCACAGTTGTTATTGAGAACGATTCGCTGCGCAGCTCGGCTCAGTCATCAGCCCGATAATCGGTCAGATTCAAGCTGGCCGCCACATGATTGGACGCGAACGCGCCGATGGAAACCAGCGCATAGCACAACACAAGCCCGCCGAAGAAGCTGGCCAGCGTGGCCGGTTCGGTCATCGAAGCGGCGAACAGAGGGGCCATAAGCAGCATGGAACAGCCGCCGGCCACGATCACCACGATGTTGAGCGGGGTGAGTACCTCGATGAATCGCGCACGGTTCAAGGTCTTGACATCAGTGCCCTCCAACACCAGCATGCGATATTCGCCGGCCTGATCGTACACGCTGCCGGCCTGCATCACACCGGAGCTGACCGCGGCAAGCACAGCGGCGAACACGAGCGTCAGAATGCCGCCGGTGCCGATGTCGCGAATGAACACGGTGAACGGGTCGTTGGCGTCATCGACCACGGCGGCCGATCCGAAGAATCCGCAGATCGACGTGATGCCGGCGATAAACACGGCCAACGCAATGCCGGACACATTGCGCCAGGCGCGCTTAGGGTTGTCGAGAATACGGCGCATGGCAATCATCGTGGCCGCATCCTTGGGGCGCTTGGCCTTGGCCTTGGCGCGAGCGGTGATCACCCACGTGCCGATAAGATTCACCAGCGCGAAGCACAGCAGCATGAAACCGATGATCACGCCGTACATCACCGCCTGGCCGGCCTGAGCCAGCATGGCCGGGTTCTGAAGACGATCATGGCCACCACCACGACTACCACGAACAGCACCATACGGGTGCCTGAGGGCAATGCGGTGGCGGTGCGCGAGGTGACACCCAATGGGGTGATTGCCACGCGGCGCAAGGTGACCAGCGACGATATCAGCGCCAAGATGGCCACGCCCGCCAAGGTGATTACCAGCGCCAGCGGGCCGACCCATAGCTGTTCGAAGGTGAACCGCTGCTCCTGGAAGGGAATCAGCATGACTGCCGGCATCAGGGCGCAATAGCCGGCAATGCCGATAAGCGCGCCGATCAGCGCCTGTCCGGCGGCGTCAAGCGCGGTGAGACGCACCACCTGACCGGTGGTCGCGCCGGCCAGACGCAGGGCGGCGAGACGGGCGTCGCGGCGGGATGCGGCCAGTCGTGCGGCGGAACCGGCGAGCGCCACGAACGGCACGACGAGCAGCATGCAGGCGAATACCGCCAACGCCACATAGGCGGTGGAGAATTGGGCCAGGCTCGTCGGGTCGCTGATCTGCCGTTTCCACGCGGCCACCGTATCGGGCCGGCAGGCACCGAAGTCGAACGCGCAGGCGACGGTATGATCGGCCGAAGCCCGCCAGATGAAACCGTGTACGCCGCCGAGCACGGTGAGGAAGATGGTGGTGGCTGCGGCGAAGGCGATGATTGCCAGCATCGAGGTGTGGCCGGCGCTGCCGCGCAAGCCGGGGCGGTGAAACAGCCGCCAGAGGGCGAACGTGCTCATCGCGCGCCTCCTGCGGTGGTTTCGCTCCCGCCGGCTGGAGCTGCCGAGCGTAGCGAGGCTGAGGGTGGTTCAGCGCCCTCGGGCCACCCCAGTCAGCCTGCGGCTGACAGCCCCCGCCAGCGGGGGCGGAGTCGGGGTTGGCGTCTGTCTGGCGCAGACGGCCGTCCTGCATCATTACGGTACGGCCGCAGAACGAAGCGACGTTGGGGTCGTGGGTGACGACGACCACGGCGGAACCGTTGTCCCGCGCGGCGGCCATGAGAATGCCCATGACCTCGCGGCCGGTGGCTTGGTCGAGCGCGCCGGTCGGCTCGTCGGCGAAGACCACGGCAGGTTTGACGGCGAGTGCACGGGCGATGGCGATGCGCTGCATCTGTCCGCCGCTCATCTCCCCCGGCCGGTGCGTGGCGAGCGCGCGCAATCCCATGCGTTCCAGCCACAGGATCGCCGTGTCGGTGGCGGTGCGGTAGGGCATGCCGTCAAGCATCATCGGCAGGGCGATGTTTTCGACCGCCGGCAGTTCGGGCAGCAGCTGGCCGGACTGGAAGACGAAGCCGAAGTCGTTGCGGCGCAGTTTGGTGCGCTCGGCGTCGCTCATGCGGCTCAGGTCGGCACCACGGAAGATGACGGTGCCGGCGGTCGGCTTAATGATGCCGGCGAGCGCGTGCAGCAAAGTGGATTTGCCGGAGCCGGACGGGCCCATCACGGCTACCGTCTCGCCCTCCCGGAGCGTGAAGTTCACGTGGTTCAGGGCGAGCGTGTGCATGGTCGGCATGGCGAAGCGGGCTGGGCTGGCTGGGATGGCTGGCCGGCCTGAATGGCACCCGGTCCGGCCGCAGCGGGATTCGCCGACGCATAACCGGCTCCCGTGCCGGCTGGCATCACGCCGGTGACGCCGTGCCCTGCCTGTGCGCGGGCCATGCTGGCGGTGTAGTCCATGACCAGGTCGTGCGCCTCGATGACCGGGGCCCACTGCTGGGTGTGCGATGCCGGCTGCTGGAACTGTTGGGGTTGCTGAGACTGCCAAGGCACGACGAGGGGACGCTAGGGCGACGCGCTGAGGCTGCTGCAATGCGATGGCGCTGTGTCATACTCCGAGCGCGCGGAGCGA
>ENA-OQBU01000240-OQBU01000240.1-human-gut-metagenome-genome-assembly--contig:-NODE-240-length-13471-cov-2.611661_pt1 | contig 13471 bp, 19 predicted proteins | sample MGYA00242492_ERZ504566 | MGnify/ENA primary metagenome ERZ504566 (study PRJEB26092, sample SAMD00036261) | human gut metagenome | host: Homo sapiens | study: EMG produced TPA metagenomics assembly of...
TGGTAAATCTGCCTGGACCAAGGGCTCTAACACTTTATATCCTAGTGCATTGATTAATGTTTTGACATTATCAATAAACTCTTCCATCACGGCTTTTTGTGAGTCTTTTAAAACTGTATTCTGATAAGTGTTTTTAGTTAGCACTAAATATCTTTTACTCTCTCTCGCAATCTGAACAAATTGATTTTCAAGATATCTAATCATCGCTTTATTTAAGTCTCTTCCCACAAAAATAACAGCAGTATTCCAATAATAATGTTTCTTTATCGGATTGGTAGTCCCTAACATGCTGTTTAAGTCTTTCTTGAACATTCTCGGCTTCTCCAATATACACAGAATCCGATCCATCGTCCTCTTTACAAAACAGAAAATAAAACGCCCGGTTTAGTAATATCGTCATTATTGCAAGAAGAAAGTTCAACACGCGGAATCTTAACTGCCATTCCATTCCAATTTGACAACTCAGCCGTAATCAAACTGTCTGCCGTTCCATTAACTAGAAACAACTCTATTACCTTTCCATAGGTCATTAAAACACCTTCCCATCAAAATATTATTATGCGGTATAAAAAGGCTGAAAATTAAATTATAGTGCCATAAAACACGCTATTGATCATCCATTCTTTCCACCAGCACCACCGTCTCCACATGGGGGGTGCGTGGGAACAGGTCTACGCCGCAGGCGCGGCGGGCGGTGTAGCCCATGGTGGCCAGTAATGCCAAGTCCCGTGCCAAGGTTGCCGGGTCGCAGGACACATACACCAGCTCTCAATGCCCATTTATCAATAGCGGCGAACACCTCCGGCGCGCAGCCTTTGCGTGGCGGGTCTACGATGGCCACATCCGGGCGCACGCCCTGGGACGCCAACTGCGTTGCCGCACCGGCTGCGTCCGCACACAAAAATTCTGCGTTCTCAATGCCGTTGCGCCGGGCATTCTCCCGGGCGTTCTCCACCGCCTGGGGAACCACCTCCACGCCGATCAACCGGCGGCAGCGATCCGCTAAAGTCAGGCCGATGGTGCCCACGCCGCAGTACAGGTCCAGCAGCACCTGGTCGCCGGTCAAGCCCGCAAAATCCCCTGCCAGCGCATACAAGCGTTCACATTGGTCGTGGTTGACTTGATAAAAAGCGTGGGGGCCGATGGCAAAGGTCTTGCCGCACAGCTTGTCCAGCAGTTCGCCCTTGCCCCAAAGCACCCGATCCCGGTCACCCAAAATCACATTGGTGCGCCGGGTGTTGCTGTTTAGCACCACGCCCACCAAACCGGGCACAGCGGCACGCAAGGCGGCGCAAAGTGCGTCCCCGCCGGGCAGATCCGTGCCGTTGATCACAATACAAGCCAGCACCTGGCCGGTAGCCTGGCCCTTGCGGAAATACAAGTGGCGCAGCAGGCCGGTGCCGGTCTCCTCATTATACACGGAAATTTGATGTTCTTCCGCCCATTGCAGGCAAGCCGCCACACCGGCGGAAAAATCCGTACACTGGAGCAGGCAATCTCCGGTGGGCACCACACGGTGCTTTTTATAGGCATAAAAACCGGCTACCGGTCGGCCGTCTTGCAGCTGCACCGGGTACTGGGCTTTATTGCGATAGCGCACGGTATCGGGCGCTTCCAGCACGCCCTCCACCTGCAAATCCAGGTGGCCGATCCGCTGAAAAGCATCGTTGATCCGCTGCTGCTTAAAGCGCAGTTCCTCCGCGTAATCCACCGTGCGAAAGGCACAGCCGCCGCACCGGGCGGACACCGGGCAATCACTCTCCACCCGATGAGGCGATGGCTCCAGCACCTGCTGCAGCCGTGCCACGGCATAGTTCTTTTTGGCTTTAATAATATGCGCCGTAACCACATCACCGGGCACACCGCCACGCACAAAAATCGGCACGCCGTCCTTGCGCCCGATGGCGCTGCCCTCGGAAGTCAGGGCGGTTATATTCAGTTGAATCTCGTCATTCTTTTTGAGTTGCACCCAAATCACCGTCCTTTATCATAGCATAAAACCGCGGGAAAAGGAAGTGTTAAAATGAAAAAGGCGGCGGGCAAATTTCCTTGCCTGCCGCACTTTTTTGCAGATTTAACGATGGACGGCCCGCTGCACTGCCTTGACCAGTTCCACCACCGGAATCACCGCCAGTGCCAGCACCATTGACACACCGTAGGCTGTACCGGACAGAGGAACAAAATTCGAAGGCCGCGGCCAACGCCGGCACATACAGCACCACCTGGACAGCACCAAAGACAGCACCATGGCGCCCCACAAATAGCCGTTTTGCCCCATAGAGAACAAACTGGCCCGGCGCGAGCGCATATTAAAGCTATGGAAAATCTCCGCCATAGACAGGGTAAAAAACGCCATGGTCATGCCGGTTTTATGGGCCAGCGGGTCCGTAATACGTACCAGTGCCGCCCAGTCCATTTGTACCGGGCAGGTAAGCAGCAGACCGCTGAAGTAGGCCAGCAGGGTCACCGCCGTTACCAGCAGTCCCTGCCAGGCCACATCAAAGCCCATACCCCCGGCAAAAATGCCGTCCTTTGGATCTCGAGGACGACGGCGCATGATCTCCGGCTCGCCCCGCTCCATACCCAGTGCCAGCGCCGGGAAGCAATCGGTGATCAAATTGATCCACAGAAGGTGCACCGGCTCCAAAATGGTAAAGCCCAGCAGAGTGGCCACCAAAATGGTGAGCACCTCTGCCAAGTTAGAGGACAGCAAAAACTGAATAGACTTGCGGATATTGTCATACACCCGGCGGCCCTCCTCCACGGCCGCCACAATGGTGGCAAAGTTGTCGTCCGTCAGTACCATATCCGCCACGTTCTTGGTCACATCCGTGCCGGTCATGCCCATACCTACGCCAATATCCGCCGCCTGAATGGCCGGGGCGTCGTTGACCCCGTCGCCGGTCATGGCAGTCACAGCCCCCTGCCGGTGAAGGCTCTACAATACGCACCTTATGCTCCGGCTGCACCCGGGCAAACACGCTGCACCGGGCAACGGCATCGTCCACGCCCGATCGTCCATTTGGCTCAGCTGGGCGCCGGTGAGCACCTCCCCCTCCGGCTCCAAGATCCCCAGCTGCCGGGCAATGGCCGCGGCAGTATCCCGATGATCGCCGGTGATCATCACCGGACGAATGCCCGCTTGGCGGCAAGCGGCAATGGCCTCCACCGCCTCCGGGCGCACCGGATCCATCATACCCACCAGCCCCAGGTAGCAAAGCCCCTGTTCCAGTGCCTCCGCGACCGGGCAGACGGCAGGGACGGGTACTGCCTGGTTGCAGCGCAAAGCACCCGCAGCGCCCGGTCTGCCATACGCCGATTTTCGTCCAGGATCCGGCGGCGCAGATCCTCGGTCAAGGGTACCGCCCTCCCCTGCTGCCAGATGTGGGTGCACCGCTTCAGTACCACATCCGGCGCACCCTTGGTGTACTGTACCACGCCTTCCGGCGTGCGGTGGAGCGTCGTCATCATCTTGCGGGCAGAGTCAAAGGGCAGTTCACCCACCCGGGGGTACTGCCGCTCCAACGCCGCCTTTTCCAACCCCAGGTCTGCCGCGTCCTGCACCAGCGCCACCTCTGTGGGTTCACCCTCCATGCGGTCCCCGGCCCGGTGGGCGTCCGAACACAGCGCCATAGCGGTCATGAGCTGCTCCGGCGGCACACCGGTGCGGGCGGTAACGGTCATTTTATTTTGAGTCAGCGTGCCGGTTTTGTCCGAGCAGATCACCTGCGTACAGCCCAGGGTCTCCACCGCCGTCAGTCGCCGGATCACTGCGTGGCGACGGCTCATTTTGGTCACGCCGATGGACAGCACAATCGTCACCACCGCTGCCAGCCCCTCCGGAATGGCAGCCACCGCCAGGGACACCGCCACCATAAAGGTGGACAGCGCGCCGCTAAAGGTCAGCCCGCCTGCCAGTAAGCTGCGCCCTACATCTAACGCAAAGATCCCGGCACAGATGGCCAGCACCAGCAGGGACAAAGTTTTAGACAGCTGGGTCAATTTCTTTTGCAGAGGCGTGGCGTTCTGTCCGGCGGTGTTCAGGGCGTGGGCAATGCGCCCCATTTGCGTGTCCATACCAGTGGCAATCACCACAGCACGCCCGCGGCCGTACACCACATTGGCACCCATAAATACCAAATTGCTGCAAGCGGAGGGCGGCAGCGCCTGCCCATCGTCCGGCAAGGCCGCGGATTTTTCCACCGGCTGGGACTCGCCGGTAAGGGCGGATTCCTCCACCCGCAGGCCAATGCTCTCCAGCACCCGGCAGTCTGCGGGAATACGATCACCGGCAGACAGCAGCACCACATCGCCGGGCACCAAAGTGCGGCTGGGCACGGTACACTCTGCCCCGCCCCGCAGCACCCGAGAGGTGGCCGGGGTCATCTCCTGCAAGGCAGCAATGGCCTTTTCCGCCTTGCTCTCCTGCACCACACCTAAGACGGCATTCACCGTCACCACGGTCATAATGATCAGCACATCCGCCGGGAATTCCCGGTGCACTACACACAGCACCGCAGACACGGCGGCCGCTGCCAGCAGCACCAGGATCATCGGGTCGGATAGTTGCAGCATAAACCGCCGCCACAGGCTGTCGCCCTTTTTCCGCGCCAGCCGGTTTTCGCCATGTTTTGCCAGCCGGGCAGCCGCCTGTTTGCGGCTCAGCCCGCCGGGGGCGCTGTTCAGCTCCCGCAGCACCCGCTCTGCCGTCCATCTGTATGCCTGCATTGCAGAACCTCCCATTTGAAAATAAAAAGACCCGTATATAGGATCACTACATACGAGTCTGTTTTTATTCCGGGTGGCTGTTCGTCAGGCGCGAGCCACCATTTCGCCGTATTCTTCCTTGCTTTTCTTAATAAAGGCCGCCACTGCCTCTGCGGTGGGCATAGCGTCCGAGCAGCTGTGGGCGGAGATGAGCATAGAGGCCGAGGCGGAGCCGAACTCCAGGCACTCGATCATCTCTTTGCCTTGCAGCAGGCTGTACAGAAAAGCGGAGCCGTAGCCGTCGCCGCCGCCAAAGCCCTTGAGCACCACCGCCGGGAAGGGCTTAATGGAGTAATAATTGCCGTCATTGGTGTAGGCGGTGGAGCCGTCTTTGCCGTGCTTAATGACGCAAATCGTCGCACCAAAGGACTGCCAGTAGCGGGCGCTCTCCGGGTCGGAGCCTTTTACGCCCACAATGCCCTCCATCAGATCAAATTCCTCACGAGAGCCCATAATAATATCCGCACCGCGAGCCACTAAGCTGTAATACACAGCAATCTCGTCCTTGGACTGCCAGGTGTACGCCCGATAGTCGATGTCAAAGATAATGCGCACATTGTTTTTTCTGGGCCAGCATCATGGCCTTTAAGCAGGCCTCTCTGGACGGAGACTTGGCCAGCGCCGTACCGCTGATCACAATGGCCTTAGCAGAAGCAATATACGCCTCGTCAATATCCTCCGGCGCCAGGCAAAAATCTGCCACATTATCCCGGTACATTAAGATGGAGGACTGCTCTTTAGACAGAATTTCCGTAAAAGTCAGGCCAATGCACTCGCCGTTCTTGGCTCGGGTCACATGGGAGGTGTCGATCCCCTCATTTTGAAAATACTCCACCACATAGTCCCCAAACTGGTCGGCAGACACACAGCCACAAAAGCCCACCTTGCAGCCCAGCCGGGCCAGGCCTACGGCAATATTGGCCGGAGAGCCGCCTACATACTTGTTAAAGTTAGACGACTGGGACAACCGGCTTATACATATCCGTGGGGTTAAAATCAATGGCAATGCGGCCGATGGGGATAAAATCCAGCGGTTTGGTTCTGTCAAATTCAATGTACTTCATAGTTCCCTCTCCATAAATCTATGCGCAGGCGACAGGTTTATGCCTTGTCGTCTGTGCCGAAAATCAAAATGTGGCGGTGGGCGTTCTTATACGCCCCCTGCACCTCTGCCCCTTGCAGATCGTAGTAACCGCCGATAGCACCGGCGTCGTAAGCGCCCCGCACCGTCTGCTCCACGCTGTCAAAAGTGGCCGTGGCAATGTTGATCTTTTGGATCCCTGTCTGGGCACAGCGGCGGAAATCCTCCGGCGAAATGCCGGTGCCGCCATGGAGCACCAAGGGCGTGTGGGTATCCTCGGCCACCTGTGCCAAAATATCAAACCGTAGCTTTGGCGTGGCCTTATAATTGCCGTGGGCGTTACCGATGGCGATGGCCAGAGCGTCCACTCCGGTTTCCTGCTCAAAGCGCACCGCGTCCGCCGGGTCTGTGCAATGCATAGCGATCTCCTCAGAGCCATCCTCTGAACCGCCTACACAGCCGATCTCCGCCTCCACGGCAGCACCGTAAGGGCGCGCCATCTCTATAATGCGACAGGTCTCCGCTATATTCTCATCCAGCGGCAGATGAGAGCCGTCAAACATCACGGAGGTAAAGCCCAGCTCCAGCGCCTGGCCGATCTTCTTCTCCGTTTTGCCGTGGTCAAAGTGCACCGCCACCGGCACGCTTGCCTGCCGGGCAGCGGCCACCATCAAGGGACCGATCAGCTCCAGCGGCGACTGGCGCAGCCGCACTTCCGCAATCTGGAGGATCACCGGGGCGCGCAGTTCCTCTGCCGCTTGCAGCACACCCAGCACCATCTCCATATTGGCAACGGAGAAGGAGCCAACGGCATAGCCGCCGACACGGGCATCCGCCAGCAGATCACGCATATTCACCAGCATAGGCACACCTCAAATACAAATCAAAAAATGCGATGAGTCGGGCGTAAGCCGAGTTCTGTCTTGGGCAATTATCTATCTCGACGCACGGTTGCCCGTGCGCTCCAGCCATCCTTCGAAGTTTTGTGTCGAGCAAACAACCCTTCAGTCGATGTTGCAGCGGATAGGGTTTACATGGCAGGGAATGTCTCCACCCCCTCGGTGAGCTCTTACCTCGCCTTTCCATCCTTACCGCAAAAGCGGCGGTTTATTTCTGTTGCACTTTCCCTAGGGTCACCCCCGGCGGCCGTTAGCCGTTATCCTGCTCTGTGCTGCTCGGACTTTCCTCACGCAGTAACCTGCGCGCAACTGCCTGCCCGGCTCATCTTCTCCATTTTAATCCATAGCACCGGGGAATGTCAACTGTTTTTCTGCCGGGCAAGAATTTACAGAACAGGTCTTGCATTTCTGTTCTTTTTGTAATACTATGGAGCAAAGAAAGGCAGGTAATCGGAATGCCCAGATTTGAACAGGAAGCTTTGACCCCCGCCGTCGGCGGGAGAACGACGCCCTGGACCGCACGGTGCCGGAGGAAGACCGGCATTTGGACCCGGAAGTGGACCTGGATTTAACCGTCGGCAGCGGGATGTGATCGACCGGCAGGACGAAAGCGGGATCAACCTTGCGACTATCGGGACCCCTACGCCCCCTCGGCACCGTACAACCAAAATAACGACTATGACCCAAACGGTTACATAGAGCCACCGGCGCCGCCCCGCCGGTTTGAGAGCGAGCGCCCGGCCGATTTTTATACGGACCGGAGCAGCACGCCTACGCCCACGCGTGCCCACCACCCGGGAGCGGACAAGCCGTGATTCCCGTACCGTGGGCCGCAGCCATACCCCACCGACAAGCACGGCAACGCACGCAAAAGGCAGGCAAGCAAAAGACAAAGGTGGCTGATATTTTGCGTGCTGCTGGCGCTGATTTTCATTCTTGTGGGCTGCGCCACCGGCCGTGCTGGGCAAGATCACCTATAATGCGCACAAAGAAAATGAATATGTGACAGCATCGAATCTAAAGAGCGACCCGCGGGTAAAGAATGTGCTGCTGCTGGGTGTAGACGCCAGACCCAAAGACAAGGCCAGCGCCTCCCGCAGTGACACCATGATGCTGATTCCGTGGACTCTGTGCACCACAACCATTAAAATGACCTCCTTTTGCGAGACACCTGGGTGTATATCCCCTGCAAGGATATGAGTCAACGGCTGAACGCCGCCTGCCAGTACGGCGGTTACAGCGGCGTGGTAGACACCATTGCATACAACTTCGGCGTAAAGATCGACAACTATGTGGTCGCGGATTTGAGATGTTTCAGGTACTGGTGGACGCCATCGGCGGCGTAGAAGTGAAGGTTACCAAGGCGGAGGCCAAGGAGGTCACCGGCCACCCCAAGCGCTACGGCAATGTGAAGTTAAAGGCCGGCAAGCATAACCTGACCGGCAAGCAGGCCCTGGCCTACTGCCGCATTCGCAAGATCGACACGGACTTTGTGCGCACCAAGCGCCAGCGCACGGTGATGAACGCCATTATTAAGAAAATGAAGTCCTCCAACCCCTTTACCCTGTATAAAATGGCCAGCAACGCCGCCCCGTATATTGAGACGGATATGACCAAAAGCGAACTGTGCAGCTTTGTGGCCAAGGCCGCAGCTGCGCCACCAGCACCCACCAGGCCCGGGTACCTTTCCCGGACACTTGGTGGTATGACACCATCAACGGCAACTCCATCATCGCCATCAATAAAGAGGAGAATAAAAAGCAGCTGATCGACTATATCTACAACAAGACCTCCGAACAGCTGGACAAAGAAGAAGCCGCAGCAGCCAAGAACTGACCTGGAGATCAGCAAAAAAATGACCGCCGTGTTTAACGAATTCATCGAGATTTAGTGTGACTTATTGAGTACAGCAAATAGCCCCCGCATTTGTGAAAATGCGGGGGCTTGTGTTTATTGGGTAATTCGTAGGGCGGGGGCTTGCTCCCGCCGTGTAATCCCTCCGTCTGCTCGCAAAACTCGCAGCCACCTCCCTTTACAAGGGAGGCAAATTGGTTTCAATATCTTTGTCCCCCTTGCAAAGGGGGAAGCGGCGTAGCCGCAGAGGGATTGGCGGGCGGCAATGACAAGAATATATTACTTCTTGGTGGTCACGCTTTTTGGCCTTACTCCACCCGGAGTAGAGTTTTTACACTCTTGCCACCGATTTTTTACAGTTTTTATAGGTGCGTACCCGCACATAATACTTCTTCTTAGCGGACAGCTTACCGACACTCTTAGAAGTCGTCTTATTCTTGCTGATCGTCACCGTCTTGGCTTTCTTAAACTTGCTGCTGGTACTATACTGCACCTGATACCCGGTCGTTTGCGTCGCCTGCTTTTTTCCAGGTGACCTTAAAGCCTTTCTTGGCAGCTTTCACCTTAGACACGCTGGTGCCCTTGGGATTGATATTGTAGGTCATGGACTTACTGCCGCTGTAATTGCCCTTGAGGGTCACTTTCACGGTGTATTTGCCCACATTCTTCATGCCCTTGGGATAGCTGATTTTGTATCCGTACCATTCTTCAGGGCCTTGCCCTTGCTGTCTTTCACGGTCACAGACGGTTTTTGCACCTTGCCGTTATAGGTATAGGCGGTCTTATTCAGCTTGATGGTATTGACCTTATAGTATGTCTGCAAGGTTTTGGTGTATGTGGCCTTGCAACCGGTACGGGTACAAGTATAAGTTGCCGTCCGTTTGCCGTCCTTAGAAGCGTGGCCTTGGTCAAGGCACGGCTTTTTTTCTTTTATAATTATGACCCAGCGCCGGGGACAATATCCCCGGTGCACCTCATCTGCGCAAATGGTGCAGAAGTAGGGCGTGTAGCCCGCAGTGGTGCAGGTGGGCAGTACCGAATCCCCCGCCTCGTAATTATGCTCGTGACTGCGGATTTCAAATTTCGCCTCGGCTCGATAGCCTTGGTAGTACACCGCCATGGTATTCATACCCTCGGCGCCGCAGCCGGGACATATCCACGATCACATCGACACCGTTAATGCTCAGCACACCGCCGGCATTTTTATAACACCATTCCAAGGGCTGGGTGGCGTTCTTAAATCCCACCAGCAGTTTCAATTCATTGAGCACCGCTTGGGGATTATAGCCGTTAAACACTGTCTTGCCCTGCAAGTAAGCACGCAGCCCCAGCTCCTCCGTCAGCGCACCGCTTGCACCACTGATAAATGTAATATCTACATCGGAACCCTCACTGGTAGGCAACCAGCCCCAAACATGGTAGGTATATGTTTTGCCCTTTTCCAAGGTGGCAGTTATATAAGGTCTGCTATAATCCTTGGCGTTGGGACGGTATGGATACTCCCCTTCCTGCACCTTTCCGCCCGGGAAAGTCAAACTTGCGTGCGCATTGCGTCCGCTTTCGCCGTTCGGATTGTGTACAAAAAAAGCTCAGAGTATACTCCGCCGTGTACTGGGGGGGTAAAGGTCAGCGTGGCCTTTTCGCCTTTTGCATAGGAAACTACATTTTTTTTGGGTCTCAGCAGAACGAAACAAGGCACGGCTTAAATCATATGATGTTGACGCTGCCCACGCCGTCACCGGCAGGGTGCACACCAGCAGTAGAAACGCCAGCAGAAAGCTGCACAGGCGTATAGTTTTTTCATAATCGCACTCCTTTGCTGCCCTTATTGTAGGCACAGGCCGGGCAGATTGTAAACAGGAAGGTCTGTCAATAGGTATAACGCAGCACGGCGGAATACACCGTGTGCAGGGCGCCGTCTGCGTCTGCATAAGTCAGGTACGCCCGCGCGGCGGCAGTGCCCACATGGGCGGAAATGCCGTAGTACAGCACAAACTGGCCTTCCGGCTCCGTAGAGCGGTTTTGAGCGCAGCGCACCGTGCCGGCGTCCGTACCGGTGCCCGGCTTACCGGCCATCTCCAGCACCAGGTCATCGTCTGCCAAATTCTTGCCGTACAGGAAACCGGAGGTCACCAGCCGGTTTCCCTCCCCGGCCATAGACCGGGTGGCGGCAAACATCACCCGCCCGGTATCCGATTGCAACTGGGCAGAGAGCAGCGACACAGAGGGTACCGGAGTCTGATCATCGGTGCACTTCTCCAGCGCCAAATCGGCAACGGCGTAGAAGCTGTACCGGCTGCCATAACCCAGCACCCGCCCATCGGCTGAAAAGCCCTTGGCGTCTGCCGCAGACACAGTAACCCGTGCCCCATAGGCAACAGTCAGACTGTCCCGGGCAGTTTGGCTGCCGCACTGCAAGGTGCAGCCGGGGGCGGTGACGGTCAGCTGCTTGGCTCCACCGGCGCGGTACAGCGCCTGCACAGTCAGGGAGCCGGTGGCGCTGTGGATCTGCGTCGGCGTATAGGACCAACCAACAAAGTATAGCCGGTGTAGGTAGGCGGCGTGGGGATCTTTACATCCGCGGCACTGTCCACCTGTTGATAAGACAGCACATTGGAAAACGGGTCAATAAACAAAAAGGTCAGCCGGTCGCTGTCGTCCAAAAACAGCGGCGTGTAGGTGGCGCTGGCCACCGGGGTAAAGGTATAGCTGGCATCGCCGGACAGAATCTTATTCCCCTGCTGCCAACCGGCAAAACGGCAGCCGCTATTGGGCAGAGCCAGCAGCGTGCAGGCCTTGCCCCGATCTACATAAATCCGGCCGCCGGCGGTCACATCCGTATCGTTAAACAGCAGCGCGCCCATATCCGCGCCGGGGGTAGCAATGCAAAAGCCGTCGTAATCTACAAAATTCGCCCGGGTGGTAGCGCTGCACCGGCTGCACCCCAGCAGGTCATAACCGCGGGCAGTAGGCGTGGCCGCCACCCGCTCCAGCAGCACAGAATAGTCGTGGGCCAAATTAAATCCGCCGTGGCGGTGTAGCCCATATAGTGCACCTGCACCGTGTTCTTGCCGCAGGCACCGCAAGCGGACAGATCCACGATCACATCGGCGCCGCCTACCAACAGGCTGCCCATCGCATCCTTATACTTCCATTCCAAGTGGGCGCCGGTGCGATCCACAATCAGCAGCTTCATCGCATTCAGCACCGCCTGCTGGCTGTAAGCGGTAAATTCCGTTTGGTCCAGATACAGCCGCAGCCCTACCTCCTTGGAAAGGGTGCCGCTTTCGCCGCTGGTAAAGTCCACGTCTACCGTTGCGCCGGTACTGGTTGCCGTCCAGCCCCAAACCGAGTAGGTATAGGTTTTGCCCTGCTCCAAGATAGCGGTCAGGTACGGATGGCTGTAATCCTTAACGGTAGAGCCGGTACGGTTAGGGTATTCAAAGGCCGTGACCGTGCCGTCCGGGTTCGTCAGGCTGGCACGGATATTCCGCCCGCCTGTCACATGACCGTACAGCTTTAAGGTGTATTCCGCCGTGTACTGGGGCGTAAAGGTCAGGTTTGCCGTCTCACCGGCACCAAAGGAAAAGGCATTGGTTCGGGCACGGAACAAGTAATTTTGGTTCAGATCTACCGAGGTGGTGGCACCGTAAGTGACCCCCGGCAGGGCACAGCAGGCCATTACCAACACCAGCACCAGGCACGCCAAGCGCTTTGTCATTTTTTCATACCGCCGCCTCCAATTCGTTTCGTCTGCTTTCATTGTACCATAAGTGCCGCTCCATTGCCATAAGAAAAACAAAAAAAGCCGACGGTCATCCCGCCGATCCGTACAATACCGACCCGGTGCACCCAACCGGCCGCACCGATAAAGCACAAAAAAAATCGAGCCGAGGGATTGCTCCCTCGGCTCTTTTCGCTCGAGCAATTATTTTACTAATTGCAATTAGTCGTCTTCGCCACCAATAATTTCAGGACCGCTTGCGGTCATCACATCGATCTGCTGAAATTCCTTGACATTCGACAACAGGCTTAGAATAAGCTTCTTTCATGAAGACATTCCTCCTATTCCTAAATTGCCTTATATCGCTGCCGGCAGTTGCCCGCCGGCAGGAGCGATAAATAGGTGTTTACGCGATTAAGCGTAAGTGTGGCTCATCACATCAGAGTACACGGTCTGCACTTTGCCATTCTGATCCTTGTAGGTCAAGAATGCCTTAGCGGAGGCAGTGCCGTTCTGAGCGGAGAGACCATAGCTCAGGATGAACTGAGTGCTGCCCTCGGTGCTGTTGGCATAAGCAGCCTTCACAACGCCGGAGTTATCAGCGGAACCCTTCTTGCCAACGTTGGCCAGAGTCAAGTCAGCGTCAGTCAGGTTCTTACCATACACAAAACCGGACTTCAGGTAAGTGCAGCCATCCACCATAGCGCGGGTAGCAACGAACTCAACCTTGTAAGAACCGGCAACCTGGTTGGCAGAAACAGCAGCCACAACGGGAGCCTGGGTGGTAGCGGAAGCAGCCTTCACAGTTACATCAGAAGCAACATAGAAGGTGTAGCTGTCGCCGTAAGCAACGATCTTGCCGTCGATAGCCCAAGCGGTAGCGCCGTCCTTAGACACGGTTACCTGCGTGCCGTAAGGAATGTCAGCCAGAGTGCCTGTGCGGAGTTGCTGCCGTAAGCAACGGTAGCATCAGCGTCAGTGGTTACAGTGTAGGTAGCGGCAGCGTCCTTCTCATACTGTGCATAAACAGTCATGGAGGAGGTAGCGGCCTTAATGGCAGCCTCATCTACGGACCAACCGGTGAAGGTGTAGCCGGTGTAGGTGGGCGCTGCGGGATCGTTCACATCTGCGCCGGAAGCAACAGAC
>ENA-OQBU01000241-OQBU01000241.1-human-gut-metagenome-genome-assembly--contig:-NODE-241-length-13428-cov-4.402376_pt1 | contig 13428 bp, 16 predicted proteins | sample MGYA00242492_ERZ504566 | MGnify/ENA primary metagenome ERZ504566 (study PRJEB26092, sample SAMD00036261) | human gut metagenome | host: Homo sapiens | study: EMG produced TPA metagenomics assembly of...
TCCTGATTTTCGTCGGGGAGAAGCTTAGAACAGGAGAATATTCCTGCGTAGCTCAGTTGGCAGAGCATCCGACTGTTAATCGGACGGTCACTGGTTCAAGCCCAGTCGCAGGAGCCACATGAAAGCCCTTGGAAATCAAGGGCTTTTTGTTACTCTAACGAATCAAGCACGTCGTCGATCAGCGTGCGCTCGTGCGGTCCATCGGTCTTGAGCCGAGGAAAGCGCCGCAACGCGTTGGCGGGACTTGCCCCGGCCGCGCGCGCCACATTCGATTTCGACTCGCCGTGCGCCAAAGCCGTTTCCGCAAGACGGTCCACCAGCGAGTCCGACACCTTGCGGATCTGCTCGGCAACCCACAACTGCGCCAGTTCGGGGGAGAGCGCGTAATCGTCCTGCAATTCGCTTGACGCTTCCTGCACGGCCGCCCACAGCACCATAAAAGGCTTCTGATAGTAGGTGATCCGATCGTAATCGGACTCGCTTTCCAGTTGCTGCAACGCTTTGCGCTGTGACGTGTTATCGCTCATACGTTCCATCGTATGCCGAGACACGCCCGGAGCCTGTGGATAACTCATCCTCCGACCACAGGGCCGTTTCAGCTGGACAAGCACAACTTCACACTGTCATGCTGGCGATTTACCACAGCACAACGCAACGGCGCAAACACAGCAACGTGAAGGAGCCATCATGGACGAACGTGAATATCGCAGGCGAATCCGACGGAACAGAATCGCACAGGAGGAAAAGAAGCACATCCGCCAGCAGTTGCGCCAAACCATGGTCGTATGCGCTCTGGCGTGTGTCATGCTGCTCGTGTGCTGCCTATGGTCGGCCGAACCGACGTATGCGAAAACGAATGCGGCGACCGCGTCCGGTTCCTGCGCCGTCCTGATGCGATGGCCGCTGAACGGCGCGCAGGTGGTCGGCAAGTACGATGCGCCGAAACAACAGTGGCTTCCAGGCCATCGGGGTGTCGACCTGCTTGCGGACCCTCAGGAAGCCATCGTCGCGCCCGCGGACGGCGTGATCGCCTTCAGCGGCAACGTGGGAGGCAAAGCCGTGGTCACCATCCGGCATGGAGGCGACCTTTCCGGCCTGACCTCGACGTTCGAACCCGCCATTGCGGAACGCGATGTCGGCGCACATGTTGCGCAAGGGGAGCGTTTCGCGCGTGTGGAGGGCGAATCCGACCATTGCGACGAGCGGTGCCTGCATTGGGGGATAAAATCGGAAGGACGGCAATACACCAATCCGGAAAGCAAAACCCGTACGGTGAGAATCGGATTGAAAGGCCTGTGAAACAGGGGTCGACAGAACCATTGATTTTGTCCATACGTCGTGGCCTCGTCGAAAAAAGTGAAGCTCTCAGGCTATGATGCTACATGTACGACGATTACGCAGGGGAGAAATGCCATGTACAAGGAATACACGCGGCCTTTGGAACAGCAGATCGACACGGATAAGAACATTTTCTCGGTGCTTGATGAACGAGCGAACCGCACTCCGAACGATTCATTGGTCGAATACAAGAACGAGCATGGCGAGTGGTCGTCGTTCAGCGCCACCGAATTCCGTGCCAAGGTCATCGCCATCGCCAAAGGCTGATCGCCCAAGGCATCATGCCCGGCGAATCGGTGTCCATCATCTCTCACACCTGCTGGCAGTGGACTGCGCTCGACGTGGCCATCATGTCGATCGGAGCGCTCACCGTTCCCGTATACGAGACGAATTCTCCCGCGCAGGTCAAAATGATCTTCAACGACGCCAACGTCAAAATGGCGTTCGCAGAAGATGACGCGCAACGCGACAAGATCGAATCCATCAGAAACGAATGCTCCAATCTTGGCGACGTCTACGTCATCGGACTTGGCGCGATCGACACGATGATCGAATACGGACATGCCGTGTCCGACGCCGAATTCCAAGAGCGCGAACATGCGGTCAAAGGATCGGACCTCGCCACCATCGTGTACACCTCCGGCTCCACAGGCACGCCAAAAGGCATTGAGCTCACCCATTCCAATTTCGTGTTCATCACCTATTCGGGCATTAGCTCCATGCCCGATATCGCGATGAAGCCGAACCGTCGTCTGCTGCTGTTCCTTCCACTGGCGCACGTGTTCGCACGCTACATGCAGTTCTTCTGCTTCGCAGGTAACGTCTCGCTCGGCCTATCCAGCAACTTGAAGACGATCCTGGCTGATTTCAAAGCGTTCAAGCCGACGTTCATCCTTGCCGTGCCGCGTATCTTCGAAAAGATATACAATGCGGCGTCGCAAAAGGCCGGAGCCGGCCTCAAAGGACGTATTTTCGCAGGTGCCACGCAGACGGCGCGCGACTGGTCGCACGCACAGCAGTCGGGCGAAGGCATTCCGGTTGTCTTGAATCTCAAGCATGCGTTGTACAACAAGCTGGTGTACTCCTCGATCATGGACGTGTTCGGCGGCCATGTGGAATACGCGGTTTCCGGAGGCGCTCCGCTTGATTCATCCATCGCGCATTTTTTCAATGGCGTCGGACTGCCGCTGCTGGAAGGCTACGGCATGACCGAAACCTGCGCTCCGTCAAGCGTCAATCCGACCTCCGGATACAAGATTGGCACCATCGGACTGCCTCTGCAGGGCGTGGCCATGGGTGTCGACGAGGAAGGTGAACTGTGCATCAAGAGCCCGGCCGTATGCGCCGGCTACCACAACAATCCCGACGTCACCAGGCAGCAGATTGTCGACGGCTGGCTGCATACCGGTGATCTTGGTTCCATCGACGACGAAGGCTTCGTCTCCATCGTCGGACGTAAGAAGGACCTCATCATCACCGCCGGCGGCAAGAACGTCTCTCCATGCGAAATGGAAGCGTCGATCATGACGTCGCCCGTGGTGAGTCAATGCGTGATGATCGGCGACCGCAAGCCGTTCATAGCGGCCATCATTGCGTTGGATCTTGGCGAAACGAACGCATGGCTTGCATCGAAAGGCGCGGAATGCGCGGCATCCCTCGAGGAGGCCTCCCGCAATCCGATCGTGCGCGCCGAAGTGGAACGTGCCGTCAACAAAGCCAACGAGCTCGCATCCCGTGCCGAATCGATCCGTAAGTTCGAAATCGTGCCGGACGAGTTCACCGAAGAAAACGGCTTGGTCACGCCGAGCATGAAGGCACGCCGTCAGGCGGTGGTTGATCACTACCGCATGCTGATCGACACCGTCATCTACGTTCCGAAGAAGTAGAATGCGATGATCGGCGGTAGGAATGTGCCGGCCGCAACATAAAAAGCTGGCTTCCGTCGCGGCGGTTCGACGGAGGCCAGCTTTTTCCATCTCTTGTCGGATTTCCTATGTCTGATAATCCGGATTACCTTGTTGCCGGTCTACAAGCCTGCTTCGGCGAGCGAGATATATCCCGGTTCGATCAGCGTTTTCTTCAGATTGCTGGCGCTGACCGCAAGCGCCTCTTCCTGAATGGTCGGCACTTTCATGTCTTCCATGGCGACGGATGAGATGAACGTCAGCTTCGCAAGTTTGCCCGACGTGTTGAGCTGCACGCAGGTCTGTGCGATGTCGGATGCTAAGGTCTTGCGATTTTCCAAAGCGGTCATCCACTGTTTGCCGTTCACGATATTCGGTATGGAGCTGACGTAGGCGCGTAACCGGTGATGATCGGCCATTGCGAGTTCTGCTCGTCAAGGGAATCGCTGGTATCCTCCGTATCGGAATCGCCGTCATCGGATTCAGGCGCTGCGCAGGATCGGGAACGGACTGTTTTTTCAGGTCTTTCTTGCCGGTGATATTGTCTACGATGCCGGAAATGGTGATGGATGGGTTGATGTCGGCCGCCGAACCGGTATATCCAAGATCGTTGAGCTCTTCGGAAGCATAGCCGGCCACATAATCATTGCAGGAGATGATGCCGTCGATGCGGGTATGGCGCGATGTGTCCTTATCCATGCCGAGACGTCCGGCGAGCGTGGATTTGACCCGCTCACTTTTCGCCGCGTCGAACGCCACGGACACCCAATCGGATTCCGTGCTCGACGAGGTCAGCGTGCCGGATGGGGAAACGGCCTTCCCATCTTTGAAATACGGTCCAAGCACTGACCAAATGCCTTTGAACACGCCTTGCGCGAAAGTCGCGTCCGCTGTGCTGCCGCTTTCATTGGCGGCATCGTAGGGGAGTAGCACTTCGATATGCTTCGGATTGTCGGAGCTGGTTTGTCGAGCTCGAGCTTGCTGACCAGCTGTTTGGCTTGAAGCTGGCCGATCTGCTCGGCCGTGGTCATCGGCACGTACACATCCGGAGTGAAACCCTGCAGCGTGTTCGACACTAACACGACTTTCATGCCCTCGTTTTGAGCGAGCTGCAATGCGGAAACCAAACGTTCCGCGGATTGGGCGTAGTCCTGGGCGTCTTCGTCGGAGGAGCTCCCATTCCATGTGATGGCGTGCGACACATAGTCTCCATATTGGCGGTCGGATTCGGTGGTGTCGGCCACCGGCGCCACTACCAGAGTGGTTTTGTCGGAGGAATCCGCATCGTCGCTGGTGCTGTTGACGTGATTCACCACGTAATCCTGCACGCTTTGGCTTTGCTTGTCGAGACTTGGCGCCGCTTTGACGGTGATGTTGGCGCCTTTGACATCATTGTCTTTCAATGATGAAACGATTTCCGGCACCAGCTTCTCCCATTTGCTCAGAGGCGTCTGCTGGGAGATGGTGATGCCGTCCGAAGGGGTGAAGATCACCACGTTGCCGGCATCGGTGGCAGTGGCGGTGCTGGGGGAGTCCGTTTCATGCGATTGCGTTTCATTGGCGGATGAGCAGGCGCCCATGGTCATGATGAGCGAGGTCGATGCCAACAGTGCGAACAGACGTTTCGTCACGGTCGTGCGGTGCAGTGTCATGCCGTTTCCTTCATGAAAATCGAATGATGATTCCTATGCTGAGCTCCGATTGTAATATCCGGACGTCAAAAAGGGCTGGATATGCGTGTGAACCATACATATCCAGCCCTTTTGAGCCTGCTGCTGGCCGTTCAGCCAAAGGTTATTCGGCTAGGTCATTCGGCCAGAGCCTTGGCGAGATTCTCGTCCAAAGCGTTCATGAAGCCTTCGGTGTCAAGCCAGGCCTGATCCGGACCAACGAGCATGGCGAGATCCTTGGTCATCTGACCGCCTTCAACGGTAGACACGATGACCTTCTCCAAGTTTCGGCGAAATACTTGACTTCCGGAGTGTATCCAAGTCGGCGCGGTGCTTGAGACCGCCGGTCCAAGCGAAAATCGATGCGATCGGATTGGTGGAGGTCTTCTCTCCCTTCTGCCAGCGGCGGTAGTGGCGGGTCACAGTGCCGTGTGCGGCCTCGGCCTCGACGGTCTGGCCGTCAGGGGTCATGAGCACGGAGGTCATGAGGCCGAGAGAGCCGAAGCCTTGCGCCACGGAATCGGACTGCACGTCGCCATCATAGTTCTTGCAGGCCCAAATGTAGCCGCCATGCCACTTGAGGGAGCTGGCCACCATGTCGTCGATCAGACGATGCTCATAAGTCAGGCCCGCTGCGGCGTACTTGTCTTTGTATTCGTTTTCGAACACTTCGGCGAACGTATCCTTGAACTGGCCGTCTATGCCTTGAGAATCGTGTTCTTGGTGGAAAGATACACCGGATAGCCGCGCATCAGACCATAGTTAAAGCAGGCGCGGGCGAAACCACGGATGGAATCGTTCACGTTGTACTGCACCTGGGCCACGCCGCCGTCGGCACCATAGTTGTACACGACATGTTCGATCGGCTCGGAACCATCTTCCGGAGTGAAGGTGACGGTGAGCGTGCCTGCCCCCGGAACCTTGAAATCAGTGGCCTTATACTGGTCGCCGAACGCATGGCGGGCTACTACAATCGGCTTGGTCCAGCCGGGAACCAGACGCGGAACGTTGCTCATCACGATCGGCTCGCGGAAAATGGTTCCGCCGAGAATATTGCGGATGGTGCCATTGGGGGACTTCCACATCTTCTTCAGGCCGAATTCCTTGACACGCGCCTCATCCGGCGTGATGGTGGCGCACTTTACACCGACATGCTCACGCTGGATGGCCTTCGCCGCGTCGACGGTCACCTGATCGTCGGTGGCATCGCGGTTTTCGATGCCGAGATCGTAATATTCGAGATCCACGTCGAGGTATGGAAGGATCAGGCGATCCTTGATATCTTTCCAGATGACGCGGGTCATTTCGTCGCCGTCGAGTTCGACGACCTTGCCTTCGACCTTGATTTTTGGCCATGTGTTGCCCTCCTGTCGGGATTGAAGGTGATAAGTTCCTGTCTTATAACGAACGTGTTAACGGCACCTGTTAATGTCCAAAAAAAACGGTGTGGCGGCAGGTGACACGCTCTTGCATACTGTCATTGCTGAGCATTAGCCTTGAAAAACATGTCTCAGGAAATTGAAATCGGTTTGGGCAAGAAGGGCCGTCTGGCATACTCTCTGGACGACGTTTCCATTGTTCCCTCCCGTCGTACTCGCGATCCGCAGGATGTGTCCACCTCGTGGCAGGTTGACGCTTATGAATTCGACGTGCCGGTTATCGGCGCTCCGATGGATTCGGTGACCAGCCCGGCCACCGCCATCGCCATGGGCAAGATGGGCGCGCTTGGCGTGCTCGACCTCGAAGGCCTGTGGACCCGCTACGACGATCCGCAGCCGCTGCTTGACGAGATCGCCGAACTGCCGGCCGAAAGCGCGACCGAGCGTATTCAGCAGATCTACGCCGAGCCGATCAAGCCGGAGCTCATTGTCGAGCGTCTGCATGAGATTCGTGACGCCGGCGTCACCGTTGCGGGCGCCCTGTCCCCGCAGCGCACGCAGGACTATTATTCGACCGTGCTCGAAGCGGGCGTCGACCTGTTCGTCATCCGCGGCACGGTCGTTTCCGCCGAGCACGTCTCCCAGGATCACGAGCCATTGAACCTGAAGAAGTTCATCTACGATCTGGATGTGCCCGTCATCGTAGGCGGCGCCGCCAACTACACCGCGGCCCTGCACTTGATGCGTACCGGCGCGGCCGGCGTGCTCGTCGCTCTGGCGGCGGCGCAGTATCCGCGAACCGCAACACCATCGGTGTTCACGCTCCGATGGCCACCGCCATCGCCGACGTGGCCGAAGCCCGCCGCGACTACATGGACGAGTCCGGCGGCCGTTACGTCCAAGTGATCGCCGACGGCGGCATGGGCGACTCCGGCAGCTTCATCAAGGCGTTCGCGCTTGGCGCCGATGCGTGATGCTTGGCTCTCCGCTGGCCCGTGCCGAGGAGCTCCGGGCAAGGGCATGCATTGGGGTGCCGAAGCCCGTCATCAGACGCTTCCGCGCGGCTTCCGCACGAACGTCGGCACCGTCGGCACCCTGGAAGATATCATGTTCGGCCCCAGCCACAATGCGGACGGCACCACCAATTACATTGGCGCGCTCCGTCGTGCCATGGCAACCACCGGCTATGTCGATCTCAAGAGCTTCCAGCGTTGCCCGGTCACGGTCGCTCCGACCCGCTGAACGAGCTTTGCGGTAAAGCCTGAATAACGGTTCATTGATCCTGCAGCGTCATGCTGCAGGATCTTTTTTTTGTTATGTTTCCCCGGCTAAGAAAGTCAGGTTGGAATGATTAAGCTATACATCGCAAATGAAAGAGCAGAGGTGAGATGAATGGCAGCGCATAGAAGTGGCGATTCCCCGACGTTTGGACCCGTTGTCCGGACGATTCACGGATTACATCGTGATCGATACGGAAACAACCGGATTGAGTGTGCGCAAAGGTGCCAAGCTCATTGAGATCGGCGCGGTCAAAATCCGTAATGATGAGCTGGTTGACGAATTCGACCAGCTCGTCAACCCGTTCGAACACGTCCCGTCAAGAATCACTGGTTTGACGGGAATCGACGATGGCATGCTGCTCGGCAAACCGGATGTGCGTGAAGTCATGGATGAGTTTGCACGCTGGTGTTCGGACACAGCCGTGGTCATGGCGCACAATGCGTCCTTCGACATGTCGTTCCTCGACAATGCTGTACAGCTCGCTTACTCGGAGCGAGACGCGCGCTTTGCGCACCATTTCGTCGACACTCTGGACCTCAGCCGTCGACTGCATCCGGAAAAACGAAGCCACAAAGTTTCCACCCTCATCGTCGACTACCACATCGCCGACATGGAGGAGCACCGCGCATTGTCCGACGCCAGGCAGGAGTGGATGCTGTACCGCGCCATGCGTGACGAGGCCGAGCTGCTCGGCATGCTCTGACAGCCTAACGTCGTTCGAACACTTCGATCCGGTATTCTCCCACAGGTGTCTGTTGATTTGTGGATGGATTATTTGTTCGGCTTCGTGCCGCAGCAGGCGTCATCTCCACTGGCGGAGAACATTGCATTGGGTGCGAAGTTCAGAGCGAAACCGCTCTGTTGGTGGGAGACGTTGGCTGAATCGGATTTGGCATCATTCGTGATATTTGCCCTCTGTGAGGGCTCCGTTCCGGCAACGAACGAGGCGATATCTCATGGAACGCCTGCGCTACGTAACTGACGCACGGTGACTGGAATCGTGCCGATGCTGCTTTCCGAGGTGAACGCGACCACTCCGGCAGGGAAGAACGCTTTGAAGAAGTGGATTGAATTCAACTTCGTCAGTGTTAAGCAGCAGGAAGAATACGGTTTTCGCACCAATACTCTTTAAGCGCATGGACTCTCCAAGGTTCGTGATGCTGGAGATGATGCTGAACAGCAGCAGCGGAACCACCAGTGCGGTAATTGCGTTGGACCAGATGGAACCCACCGCGCCGACATAATCAGTGTGGCCGTTGAAAGCGATTCCCAAAATGATACCGAATGCCGTTGCAAGCAACACGCGTGTGGTGAAACCCGCGTTTCTTACGTTTGAGAAACGCCAGGATGACGAACAGGATCGCGGCTACGCCGAGGGCGATCCAATCATATGCGATGTCTGACATTACTATCATTCCCTTCCCAAAAAATGGTGATACATTACGTGAGATACCCCCACGTTCATGTCGGACATCAATCTATCCGCTCCGTCTCCGGCGCAACGCCTTGTAGTTATTGCTGTTTTCCATAGTCGTCTATCAGACGGTAGTCATTCCGAGGCACGCATGCTGACATTCCAGCGCTCCACAAGTCATTCCGAGACGTGGTTGTTTTGCGTTTAGGGAGGGCTCGTTTTAAGATGGAACGTCGGATAACTGGCTTCGTGTCTGGATTTGTGAGAGCCGGAGGAATTGGAGATTAGACATGGCATTAAGTGCCGCGATTATTCTTGCGGCGGGTGAGGGCACCCGCATGCGTTCCAACAAGCCGAAAGTGCTGCACACTTTGGCCGGAAAGACGTTTTTGAACCGTGTGATGGACTCCGTGTCGGCGCTCGACCCTGAAACGTTGGCCGTGGTCGTGCACTGCCAGGCGGAACGAGTCGCCGAAGCGGCCCGCTCCTACAATGAGCGTGTCACCATCGTCAATCAGGACGACATTCCCGGCACCGGGCGAGCCGTGCAGTGCGCCATGACGCAGTTGAAGGAGCAAGGCGGTCTTGACGGCTCGGTGCTGATCGCAGCTTCGGATATGCCGCTGCTCGACGCCGACACGTTGAACCAGCTGCTTGCCTTCCATGAGCAAAGCGGCAACGGAGCCACCGTGCTCACCACCATTCTTGACGATCCTACTGGCTATGGTCGCATCATCCGCGACAGCAAAGGCAACGTGCTGCGCATCGTGGAACAGAAGGACGCCAACAGCAGCGAACTGGCCGTGCATGAAGTGAACACGTCCGTCTACGTGTTCGATGCCAAACTGCTGGCTGAAGCGATCGCCAACCTCAAATCCAACAACGCCCAAGGCGAGTTCTACCTGACCGACGCACTCGAAACCGCCAAAGCCAACGGTGCCGTCGGTGCGTTCGCCGCCCCCGACCCGTTGAGCGTCGAAGGTGTCAACGACCGCGTGCAGCTCGCAGCGCTCGCCAAAGCTCACAACAAGCGTATCTGCGAGCATTGGATGCGTAAGGGCGTGACCATTCTCGACTCTGAAACCACGTGGATCGAAGATGACGTGCGTATCGAACGCGATGCGGTGATCCTTCCCGGATGCTTCCTGGAAGGCCAGACCGTGATCGGCGAGGGCGCGCAGGTCGGCCCATACACAACACTTATCAGCGCGGTCATCGATGCCGACGCCCATGTGGAGCGTTCCCGCGTGCAGGAAACCCACATCGGTCGCGCGGCCAACATCGGTCCGTGGACGTACCTGCGTCCGGGCAACGATCTTGGCGAGGAGTCCAAGCCGGCGCCTTTGTGGAAATGAAGAAGGCGCACATCGGCAACGGCACCAAGGTGCCGCATCTGAGCTATGTCGGCGACGCGACTTGGGTGAGCACACCAATATCGGCGGCGGTACCATCACCGCCAACTATGATGGCGTGCACAAGCACCACACCACCATCGGATCGAACGTGCACGTCGGTGCCGGCAACCTGTTCGTGGCCCCTGTCGAAGTCGGCAGCGGCGTCACTACCGGAGCCGGTTCCGTGGTACGCCACGACGTTCCGGACGATTCCATGGTCTATTCCGAAAACACACAACATGTAGTAGAGGGCTGGAAGCCCGAATGGGAGCGCTGAATATGCCGGCAGTACAAGATTCCATCGACGCCATCCGCATCGCCGCCGCCGCGGCCGACCGTATGAAGGCCACCGACCTTGTTGCCTTCGACGTCACCGAACCATTGGCCATTACCGACGCGATGCTCGTCGCCACCGCTTCGAACGAACGTCAGGTGTTGGCGGTTGCCGAAGAGATCGAAAAGGACCTGTATCTCAAAAGCGGCAAGCGTCAACCGCGTTCCCGCGAAGGCTTGACCGAAGGCCAGTGGGTGCTGCTCGACTATGGTGATTTCGTGATCCACGTCATGCATCAGGAGTCCCGCGACTTCTATCGCCTCGAACGCTTGTGGAAGGATTGCCCGAGCATCGACCTGCAGCTCGAACATCCGGAGACTTCCGACGAAGAGACCGCGGAAACCGCGGAATAACACGTATGAACATGCCTTCCCGTATAGATGCGGAAGGCATGTTTTCATATCAAGCGAAGCAGTTTTCGCAAACATTCCATAATCGAGAAAGCAACGGAGAGCAGCAGCATGCCTCGAAACGTCGAACTTGAGCATAACAGCGCAGTACCGGAACACGTGCACGCCATCACGCTGGTGCGTCACGGACGTACCGCCTACAATGCGCAGCATCGTCTGCAAGGCCAGATCGACATTCCCCTCGACGAAGTCGGACAATGGCAGGTTCGCCAGACGGCCGACGCATTGCGTGGACTGTATGTTGATCGTCGTCCCGATATTCCGAACCGGCTGGTCATCTGTTCCGATCTGGGGCGTGCCGCAGCCACCGCGCATGCGTTCGCCGACCCGCTGGGCTTGGAAGTGCATCCCGACATCCGCGTGCGTGAACGCAGCTTCGGCGATTGGGAAGGCATTCCGGTTGAGGAACTCGCGCAACGGTACCCGGAAGACTATCGTTCCTGGGCTGAATTCCGTGGCGGCGAACTCAAATACGGTGCCGAACCCAAGGAGGAAGTCGGACGTCGTGGCGTCGAAGCGTTGAACGATTGGGCGTTCCGTGCCGGATCCGACACGGACTTGTACGTGTTCTCGCATGGTGCATGGATTTCCCAAACGTTGCAGACGCTGCTGGGAATGGCGGATGCGCATGGCGATTTCGCCGACATTTTGTCGATGCGCAACGCTCACTGGGTGCGGCTCATTCCATTGGAGATCGGTTCCACATTGCGTTGGCGTTTGATGGACTACAATCACGGTCCCGCTATCGCCGATTCCGGGGAATGGGAGCATCCCAGCCTGTAGCCAGCCTGTAGCCGGCCGATACATGATGTCGGACGCTGGTCTGTCACCGCTTTTTCAAGCTTTTCACAGAATCGCCAGTACTTTCATAGCGAAATTAGCTATCGTCATGGCTTGTGAAAAACTTTTTTAAGGGAATCTCTTTTTCGTCGATTTGCGCGGGTGCGCTGGCGGCGGTCACGTCATTCCTACTTTCCGCGAAAATCGGTATCGCGGGATCGGTGATTGGTGTGGCCGCGGGTTCGGTTGTTTCCGCGGTTGCCACGCAGGTCTACAAGAACGTTTTGAAGGCATCAGGGGAGAAGATCCAACAGGCCGTGCCGTTCCCGTCGAGTAGCGAGACGGTTTCGAATGAGCGAGCTGCGGATGAAACGCAGGTGCTTGGCTCTTCCGAACAGGATGATGAGACGAGGATTATTGGATCGTCTCCTGTTGCGTCGGATGTCACGATGGTATTGTCTGCCGATACGGCTGCGGTAGCGCAGTCCGGTTTACCGCGCGTCATTTCCTCCGGACAGGAATATGCGGATGCGACTCGTGCGCTCGGCGATATTGCCGGGGCAGGGGAGACTTCCGTTTTCCCGAACGGACAGCGTGGCGTCAGCGATGTTGGCGTAGTTACCGGTAAGACCGGAACACTCGGAAGCGCGCATGATGCCCGAGTACAGCATGCTGGGCAGCGTTCCTCGAATTGGTTGCATAGCAAGTACGCTCCGGCGATCATCGCATTCGTCAGTGCTTTGGTTGGTGTGGGAGTGAGCGCGGGATTGATTCTTGCTTTCACCGGCGGTCAGGGGACGGACACCGTGGTGCGTGACGTGGTGCATGAGAAGGTTGTACCTTCGCATGGAAATACCGATGACTATCAGACTGGCGACGGGCAGCCCCCCGTGCAAAAGCCTAAGTCCGATTCCACGGATTCGAACGACGAAACCACCACGGACGGCAGCGACAAAACCACCAACGGATCCACCGACTCGTCCACTTCCAACGGCACATCGAGCAATACCAATGGATCCACGTCCGGAAACAGCGGGTCGTCATCCGATAATTCCAGCAATGGTTCCAGCCAGAACGGAACGGATTCGTCCAACGGCACTGGCTCAAACGGAGGCACGTCCGGCACCACTGGTGATGGCTCATCATCCGGATCCGGAAACAGCGGAACCGATGGTTCGACTGGCACTGGCACGTCGGGATCCACCGACGGTACTACCGGCTCGACGGGAGATGCAAGTAGTAACTAATGTCGCTGGTGGCGCACTTCCCATGTCGCCCGCATAAGGTTCACATAAGGTGATTACGTAGTGCGGTTTTACTCATGCCAATTCCTCAGTGCGGGCGACACGCCGAAATTTGCGTGACTTATGTCTGCGATGTATATTATACAGAGTTTGCAGGGCAGACTTTGGGGCTATGGCGCAGCTGGTAGCGCATCTCCATGGCATGGAGAGGGTCAGGGGTTCGAATCCCCTTAGCTCCACTTTCAGGGTTTCAGAGCAATCTGGAAACCCTTTTTTTATA
>ENA-OQBU01000242-OQBU01000242.1-human-gut-metagenome-genome-assembly--contig:-NODE-242-length-13404-cov-14.758530_pt1 | contig 13404 bp, 9 predicted proteins | sample MGYA00242492_ERZ504566 | MGnify/ENA primary metagenome ERZ504566 (study PRJEB26092, sample SAMD00036261) | human gut metagenome | host: Homo sapiens | study: EMG produced TPA metagenomics assembly of...
CGCGAGCGTCATCGACCTCGACTTCGTCACCTTGGAGCCGCGCACCACCTACCACGGTCTCAAGCACTTCCGCCCGGATCTGGTGGAGGCGCTCGCCGACCTCAAACCACGATTCATGCGATTCCCCGGCGGCTGCATCACCCACGGCCTCGGCATGGACAACATGTACCACTGGGACCGCACCATCGGACCGGTCGAGCACCGTCCGCACAACTTCAACCTCTGGGGCTACCACCAGTCATTCCGCATCGGCTACTACGAATACCTGTGCCTGTGCGAAACTATCGGCGCCAAGCCGCTGCCGGTGCTGCCCGCCGGCGTGAGCTGCCAAAACACCAGCCAAGGCCCGGTGCCGGTGGCGCAGGAGGATATGCCCGCTTACATCGATGAAGTGCTCCACCTCATCGAATTCTGCAACGGCAGCACCGCCACCGAATGGGGTGCCAAGCGCGCCGCCATGGGCCATCCGGAGCCGTTCGGCCTCGAATACCTCGGCATCGGCAACGAGGATCTCATCGACGACGTGTTCAAAAACCGCTTCCAGCAGATTTTCGACGCCGTCAAAGCCGCATATCCGGACATCGTCGTCGTCGGCACCGTCGGTCCCGCCCCCAGCGGTCAGGATTATGAGGAAGGCTGGAAGTACGCGCGCGAAGCGGGTCTGCCGATCGTCGACGAACATTCCTACCAGTCGTCCAGCTGGTGGTTCCACAACCTCGACCACTACGACCACACGGACCGCAAGGGGCCGAAGGTCTACCTCGGCGAATACGGCTCCTGGAACACCCAACTGATCAACGGCCTGTCCGAAGCGGCCTTCATGGGACGCATGGAACTCAACGGCGATGTGGTGGCCATGGCCTCCTACGCCCCGCTGTTCGCCAAGAATGGGCACCATAGCTGGAATCCGGACCTCATCTACTTCGACAACGAACGCGCCTACCATCCCTACAGCTATTGGGTGCAGCAGATGTACGCCACCACCACGGCCGACACCGCGTGGCCCGTCACCGTCGAAGGCCCGTCCACGCTGCGCCGCACCCTGCCGGACACCGTGAGACTGCGCATCGCGGGCAACGCCAAAGCCGACCTCAACAACATCACCATCACCACCGCAGCCGGGGACGCAATCGACCTCGGCAACGTGGCCTACGACGGCAGGACCATCGACACTCCGCTCGACCTGCATGCGGATTCCTACAGCATCGACGCCACCGTCGTCTACTACGAAGGCAAATGGGGCATGGACCTCATCTGTGGCGATATCGACGGCAAGAACCACAACATCATCTCACTTGGTCGAGGACACAGCGTGCGCGTGGTCCGCGACGGCACCGCTACGCGCTTGCCGGCACCGAAGTCTCCATGAACGAAGTGCGACCGGGCACCACTTGGCAGGTGCACGTTGACGTCACCGATCGCGGCCAAGCCATGAAGCTGTACATCGATGGAACGCTGATTGCGGATGGCACGGAGGTTAAGGACGAGCCAAGGCGTACCGTCACCGTATCACGTAATGACAAAGCCGGAGAGACCTACGTGCGCGTGGTCAATGCCATGGACGCGCCAATAAGCGTCGACCTACGTCAGATTCTTGCCGAGTTGAATATTTCCACAGCATCGGCGGCATCCGCCACGGCCACCGTCCTAGCCGGAGACAATCCGTATGCGGGACAGGTCGGTGAGGAATCACCGACCAGGCCGCGGCAGACCGCGATTGATCTGACAGACGGCGACTACACGGCATCGGCATGGTCGTTCACCACCATCACGATTAAGTGACGTGTATGCCGCGAAACGGGCGGACCCTCGTTTGAACCCTCGAACGAGAGTTCGCCCGCAGTGCAGGGCCAATCGGGACTAATCTGGAAAACATGAGCAAGCACCACCGCAATCGTAATTGGGCCCCGGCCCCACAGCCGCTGCCCGAAGACGCGCACGTCATCGACAACCACACCCACGTCGCATCCGTCGTGCCCTTCTCCCAAGCCATGAGTCACGAAGCCATGGAAAAAGGCCAAGGCGAAGTACCCGTCTACAGCGTCGACGAACTGCTGGAACAAGCCCAGAAAGTCGGCGTCGAAGGCGTAATCGACTGCGGTTGCGAGCTGCCCAACCTCATGACCGCCATCGACATGGCCCGCGAGCATCCCGGAACCGTGCACGCCGCAATCGCCATACACCCCAACGAAGCCGTGCTGCACGGCCACCGCGGCGCACCCGGCCCCGACGGCCTGCCCATCAAATACAAGCCTTGGCACGACATCCCCTTCGACGAAGCCATGGCCGAAGTGCACCGCCTCGCCACCACCTACCCCAACCAGGTCGTCGCCATCGGCGAAACCGGCATGGACCTGTTCCGCACTGGCGAAGGCGCCAAGGAACTGCAACGCGAGGCGTTCCGCGCGCACGTCGCGCTCGCCAAGGAACTCAACCTGCCCATGCAAATCCATGACCGCGACTCGCACAAGGAAGTCATCGAAACGTTGCTCGCCGACGGAGCCCCCGAACGTACCGTGTTCCACAGCTACTCCGGCGACGCCGAAATGGGCGAAATCGCCCGCGAAAACGGTTGGTATCTCAGCCTTTCCGGCACATCCAGCTACAAAGGCAACGACGGAATCCGCGAATCGGCGAAACTCGTCGGCATGAGCCACGTCATGGTCGAAACCGATGCCCCCTACTTAAGTCCGATGCCCTACCGCGGCCGCACCAACGCGCCGTATATGATCCCGTACACCCTGCAGGCGCTCGCCGACTATCTTGACAGACCGTTGGCTGAAATCGCCAAAGCCACGCGTGAAACGACGCGCGAAGTGTACGGCATCTAAAAAGAATGGCGATTTCGCGGTAATCCCGTGGCGGTTCCGTGACGGTCGCATGGGCCTCAACGTAACAGTTGCGTAATCGCCAGAAAATAAGCAAAATACAAACAATCAAGCATATGTGAATTTCATGCGTGACGTGCCGAATCACGTGTGAAGATTTGACAATGGTTTGCCAAGCTCCTAGTGTCACACCTTGCGTTTTATTTTGGGGAGCGGGTTGGAAGGCCCGCCACTTGGAGGAAGCGTTATGGCTAACGAGCCGAACGAAGAAGAACAGCCGCTGCTTCACGCAGCGACGTACACGCAGGCGCCAAAGGTCTCGCACAAGGTCCTGACCAAGGAGGAGCGCCAGACGCTCATCAAGGAGCACGAGGCGCAGCAGCAGGAAGCCGCGAAACTTGACGAGGCCGCCAGCAAGGGCCGCATCGGCCGCTGGTGGAGCCGTCTCCAGTCCGGCCCGGACAAATCACGCCGGCCATGGCCATCGTGGCGCTTGGCGTGGTATACGGCGACATCGGTACCTCGCCGCTGTACACCATGCAGACGTTCCTCAACGGCCAAGGCGGTTTGGCGCATACGGATCGCGCCGCGGTGCTGGGCATCCTGTCGCTGGTCTTCTGGTCGATCACGCTGATCACCACCGTCAAATACGTGTTCATCGCCATGCGCATCGACAACAACGGCGAAGGCGGCATCTTCGCACTGTATTCGCTGATCCGCAAATATGGGGCATGGCTTGCGATTCCCGCCATGCTGGGCGGCGCCGCGTTCCTCGCCGATTCCGTGCTTACGCCGGCCGTCTCGATCAGCTCGGCAGTGGAAGGCTTGGAAACACTGCCGCTGCTGGAACCGATCATGAGCGAAAACAAAGAACTGACGCTGATGATCACCATTGTGATCATCGTCTGCCTGTTCGCAGTGCAGTCGCGCGGTACCGAACGCATCGGCCGCACGTTCGGCACGGTGGTCATGATCTGGTTCTCGTTCCTCGCCGTCGTCGGCTTGGTGAACCTGAGCTCCGATTGGAGCGTGCTTGAAGCGCTGAATCCGGTGTACGGCGTGGAGTTCCTCTTCAGCCACCACAATGCGGCAGGCCTCGCCGTCATGGGCACCGTGTTCCTGTCCACCACCGGCGCCGAAGCGCTGTATTCCGACATGGGCCACGTCGGCCGCGGCAACATCTACTTCACGTGGCCGTTCATCAAGATCGCCCTTGTGCTCTGCTATTTCGGCCAGGGCGCGTGGATGCTCAACCATTGGGACGACACCGCGTACAACCACATGCACGGCCTCAATCCGTTCTTCGAAATGATGACCCCGTCCGTACGCTACGTGGCGGTGCTGCTGTCCGTGTGCGCCGGCGTGATCGCTTCGCAGGCGTTGATCACCGGCGCCTACACCATGGTTTCCGAAGCGACGCGACTCAACTGGATGCCCCACCTGCAGGTGCGCTATCCGGCTCGTACCCGCGGCCAGCTGTACATTCCGGTGGTCAACGCCGTGCTGTGCGTCTCCACCCTGCTGGTTTTGGCGATGTTCCGCGATTCGGAGCATATTTCCGCCGCGTACGGCTTGGCATTGACCGTCACGATGATCACCACGACGATTCTGCTGGCCGTCTACATTTGGCACGATGGCAAGCGCGTCGGCGCGGTCGTGTTCACAGTGGTGTTCCTGGCCATCCAGTTCCTGTTCTTCTTCGCTTCGATGGCGAAGTTCCTGCACGGTGGCTGGTTCACCATGCTGCTGACATTGGCGATTCTGCTGATTATGTACACGTGGAACGAAGGCACGAAGCTGGAACGCGCGCAACGCCGGCATATGCAGCCCGCCGATTGCGTGCCGGTTCTGAAGCAGCTTCATGAGGACGATTCGATTCCGTATTTCACGGACAACATCGTCTATCTGACGTCCGATCCGGAAATGAAGCGTGTCGATACCGACATCTTCTTCTCGATTTTCGCGGACCATCCGAAGCGCGCCCGCGCATGGTGGGCGGTGTCGGTGGAAACGTCCGACAACCCGTTCACGCGCGAGTATTCGGTGGAGAATTTCGGCACGGACTTCCTGTTCCGCGTGCGTATTCGCTTGGGCTTCAAGGTGTCGCAGTCGATTCCTGCATACATCCACCAGATCATGAACGATCTGTCGAAGTCCGGCGATCTGCCCAAGCAGACCACCCGCTACCCGAAGCTGGATGCCGATCCGAACATCGGACCTATCCGTTACGTGCTGATTCACAAGGCGTTGATGCCCGAGTCGAAGGTGTCCCAGAAGGGCGCGATCTCACTGCAGATCAAGTACGCGATTCGTCATTTGGCCGGCTCTCCGGTCAAATGGTTCGGACTCGCTCCCTACAATCCGCTGATTGAGATTCAGCCGCTGTTCCTCGCCACCGAGCGTCCGCCGCGTCTGAAGCGCGTGTGAATCCGCTCTGCGAGCACGGCTTATCTACGCAAGGAGGGCTGGGACATTTCGTTTGTGACCGTAGGCTTGGCCGAACGGCCTTGAGTGTGTCACGAACAAGATGCCCCCAGCCCTTTTCCTTTGGCTGAATACCGCCAAGTCCGCAGGAGGACCGGCATATCCTATTACCGACACGCTCCGGGCCGCTCAGGCCGAGTTTTTACGGTCTGCAACAGGATATGTCGGTCCTCCTGCTCGTTTGCGGGACAACTTACGTTCGTGACGTGCGTTTTGCGACGTGCGATGCGTATGAATCGGCGGCTGAATCGCAGGCTATAACCAACTCCGATAACGGCACGCGCGCGTCGAAACCTGCCGTCGCTAAAGTAATCAACCATGTGCAGATTACTTGGATTCGCGACGGCAGGCAGCAACACCAACCTCAATGGCGTGCTCGGCATGCAGAACGTGCGCGATTTCCGAAATCTGAGCGAGATCCACAACGACGGCTGGGGCGCCGCGCTGATCACCGTGCCAGACGAATCGCCATACCGTCGCGACGGCGGTGCGCCGACTCCGGAAACCGGCACCGCGATCTACAAAAACACCATCGCCGCCCGTCATGATCCGATTTTCGACGAGCTCGCCAACACTCCGGCGCGCGGCGGCCTGTGGCACCTGCGCTTGGCCAGCTCCAACCTGCCGCTGATTCTTGAAAACCAGCAGCCCTTCTATGCGAACGGCCTGAGCTTCATCCACAATGGCGACATTTCTGACGACCAGGGCCGCAACATCATTACGAACCGCGCGTTCCCGGTCGATCCGAGCATCGTGCAGTCCACTGGTGGCCGTTCCGATTCCGCCATTTTCTTCGCCGTCATCCTGCAATACATCGGCTTTGGCTTCGCACTCGACGAGGCGGTGGCGCAGGCCGTGCGCGAACTGCGCAAAAGCTATCCGAAGTCCAGCTACAACTGCATGATCCAAAGCCAGGACCAGTTCATCGCCCTGTGCGCGGCCGGCCGTGAGGTCACGTCCAAGCGCATCGTCGAAATCTACGACCAGTACGGTCGTGGCGAGCAGGCGCGCGACTACCGCGTGCTGCGCTACCGTGCGCTCGGTGGAAACGACGATGCCCAGCCGAAGGGCGTGGTCGTGGCCAGCTCCGGCTTCGACCAGCGCGCCGAAGACGGCTGGACCCGCCTCGAAAACGACCAGATGATCGTGGCTTCCAACCGCACCGGCGAATTCCGCGTCCGTTCCATCTGATTTTCCGCACATAACGTCCCCGCGTATCGTGCCGTCCGCTGCGGGCAGCTGATGAATGCTCGTTTTAAGGCGGCATTCCTTGGAACATCGTTGACAAGACGGGGAAACCGTTGAATCCGTGTCCGTTCCGGGATTTATCTGGCGTGGTGTATGAATCCCTTCGGCTGTTGGGAACCGTTTTGGAAACTGCGTCAGGAACCGTATGCTGGGCGTGATGGAACGTGCCTAAGATGGGCGTATGACGAACGAATCGAACGAAACAACCGAATCGAACAAGCCGACGACCGGCTATATCCCCACTCTTGCGCAAGTGGATGAGCTACATCGCAAAATCGCGCAATCGCAAGCCGCATACGACCTCATCCACGGCCATTGCGTGGTCGTGGCCGACATCGCCCGCCGCATGGCCCGCCGGCAGAATGCACTGTTCACCCGCCGCTGCACCCTGCCGACGGACGCTCCCGAAAAACCGGCGACTTCGGACTGGAACTGACGAAAGACAATACCGGCGAGGAATCGCTCGGCATGTTGCACATGCCTGCGGTGCCGTCCACGGAAGGGCTGACCGGAGGTACCGTTCCGCCGCGGCTCATCGACGAGCATCTGGTGGTCATTGGCGGTTTGCTGCACGACATCGGCACGTATTTCCTGCTCAAGCAGGACGGTTCCGACGGCGAACCGCTCAAATTCGACGGTCCGCACTATGTTCAGCACGGGCTCAAAGGCTACGAATACTTGCTGAACGAGGGCGTTGACGAATCGATCGCCCAGTTCGCACGCAACCACACAGGTGTGGGCCTCACCCGCGAAACCGTGGAATCGCAGGGATTGCCGTTGCCCCCGGCCGACTACGTGCCGATGAACCTCGAGCAGGAGGTCGTCATGGTGGCGGACAAGTACAACAGCAAGTCGATTCCGCCGAAGTTCCTGACCGCCGAAGCCTACACGCGCAAGGCCGCCCGTTTCGGCGAAAGCAACAAGCGCGAATGGCTGCGCCTTCTGGAACGTTACGGCGTCCTCGACGTCAAACCGCTCGCCGAGCAGTACCACATGCGCATCGCCGAGTAGCGAACCTACTTATCTCGCTTATGAATGGCGGATTTCGGTGTCTGCCGGATGCTATCTCGCTTATGAATGGCGGGTGTCTCAGGAAGACTAGGTGTTAGGGGGTAAGTTCAATCCCCTCTAAGTCTCATGCGGCAAAACCATCCGCCATCTATAAGCGAGATAGCACGCGTCGAGCGGAAAAATCCGCCATTCATAAGCGAGATTCACCCGAAAATTCCTCGAAGCCTGGCCGCCGCCCGAGTTTTGCGCACTGAAAACCGCTATCTGTGGCACTTCTCTTTTCCCGCCATACATTAAGGGGTATAAAACAGACCCTCTAACTCACGAGGCGTCAAACGATCTGCCACACATAGCGGTTTGAGATTCCAAAGATGAAAGAATCTGCCACACGTAGCGCATGACATGTTTTTAGCGGTGTGTCACCGCAAACCAGCGCGAATCGGCACGAACCAGAATCAGCACGAAAAAAGCCTTGCGGACTGGCATGCAACACCAGTCCGCAAGGCTTTCGCTTCGCAGAACGCCGCTCGCTACTCAAGCTCCGCGCAATGTTCCATCTGATCGGCGACCTCCGGATTATCGGTCACCACAATAATCGCACGCTTACGATCCTCATCGCGCTTGGCCTTCTTCAGCAGCCCCAGCACCACGGCGGCGTCGTCACGGTTCAATCCAGCGGTCGGCTCGTCGGCAATAATCACCTCCGCCTCGCAGCTCAGCGCACGCGCGATTGCCACACGACGCTGGTCCAACGCACTCATCTTGCCCACCGGCAGACCGGAAGTCACTTCCTCGAATCCCACGCGCTTGAGCAGCTCGCGCGCAATCACCGGCTTGGGCTGCAGGAAATTGCGGTTCGACGCGTCCATGGCGTACAGCACGTTGCCTTCCGCGTCAAGGTCGCCGCGCACGGCGAACCGCTGCGGAATGAAACCGATGCGGTGTCCAAGCACGTCGACCGGTGTCGCGTCGGCGAGGTTCGTGCTTTTGTGCATCACGTTGCCGCTGGTCGTCCGCATCATGCCGACCATGGTGGCCACCAGCGCCTGATGCTGTTCGACATCTTCGGCATCCACCAGCACCGCGTGGGTCGCGCCGGCATGGAACGCCAGGGAAACGTCGTCGAGCACGTCACGTCCGGTTTTGCGGTTGTGCACCGTCACATGGTCGAGCGCGAATGTCGGGTTCGCCTTGAAGAAGAATGCGTCCTTCTTGCGATGATGTTTGATTTCGCGGTCGATCTGCGATGACACGCTGGTTGCGGAGTCCGCCTGTACGGTTTCGTGCTGGTCGAGCGACTGTTCGTCGTCGGTCGCGCCCAATGCGAGCGTTTCGTTCACGCGATTCGCGTTGTCGCTGGCAACGCTGTCTTCCGTGGCGATGCCTTCCGTATTTTCCGCGTTTTCTGCCGATTCGGTTGCGATGGAATCGCCTCCATCGTCATACACCACCGCGAAATCGACCGATTCGATCGACGTGGCCATATCGGTTTCGCCCGCCTCGATGTCCGCGTTTTCCGCGTTTTCAGCGGCAGCGTTGTTCAATGCTTCGGTTTCGTTGTCTTTCACGTCTTTCTCGCTCATGCGTTCACCTCCGTACGTTCCGTCGACTCGACTGTTTCCTCCGGCTCGTCTGCGTTCTTCGCTTCGGCAGATTCGTTCGAATCGTCAGAACGGCCTGCGAACAGCTGACCCAAATCGAAGAATCCCACGCGCATGAACGCGATGATGCCCAGAACCAGGCAGGCGCCCAGTCCGTACCAGATCATGTTCCACACGGATGCGGATGTGATGGCCACAGCCTGTCCACCGGCCCATGCGGTGCCAAGCGGCTTGGCCAGCAGCGCGCCGGCAATCAATCCGATTGCCCAGCCTGGAACGGTCATCATGAACGTTTCCAGCATGAATTGCCATCCAAACGTCCCTTGGTGACGCCGGAAACCATCGCCATGCCGATTTCGTCACGGCGTCCACCGATCGCGGCCCACAGCACCAATGCCAGCAGCGCGAGCCCGCCGACGATCAGGGTCGCCAACAACGCCGTGCGCGCGCTGGCGGCGGCGTCCAGCGGTGCGATGCGCTTCTTGTACGCATCAAGCGACGGCGATGAGATTGTGAACTTCGACGTGTCCAGCTTGGCCTTTGTCACCAGTCGCACGAACTTGTTGTATGTGGCCGGATCGGTCAGCGTGAAGATGATGTTGAGGTTCGGGATGGCCCAGCCCTTGGTGCCGGCCACATCCAGACCGCTTTGCGCGAAGTTGATGTACGACGTGTACACCACGTTCTCGCGGTTGTCTTTCGCGTATTTCGCGTCGGAACCGTATCCGGCCGGCGCCTCGCCGGTGTACTCGTAGATGCCGCGCACGGTGAATTTGTAGGTTTCGGAAGCCTTCGTCGGATTGCCGACGGTCACCTTGTCGCCCACTTTGAGATTGTTCTTCTTGGCCACTGCCTGAGAGACCAGCACGCCGTCGTTGGCCGTCTTGTAGTTCAGCTGCTTGCCCTTGACCACTTTGAACGTGCCGTAGTCGTTGATTTTCGCCGCATCGTTCGTGTAGAAGGCTTGCAACGTCAGGTTGCCGCCGGTATTGTCCTCGCTCGTGTCGCTTTTTCGCCGCGATCGCCTGCAGCGACTTGCTGGCGCGCACCGGCACCGACGTGGCGAGCGTGTATTCGAACGTCAAGTTGTTCTTCTGCACCGCTTCCGCGTACTTGGTGTACATGTCCCACGTCATGTAATTGGCGGTGTAATTGGAGTCCGCGCCGTCGCGTTTCGCAGTGACTTTCGCGCTTGGCCGAATTACCGCCGAAGCTTTCTGCGATTGGTATGTTTCGTTATTCGCCTTGTCGTCGGCTCTCAGCACCGCCAGATCCACGGCGGCTGAGAACGACACCAGCAGTGCAAGCAAAGCCGTCAGCGCGGTACGCCATTTGACGCGACCGAGCGCAGCCCATGCGTTCTTGAGAACGAACATGCGGTACTTCTCCAGTTCTCTGTAGTTACGCGTCGACGCATGCCGACGCCAGCGTTGGCCGGGACGCACACAGTCAAGCAACGACAGCGAGTACGCTCACAGCGCAATGCGCCCCGTGCAATCATCCTGCCCATCCAACGTGATTGTTTTCTTGCGCAACACTGTTATACCTCTGTGTGAAGTCTGAATACTTCCTGAAAATCGAAGGTTGGATAAGCGGCGATTTTGTTCCTGCTCGCGCTCGTCTCCGCTCTACGTCCGCCTATTCTTCCCGCGTTCCGCGTCCGTCTTGCGCCCATCCCGCGCATGTTCCATCCGTTTTTAGATGCCTTTCCAGCTTTTGTTGCCGCACGGTCCAGTTTTGAATTACAAAATGCAGGTGCGATTGCGATTTGTGGCTTGCTTTCGCGGCTTCGGCTACGATGGATGGCGATGAAGCAGCACAGCACAGACAATACGATTCCCACAGCGGCCGACGACGCAGTCGATGAAGCCGACAGCGCAGTCGCCGCAAGCAAGACGACAGACGAAACGACGGCTAAAACGACGGACAAGATATCAAGCAAGACAACGAACGATACTTTGCCTTTGCCTTGCGATTCCGCCGTTCCCCGCTTATCCCGCATCGCACTGCCGGTCTGTTCCGCCATCGGCGTCGCGCTCGCCGCCGCGGTCGTATGGGCCTGGTTTCCGCACGGTTCCGCCGCTTGGACGAACCCATTGCACGAAATCGACGCGCCCGCGCACTATTACTTCATCCGCAAGATCCTCGGCGAAGGCGTCGGCGCGGCCACCCACCTGTGGCCGAACGGCGAATACTATCCGCCGTTGTTCCATCTGCTTGCAGCCGGCATGATTAAGCTCGCCAGCTTGTTCGGCGTCAATCTGTCGATTTACGCCGCGTTCAACACGGTCTGGCTGGCCACATCCGGCTTGGTTTGGCCGATTGCGATTCAGCTGTACGCTTCCTATTTCACGCGTCGCCTGTCGCATTCGGCACAATCCGTATGCTCCCCCCGATTTGCGAACGCACGAAAGTCCTCGGCCCGCAATGTCGCGTCTGTCGTAGTTCCGCTATTCCCCGCGATACTCGCGCTCATCATCCCCCCGCTCGCCGTCGCTTCCGCCTCGCACCCATTCCAAATGCTGGCTTCCGGTCCGCTGATCGCCTTCGGCCTGGCCGCCACGCTTCTGCCGTTCTGGCTGTACGCCACACTTCGCCTGCTCGACGCGCTCGCCACCCGCGAACACCTCGTCAAATGGATCATATGGTTCTTCGTCACTGCCGGCGTCTGCATGTTCGCCCATCCGCGCATCGTATTCACCTGGCTCCTGCTCATGGCCCCCTTCGTGCTGACGCGACTGCCATGGAAAGCCATCGCAGGCCTTGCTGGCGTAGTGGTTCTCGGCGCCGCCGTGTTCCTTGTGTACATGATGTCCAGCTACAAATCGGACCGCTACTTCAATCCCGCCAGCTGGTTCCACACCTTCGTTCCGAACCGCACGGTGCCCGAAGCGCTTAAAATCTACGTCACCGACAATATCGGCGGCGTGCAAGGCTGGTTCATGGCCGCAATCGTGCTGATCGCGTTTGCCGTCACCGGCGCAGCCATCATCCGCCCGCAATGGTTCGCCGCCAATCGCGCCGATTCCGCTACTGTGCCCGGCGCTTCTGCGATTGACCGTGCATCCGATAGCACGGCAGCGCAACCGCATGAACAGGTTGCCGATTTTGCGGCTATGCCTGCCGATCGTAGGAATCGCAAGACTTCCGCCAGCTACCGCACTCCACGTTCCGATGCCTCGCAACTCCGCCGCGACGCGATCGCCATTCTGCTGGCCTTCTTCCTGGTCGGTCTCGTCTACGTCTGCTCGACCGCGCTGACTGGCTGGTTCCCCAACATCGTGGCCGCCGCCTGGTATCGCGCCGAAACCCGACCGCTTACCATGATTCCGTTCGGCGTGCTGCCGCTGATCGTCTTTGCCGCCGTCGTATTGTTGCGTGCCGGCCGTCTGCCGAACGTCACGAAAATCATTGCGATTGTTCTGCTTGCGGCGCTCGCCATTTCCTGCCAATTCGGCAATACTGTTCGTTCCGCCCTGTCGGATGCCGTCTATGCGAATATGACGATTGACGATGCGCGGCCGGACGAGCAGCTCACTGCCACGAAGGAGAAGATTCTCAAGAAGGTGGTGAAGGAGACTGGTACCGATTCGGTGGTGGTTTCCGATCCGCTGAACGGTTCCATGTATGCGACGGCGATGTACGGCGCGGATATGCTGTTCCCGATTTACAACGCGAAGGCCGAGAAGAATGGTGCGATTTTCGGACAGACGGAGAATGCGTTCGCGTCGGGCGACGGCAAGGCGCTGACGAATACCGTCTGCCCGCTGAGCGCGGATGGCGATGCATACTTCCTGAGCATGGGCGGCCAGGCGCCGAGCCTGCAGATGTTCACGTTCAAGCAGCAGTACGATACGTTCCACGATCAGAAGCTGATCGACCAGTACGCCAAAGATGGCACGATGCGCAAGGTTCAAGATTATTCGAATATGGCTTCATATGCGAAGGGCTGGGCGTTGTACCAGTTCAACTGCCAGTGATCACGTGTGTTGCGTGGCTGCGTGGCGTCGAAATGGGCGATTGGGAGAACAAGAGGCTCTGATTTGTCAAGTTTCGACACGCCGATGGAACGTTGGATTTCCAACGGTTCACGCGTTGTTCATGTGGCCCGGGTTGCGCGGATCGCGATCGTGCTGTAAGTTTATCTCTTGCTGCCGCTCAGCGAGTGGTCCGGATGGTTCCGGTCCGCGAGGTGGGTGAGTGGTGGTGGTTTGAGAACTCAAGAGCGTATT
>ENA-OQBU01000243-OQBU01000243.1-human-gut-metagenome-genome-assembly--contig:-NODE-243-length-13368-cov-3.017446_pt1 | contig 13368 bp, 20 predicted proteins | sample MGYA00242492_ERZ504566 | MGnify/ENA primary metagenome ERZ504566 (study PRJEB26092, sample SAMD00036261) | human gut metagenome | host: Homo sapiens | study: EMG produced TPA metagenomics assembly of...
GAACACCGGACTCGATCGTTGGGAAGTGAAGCTGTTCGACGTGGTCAACACATACGACAGCAGCGCTGTGCACAGCTCCGCATCCGGCGACGCTGGTACCACATGGGTTGGCATCAAGGATGCCGTGACTGTGGCTGATGGCAGCAGCACAAAGCTCGATGCCTACCAGTCCCCGGCCAAGGCCGTGCTCATGCTTGACGTGCCCGTATCCGACAACAACGGCGGACTCACCCCCGAACCGGACGACGGCCAGGACCCGTGCGGCAAGGACGGCTGCAAGACCGTGGACCTCACCCTGCAGAAAGTGTGGCGCAACGGCCAGCTGGAACGCCCCGACGCCATCACCCTCGAGGTGACCGCCACGTACACGAATGCGGCGGGCGAACAGGTCAAGGCCGGGAAGCTCGAATGCTTCAAGGACGACTGCGCCACCGAGGAGCGGACCAACCCGTTCACGGTGACCATGACCGCCAAGGAGAACGGCTCCGCGTGGAGCGACACGTGGCGCACGAAGCTCACCGGCCTGCCGGTCGCCTTCGTTGATAAGGGTTCCGGCCCGAACGGCGAGGACGTGACGCGCTACTACACGTACACCGTCAAGGAGCTCAACATGACCTACGCCTCCGGCGACACGGACGGCAACGCCGAGACGAAGACCCCGGCCGAGGCCGGTTACTCGGTGTCCGTCAAGTACGGCACGGACAAGGACGGCAAGTACGTGGCCACCGTCACGAACTTCTCGCCCCTGCCCGAGACCGGCGGCAACGGCACGCTCCTGTTCGTCATGCTCGGCGTGCTCATGCTCGCCCTCGGCACCGCATGGTACCTGCGCGCCAACCGCATGGAACCGGCCGCGGCCGGGGGAGCGGGCGCGGGAACCGCGCTGCCGGTCGGCCGCAAACGCGGTCGGGCACACCCGATAACCAGACTTCCCGCCGTCGCACGGCGGCGGGGCAACCAATGTAACCAACTCGAACCGGCCCCGACCGGGACCGGTGCAGTACAGAGAAAGGAACAGTGATGAAGTCACTAATCAGGAATGTAGCGGCGGGCGTCCTCGCAGCCGCCACGATGCTCGGCATCGCCGGCCTCGGCGCCACCACCGCCTCCGCGGAAGATGCTACCGGCAAGCTGACCGTCACCAGCTCGGATGCCGCGTTCAACGGCAAGACGGTGAAAGCCTACCAGATGTTCTCCGCTTCCCCGGATGCCGAAGGCCAGAACGCCACCTACACGCTGGCCTCCCCCCTGGGACAATTTCTTCAAGACTAATGCGAATGAGTTCGGTATCACGGATGTGACCGATGCCAACGTCTCCGAAAAAGGCCTACGACTACGTATACGGTCTGAAGCAGACGCACCAGGACACGAAACTGGCCGAGCTCGCCACCAAGGCTTCCAACTGGGCCAAGAATACTGGCAACAATGTCTCTGCGGTGAGTTCTACAGCGGTGGCGGAGGCCTCCGGTAACGCCTACCGTCGCTACTTTTGAGAACCTCCCGCTTGGCTACTACGTGGTGAGCCCGCAAGCCGGTTCCACTTCCAACACGCGCCACACGGATGCGATGCTTGTCAACGTCACCGCCACGACCAAGAACATCAATCTGAAGTCCGAATACCCGACCGTCGACAAGACCATCGATACCGACAAGAAGGGCGACAGCGCCCAGATCGGCAGCAAGGTGAACTTCCAGCTCAAGTCCAAGGTTCCGGACACCTCCGAATACACGAATTACGTCTTCAAGATCGTCGATACCCCCCTTTCCGCGGGGGGCTTGACTTCAACAACGACGTCACCGTCAAGGTCGGTGATGCTACGCTGGACACTACTGATTACAGCGTGACCACGAGTGGGAAGACGACCGTCCACCATCGACCTGTCCGAACTACGTGAAGGCCGACAATGCGTCCAAGGCCGGCCAGAAGATTCTCGTCACCTACTCCGCGACTCTGAACAAGGACGCGTTCGTCGGCACCCCGGACCAGAACAACCCCGGCAACCTCAACTCCGCCAAGGTCCAGTACAGCAACGGCCCCAGCGAGGATAGCATCGGCGAATCCACCCCGTCCGAAACCCACAGCTACACCTTCAACTTCAACCTGAAGAAGATTTACAAGGAAGGCACCACCGAACACACCCTCGCCGGCGCGAAGTTCCAGCTGCTCGACTCCAACAAGACCTCCGTCATCTCTCTCGTCAAGAAGAGCGACAACGTGTATCGTCCGGCCGTGACCGGCGATAGGGACGCCGACAAGGTCACTGAAGTGGAAACCCCGGCCAACGGCATCATCGAGTTCACCGGTCTCAAAGCCGGCACCTACTACCTGAAGGAGACCTTCGCCCCGAAGGGCTACAACAAGCTCTCCGATCCGGTCGAGGTCACCATCAAGGCCACAGTCAACAAGACCACCGGTGCGCTGGAATCCTGGACGGTCAACGGTTCCGCTCCGACCACCCGGTGTGACTGTCCCCGGTCGTCAAGATCGAGAACAAGAAGGGTGCGCTCCTGCCGGATACCGGTGGCATGGGCACTGTGCTGTTCACCGTGTTCGGCGTGCTCATCGTGGCCCTGGGCGCCGGCTGGTACGTGAAGTCCAACCGCAAGTCCCGCCACGCGGCCTGAGCCCGCGTCACATCGGTCCTCTCCGGTGCCTCTTCGACAAGGAGAGCCGAGAGGACCGGGCACGAGGCGATAGGGGAGAGGCCCGCCGTGGCCGGGCGCACAAGCGCCACTGGCCCGTCGCCCTCCCCGAACCATCGTCTCGCGATCCGCCTTCCCCAGCGGGAAGGCCCATGAAGGAGCCCTATGGTTAAGAAGCTGCGCGGCCTCGCGCCGTTGCTGGTCATCGTGATCGGACTGCTCGTCCTGTTCTACCCGACGATCAGCAACTTCCTCGTCATGAAGAACGCCTCGCGCGTCGTCAGCAACTACGACGCGGCCGTCGAGCACTCTCCGACGAGGAATACCGCAGCATGATCGACGCCGCGCACGCCTACAACACCAGACTCGCCGAGGAAAGCTCCGGCATCACCAGCGCCCTTACCGGCGCGGTGAACACCGAAGCCACCGACGCCGAGTACATGAAGCTCCTCAACCTCGCCGGCGACGGCATGATGGGATACGTCACTGTGCCTAAGCTCAAGGAGACCCTGCCTATTTATCACGGCACTTCCGAGAAAGTACTGCAATCCGGCATCGGTCACTTGGAACAGACCTCACTACCAGTTGGTGGCGCGTCCACTCATGCGGCGCTGTCTGGCCACCGAGGGTTGCCCACGGCAAAACTGTTCACGGACTTGAACCTTATGAAAAAAGGCGACAAGTTCTATATCACAATACTTAAAGACACGTATGCGTATCAGGTCGATAAGATCACTACCGTTCTGCCGACTGATGCCAAACAACTGGCGATTGAGCCCGGCAAGGATTTGGTCACGCTCATTACCTGCACACCGTATGCGGTCAACACGCATCGGCTGCTGGTGCGCGGTCATCGTATTCCATACACACCACAGCAGCAGAATGACGCCAAATCCACATTCCACGTGGACATTCCGCTGCAGTATTTGTTGCCGTCTCTCGCGCTGATTGCCTTGCTTATTGCATGGCATTTGTGGCAGCGGCATGAGCGGCGACGCCGGCAGAGTGGGAGCGCCAAGGTCGCATCCGGTGATTCTAGCTCCACAGCCATCGAGCCGGACGGTGACTTGCCTCCTCAGCCAGCCAATACAAATAACCAATCACATTCATCACGGCGGAAAGGACCGGGCAGACATGTTAGACCCGCATAGCGGAAGCGAGTATGGTGCGGCGCGCATTGCTGCCATGATTGCCGCCACCATTACTATCATCCTCACTGGTCTTGTGTCTTTCGGCTTCATGGTGCCATACGCGCAAGCTGATTCCTTCGGCACTCTCACCATCAATGCCGTATGGGGCCGAGACACGGCTTCGCCCAAATCACTTGCCGGCGATACTTATGCCATCGTGCGCGTCGCCCACTGTCACAACGAACAATGATGGTAGCGTTTCCTCATATAAAACCGTCAGTGATTTTTCCGGTCTCACTGCCGATTGGGAACGCCTGACATCGAGCGAATATCACGATGCCGCCAAGAAGCTGGCTGCACACGCGGCGAAAAACAAGCTATACCAGCATTCCGGCACCACCAATGCAGCTGGCCAACTTACTTTCCAGAACCTACCGCTTGGCCTATATCTGGTCTCCCGCACGGATTCGGCGAAAGCCAACAAGGCATACGACTGTGATCCGTTCCTCATCTCGATTCCCGGCAGCGGAGATACGGCCGCCGATCTCAACATCACGGTAGAGCCGAAATTCAGCACCAGTACTCCGCCCACCCCGCCTGAACACGAACACAACCCAGGAGAGATGCCGGGCAATCCTGGCGTTATCGGCAATACCGGTGCCGCCGTGGGAGGTATCGCCGGTGTTGCGGCCGTCATACTTGTCATCGCATTTGCCGTGTTGAAACTACGCGTGCGATATCGCTCCGATGATACCGAGTCATCACACCAGTTCCGTGCCGACGGAGGAAAAGCATGACGCATAGCAAGGCCTCGTTCTCATCCGCACAGATAAAACGTCTGATCAAGCTGCGGGCGGTGGTGAAGGTATCGCCATCACGCATCAGGTATGCCGAGTGGTTCAAACGGGAATGCGTGATGCGCGCCGATGCCGGCGAATCGCCCACGTACCTGTTCCGTGAGGCGGGACTAGGGCCTGAGTTCATAGGCGAAAAACGTATTGAACGCTGCATGGACCGATGGCGGAAGAAAATGCAGCTGGAAGATCTGGAAGTGGCAAGCAGCCCGGAACGCCTGTTTTCTGTGGATATGGACACGGAGCAAGACAGAGAAGTCAGCAAGGTCGATGTGCGTGACGTGCGCGATCTGATCATCTGCAAGCAAACACGTTATATCGAGAGCCTGCAGCGGCAGATCGATGAGCTGCGTTTGCAGCTGCACAGCAAACCAAGTCCAACGATATGCAATGAGCGGCATGGGGGCGAGTTGAATCGTCCGTAAACATAACGCGCCGAAGTCGTGGCAAAGGAGCACACATCGCGAACGACACGTAAAATCGAACACATGGAGTTGAACGAATTGCCCCAGATGGATCCGCGTGCGCTGAAGGCCACGTCTGTCAAAGCCGAAGACGAACACGCCAATTCAGCCGAACCGCAAGCACTGAAAATCACCGCCGCCAGCTCGAACCCAAAGATGTTCACGCTGCCCTGGCACAAGCCCTTGGCCACCTGGCCTAAGGACCTGCTGGCCAACCTGCCGCGAGGCATCTCCCGCCACGTCGTGCGATTCGTGCACGTGGGCGACGAGGTGTACGCCATGAAGGAGATCACGCGCCAGGTGGCCGAGCGAGAGTACGAGATCCTGCGTCGACTGCAGAAGCTCGAACTGCCAACTGTGACCCCGATCGCCGTGGTCATCGGCCGTCATACCCGTGAAGGGGAGCCGCTGGAGGCGATTCTGGTCACCCGGCACTTGAAGTTCTCGCTGCCGTACCGTGCGTTGTTCGCCCGCAACCTGCGCCCGGACACCGCCGAACGACTGATTGACGCCCTCGCGTGCTGCTGGTGCGCCTGCACCTGGCCGGCTTCTACTGGGGCGATGTGTCCCTGTCGAACGTCCTGTTCCTGCGCGACGCCGACGTTCTCCGCCTTCCTGGTGGCGCCGAGACCGGTGACCTGCAAGCCCAGCTCACCGACGGCCAGCGCGAATACGATATCGACTTGGCCCGCACCAACATCATCGGCGAACTTATGGATTTGCGTCCGGCAAGCTACTGCCCGGCGACGTGGATGAGATCGAGGTGGGCAACCGCCTAGTCGACCGCTACCACTCGCTGTGGAGCGCCCTGACCGACACCGACAAGTTCAACCCGGACGAAATGTGGAAGATCGAGCAGCGCGTCAACAAGCTCAACGATCTGGGCTTCGACGTGGACGAGCTGGAAATGAAGACCGCCGAGGATGGCAAGCGTGTGCTGGTCCGCCCGCGCGTGGTGGACGCCGGCTACGCCAACCGCAAGCTGCTGCGCCTCACCGGCCTTGACGTGCAGGAGAACCAGGCCCGTCGTCTGCTCAACGACCTTGACGCCTACCGTGCCTCCACGTGGCGTGAGGGCGAGGATCTGGAAATCGTGGCCACCGACTGGATGCGTGAGGTGTTCGAGCCGACCGTGCGTATGATTCCGCGCGAATATCGCTCCCAGATCGAGCCTGCTCAGTTCTTCCATGAGGTGCTTGACCATCGCTGGTTCCTGGCGGAGAAGGCCGGCCACGACGTGCCGATGGGCGAGGCCGTGACCAGCTACATCGACAACGCTCTGCCGAGCTACAGCCTTGACTCCAAGGCACTCGCCGAACTTAACGAAGAGGCCGATTCCGGCGTCATTGACGACGAATCCACCTACAGCGACCCGGACGACGACGGCTACAACCCCGATGACGATCCGGATGCGGCAGTGTGGAGTCATTAAGCGGACAATCCGGTGGACTGTCTGTAGGTGAGCCCATCACACAAAGAAGCCCCTCAAATAGAGGGGCTTCCGTGTATGTACAACCTATTACGGCCTCAAGCGACAATCACTCCGCCGCAGCCTTGCGCCGTGCGTTGGACACCGCGTACAGGCTGATACCCGCCGCCACTGAAGCGTTCAGCGACTCAACAGACGAGCTGATCGGGATGCCGGCAATCGCGTCGCAGGTTTCGCGCACCAGTCGGCCCAAACCGCTGCCTTCCGAACCGAGCACTACAACGAGCGGATCGGATTCAAAGCCAGTCTCGCCGACGAGCTTATCGCCGCCACCGTCAAGGCCGACAACGTAGTATCCACGCTCCTTCAAGCCCTCAAGTGCCTTAGTCAGGTTCACCACGCGCGCCACCGGCATATGCGCGGCCGCACCGGCAGACACCTTCCAAGCGGCGGCGTTCACTGAAGCGGAACGGCGTTCCGGCAGAATCACACCATTGGCACCGAATGCGGCCGCCGAACGAATCACGGCACCCAGGTTCTGCGGATCGGTCACGCCGTCCAATGCGATAAACAGCGGTCGCGCAGCAATACGGGCGGCCGCCGAATTCGCGGCCTCCATTGCCTTGGCCTTCTTCTCAGCACGATCGGCCAGCTCGTTCAGCGAGGAGTACTGGAACGGATCGACCTTCAGAATCACGCCCTGATGGTTGCCAGAGCGGGCGATACGATCCATCTCCAGACGATCGGCCTCCAGCATGTGCAGGCCGTTCATACCAGCGATTTTCACGATTTCGCGAGTACGATCGTCATGTTCAATACGAGACATGATGTACAGCGTGGAAGAAGGTACGCCTACGCGCAGTGCTTCCAGCACGGAATTACGGCCGTACACCAGATCCGAAGTATCCGCCGAAGCGAACTTGTCCACTCGACGGCGGGCTGCCAGACGCGGGTCGGCCATCTGCCGACGTTCGGCCGCTTTCTTGGCCTTGTACGCCTTGTGATAGACGCGGTCCTCGGCCTTGGGAGTGGGGCCGTAGCCCTTCAGTTTGTTGCGATGCTTGCCACCCGACCCCTTGGTCGGTCCTTTTTTGATAGCCATAGGTGCTATTGTCCCAGCACCCCGCGCCAAAACGCGGCTATTCCGCCGTCGGTAGCCGGTAAGGTATTGAGAGTGAAGAAGCAGCGTATGATATTCGGACTGTCCCTGCTGTATTGGGGATTATGGTTGGCGATTCTGATTCTGTGGATGGGTCGCTTCGTGACCTCATTCTTGTCGATATATTTGGTTTCCGCGCTGCGCCTCGATGAGGGTGTGGTGGGCACAGTCGTGGCCATGTACGGCTTCGGCGCAATCATCGGCTGCCTGTTCGGCGGTACCTTGTCCGACAGATTCGGCCGCCAATCCATGATTATCATCGGCGAAATCGGCGCAGCGGCTGCCCTGCTGGTCGTTTCCGTACTCACTGATCCTGTGTCTTTAGGCGCGGCTCTGTTCGTCTATGGTGCGTTCGCCTCGCTGCCCAGCCCGGCCATCGCCGCGTATATCGCGGATGTGGTGCCTGCCGAACGTCAGCAACGTGCATACGTACTGCAATCGTGGGCGATTAATTTTGGGTACGCGATTGGACCGATTGTGGCCAACCAGCTGGTCAAGATCTCGTATTCGCTGATGTTCTACGTTGAAGCGGCGGTGATGATAGCCGTCACGATATTGCTGATTGCGTTCTTCCGCGAGGTGCGGCATTTGGGGATTACTGTATCGGTGCCAAGTGCGGTGCGCCATGAAGACGAATGCAGTGTTACCCATGCGGAATCGCCGGCATTGAGAGGCCGAATCACTCGGATGCCGCAGCCGGCTCGCCAGTGTCAAGGGCGCCATGTCTCGCAATTGGCGGCGCGTGCTCACCGATACTCCATTCCTCGGCTTCTCCCTGCTGATGTTCGGCTACTTCCTTGTGTACTTCCAAAGCACCTCCGGCCTGCCCATTGCCATGACGGACCTTGGTCTAGGGCTGGGCGAGTATTCGGTGCTGCTCACCATCAATGGCGGTATGTTGTGCCTGCTGCAGATTCCCGCGATGAAACTGTTCGCGCGCATGGGCAATTCACGCGTGCTGGTGATGGGCCTCGCCGTAACCGTCATCGGCTATGCGGTGCAGGCCGCGGCCCATTCTTGGGGCGGATTCGCGCTTGCCGTAGTGCTGTGGACGCTGGGTGAGCTGGGCACATTCCCTATCGCCACCACTACGGTTGCCGCCATGGCACCCGCGTCGGCGCGCGGCACGTATCAGGCGTCTACAACGTAGTGTGGTCGGCGTCGATTGCGCTGGCGCCGCTGATTGGTGGCTGGACTATCAGCAACTTCGGCGGTCGAACGCTGTGGATCGCCTGCACTGTTGTGTTGATTGCCGTGACCCTCGGTCTCAAGCTCACCAAAGGCTCGCGCGACCGCGCCATGGCCCGCAGTCTTCACGATTCGCTGTAAGCGTTATTCGGTTTGGAGATACGGGCAAGACCGCATATGGCGAGTGGTTCTTATCGAGAACTATTCTCTGCGCGTATGATGTATGGCATGCAATACATTCAACAAACCATCGTTGGCATTGATGGCAGCGAGGCGCGATTCTTTGGCTATGTGGCCGACAACAGCGAGGAGATGGAACCGGACCGTATACGCCCGGCCATCCTGATTTTGCCTGGCGGCGCTACGCCATGACTTCTGACCGCGAAGCCGAGCCAGTGGCCCTGCAATTCCTGGCCAAAGGCTTCGCCGTATTCGTGCTGCGCTATTCGGTGCAGCCCAGCCGCTATCCGGTGGCTTTGCTGGAGGCTGCCGAGGCAATGCGCCTGATTCGCGCCAATGCGGATCAGTGGCATGTAAACCCCGCGCAAGTGGCCGTACTCGGCTTTTCCGCAGGCGGGCATCTGGCCGCCAACCTCGCCACCTCGGTCGGCGACGAAGACATCCGCGAACAGGGCGGCATAGACCCGGACGCCGTGCGCCCGAACGCGCTGATGCTCTCGTACCCAGTAATCACCGCCGGCAAGTACGCCCATCGCGGCAGCTTCCAATGCCTGCTAGGGGACCAAGCTCACAATCAGGCTTTGCTGGACAAGTTCTCCATCGAAAAGCACATCGATGCCAAAACGCCACCCGTCTTCGTCTGGCATACCATGACCGACGACGCCGTGCCCGTGGAGAACACGCTAATGCTCATCCAGGCCTGCCGGGCCGCCGGCGTGAGCATTGAGGCGCACCTGTTCCCTGAAGGCAGCCACGGCCTGTCCTTGGCCAATGCGGAAACTGCCGGTAACGGCTTCTATGCGCACATCGTCGAATGCGTGCAGTGTTGGCCTGATTTGGCTGAGGCCTGGTTGCGTCGCCTGTTCTAGGCAAAACGCTATTACGCTGTGCGCCAAGTGCGCCACGCGGTTATGGAATAATGGCAATCGTATGCATCGGCAGCAGTTGCGCCGGTGTCCATAACCGCGCAGTCCTGTGCGTCCAGCCGGGAGAGAAAACCCGGCAGCGGCCGCAAGGCTGACTACTCCGCGGCAATACCAAGGAGAATATTATGGATGATCTCAAAGATCAATCCGCAGTGTCCACGACCGCAACGAACGGGGTCGTGGAATCGGAAGAGGTGCGCGCACAGGAAGCGCTATTGGGGGATACTGATCCAAGTCTGACCAGCGCCGACGACGTGGCCAAAGCCCTGAACGTCGACCCATCCCACGGCCTGAGCGAGGAAGAAGCCAAGCGCCGACTGGCCAAATTCGGCCCGAACGAGCTCGCCAGCGCCCCGCCCGTACCGAAATGGAAGAAATTCCTGGCCCAATTCCAAGATCCGCTGGTCTACCTGCTGATCGCGGCCACTATTATCTCGGTGATCGCTTGGTTCATCGAAAAAGCCAATGCGCAGCCCGGCGCGGAAGGCGGCGAAGTGCTGCCGTTCGACGCCATCGTGATCATCTTGATCCTGATTGTCAATGCTGTGCTCGGCTATATGCAAGAAGCCAAGGCCGAGGCGGCCGTCGAAGCGCTCGCACAAATGACGGCCCCGCAGACCTCGGTGCTGCGCGATGGCAAGGTCATGCGCATCAACACCGCCGACGTGGTCCCCGGCGACATCATCGTCCTTGCGGAAGGCGATTCGGTCTCCGCTGATGGCCGACTGGTCAACGCGGCCAGCCTGCGCATCGCCGAGGCTTCACTGACCGGCGAATCCGTGCCGGTTGGCAAGAAGCCGGACACACTCACCGAAGCCAAGGCGCTGGGCGACCGCGCCAACATGATCTTCAACGGCACTTCCGTGACGCAAGGCACCGGCCGCGCAATCGTGACCGGCACCGGTATGAATACGCAGGTCGCAAGATCGCCGACATGCTCTCCGCCACCGAAGATGAGAAAACTCCGCTGCAGAAGGAGATGGATTACGTCTCCAAGATCCTCGGCATTGCGGTGTGCGTCATCGCTGTCGTGGTGCTGGTGGCGCTCGCCGTGCTGGAAGGCTTCAACGACGTCCATGACGTGATTGATTCCTTGCTGTTGGCTGTCTCGCTGGCTGTGGCCGCCGTGCCGGAAGGCTTGGCCGCCATCCTGACCGTGGTGCTGGCGCTTGGTGTGCAGCGTATGGCCGCGCACAACGCCATCGTCAAGAAACTGCATTCGGTGGAGACCTTGGGCTCCGCTTCCGTGATCTGCTCGGATAAGACCGGTACGCTGACCCGCAACGAGATGACCGTGGAACGTGTGGTCACCCCGTCCGGCGAAGTGCAGATCACTGGCACCGGTTACGCGCCGGAAGGCCGCATGGTTATGACCGGCGGCGTCAGTCCTGAATCCGAGCAGGCCCAGATTGTGGCCGATGAAGTCGTCGCCACGCTCGTGGCCGGCACGCTCGCGAACGACGGCGAACTACGCGAGGAGAACGGCCGTTGGGAGATTGTGGGCGACCCCACCGAAGTCTCGCTGATCGTGGCCGCACGCAAGGTCAAGGCCGATCGCAAGATCAAGCGATACACGCGCGTTGGCGAGATTCCGTTCACCTCCGAACGCAAGCGCATGTCCATCATCGCCAAGGACAGCACCGATTCAGACAAGCTCACCGTGTTCGCCAAGGGCGCGCCCGACGTGCTGTTGAGCTACTGCACGCGCATCCGCGTGGGTGGTCAGGTCCGTAAGCTCACCGAAGGCGATCGCCAGTCGATTCTCGCCACCGTCGAACGTCTCTCCTCCGAGGCCTACCGTACGCTTGGCGAGGCCTGCCGTCCGCTGGAAACCGGTTCTTTGGCTGATGTGCCCGGTGTAAGCGTCAACGCTGCAGGCCAGGTGTCCGACATCGCCGATCAGGCCGAAGCCATTGAAACCGATCTCATCTGGAATGGCATGGTCGGCATTATCGATCCGCCGCGTACTGAGGTGCGCGACTCCGTGACCGAGGCCCATCGTGCCGGCATCCGCACGGTGATGATCACCGGCGACCACCCGCTGACCGCCGCCCGCATCGCCTCCGACCTTGGCATCATCGCCAAGGACGGCAAGGCCCTGACCGGCGACCAGCTCGACCAGCTGCCCGATGAGGCCGCACTCGACAAGGCCACGTCCGAAGTGTCCGTGTACGCGCGCGTGGCCCCCGAGCACAAGCTCAAGATCGTCGAATCCTTGCAGCGTCAAGGCAACATCGTGGCCATGACCGGCGACGGTGTGAACGACGCCCCGGCAGTCAAGTCCGCAGACATCGGCGTGGCCATGGGCATCACCGGCACCGAGGTGACGAAGCAGTCGGCCAAGATGATTCTGGCCGACGACAACTTCTCCACTATCGTCGCCGCCGTGCGCGAGGGCCGCGGCATTTTCGACAACATCCGCAAGTTCCTGCGCTACCTGCTGAGCTCCAATGTGGGCGAAGTGTTCACCGTGTTCCTCGGCGTCGTGCTCGCCGGCTTCCTGGGCATCAAGAACCCGGATTCCGTGGGCGTGACGGTGCCGTTGCTCGCCACCCAGCTGCTGTGGATCAACCTGCTCACCGACGCCGCCCCGGCGCTCGCGATGGGCGTGGATCGACGACCGAAGACGTGATGAACCGCAAGCCGCGCAAGCTCACCGACCGTGTGATCGACGGTGCGATGTGGGGCGACATCGTCTACATCGGCCTCATCATGGCCATCGTGACGCTGATCGGCATGGACATGCACCTGAGCGGCGGCGTGTTCACCGACCGTTCCGTGGATGCGCTCGGCCACGACGCCCAGATGGTCGAGGCTCGCACGATGGGCTTCACGATTCTCGTGTTCGCCCAGCTGTTCAATGCGATTGCCTCGCGCTCGCACCTGCAGAGCGCCTTCAAGGGGCTGTTCTCGAACAAGTGGCTGTGGGCGCCATCGCGCTGTCGATTGTGCTGCAGCTGCTCGTGATCTACGTGCCGTGGCTCAACACCGCATTCGGCACCACGCCGCTGCCGCCGATGGCGTGGCTGGAGTGCATCGGCCTGGCCGCCATCGTGCTCGTCGCCTCGGAGATTCGCAAGATCTTCCTGCGCATGCGCGCGACGCACTGATTCCTCTCGGATCCCGCAGGGCCTGCCCGTCGTGGCAGGCCCCTGCCTTTTCCCCGGGCCGGGTGTGCGGTCGTGGCGGTTCATGCCGCCGGTGAATTCGCTTGGTATCACTACACTGGGCCGTATATGTGCGTGCGAGGGGCATGGCAGCGTATGCATGCGTCCGACGTGCGCAGGAACACTCATCGTCCTTTGCAAGGAGAAGCTGATGCTGCTATCTGACCGCGACATCCGTGCCGCGCACGCCGAGGGTCATATCTCGCTTGATCCGTGGACCGACGAAAT
>ENA-OQBU01000245-OQBU01000245.1-human-gut-metagenome-genome-assembly--contig:-NODE-245-length-13305-cov-2.136364_pt1 | contig 13305 bp, 19 predicted proteins | sample MGYA00242492_ERZ504566 | MGnify/ENA primary metagenome ERZ504566 (study PRJEB26092, sample SAMD00036261) | human gut metagenome | host: Homo sapiens | study: EMG produced TPA metagenomics assembly of...
AGTCGAAGCCCCATTGAAGCCAGTACTTTAGAGATGGTTTGGAACGAGGGATTACCCTCGGCACTGAGGCTTCGGTACAGGCTTTCTCTGGACACGTTCGCCTCTTTGGCAATGCTGGACATTCCTCGTGCTTTTGCTACTTTTCCGAGTGCGGTTTGGAACATTTCAGGATCATTGTATTCTGCTACGGCATTGAGGTAGCGGGCGATGTCGTCTTCGGTTTCAAGGAATTCGCTGGTGTCGTAGTCTTGGTATTTCTTTGTCATTTTTTCTCTTCCTATTCGGAGTATTCCCTGAATAGTTTCTTGGCTTTTTGATATCTGCCTGTTGTTTTCTTTTATCTCCGCCGATGAGCAGCAGATAGATTTCTGATCCGCTTCTTGCGTAGTAGATTCGGTATCCGGGTCCGAAGTGAAAGCGCATCTCGTATATGGAGTCTCCTACGGGTTTGGTATCTCCCAGAAGGGAGCCTTTTAGCTCGCAGTAGTCAAGGTGTGCTTCGATTTTGGCTTTTGCGTCTCTGTCTTTTAGTTTGCGTAGCCATTCAAGGAATTTCGCTCGTCCTCTTGAATCTCAACATACCAATACTGTAGCCTACAGACTACAGTTCGTCAAATCAACAAGAAAAAAGAAGGAAGACGCCCCGCCGCTGGGGAGGCGTCAACTCAATGGCATGCAGCCATGCTTGACCTCCTGATTAGGCGTGAGCGGTGTGCCACAGGTGGGGCAGAAGTTGGTTTGTCCGTTCAATGGCTGACCGCATTTGGGGCAGTTGTTCGTTATTGCCGGCTGGGGGATAGGGGCTGGAACGGGTGAGGTCACAGGCATCGGCACAGTGTTCGTCACCGGCGCTGCTGGCGCAGGAGCTGTTGTTTGACTGCCGAGGTGAACAGTCTGACGACACGTGGCGGAATATTGTCCACCGGCAGCAGGCTCAGGGATTGGATTTCCGCAACCAACTGTCCAGGCGTCACGACACGAACATTGCCCGGCCAGACGGCTTCGCTGACATCCGGGTTGCCGTTATGTCCGCCCGGTACCATGCAGACCATCCATTGGGCTGCCACGTGATAGGTTTCGAGCGTGGACGCCCAATTATCGCGTTGGGTTGCCATGTTCTCGCTCATCTTGACCACGGGTGTTCCGTCCGAGCCTTTGATGAGGGCTCGACGCTGATGCTCATGCGCACCAGGTTTCGTGGATCCAGGTTCACGTATTTGGTGTCGCTGCCGCCCTTGTAGTTCTTCGCGTCCACGAACCAGGCATGCACCTGCTGTTGCGGGTCTATGCGACCAGCACGCAGTCGATGTCCGCGTTGATGGGCTGGCGGTTCTCGTTGAGCCCGTACAGGGACCAGAAGGAGATGACGTTGAGCCGCATGTAGGCGATGATTCTGGCCAATGCGGATTCGCCCTGCTGGCCGGCCTGTACGGCCGTGTTCCGAAAGCGGAATAGTCCAAGCCGGAACCCGGATCGCCGTACAGTTTCCCGAGCTGGCGTTCCTGTTGCAGGTTCGCGTTGAGACTGGCCTCATACAACGGGTCGGGGGAGCCGCCGTTGTCGTGGTCTATCACGAACCAGCCATAATAGGAGTCCTCGTTGCTCATGGCGGCCACCAGCGTATCGGGGTGGCAAGACGGTTCAGCTCCGTCTGCGTGTCCATAATGAGGGAATTGCTTGTCGGCTGTGGTTCGCCATCGTCAAGACTCAGGATGCCGCGCAAAACGGCACCTCCGATAAGCGCGATAACCACACCTATCATGAGCTGGACGAACCCCAGTCCATTCGTCGCAGTCGATTCACCAGTACCGGCGAATGGCCGTATCGCATAATCAATACCCAGCGACATGACGATCGCGGATATTAATCCCCCCCACGCCCGTATAGATTCTGTCCCGCATGGTCTTGCAGAAAAACCACGCGGACTATCACTGCACTGATGCCTACCATCATGGCGATGATTCCGATACCATTGAGGTCTTGCAGGAACGGGTCCAGATGTCCCATGATTTATCTCTCCTCAGCTATGCAATGGCTGGCTATATTCCAAAATCCGACGGTAGTCCTCCAAAAGGAATACCGTGACATCCATCTCACAGGACATCTGATAGATCTCGCCATCATATTCCCGTTCGGCCTGCACATAGTCCGCCGGGTCGATCAGAAACATGGCGGTTTCACGGCGCACACGCATTCGGCATGGCTTTTCCCGTATTCCGCATGCGAATCATCGGCGTGCAGCCAGTGGAACAATTCATGGGTGAGAGAGCATCGTTTCTGCACGTCGGTCATATGCTCGTCGATGATTATGGTCTGGATAGCCTCACAGTAGAGGCCTGAAGTGTCATCGTCAAGCGTGGCTTCGATGACGTGGACTGGCTGGGTTTCCACGGCATCGAGCATCTGCTCGTAGGTCATGCCACGGTTGATGGGCATGTGGCGGTCGAATGGTGCGGCCGTCAGCACGGTTGAATATCCTCCTATCGAATCGGTTTGAGAAGAGGATACTCTGACAGAACGGGGGCAAGCAGTCGTCACTAGCGGCCGTCACCGCCTTCCATTTCCGCGAGCTTATGCGGATCCTTGTTCGCCGCTAGGGACACGTCGCCCCTACGTAGTTTCTCCAAAACGATCCGCTTACGCTCTTCATCGGATAGAGACGAGGGTTTAACCGAACGTGCACGAGGAACAGGCCCGTGCCTCTCTTATCGGAGGTACGCCCGTATCGACTGATGTGTCATGGGGAAGTCCGGAGACCGGAATGGAAGAGGATGGCCCATCAATAATCTGAACGACGTTGTCCCCATCCATGATGGCTACGAACTGACGGGCAAGCAGCCCGGGCTCGTTTTCCTCGGTAGCTCGTTTTCGGGCTAGGTTCCGATCAATTCGATGGCATTGTCAAAATCTATGAGAGGTGCAATGGCATCAAGGTCATCCATCGTCCATGCAGCTTTCCGCGCAATCGGACGGATACGTAGGATTTGGCTCGTCTTCTCGCCCAAGGCCGAAGCAATCTGCTTTTGGGTCAGACTCTTTGCTCGCCGACGTCTTCAACGAACTCCGCTATGAGCTTGGTGCTCTCCCCGGTCTTCTTAAGTCTGTCATTCCGTACCATGTTGTCATTCTATCTCTTGAGAGAACATTTTTCACGCTATAAAACACGCCGTATCTCCCATAGAGATTGACACTATTCCAATCGACCCCCTAATATCTCCCCATGAGATACGAAAGGTTTTTTTTATCGCATGTCATCAAAACGAAATCATCTCCCCAAGCGATCCTCGCTCGCATGGCAACCCAGAACTACCAGGTGAAACAACTCGCCAAAGATCTAGGAACCACGCGAGAGGCAACGGGCCGCAGACTCAACCAGCACACCATATGGGACAGCAACGAACTCGACATCGTAGGCAAGGCACTGGGACTAACGGACATGTTCGGCCTCTGCGATTATGCAAGAGCCCTCGCCGAGATGAACAAGAACGTTCCCCTATCCAAGACCGTCTGACCGGGTTCTTTCGGAAGAAAAGAGAGCCATGCGCATCAGGAGCATCAAGCCGGAGTTCTGGCGCAGCCGGGATATAGCGAATCTCAACTGGGACGCCAGACTGGTTTTTCATAGGTCTATGGAGTTACGTGGATGATAACGGGGTAGGCAAGGATATCGACTACGACATCATCGGAGACCTGTTCGCGGCTGATCTCATCAAAGACCCTCGCGAGACTGTCGCGAGAGTGTCGCGAGACCCCATCGAGATTTCCACGCCCGGAACAGGGGAACAGAGGAACAGAGGAACAGAGGAACAGAGGATATCTACTCCTCTCTATCCCCCTCAAAATCCAGAATCGGAGAAAAAAACGAAAAATCGGCGGACGAGTCCGCCTCAGAGCCTGAAAACGAGAATGCTTCTTTCGAAGCTTCTCAGAGTTCCAGCAGGGTTGAGGAAACCTCCCCGATTCAGAAGAACCGTCCGCGGTTTCTTCGAAGAAGAGAAAAAGTTCCGAAAAAGAGAAGAAGCCCGCGACCCGTCAGACCGTGTTGGCTCCCGACTGGAAGCCCTCGCCCGAACTGCGCATCGCCACGGCCAAGGCGGGAGTCAACCTGATCCGCGAAGTCACCCTGTTCGTCGCCTACTACACGCAGGAGAAACCCGAACACCGCAGCGCCAACTGGGATGCCACATACAGGCGTTGGCTCGAACGGGACATCCAAAACCTGAAAATGGGGCGCGACCCCAACAACATCGCGCTACACCCGGAGAACCTGCCGACGAACGGCAGGCTGCCGAAGAGCATGCTGAACGACATGCACAATGCGGAAGTCCAAGCGCGGGCCGCCGCCTGGGACGAAGCCCATCCGCGAGAGGAGGAATTCGATGAACTTTAACGAAGCTCTGCAGGTGCTGCGCCGCATCAACGTACATCACGGGAACGCGCCAATCAGCGACGCGCAGGCCCAATGCTTCTACGAGGAGCTGTCCAGATCGGTGTCGTTCGACGAGGCCAACGCCGCGGTACGGGAATTCTACGCATTGCATCCTCACGGCGAATGGATGACGGTGGGGGATATCAACCTCGCCGTGAGAAGGAACGACGGCAGTCGATGCCATCGGAGGCGACCATCACCCGGCTGATGGAGGAGAACCAGATTTCCGACCCCGACGAGATGTGGCAGTTCCGACGCTCTCTGCTCAAATCATTGGGCCGTGGCCGTCCCGCCACGCAGGCGGTGCAGCGTGCGTTGGAATTGTCCCGTCACCCGATGCTGGGCGGCCCGAGGGACGGGGCGACGAAAAAGCCTGCCGCAGACACGGCCGGGGGGGGAAACCCCGATCCACGCGATCCGGCCCCGGTCACGACCGTCGTCCAAAGCATCATCGGCGGACTCTCGGCTCGGCCGCATCGGGCGGAATAGCCCCCCCCGGACATCGCAAGAACATCGAATCAAAAACGCCATCAGAAAAACCGATTGGAGAAAAAACAATGGCAGACATCACCACACAACAATCCGAGACACCTTCTTGGACAACCTTCCCGAACGTGACGCGCGAGGAGGGGGAGGAGTTCTGGAACGCATGGCTGGACAGGCAGCGCGAAGGGCATGAACCGGACATGCCGACACCTCCGGTCGGATTCCAGTACGCACCGGGCGAAGTGGACGAATTCGACTACGGCGAACCGGACTTGGAAGACGAGCAGCTGACTGAGGACCAGAAGCGAGACATGCTGGGACTGGTGCATGATTATGCGATGAACACGTCGGAACTGGCACGCACCATGCTGGACTGCCAGCATTTCGACGACCCGCAGGTCCGGGAGCTCGTACGTCAGACGTTCAAGGATCTCGAATGCGCCGGAAGCCACGTGTCTGATGCTTTGAAGCTGATGGGTTGGACCGCGGACGATGCGACGGTTGGCTGAAGTTTCTTCCGTTGCCGTCGATGCCGGGCCATGCGGCAACGGAAGAAAATCGGTTATTTTCAATAAAAAACCGGTTAATTACAAACCCTGAGGTTACAGTGGGAACTGTTTGAGAAAACTCAGGCAAGGAGAACCCTCGAAATGACCAAACGTAACAGCAGCGGTCTGCGCAATGCGGGCACCATCGCCACCGTCGCGGCATTGACCCTCGGCATGGCGGGGCCCGGCGTCATGACGGCCACCGCCGACGAAAACACCGCGAACGGCAACACCGGCACCAGCGCCGCCCAAGCCACGCAGGAAGTCAAATACACGACCACCGTGGCAGGCACGCCAGTCGACTTCACGAAGGACGGCAAAGGCGATTACACGGCAACCGTCCCCAAGGTCAAAGGCAAGTTCCAAAACCAGGTGATCGTGTCCGGCACAGACAAGTCCCAGATCACTCTGACCACCAGCCAGAAACCTACGGACGGGAAAATCAGCGGCCCCGTCGTCTACACCAGCGCCGCCGATTCCGCGCCCAAGTTCACGTTGACCGTCACGGATTATGAAATCGTCGACAAAATCGTCGACGACCAGCCGACCCAACCATGGAACGCCACCGTTGACGGCAAGAAGACATACCCCCTCGGCGTGAAAGGCGACACCGCATCCGCGGTCCTGGACCAAAGCGCCTCCTACCCGGGCGACATCACCGTCACCAACGGAGCAACCACCATCACGCTGACACCCGTCTACCAGAACGTCACCGTGGAATCCGGCGACAAGCTGGGCCAGCTGAACGTATCCGGCACCGCCGTCTACAAGCAGGCCGCCGACGCGACGAAGAACACTCCGGCATTCAACGTGACACTGCCGTTCGCCTACACCTCGGGCAACCCGGTGACCGTGGACGGCACCGAAACGGAACTCACCAAGTCTGATGACGGAAAATACCATGCGGATTACGCCGGTCCGACATTGGACGAATCCAACAAGCCCAGCACGGACACGGTGACCCTCACCGGCATCAAGACCACACTGCCCATCCAATGGGGCAAAGACGTGCAGGTTGTCGATAAGGGAACCGGCGACACCGCCAGCAAGTTCGTACGCCTCACCGGAACAGCTTCCGGCGAAGTCACCATCCAGGATGACGCCAGCAAGAAAAGCGTCACCGTGCCGGTGGAAGTGGATGTCACCGCGGATCGAGCCCAGGACAAGAGCTTTACCGGCCTGACCGTGACCCGCACCAACGCCAAAGGCGAAACCACCGTATACGACGGGGCCAAAGACTTCAATGCGAAATTCAACCCCAGCCACCCATGAATACACGCTGACCCTACCGGCCGATGCGGTCGGCGACAGCTACACGCTGGGCCTCACCCACGGTGTCGACGCCCAGGCATCCAAGCCGACGCTCGCGCTCGGAGAGGGAGCCTCCCGCGTGCTCAAGGTGAACGTGAACGGAGCCGACTACACGGTTAACGTGAAATTCCAGCCGGCCGACCTGAAAGCAGATTCCCCTGCGAAACTCACCGGACTGTACGTGAACAAGACCGGCGAGAACACGAAGGGCCAGCTCATCGACAACTGGGATCCGAACCGGCTCGACTACGTGCTCGCACTGGGGGAGAAGGATCCAAGCCCGTATGTGCTGCCCGAAGCGCCTGACGGAGTCACCATCAAGGGCGGCAACATCACGCAGAACGCGCAATCCACCCGCCAGGAATGGATCGTCACCGACACCGCAACCGGCGTAAGCCGCACCTACAGCCTGACAGTGACCAGGCCGGTGAAAACCGCCGTCACCGAATTCAAGCCGGCAGACCCAGCGAAGCAGGATTCCACGGTGGACCCGGAAAGCCAGCAGGACACCAATCTTGCATCGCACGGCTACACCGGCAAAGACGGCAAATACGTCGTATCAGACAAGGGTTCCTACGAGATTCCCGAGGGTGGAACATTCGCCTATGAGCCGAAGAACGGGCAATCCGCGACCGTCACCGTCGCACATGAGGGCATGACCTACACGTACACGGTCAACGTGCTCGCGCCGGACGGTTCGACCTTCGCGCAACACACGTACACCGTCACCTACATCACGGCGGCCACGCACAAGGCGCAGCTCACAGGCATCCTCGTGGACGGTACGGCCGTCAAGGGCTTCGACCCGGCCAGACACGAGTACAACGCATCCGTGAACGATCCGGACGAATGGATGGTCTCCCCGCAGTACGACAAGGCAAGCGGCATGACCGTCAGCACCGAGAAGAAGGGTGCGGACGCCACCATTACTGTCACATCCGGTGACGGATTGGTCAAGACCACCTACAAGGTGCATGTCACCCGCAAACCATTCGGCGGCAACGGGAACAATGCGCTCGGACTCGCCTCCACGGCGTCGGCGGCGGAACCGTAGCGTTCCTGTCGATGGCGTTGATGGCTATGGGAGCGGTTCTCGGACTCGTTGCACGTCGGCGCCAGCGCGGACGCAGCTTCTAATAGCAACGGCTTGCGACCTGATGCGGTCGCAAGCCTTCCATTATTTTTTCTGACTCGGCGTGAAATGTCGGGCAAAAAACAAGAAAAGGAAAGAACATGATGAAACAAAAACGGATTGTCGCCGTAGCGCTTGGCCTGGCCCTGTCCGTAAGCCCCATGATCGTGTTGCCCACCGCTTTCGCGGATCAGGTATCGGGGAACCCGTCCTCGTCGATTTCGGCCCGTTCGACGGCTCCGAATCCGCTCGACAAGTTCAGCACCGAAGAGAAGGCGTTCCTCAACAATCACAAGGACAAGATCGCATCCGCCCTGGGCATCGACGGGTTCGACCCATCCACCACCGACTATTACGGCGTCAAGGAATCGGCACTCGACACGGTCGCAGGCAAGATCCCCACCTCGAACACGGGACTGCTGAAGCCGATGGGCGCGCCGCTCGAGATCGACACGAACGCCACCGGCTGGCTCGTCGACGGAAAGATCGCGAAGGACAAGCCGTCCTCCGGCGACCTGGCGTACCGGGTCACGATCAAGGGCAAGAAGAGCGGCGGCACCGTCGCCTACACGCTGCACACCGCCTCACAGGATGCGAGCAGCAAAGCCGATCCGGGCGAGCTGAAGGGCGTGACCGCCACCGCCAATGGCACCGCCGTCAAGGACTTCAATCCGGTGAAGGACGGCACATACACCGTGCCCGACGGCGCGGAGGTGAAGATCGGCGACGTGCCCGACGGATGGAAGCTCGACCATAAGGCGGATTCGAAGACCGGCACGCTCACCTTCACCTGCACGAAGGATGATGTGACCGTCACCTGGACGTTCAAGTACGATGACGGAACCACCACGCGAGCACCGGGGACAAGGCCGATCCAAGCGAACTGGCGGGGGTGACCGCCACCGCCGACGGGAAACCGGTCGACGGGTTCAACCCGACGAAGACCGGCACATGGACCATTCCCGACGGCGCGGAGGTGAAACTCTCCGGCCTGCCCGACGGTTGGGCGAGCTATAAGAATCTTGACGCGAAACCCGGCACCCTGTCCTACGACATCAAGAAGGGCGACGTCACCGTCGTCACGTGGACGTTCACATACGATTCCACGACCGATCCGGACAAGCCCGTCACGGGCGTGGACGCGTTGAAGGGCGTGGTGGCCACCGTTGACGGGAAACCGCTCCCGAGCTTCGACCCGACGAATCCGGCACCTACAGGGTCGCCAAAGGCGCCGAGGTGAAGATCTCGAACGTCCCGTCCGATTGGAAGCTTGACAAGACCGCATCCGACTCGAAGCTGGTGTTCGCCGCTTCCAAGGACGCACGACCGTCACCTGGACGTTCGAATACCAAGGCAAGGATGATGGCGGAGCACCATCAACCCTGGTGACAATGCCGGAAACAAAAGCCAGAACAACAATGACGGCACGACTTCCAAGCCGCCGGTGAACGGCCGCGAACCCGCTCGCCTCCACCGCGTGGGAATCGGCTGGGTTGGCTGGCTCATCGGCATTCTCGCCATCATCGGCGGAGCATTGGGAATCACGGTCGCTGTCCGCAAGCCGAAGGGCAAGGCCACGGACGAGACCCGGCCCCGGAAGCCGATGACAGCGAAGCGTCATCCGATCAGCCGCTAAACTCCTGACCACCCATCGAAGGTTTGGCAGGAGAGGCAAACACCCTCCCCTGTCAAACCCCACGTGAATCTTGATGCCATGCGGGACCCTCCTGCAAACCGGCTCCTATAGCATGACATCAACAAGGGATGCCGAAAGGCATCCCTTTTTTGAAGCGAAGATACGCCTCTTCGGAACAGGGGACGTCCAGTCTCTTGGATCCGAAGTCCACGGGCTTCCTCAGCTTTCCGCAATCCTAAAGCTCGATGTCCTGGGCGAGCATGGTGGCCGCGTCGTTTTTTGTGTTTCGACCCACCATGCCGCGTCGTTCATGCGCAGCACCTGTTTGCGTAGTTCGGCGAACGCGTCACGGTCCTCGATGCGCGCGTGGCGGGCGAGCACGTCGACCTGGCTGAGGGTGCGGCGGCGTATCGGCTCCGAGCAGCTCACCAGGGAAGGCAAACTTGCCGACTATGTGAACGCCGCATGAGAACAACAGGTCTCGAACCGTGGGGGGGGGGGGGCGCGCGATCCACGTATGGAACACGTCACCCCATCCGAAAAGGAAACAGGAAGGAAAAGAATCAGCAGGGAACAGGATCGCTGCCAAGCACACCGCAAAAACTATCTTCATACCATCCACCGTCTCCACCGTTGGATCCACCGTTGCCGCCGCCCTGGGACGGCTGCGGCGTGGGCTGCGGCTGTGGTGTGGGTGTATATCCGCCACCGGTGGATTGCTGCGGCGTGTACGCGTATCCGCCCTGGGGTTGCGTGTAGCCGCCACCGGTGTATCCGGTGTATCCTCCGGTTGTTCCGCCCGTGTAGGAGCCGCTGTTATCCGTCTGCGTCTGGGCGGCATTGTCGGCCGCCTGTTTCGCCTTCTCGGCCCTGGCCTTCGCGTCCGCGTCGGATTTCGCCTTGATGGAGTCGTTGACCGCCTTCACCGCATCCGAGATCGCCTTCCCGTCCTTCGATTTGATGGCGTTCTCCAATGCGGCGCGAACCTTGTCGTCCTTCACCCTGCCCTTCGAATCATTCAGGATCCTGGTCGCGTCGGCGATGGTCTTGTCGGTCTTCGAGGCGTTGACCGCATCCGCCTTGCCCCTGACCAGGTTCACGGTCTTCGCATATGCGGTCGCAAGACCATCGATCTCCTTCGTCATCGCCTCGATATCGGCCCGATTGCCGGAGGGACATTCCGGAACGGTCGTCTTCGTCTTCTCGGCGGCCTTCACGGTCGAGGCCAACGTCCCCGACCGTTTTCGCGTCCTTGACCTCCGAATCCTTGACCTTGATTGCGGTCTGCAGGGCGTCCGACTTCAGGTATTCCGTCAGCTTCTTCTGCGCCTTCACCGCCTTGTCGTATGAGGTGGCGCATTCCTCTGAAGCCGCCGTCAACTGATTATGGTTCCAATACAGGTATCCACCGGTGCCGACAGCCGCCAAAACAACGACGGCAGTACTCCCCGCAATCAACGGAACCAGCCACTTCGGACGCTTACGATCTGGAGGCAGGGGGACTTCGAATTCCGTCACCGGCTCAACCGGTGGCGTGACGTTCATGTTCATAGGTTCTTCTTTCTCATTCATTTGTCTTTTCCTTATACTATGTCGTTGTCTGTCAGGCTGAACCGGCTTCCAATACACGGTCGCCGATAGGCCTTGTTTCGTGGACAATTTCAGAGTGCATCCAATATATGCGCTTGCAAGCGCAACGGGTAAGGTGGCCGCTCACAAAAAATATCGGTCAATTTCAATAAAAAAACCGGTTAATTACAAGATTTGCCGTTATGGTAAAAACCGCAAGAGTCCAGTGAACATCACTGGCGACAAAATATCCTTCCTATCAGAGGAGACGATATGGGGAGAAACAACAATCCCACTCGCGGTTCCACAATCCGACATGTGGCCCGCACGATCGCCGCGGGCGTCGCGGCAGCCGCCACCCTGGCGGCGGGCATGCTCGTAGCGGGCACGGCGGACGCGGCCGACATGCGCGATCCGTTTGAGCGCTCCATCCAGAACGGCAACCCGGGCCTGTGGGCGAACCTGGGCACGATCACGTTCAGCAACGGACGCAAGTACGAGGACATGGAGCAGTCGCTCGGCGTGGTCGACAGGGTCAACGGGAAGAACGTGTACTGCATCCAGGCCGACACGCTCTACACGGGCACGGCGGGCACGTGGGGCGAGTGGACCGACGCGAAGACGAAACCGGACGCGCAACGGCTCGCATGGCTGACCGACAAGTACAACGGGAACACGGACGACCTCACGCAGGCCGCGATCGCGGGCCTCATCCACCAGAAGCTCGACCCGATGGGCGAAGAATACCTGCGGGGCATCCAACACCTCGGCTGGAAAGACGGCACCAGCTGGGACACGTACACGAAGAAGATGAACGAGTTGTGGAATGAGGCGGTCGCCAACACGCCCACGAACCTCGACATGAAATACCAGTACACCACCGGCAAACGCAAAGGCACCATCAACGTCGGCATCCAGAACGGGAACGGAGCCAACATCGTGGGCGCCCAGTACACGGCGACCCTGAACGGCCCGGCCGTGTTCGACCAGACCGGCAAGAACACCATCAGCGGCACCACCACCGGCTCCGATCAGCATATTGCATGGACCGCGACCGGGCAACGGCAAGGTGACTTATAAGATTAGCCGCAAGATCCCGAAGGCCGCCAAACTGGAATCCCCGACCAGAACCTGATGAGCCCGACCGACCCCCAGACCGTGTCGGAGAACATCCAGTTCGAGGTGCTAAACAACTTCAAGCCAACCATCCAGTCCGACCAGTCGGACCATCGCATCGAATACGGGCATGCGCCCGAGGATGATCTGACCTGGCATGTGGACCCGACGGGCGGCGACTGGATTGAAGGCGCGACCATCAAGAGCACCGGCACCCTCTACTACTTCACGAAGAAGCCGGTCGAAGGCCAGACGACCGTCAAGGATGGGGTGAAGGCCGCGACCGCGACCGTCACCGGCGACAAGGATGGCGCCACCAATCATGTGGACGCCACCTCCATCACCATGGACCCCGACTTCATGAAGACGCACCCGGGAGCCACCCCGTCGAGCCTGCCGGACACCGGCTGGTACACGTGGGTGTGGCAGATCACGCCCGACATGCAGGACGCCAACATGAAGCAGTACCTGTCCACGGACTACGACTGGTCCGACAAACGTGCTCGAAGCGGAAACCACTCAGCACGTGCGCAACATGCAGCCGACCATCACGTCGAGTGTGAGCGACGCTTACAAGAACGATCAGAGCACGGTGACCGCGCCGATGGCACCGACGTCCGAGCGTGCAAATCGGTTCCGCTCAGGCATCCGACAAGACCGATGTCGTCTACCTTGAAAAGGGCAGCGTCATCCGCGATAAGGTCACGCTCAACGTGACGACGTGAACGGTGACGGCAAGGTCGACACCCAGGACTGGCTGCACACCAAGGACGGTCAGGGCGAAGGCAAGGAAACGGAAGACAACCAGATCACGCTTACCGTGAATGGCGCCATCTACGGTGGTATGACCCGCGAACAGGCCGAACAGGCTCAGAAGGATACCGCCGCAGGCAAGACCGTCGAACTGCCCAAGCAGGCTGTGAAGCTCGCCACCGCGACGTTCACCACGAACAAGGCCGGCGACTACCTGATTTCCAGCAGTGACGAGGACAAGCCTGTCGCCCAATGGAAGGCCGAGGATGGTGTGGATCTGACGAACCTGCCATCCGGATACGCGACGTCGTCGTCATCGCGACAA
>ENA-OQBU01000246-OQBU01000246.1-human-gut-metagenome-genome-assembly--contig:-NODE-246-length-13279-cov-2.119373_pt1 | contig 13279 bp, 34 predicted proteins | sample MGYA00242492_ERZ504566 | MGnify/ENA primary metagenome ERZ504566 (study PRJEB26092, sample SAMD00036261) | human gut metagenome | host: Homo sapiens | study: EMG produced TPA metagenomics assembly of...
GCCGGCTCGTCCGACTTCCATGAGTCTAGCAATCCACAGGTTGTTTGGATCCGTGATGCTGCTTTGGTTGAAATCCGCCGTGCGTGCGAAGCAGATGCTGGCCGGGTATTCTTCGTCGATATTCCACTCGGTGCAGTCCACGCCATTGTCGTACAGGTTTTTGGCGTGGGCGCAGGTCGCGTTATCCGGGAAGAAATGCACGTGTGCGTTCTCCGCCAGGATAGGCAGGGCCGACGAGTTGGCGCGCCCCACCCACCATGATTCCATCATGGCGACCAGCTGTTCGCGTTCCTGCTCATCCATGATGGTGAATGGTTCCAGCCCGGCGTGAGCATGATTCGTTCGATATTATGCGCGTCTGGCAGATACTCTTCGAACATTGGGCATCCGTTTGCCACCGAATAGCACATGCGGTCGTACCATGTCAGGGCGCGTTGCAGCATGCCGGGCTTGCGATTGTTGCTATGATCCCCGACCAGTTTCAAAGGAACGCCGATGACCGCGAACTGCTTGCATACCTTCTGGCTACGGTAGTACTGCGCCTGGTATCGTCCGAGGTCGGTGTCCCTCATGCTGGCCGGCGGACTGTATCGGACGGGCATGGATCCGGTGAGTAGATGGAATTCGCGATATTCGCTTTGAAGCATGTAACGGTAGCGCATACCGGCAACCGTGACCTGATTGGCGAGGCCGTCGAAGAACGCCATCAGCTGTTGCGCGGCATCGTTGCGTTTCCGGTCGTTGGCTCCATCCAGCAATGCAGTGCTCCAGGGGATGCGCGCGTACAGCCATACGGTGCGATCCGGCGTGGCAGAACGGAGCAGCCCGTATTCGCTGGCCGGGCTTATAAAGCTTTCTGGACGGTAGAAGTTTCCTCGTGGCATATATTCCACGATAGATTTTGATGTTGTTATTAACCGATATTCTATTGAAAATACCCGTTTTTCGTTGGTGGCGATATCCAAAATAAATATCCCGACCGCAATGGTCGGGAGATTAGGAAAGGTTGCCGGTTAGTCGTCCACGCCGACGCAGTCCTGGTTGACTAGTTCACGCACGTGATCGACGGCCCGCTGCAGTTCCGGTGTCATGTCGAAGTCATCGGTACGGTAGAAGGCCGAGTTGCCGTTGGATTTACGACTGGCGCTGACCGCGACGTTGGTCACCGTCATCTTGCCCTTGTCGTCACGGTCCAAGTGGACGAACAGGGTCCTTGCGGTCAGCTCGCGACGTCCCCCCGCATATTTCAGTGTCCCTTGGACGGTGATGTTTGGTTCCAACTGATATGCCACGTCTGCCGTGTATCGGATGCTTGGGATGCTGGATATGATTTTCGACATGATTAACCCTCGTTTCGGGTGATGTACATGCAATTCATGTGAGTGGTTTTCAGGATTTCGCGCAGAGGGGTTTCTTTGACGACGCCTCCGCCCTTATATGCTTGGATGCTGTAATCGTCGATGGGGAACTTTGTTTTTATTTTCGATACGTGCTCGAGTTTCACCCAGCACCGCGCTTCGGGGATGGTGAGGCTTGGCGGCGCTGTGAACCCGTCATAGTCATTCATGCCGTAAGCGTAGTATGCGCCTGAATCATGAATGTCGGCCTCAATGTAAGTGTCATCCGTCATCCATAAGAACGCTTTTTTATCATGTGTTGACGGTCAAAATCGGACACGTTGAACTTGAGAGGGAACAGCACTTTCCCCGTCGGATTTCTCGGCATGCTCCTCTATGTAATCCAGAATGGTTTTATCCAGATCCCAGTTATACCGGCAGGTGATTCCGTCGGCGAGTTTGACCGATTGCGTCCTGGATAGGATGACTGTTTTCTTGTAGCGCACGAAGAGCGCTCGTCGATCGTATAGTGTTGCCATAAGCTCTTCCTTTTTATGTAGATGTTTTTCAGTATAACAGCCACGACAGAGGTTAAATAGGGCGGATTATGAACGTGGCCGCATTTGTTTCCATCTCATCCGCCAGCGATATCTTTTTTGGCGTTGTAGCCCAATCTCTCGAACTTGTCCGGATCGAAATCTCCCAATTGCTGCACATGTCCACGCCAACCAGTAGTTGGCAGGCGTTCTTCCCCCATGGGATGGTGCCTGATAGTGGGATTTCGGATTCCAGGTTTTTTGGATTGTATGCCTCTCCGAAATTGGTCACCGTTCCAACGAGTTTGATTGCGCTTTGGGGTGACCAGAGCAGCAAATAATTAAAGCCTATTTTGTTTCGCAATGTATTAAGTTGCCGACGAACAGCAGTCTTCCCTCGTGCTCGGCGGCATGACGGAGGAATTCTTCGATGGTGGTTTGCGGGCTAAAATAGGAGATTCGCCCTCGTGGGGCGTGGCCTATTCGTAGCATCAAGGTAAGTCCGTCTATCTTGAGGGGTTCAGTTTGCGATGTCATGGAATAATCTTACCACATGTGAGTATATTCAGTATGTCAGGTAAGTGTCTTCAGTTCGTACACAACCAATACGGGAGTCTCACGAACCCGACCGAAAAGCTCATGCCCTCGCTTCGACCGCTCGATCGCACGCATCACCGCCTCCGGAGCGGAACGGATATCCAATCGAGCTTTCCCGACCCTATCCGCCCACAAATTCTGTATCACAGTCAACTCGACGCGATTAACACTGCGAATCTGCAAAGACTGCCGCTCGACCCGGTGCAATCGGACATATTCAGCGGCCACATCAGCCAACCCGACACCCAACTAATTCTTCCTTTCTCGACGAAACGCATATACCAAAGAGGGGACCATGGACGCGGCCGCAAAAACAAGCGAAGACACCGCCAGTACGAGCCTCCACATCAAAGGCACCCCAACCGCAAGCCAGGAAACCAACTGCATCCCCAACAGCCAGAACACCGCGAAACCAGCATTCCCAGCACGAGCGCCCAGTTCAAACGTCGTTCCTTCCCGACGCTTTCTCGCTATTTTCGCGCCGCGACGGTTCGACGGTACTGCCGCTGATTCGAGCCGGTTCCAGAATGATCGTCGTAGTCGCCCCGATGGTTTCGCCGGCGCTGTTTTCCTTACTCACTCGGGCTCCTTTTCTGGATTCTGGATTCTTTTCTGACGTTCGCATTCATGTCTCAATGGCGGATACGTGTCGGCTATGGCGTCCAATGTCGCCGTCCGAAGCTCGACATACCTATCCTGATCCAAGTCATGGCACTGCTGGTCGTAATCGGTCAACGCATGCCGGGCATAATTGACCATCCAGCGTTCCAAGACGAATGGATTTGGCTCCTTGCCGGCATCCCTGACCATGTTTCTGCGACGCAGCTCGTAATGGTGGAGCTTTGCCGCATCTCGCAGGTTACCGTAGGGAATGAGTCGCACGTGTACTGTTAGTTTTTCGCACACTTCAAGGTCATGTCTTTCTGCTCTGGTGTTATGTGGACATATTCAGTTTAACAAGCAAAATATCAGGAAAGAATAGAATCCAGTATGCCCGGGATTAGGCTCCGAGGAAATACTCCTTGCACATAATCTGGTACAAGGCTTGCTCTTGCATTGCGTCGGAAAGAGCTCGATGCTGTTCCACGTCTGCCACGTGATAGCGTTTGATCAGATCCGCGACCTTGTGATGGCGAATTTCCGGATGGATGTCACGGCTCATTTCCAAGGTATCCAGGAATGGGTGGTCGAACAGGGGGCGATTCGGCCAGGTTTCCGCCGTGGCCCAGTCGAGGAATTTCAAATCGACGTCGCGTTGTGTGCGAGGAAGGGCGTTTCGAATCCCAGCCACCGTTCGAACTCTTTCATCGCATGCTTGACAGTCGGTTTGCCGCTCACGTCGTAAGTGGTGATTCCCGTCAATTGCGTGATGTGTGGCGGGACAATCATTTGCGGGTTGATGAGTTGGCTGTAGGTGTCGACGATTCGTCCGTTCTTGACTTTCACGGCGCCGATTTCGATGAGTTTCGCGCCATCTTCCGGGTTGAGGCCGGTGGTTTCGGTGTCTACCACGACGTAGTCAAGCAATGGCGCCTCCAGCGGCGGGATGCGTCGTGGATCGTCGCTTCGGTATTTGTCCCAGTAGCTCATTGGGTGTTCCTGTGTTCTCTAAGATTATGTGGACATATTCAGTATAGCAGACAAATCGATGTCAGGCAGGAACCTTCCGACCGCGACCGTCGCCAAACAACGTGAAAAGCAGACTCGCGCGATTCGGGCCAACCTGTTTGTCGGACAACACGCATTCCATGCAAACCGGACCATACATGCTCGGCACCAAACCCATCGTGCTTCCGCAAAGAAAGCATCCAGCGGGCTTGGTCAACACATCATCATTCAGCTCGACAATCAATTGTCCTGACCTTTCAACGATTCCTTAATCCGTTTCTCCTCTTCGTCCGCAGCCTTCTCGCTCAACTGTCGTACGGACGGAGGGCGTTTTTTTGTCCCGGATGGAATCAGGGGAATGAGAGTGGACGGCGCGCAACATCGCGGAGGCCATCTGCCGGTATTCGCATCTCAGCCAGACGGGAGTCTGCTGCCAGCAGCGGCCGACAGTCGCACTGTCCTCGACGAGATTCCACAGGCGCATTTGCTGGGCACGTAGCGCCATAGCCGCGGTCTCCACTTGCGTGTCCTCGGGCTGCCAGTCTTTTCGGTTAGGCATCAGCCGTAATCCCGTCTCCGAAACCATGCAGGGCATGTATCAGATTCTTGACGGAAAATGATTCCGCCTCGCGGTTGACGATTCGACGATTCAATCCGAGAACTACGTCTTCGACCTGTCTGCGGACATAAGGCTCCAACGGGGGGGAGAGGGGGCGTTTTGCGGGTATCTGCAAGAAGGCCATAGTCTCTTTCCAGATCGGCAAGATTCATTCCATGCAATCGGATGCGACGGAGCAACGTGATCTCATCCGCATCCAGCAGACACGGCCAGGCTTCCGTTCCTGACTGGATATGACGTACTCCGTTCAGCATCGTGCGGTCTCGGCCATGGATTTATTGCGTTTCGCGCTCTTCATGCCCGGCCAGTGCCGCAAAACGGACAGGTTCCCGCGAGCGTCATCCAAAGCCGTCTTGACGACATTGCTGGTGGTCAACCGATGGGCGAAAGGCTCGATGGCGCGAATGAAGCCGGCGTCCAGCAGAAAGCATTCGGTTGGCAATGTCAACGATTCCAACAGGCTACGATGGCCGTCGAGCAGTCCGTCGATATAAGAAAGAGGTGTGAGGATTCTGATATCGAGATCACGCATGTTCTGAGTCGTTCGAGCTTCGCCGAGCAGTATCTCCCAAGGCTGCGGCATCGTGATGACGCAAAGCGAGGGCTTGTTGTCCTTCGTCGCTAAACCATGCGCGTAGTCTCCTTCTATCCATGCGGAAATGATGCGTTGCTGGGGGAATTGCTCCAGTGCTTTTTCGATGCTGTCGATGTTGTTCACGCCGTCAGTTCCATTCGCTTGGCAATTTCGTTGCGCCATGTCTGCACCAGCAGTCGGATATGCCATCCCGTACCGAGGTCGGCATTTTCCAAGTCGAATGGATCCCAATTTTTCGCAACGATACGAATGTCCCCTGATGTGCAATCATAGGAGTAGTCGATGGATGTGGTTCCGAGCTGAATTTCGTTGTGTAGTAGGTTTTCGGGTTATCCACGAAGACTTGGACGACACTCCCGGGCAGTTTTGTGTCTGCCTTGTTTTGGGCGATTCCGGTGTTGTTTGGGTTTGGGATTTTATATGTGGCTTCGTGGACGATGGAGATCAGTGCGGAGAGGAACCTCTGTTTTTAGGGAGAGGTTGTCGCAGTAGGCGCACTTGGTGATGGGCTTGTCGGATCTTTCGAGTCGCAGGCTTCCGCATTTTTCGCACTCGTATAGGGTGTAGGTCTTTCGTGCGCTCTGTGATGTCTTGTATGGGTTGCATTTCTTGTTTGTCTCTTTCAATCTTTTTATGTGGATATATTCAGTATAACATGTAAAATACAATATGGTTGTTATACTGAAGAAGTCCACATAAAAAAGAGGAGGAGCGATGAAAACCACAGCTTCCATGCGCAAACGCATAAAACTCGCTACTCGAGGAACTGGGAGAAGGATGGAGTGAAGGAGACCCATTCGAAGGCCGCAACGGGCACCCAACCATTCCGATGGCCTACCAAGGAAAGCTAGTAGGAAACCTCGCATTCCCCAACTACGGGACCCTGAGATATATATGGGGTCCATGCGGGAGAATCCCGCACCTCTATCAGAAACCAGCCAAGCACATCGCCGACATGCTCCGCCGCGCCGCAGGAATCACACCAAACCAAAATACGCAGGAAACCGCAGGTGATTCCCTATCGAGGCGGCGGCCTGATGGCAAGAATCAAAGAAACGTTTAACAGCCGCTCTTGGTTCATGCTCGAATGCGACGACCACAACTGCGAACAACGGTTCGACGACAGCCAATGGTACGCGGACGAGGACGATCTGCTGGCCGACGCGAAGGACGACGGCTGGCAAATCCTGTACAAGGACGAGCATCCCGAACTGGAACGCGACATGCACTACTGCCCGGAGCACCGGCTGCCCGAATGCACGACCTGCACGAACATCATGATCGATCCGACCGGCTGGAAGGACGGGGCAATGCCCCGAATGCATCAAGGAGGAAATCCCGATTGAACGGTCATGATTTCACGCTCGAACAGAACACCGAAGCGAGGATGATGCTCGCGGCCGCCCGCCACATCGCCACCATAAACCGGAATGGGATTAAGCAATGGGGCATGTTCGAATCATGTGGGTTGGAGCGAATCTTCTCGCACTCATTCCCCTGGCACTGCTGCTCAGGTCAAAGGATCTGAGACTGGGAGGATTGTATGCGGCCATCGCGTTCACGATCATGTTCTCGGAGCTGGTCTCATGGCTGTTATTCCTCGGCCTATCCGTTTTGGAAGGAATTCTCTGATGGACTTATATCCCATGCGCGAAACGGTCCCAAGAATCAAGGGAACCGCCTGCCTGACAGTCGGGTTCCTTGATTCTCCCGTTCGCGATGCTCGCCGCCATGGAGCTTGCGGCCGACTCACCCAAAACGGACGGCTGGACGTGACGGCGTCGATTCCCGCGCTCACGCCAGAGGAAGAACAACCGCCGTTGGATGGATGCGAAGGCGACTGGAAAGTCAAATGGGATACGGGACAGGGAAAGCTCTCCGTACGAGGCAGGAAGGCCATGCTGGAAGGGGAATCATTATGAACCGGCTGATCCTCTGCCTTCTCGTGACCCTGATAATCGCATGCAGGATCGGACTGCTCCTGATGTCCATCTGGTACGGCTGGAAGGCCGTCACCCTGGGCCTCATTCCCGGGAGCCTAGGGCCGTTCATCCTATACGGGGCGGTATCCATTGCAACCGGCTGGGCCGGGATTATCGAAAGTTGATTTGCATGTGAAAAGGACGAACGAATGATCGACCCGAAGAAAAAACGGAAATAGGACGCTGCGCGTCCGCTACGATAGCGGCGCCATATTCGTCGGTCCGGCGATCATCACCGACGGAGGGGGATACGCTCGTCCTGGCTGGGCGGAGCCTCATCCCTGCTCGTCCGACGCGCGGACGGAAGCCTGCCATTGCACGTGGCTGCGGTGGACGGCCGCCGGAGGATGATGGTCCGTGCCTGGATGCGGCTTTGGCCGTGTTCGACGAAACCATCGAGGACGGCGGCGGCCGCCGGACGCCATGTCCTGCGCGATACGCGCCTACGATGAGCGGAATCCCGGACAGCCCGACCATCGTTCGTTCGATCTTTCTGCAACGACGGGGTCGTTCGAAAAGAATGGTGAGAAAGACCGGGGGGAAGAGCATTCAGGCTGGATTCGCAGGACGAAGGCCGTGAAATAGATCCCCTGTCCTTCGCGGATCATGACTTTTCCCGTGAGGCGGCGCGTTCCGGCAAGCCTCTAATCAGGATTGATCCGGTCAAGGGCGGGCCCATCGCCGTCTACCTCCCTGATGGTTCAATCAGGGTCGGGGACGAAATGGATTTCCTGCTCAGGGATGAAGCCGACGCGCGAACCAGCACGAATAAACCGAATCCAGGGAAGCCAGCTCGAAATCCGGAAGGAGCAGAGGTCTCCCCGGATCTCCGACGGTGAAGCCATGATCCCGATAATATCCGCGCATTACGGGTTTGCAGCTGCCGGCAGCCCAGCGGCATTCCCTCGGAGCCGCCGAATCCAGCAGATACAGGAGCCCGCCGCCGATGTTCCTTCCCCGACGGGGATTCGGATACGGCCAAGGCCTCCACGAAAAAGAATCACGTTCGCATCGAACCTGCGGGCGGTGGTGCGGATGGCGGCGCACACGCTGCCATCCGGGTCGATGGCCTTGATGCCGTGAAGCGGACGGGAATGTCCGATACCAATGTCGGGCAGCAGCCGGGAGACAAGTCTTTCGTAATCAACGCGATCGGCCTCTCCCATGGGCCAGAACGAGTATCCGGACAATTCCGGGTTCCGTGTGGGATCGTCTCTTCTCATGGCTTAGACAGTAGGACGCATACCCACGCGGATTGGAACCATGCATCGAATGATGGAACAGGAAAAGGAAAAAGCAATGAGCGGAACAAGGCATGAAACACAACCCGTCGCCACCATCATTTACGACAACGGTTCGGAGCTGACCGGCACGGCCGTCACGACATCGGACGGGAGCGTGGGCATACGTATCCCGAACGAGTTCTTCAAGACCGGGCTCCTGGCCGATGGTTCCATGCCGGAGGGCGTGAAATCGGTGAGCATCCGTCCGAAACGCTCGAAGGGCGGGCTGCCGCTGACCGACGACATGGTGTACATGGCGGTGACCGCCATGCTGCGTGATGCGGTGGGCCTGCCGTTGAACGAGGCCGCCGACCGGTACGAGGCCTGGCTGAACCGGGTGAGGCGGGCCGCGATCGAGAAGTGGGTGGACTCCCTGCCCATGCGCGAATCGACCCGGTTGCATGTGAAATACCTGGACCGTGACGGTGCGGGCCATCCGAAGGAAGAGGAGGACGCATGGCGTTGATCGAGCATGAGGCGCGCGTCGGACTGCCGCGCATGTGGGAGCATCCCAGACGAACCCGCACCCGGCGGGGAGGCGTCGTGGCGAGCATGGTCGGCGGATATACGGCGATACTGCTCGTCCGTCAGCCATCCGGCGTGGAAAACAGTATTCGCAGGCAATGCGCAAGCCTGAACGAGGCCGAAAAATGGCTGGACGAACAGATGGGAGAGGACGAATGAGCGGCCGCGAGAAACCGGATGCGCCCGGACTGTGGCGGGATGCGAACGAGAAAACGGTCGTGGCCTGCATGGAATCCGGCGAGCTCGCGATACGGGATGTGGACACCGGCGAGATCCTGTCCGCGGGACAGCTGGAACAGGCCGCACCGTTCCAGCGAACCGAATGGAAGGGGATAGACCTGACCAGGGCCGGGTTCTCCGCCATGCCCGACACGGCGGGATGCTGGAGCGACGCGAACGGCACGCTCTGGCTCATCACAGGCGGCGACGGGATCGACGGGCACATCTTCCGGCTGAAGGAAGAGGGCCGCGAATGGGAATGCGCGCCGTGTTCCGGCATCACCGTGAGGATGCTCCACGAATGGGGCCCGTGGGCACGCTGCGACTTCGAGCCGATGGATGATGAAGGCACTCACTTTGACTGGTGCAAGCCGTGGATCGCCGATCGCGGATGGACGGCCGAAGAGCTTGACGACGATTCCGGGGAACCGGCCGCGCACGGCCCGTACGCCCGGTATTCGCTCCAAGCCGTCGAAGAGGTCCCGTGGAAGCCGGCCTCCGACGATTCCACTCCGATTCATGAGGGCAGCCGCACCGTGCATCTCCCGGATGTCCGATCGTTCGGTCGTCTGGAACAGGACAAGTGGCTTGCCGTGAAGAACCTTGAGGAGAGCGCCGAACTGGTGGAGGCGTGCAAGCAGTGGCTGAAGGCCTGTGATCCGGCCGATCCGAGCGGCATCGACGGCCAGTTCATCGGCGTCGTGAACTGTCTGAACATTCATGGCGCGGCCGTGGGTGACGAACCCGATATCGACCTGGACAAGGCGCAGGCCGACTGGCATGACCACGTGCGCGACCAGCGCCGCCAGGCCATGCTCGACGAACTGGCCGACGTGTTGCAGACGGTCGGCAACCTGATCACCGCGTTCGGCATCACGGATGAGGAGGTCGGACGGGCGATGGACGACTGTCTGGAACGCAACAGGCGGAAGGGCAGACTCTGATGGGAGCCACGAGAATCTGGGATTCCCGCAACAACAGGCGGGCGACGGTCGAACACGAGACGTTGAGACCATGCCCGTTCTGCGGCGGCATGCCGCGAATCGACGATGATGAATTTTTTAGCCCGCAAACCCGGTATTTCAATGCCGGGTTAGGGTGCTCCCGATTATGCATATGGTAGTGGATGTACTACAATTATCCTATGAGCACAAGCGATGAACGGTTTACACATGGTAGGACTTCGGTATATAATCTAAGCTACCACATCATCTGGTGTACGAAATACCGTCGCAAGGTGCTCAAGAACGGAATCGACTCGGATTTGAAGGCCATCCTCCAAGAGATAGCCGACGAGCACGGCTACCGTATCCCCCACATGGAGGTCGGATTGGACGACCACATCCACCTGTTCGTGTCAGCCCCGCCGAAAATCAGCGTGAGCAGCATAGTCAAACAGCTGAAAGGCACGTCCAGCCTCAGACTGTTCGCCATGCATCCCGAACTGAAAAGCCAGTATTGGCGTCGGAAAGGCGAAAGGAGCCTATGGTCGCCCAGCTATTTCGTGGAAAGCATCGGCGCCACCAACGAACAAGCGGTGGCGAAATATATCGACGGTCAACGGGAGAAGGAGCGTGAACAGCAATGACCATGCGTAAAGCGGCCCAACGCATCCCGTTCAAACCGTCCAAGACACAAGCCTTATTGTTGGAGCGTTGCTTCGGTGACAGGCGTTTCGCCTACAATCAGCAGGTCGAAGCGTTCAACACGTATGACAAGGAGTCCAATCCGAAACCGTCGTATCCGAATGTGACGGATATGAAGAATGCGAACGGATGGTTGAGGGACAGTCCCATGCCATCGAACGCGTTGAGCAACGCCATCATGGATTTTCGCAAAGCCCAATCCGCCTACTTTCATAAGGCGCAGTATGGTAAAAACCGTCCACGTTTCGCTTCCAAAATTGACAACGTCCAATCGTTTCGGAACAGTATGCCCATACGGCGTTTGGACGGCAACCGGTATCCGTTGTCAAGGAAGCTTGGTTCTGTAAGAATCCGCAAACGTGACCGTTTGCGCTATCCGGTCGAAATCATTGTCGAGCTGGACGGTGAAACGTGAGAACGGGCAAATACTATCTGGTGCTCCTGTTCAACGTGGACATTCAACCGAAGAAGCCGGTCGAAGGCAAAATCGGCATAGATGCCGGGGTTAAGGATTTCATCACACTATCCACCGGTGAGAAAATCAACTATCCCAACCGTATGAAGGTTTGGAGGAACGCGTCAAGCGTGAGCAACGCAAACTATCCCATAGAAGGAAAGGGTCAAACAATTACCTTAAGCAGAAGCAGAACGTAGCGAAAGCATATGCGAAACTCCGCCACTATCGTGAAGACTTCCAACATCAGACATCTCACAGGCTGATTGAAGAGAACCAATTCATCGGCATGGAAACCCTGATGGTGCGGAACATGACACGAAAAGCGAAGAAGAAGCTCGACGCGAACGGCAGGCCCATGCGTAACGGACAGTCGCGCAAACGCGCGATGAACCGTTCCATACTCCGCGACGGTTGGAGCGGTCTCGTGGACAAGCTCGCATACAAGGCCGAATGGTACGGGCGCACGCTCATCCGGGTGGACAGGTTCTACCCGAGTTCCAAACTCTGCCATGAATGCGGACGCAAGTACAAGGAGCTGCGGCTGTCGGAACGCGAATGGGTGTGCGAACATTGCGGGCGGAAGCACGACCGGGATGTGAACGCCGCGCTGAACATTCGGGACGAGGCGCTTCGCCTCAACCAAACCGGACAATGACCTCAAAAGAGGAACCGACCGACAATCGGGGATAGCCTGCCAGATATGGGAAGCCGCTGCACTCGGACCTAACGCCCGAATGCAAGCAAGCCCAGTTCGCAGGAATCCCATGGTTCCAACCACGGGAGTGTCAAGTGGACGATACGACGGAACGGTACACGGTGCGCTGCGACTGCGGCGGGAGCATGCCCGGCCGGCACGTTCCGATCGACCCATCGTTCCAGACCCGTGTCACCTGCCTGTATTCGGCGGTCGAGAAATGGAACAGGAGGGGCTGATGGGCTACACGGACAGCGGCTTCAGGGCCGGTTTCGACGTGGATTGCGTGTCGCATGGGATGCGATGTGCTTCCGCCCGTTCCGGTTTGAACCGTGGCCGGCTCCGCCCATGCCGTCCCTGCGCGAGCATTTGGAAGCGTACGGCGGCACCCGTATGAGCCCGGCCGATTTCGACCGGTGCGAAGATGCTTGGTACCGGATGCTCGACGAACGGAACCGCATGTTCGACCGGTATCTGACGGGCATGCGCTGCGCACGGTACGTGCTGTTCGGTGTATGGATTCTCGCGTTTTGCGATTGTCGGACTGATCCTGGTCGAAGTGTCGTCGTGAACCGGTCAGAAGTTCTTCCCTCCACGACCGAACAAGGCATCGTGCGAGCCGGTGCGGGTGAGCACGAGGCACAGTTCGCCATGATCGATCCGGTAGACAAGAAGCCAGTCACCCTCGATGTGGAGTTCGCGGAATCCCGCCCATTCGCCTTTCAGCGAGTGATCCCGGTACGTGTGGATCAGCGTATCCGCGTCTTCGGCCATCAGGGTTTGTATCGCCTTACGCAGTTTGGCGGAATCGTAGTGCTTCCGTCTCAGACGTTTCCAGTCTCGTTCGAAGGTAGGCGTCCGGGATATGTCGTTAAGCATCGAGATCCGCCATCAGATCGTCCACGCTGCCGAACCTTTTGCCGATACCGTTCAGCGCCTCGTGTCTCGCCTGCCTGTTTTCGGCAGCTATGACCGCCTGCCGGTAGATGCGGTAGTCGTGCGCGTTGATGATGAAATAGGTGGGTTCTCCGTTGCGGAGCACGGTGACAGGTGTATCGTCCTCAACCTTGGCGAACTCGCTGCTTGCCCCCGCATGCCCGAATTTGCTGATCGGAACAATCGTGTCCAATGGGACGGTGATCGTTTCTGCTGCCACTCGCAAACCTCCAAAAGGAATATAT
>ENA-OQBU01000247-OQBU01000247.1-human-gut-metagenome-genome-assembly--contig:-NODE-247-length-13158-cov-3.042437_pt1 | contig 13158 bp, 11 predicted proteins | sample MGYA00242492_ERZ504566 | MGnify/ENA primary metagenome ERZ504566 (study PRJEB26092, sample SAMD00036261) | human gut metagenome | host: Homo sapiens | study: EMG produced TPA metagenomics assembly of...
TTACCATGGACACGCTCTTTCCGAGGACGCGCTCGCCGAAGTACATCCGCCTCGCCCACCACATACCCCGAGCAAGTGGTGGCTATCGGCCGAGACCGCACTGGACCTCTTCCGCACCGGCGAGGTGCCAAGGAACTGCAGCGCGAGGCTTTCCGCGCGCATATTGCCCTGGCCAAGGAACTGGGCCTGCCCATGCAGATTCACGACCGCGACTCCCATCGCGAGGTCATCGAAACCCTGCTGGCCGACGGCGCGCCCGAACGCACCGTATTCCACTCGTATTCCGGCGACCGTGAGATGGCCGAGATCGCGCGCGAACATGGCTGGTATCTGAGCTTCTCCGGCACCGTGAGCTACAAAGGCAATGACGGTATCCGCGAATCGCTACGGATTGGTGGGGCTGGGCCATGCGATGTTCGAAACCGCGCGCCGTATCTGACGCCCATGCCGTATCGTGGCCGCACCAACGCGCCGTACATGATTCCCTACACCTTGCGGGCCATGGCCGATACGCTCGACTTGCCCATCGCGGATGTGGCGCGCGGCACCCGCGATACCGCCCGCGCCGTATACGGACTGTGAGGGCCGGGTGTGCGGCCGTCGCGGCGCGTGTAGAGACGATGTGTTGACTTGTAAAATTTGTCAGAATTGTGAACGAGGTCTATCATGATGTGTTTGACATAAGCGAGGGGGATGATCTCCACCTCAATGGAGGACTGAACGTATGGCTGAGTCGAACCAAAGGACCGCACGCGCCCAAAAAGCCTCAAAGGCCCAGAAAGCCCAGTCTGGTGCCGCCAAAGCCAAGGCCCGACAGGAAGAAGAAGCACTGCTGAGGGCCGACACCTTTACCAACGCTCCCAAGGTGTCCCGCCGCACTCTCACCAAGGAGGAGCGCGAGGCACTCGCCAAGCAGAGGGAAGCTGAAACCAAAGAAGCCGAGAAAATCGCCAGCGCATGGTCGAAAGGCGGCCTCGGTCGATGGTGGGCCCGCCTGCAATCCAGCCCAGACAAGGTCACCTGGGGCATGGCAATCGTGGCGCTCGGCGTGGTGTACGGCGACATCGGCACCTCGCCCTTGTACACCGCGCAGACCTTCCTTGCCGGTCAGGGAGGGCTTGGCAGCGTAGACCGAGAGGCCGTGCTCGGCATGCTGTCGCTGGTCTTCTGGTCGATTACGCTGATCACTACCGTCAAATATGTGCTCATCGCCATGCGCATCGACAACAATGGCGAAGGCGGCATCTTCGCACTGTACTCGTTGATTCGCAAGTACGGCGCATGGCTCGCGATTCCCGCCATGCTCGGCGCGCGGCATTCCTCGCGGATTCGGTACTTACCCCGGCGGTTTCCATCAGTTCCGCAGTCGAAGGCTTGCAGACCCTGCCGCCATTGGAAGGGTTGTTCGACGAAAACCCAAGCCTAACCCTGATGATCACCCGTCGTGATCATCGTGATTCTCTTCTCCCGTGCAGTCGCGCGGCACCGAAAGCATCGGCAAAGTATTCGGCTCGATGGTGCTGGTCTGGTTCGGCTTCCTCACCATCGTGGGCGTCACGAATCTCTCTAACGACTGGTCTGTGTTCGAGGCCCTGAACCCGGTGTACGGCATCAAATTCCTGTTCAGCCCGCACAATGCTGCCGGCATCGCCCTTATGGGCACCGTGTTCCTCTCGACCACCGGTGCCGAGGCGCTGTACTCCGACATGGGCCACGTGGGGCGCGGCAACATCTACTTCACTTGGCCATTCATCAAGGTTGCGCTGGTGCTCAACTACTTCGGCCAAGGTGCGTGGATGCTGGCCAATAGCGATAACCCGCAATACACTGCGATGGAGTCACTCAACCCGTTCTTCCAGATGATGTCTCCGAACGTACGTTATCTGGCCGTGATTCTGTCTGTTTCGGCCGGCGTGATCGCTTCCCAGGCCCTGATTACCGGCGCGTTCACCATGGTCTCCGAAGCCACCCGCCTCAATTGGATGCCTCATCTGCAGGTGCGGTACCCGGCCCGCACGCGTGGCCAGCTGTACATTCCGGTGGTCAACGGCGTGCTGTGCGTCTCCACGCTGGCCGTACTCGCCATCTTCAAGGATTCGGAACACATCTCTGCCGCATATGGACTGGCGTTGACCATTACGATGATCACCACCACCGTGTTGCTCGGCGTCCACCTATGGCATTCCGGCAAGCGGGTCGGTGCCATCGTGTTCACCGTGCTGTTCTTGGCGATTCAGGCTATGTTCTTCATCGCGTCTATGGCCAAATTCCTGCATGGTGGTTGGTTCACCATGCTGCTGACCGCCGCGATTCTGTTCGTCATGTACACGTGGAATGAGGGCACCAAGCTCGAACGTGCGCAACGCCGTCACATGCGGCCCAACGACTTCCTACCCGCGCTCGACAAGCTGCACAGTGATTTCCGCATCCCGTATTTTGCGGACAACATCGTGTACCTGACCTCCGACTCGGAGACCAAGCGACTCGACACGGACATCTTCTTCTCCATCTTCGCCGACCACCCCAAGCGCGCCCGTGCTTGGTGGGCAGTCAGCGTGGAAACCACCGACGAGCCGTTCACCCGTGAATACTCGGTGGAGGACTTCGGCACGAACTACATCTACCGCGTGCGCTTCCGTCTGGGATTCAAGGTTTCGCAGTCCATCCCGGCGTACATCCACCAGATCATGCACGACCTGTCCAAAACCGGCGAACTGCCTAAGCAGAAGTCGATTTACCCCAAGGTCGACGCCGATCCGGACATCGGCACCATCCGTTACGTGCTGATTCACAAGGCCCTGATGCCGGAATCCAAGGTTTCCGCACGCGGTGCCCTGTCGTTGCAAGCCAAGTACGCAATCCGCCACATGGCCGGCTCGCCGGTTAAGTGGTTCGGTCTGGCACCTTACAACCCGTTGGTCGAGGTGCAGCCGCTGTTCGTCTCCACCCGCCGCCCACCGCGTCTGAAGCGCACCGATACGGCCAAGACCATCCCGACGCCCACGCCGACTCGTGCAGTGGCCGACCCGGCCGCCGTCCCTGACCCGATGGACACCACGTCCGGGCTTGGGCGATTGGTACAGGAGCTCGATGCCGCCGTATCGGCCGAGGCGCGGAAGACCGCTGAGGCCGCTGCCGCCGATGCGCCCGCTGAGCAGGGCGATAAGGGCGATAAGGGCAAGGCCGAGAACGGCAAACCCGCCGCCAAGCCTCAGCGCTCCGCCAAACAGAAGCGATAACATACCAGTTTGCAGCGGCGCTGATGCGCTCTATAAAGAATGCCTATAACGGTCGCCGCACGTCGCCACACGGTTTCGGTAAGTTGAAATATCATGTGCAGATTACTGGGATACGCGACGGCAGGCTTCAACCTGAGTCTCAACGCTGTGTTGGGGCAAGACAATGTCGAGGATTTCCGTGAACTGTCTGAAATCCACAATGATGGCTGGGGTGTAGCCCAGCTTTCCGATCCTGCCGAAGCACCGCACGTGCGCGACGGTGGCGCACCCACCCCGGAAACCGGCACCCGAATCTACAAGTCGACCATCGCGGCCCGTCATGACAGCACGTTTGAGGCGCTGGCCGACGAACCGTCTCGCGGTGCCATCTGGCACCTGCGCTTGGCAAGTTCCAATCTGCCGCTCATCATGGAGAACCAGCACCCGTTCTATGCGAACGGCCTGAGCTTCATCCACAACGGCGATATCTCGGACGCCAATGGCCGCAACATCGTCACCAACCGCTCATACCCGGTGAACCACAGCGTGTTCCTCTCCACCGGCGGCCGTTCCGACTCCGCCATCTTCTTCGCGGTGATTCTGGAATACATCGGCTTCGGCTTCTCGCTCGACGAGGCCGTGGCCCAGGCCGTGCGCGAACTGCGCCAAGCCTACCCGAAGTCCAGCTACAACTGCATGATTCAGTCCGAGGACCAGCTCATCGCCCTGTGCGCCGCCGGTCGTGAGAAGACCAGCCCGCGCATCGTGGAAATCTACGATGAGTACGGCCGTGGCGAGCAGGCCGCCGACTACCGTGTGATGCGCTACCGTGAGCTGCGCGACGACAACGGCGACTCCGCCGGTGTGGTGGTCTCCTCTTCCGGCTACAAGCAGGAAGGCTGGAACGTGCTGGAGAACGACCAGATGATCATCGTCTCCAACCGCAACGGCACCTACCGTCTCCGTTCCATCTGAAATACCTTCATAAGCCCCCTCTGACGAGGGGGCTGTCAGCCGACAGGCTGACTTGGGGGGAGACCCCTAGAGCCTCAAATCATCCGCATCCCATACTTCTCCGCCAACGCCGGAATATCCGGCACGCCATACTTGGCTACCAGATCCAGCCATCGCTGTTTGTTCTCTCCGCCAAATCGCTCGGCTCGGGCCGTATACGCCTCGACCTGCAGGAACTTCGGCGGCACTGACTTGCTATGGAACTTGTCGGCGTACATCACCACTTCCTGCTCGAGATTCATCGGCACATAGTCGGCTGGTGGCAACGGCAGCTCCTGGCGCACCACATCCTCGCGCGTAAGTCCCACGCCGGTATGGTTGCGGCAGAACTGGGCGATGGACTCGTCCACGCCCTCGTCGAGCAGATACTCGTAGCCCTTAAGACCGTGCAGAATGTAGCGTTTCTTGCTGAATTTGAGCGGTTCGCCGTCAGAGCCGTCATGCTTGAACACGCGGTAGGTGCCGATGTCATGCAGCAGTCCGCCGATGAGTACCAAATGCTCGTCGAGCAGACGCGGCGGCACATGGCCGCCGGTGACGCCTGCGGTGGGCGGTACCTCCGCGTCCTTCGGTAATGTGCAGCGGCGCGTAAACAGCGCGTTCTGCCGGCGCACGATCTGGCAGCCGATGGTCGCTACAATCACGCAATGCGTGTGCACCAGCTCGTACGCCGCCTTGGACGGCGCGATTTTGCGGTGCAATTCGTCGATCTGCTCCAGTGTGGGAATATATCCGGTCATGATTATCAGGTTTCGCCTCGTACGGTCAGATTTATCCTCAGATTAGCGCGGCAATGAGCCGCGGCATTGAAAAACCCATGTGATTCGGCAATACGAATCACATGGGTTCTATGGTCTGAACATCAGATCTTGAAGAGTGTGTCGGCTGCTTCGGCGATCTCGCGTGACGCAGTGAGCACGATAACGCAATGCTTCGGGTCGCCGGTGTGCGCCAGCTTGGCCAGCGCGGCGAACACGGTCACCTCGTCATCCGCGTTCAGCCCTCGTGTCGGCTCGTCGAGGATCAGCACTTCGGCCTCGGTGCTGATTGCACGGGCGATGGCCACCAAACGCTGCTGTACCAAAGGCAATGTGCCGACGGCCACGCCGCTGGTGGCCTCAGAGAAGCCGACCTTGGCCAGCAGTTCGCGGGCGATTACCGGCTTGGGCTTCAGGAAGTTGCGGTTGGACGCATTCATGGCGTACAGCACGTTTTTGTTCGGCGTCGATCTTCGGCTGCACGGCGTGCAGCTGCGGTACGATGCCCAGACGGTGGCCGCGCAGTTCCACGGGCTCGAGCTCAACAATGTTGGCGCTCTTGTTCATCACCGTGCCAGACGCCGGCGTGGTCAAACCGCTCATCACGCCCATCAGCGCGCGACGCTTGGCGTCGGCGGTGATGCCCGAATCGGGGTCGTCGCTGATCAGCAGCGCGTATGCGTGTCCGGAATAGCAGAAGAAATTCGCGCCATCGAGGATGTTGACCTTGCCCTTGGGTCCGGCGACCGTCACCTTGTTCAGGGCGAAGGTCGGGTAGGTCTTGAGCAGAATGTCGTCGGAACCGCCGCCCACCAACACGCGATCGATACGTGAGGCCAGCGTCATGGTGGGTTCGGACGCTTTGCCCTGAGGCTCCGCATGCTCGGCCAATGCGTCTTTGTGATCGGTTTTGGCCAGTCGGAGTGTTTCGTTGACGCGGGCGGCATTGCGCTCGGTCACTTCGGCGGATGCGTTGGCCGAAGCGATGGCGTCTGCTTCGGCCTCGCTGGTCTCGTCGGTTTCTCCGGTTTCGGCAGATGCCAGTGCGCTGTAAATACCATCGTCAACAGTGCCTTCGTCATCAACGTCATCGAAGGTCACGCTGAACTGCATGGAGTCAGCTGGAACGGATTCAATGGCGTCGTTCGTCTCAGTCTCAGAAGTCGCTTCGTCAGCCGTTGCGTCAGTGGTCTTCTCGAGTTCCTGATCGTTGTTCCTGTCGCTCATGCCTGTGCCTCCGCATCGTCGGTTGTGGTGGTCGTCTTGTTGGTCTCGCTCACGGTGCCCCAGTCGCCATCGGCGGCAAACAGCTTGTTCGCGCTGAAGAACGCAAGGCGCAGGGCGGCAAGAATCGCCAGGATCAGGATTGAACCCAGTCCATACCAGACCATGGTCCAAATCAGGCCCGATGTCACCGGGGTGGCATGGCCGGATGCCAGGGCAGATCCGATCGGATTGGCGGCGAACGCGCCTCCGACCAGACCAATCACGTAGAAGGGCAGGGTGACGATGAACACTTCCAGCATGAACTGCCATCCACGCCCGCGAGTGACGCCGGACACCAGTGCCATGCCGATCTCGTCGTCACGCTTGGACGCCCACACGCCCGACAGCACGAGGATGAGCAACAGCACGCCGCCCACGGCAACCAACACAATGGTGCCGGTCTTCGCGCGCGAGGATAGCGTATCCAGCGGCTCCAGAGAAGCGTTGTAGGATTCCAGCGAGGGGGAAGAGAACTCGTAACCCTTGGCGGGCAGCTTGGACTTCTTGAGGGTGGATACCAAGGACTTGTATGTAGCGGAATCACCGGCGTCGAACACCACGTCCAGATCCGGGACTGCCCAGCCGGAGACGGTCTTGTCGGTGGACTGTGGGTCGAGTCCGGCCTTGGCGAAGGTCTGATAGTTGGTGAAGATCGCGTTCTCGCGGTTGCGGGCGGCCGTCACCGGATTGGCGACGGCGGATTCGGATGTGTACTTGTAGATGCCGCGCACCTTGAGTTTGGCCGTGGTCTTGGCGTCCGAGGCGGCCGCCACCTTGAGCGTATCGCCCACCTTCAGGTTGTTGGCGGAGGCAAACGCTTCAGAGACCAGTGCGCCGGTGGTGTTCGGGTTGGAGGACTGGTTGTTGTAGCTCAGGTCCTTGCCGTCCACGATTTCGAAGGTGCCGAGGTCGCTGGCCTTGGCGGAATCCTTGGTCCAGAAGGCTCGCCAAATGAGCTGGCCGCCGGTCTCGTCATCGGAGGCCGAGCCCAGCGATCCGCCGTCCAGGGCCTTCAAATCACCGCTCACGCGGGCCGGCACGGTTTCGGTAACCGTGAAGTTCAACGAGTTGGTGGCCGACTGGACGAGCGTGGCGTATTCGGTGTATGAGGTCCACGTCATGTAATGCTTGGTGGAAGCCGAGTCCGTAGCGGAGACCTTCTTCCACGTAGCCGCAGTCGGGCGAATGGCCAACGTGGCCTTCTGCTGATCGTACGCGGTGGTGTGTGCGTTGGTATCTTCTTGAATGATGGCCAGTCCGGCGACTGTGCCGAAGGTGACCGCCAAGGTGATGAACGCGGTCAGGGCCGTACGTCCTTTAGAACGTGTCAGGGCCCGCCAGGCGTTGCTGAGGACGAACATGTAATTACCTCTCCCGTTCTCCTAAGCCGAACAAATCAATACGGCTCTAACTATTGTTGCGTTTAGTGACCGTTTTCTTGCGCAATACTCGTTATACCCCTCAATGAAGTCTGAGAACATTCTGACAGCGATGTGGTGGTCATGCGGGGATTTGCACCCAGTATGGGATAAATCCTCGGTCTATTTCGGTGGCATCGGTACACTGGCATGAGATATGCGTGGCGTCACGTGTGCTCCGGCATGTCTGCGATTCCGGATTTGCCCGGAGTCCGGCATCCGGAAGCGTGGCCTCGCGCCGCTGGATAAGAGTATGAGCTGAGCAGATTTTCGGGTAGGATAAGTATGCGATTCACTTCAGGGCATTCGAGCCATAAGGCTGTGGGGCGTAGGAGAAGACGTCATGCCGGTAACGGAAAATTCAATCGCTCCGCATCTACGAATAGCGCTGTGAATCAGCAGACGGGTCCCGTAAACCTGAAGACTCCCCAGCACGTGGGTGGTAACGGCCGTTCGCTGATCAGCCGTACGCCGATATGGGCGCGAGTGGTGGTTGTACTGCTGCTGACGTTGCTGGCCAGCGTCACCTGTGTGGGCACGCTCTACGCGGCATCCGTCTCGAGAATGGCCACGGATGCGCAGCGCGTGCTGACATCCGCCGAAAGTCTGGCCAATTCGGCACTTGGCTGTGGCAGCGATAAGAGTCTGTCGGACATCTCCCAAGAGCTGGTCAATGCCACCAATGATCTCAATGCGGAGCTGAACGGCCCACAGTGGGACTTCTTCCGCGACCATTCGCGATTCGGAAGCGACATCACCGCCGCCCGCGAAATGCTGGCTTCCGTGGATACGCTGGTCAACGGTCCGTTCACTGATCTGCTGAACCTGTCCAAACGATTGCAGGGCTTCTCCCTGAAGAATGGCTCGGTGGACGTCAGCGCCCTGATGGATATGCCGGATATCGTCAAGCAGGCGCATAAGGATATCTCGCAGCAGCTCACCAAGCTCAACAAGGTGCCGACTCCGAGCGTCGCCAAGGTGGCCACCGTGCTCGAAAACCGAAAAGGCTGCGCTCAAGACCGTGGATTGATGCTCGGCGAATACGATGGCCTCATTAACTTGCTACCGCAACTGCTTGGCGAGGACGGCAAGCGCACGTATTTGGTGATGGTGCAGAACCCGGCCGAGCTACGTTCGGCGGGCGGCATGGTAGGCACCATCGCCGCAATCACGGCAGATAAGGGCACGATTACCATCGGTGATTTCGCCACCACTTCTGGTTGGGACATTCCTGAGGAGCCAATGGATGATACGGTGCTGAAGGAGCGCCAGGTATTTGGTGGCACTTTTGACCAGTACCCGGCCACCACGACCATCGACCCCGAATTCCAGCGTGTGGCACAGATGAACAAATACATGTGGCTGTATCAGAAAGGCAACGAAGACGAGAACGTAGCGGGTGTATTGTCACTCGATCCCGTATTTCTCCAGGCATTGCTGGGAGCCACAGGCGAGGTCAAGCTTTCGGACGGCCGAGTGCTGGATAGCACCACCACGGTGCCGTTCTTCGCTTCAGACCTGTACACGGATTACCCGGACTTCGAGCAGCAGAACAACTTCGTTTCCGAAGCGGCTCAAGCAATTATGAACCACGTGCTTGGTAACGCGAATGCTTCCACCGCATCCCCGCTGTTGAAGGCAATCAGAGATACCAGCGCTAGCGGTCATTTCAAGCTATGGATGGCTGATCCGGATGAGCAGGAGGCGCTGATTGCCACCGGACTTATCGACGATAAGGCCAGTGGTGAGCTGTCTGCTGACAGTCAGGTGCCTGAAACCGGCATCTATCTTTCGGAGCTGCAGCAAGGCAAGCAGGATTGGTATCTGAAGACCTCCACCACGGTCACAAAAACCTGCGGCGACGCCTCAGCCAGCCAGAACGCCCTGTATTCTGGCGTGCTGGATAAGCGCATCATGACAGCCGTGCGTAACACGCAGCTGGGTCAGTTTACGGAAGATCAGCTCGGTGACGAATACACGGTCACCTTCACCATGAAGAACACGCTGACTAAGGCTAAGGCCGAATCGTTGCCTGATTTCGTTAATGGCGGCTCGGAGAATCCAGTGCTCGGCGGCATGTTGTACCGCGTGGTGCTTACCGCTCCGTACGGTGGCGAGATCACCGCTGTGCAGGCTGATATAGATTCATGGGGTACCAACACCGCGAGCCTGTATGACCGTCAGTACATTATGTTCAACCAGCAGTGGATCGAGCCCGGAAAAGAATTGACGATTGCTTATACCGTTCGGGTCAGCAGCGATGCCACACATCCACTGAACGTGGTAACCACGCCGGTGGTGAATGCGGATGGCGTCGAGACGGGCTCCAACGGTAATGTGACCGATGAGTGCACGGCGGATACGAACGGCGCCGATGGTGCGAACGGCGCCGATGGTGCGAACGGCGGCGCGGACGGCGGCAAGAACGACGCGCATAAGGACGCGTCCTCCGATCCCTCGGCCGGCCTGGACGCCTTGGACAAGTTGAAGAGCCAGATCAGCTGCCCGGTCGATCTGAAGTCCCTGGCGGGATCCATGTGATGACCATGCCCGATTCCGTTTCCGCGTCGCCGGCAAGCCGCGCGACGTGAACTACGATCTGCTGCGCGTGGTGGCGATGTGTCTGGTCATCGGCGTCCACGTGATCAACAACTACATGCCCGTCAAGATGACCCTCGCCGGCAGCGCGGAAGTGACGCGATCCGTGCTGTTCGCGCTGTTCATGGTCTGCAATCCGCTGTTCATTATGGTATCGGGCCGGTTCAACCTGACATTCGATGCCGACCGGCCGGTGAGCACCCACTCAGCGGGCCGTCTGCCGGGCTCTGGCTCTGATGCCCGGGCAGGCGGCGGTGCGGGCCAAGCCGATCCCGGTAGCCTCGCGCCGTACGCGCGCTACTACTACAAACGCTTTGTCTCGCTGATTGTGCCGTATCTGCTGTATGCGGGTGGCATGGGATTCGTTGCCTACCTGGTGATTGATCATCGTTCGGTTGGCGGCGCTGTGTCCGGAACGTTGTTCGATCTGTTCTCCGGGTATGACGATTCCGTCTATTGGTTCGTGTTCATGCTTGCCGGGTTTGTGCTGGCAACGCCGTTCCTGGCCGCGATGATGCGCGCGATAGGCCGCTCGGGAGCCTGGTTGCTGGTCGGGCTGGCCGCCGCCGTGGCCGCTGCCGAGCATATATGCGATCTTGCCGGATATCCGTTGACGTTCCTGCAGTCATTCCCTTGGCGTGGACTGCTGATCTACTACCTGTTGGGATTCGTGTTGGAATACTATCCGCCGTCCGCGCGTATACGGCACGGGCGTGTATGCGTTGGCACCATTCGCCTTGGCCTGGACCGTTGCCACGCCATATCTGTTCGCCGGCCAGCAGATGCAGGTTGGCCGCACGGTCACGGTTGCGTTCGCGATGGTGGTAATGGCGACGTTCCTGTTCTTCCGGTACGACGTGCACATCACGTCGGCGCGGGTGCGTAAGGCGATTATCTGGCTGGCTGGATATTCCTACACGATTTATTTGGTGCATTCGCCGCTGTCCAAGGTGCTGATCGGCCCGCGGATTCCCGTGCCCACGGACGGATGGTCGTATGCGGGTATCAGCGTGTTGATGTTTGGCGCTACGTTGCTGGCAGCGCTGCTATTTGCGGTGATTGCCGATACCGTGGTGCTTAAGCCCGTGCAGCGTCTGCTACGGAAGGTACGGCTGTAGATTCGGATACGGCGCTATGCCACGGTATCAAAGCCAGGAATCCCAGCAGCAGAAGCGGGGTGAACGTGAATTTCGACATGCCCATCAGCACGCCCACGGTCATGAGCGCGGTCAATCGTCCGTTGCCGGCGCGCGGGTCGGCCATGCAGGAAAACAGCAGGCACGCGAACAATAGGCACAGCGCCTGTGCCATGGAATCGGCCGAGATGGCGAACTGAATCCAATCACGGCTCACGCACCCGCCCACATTGCCGCTGCCCGAATGCAGGATGCTGGTCGAGTCGACCGGCCGAGCCAGCACATCCCCGTTAACAATGCCGTCGATGCGATACGTGTGCGCCCATACGTCTGGAATATGCCCGGCAGGCGTCACCGCAATCAGCACGAAACCCTCGCGGCACTGCGGAACACGGACCCCAAGGGCCAGCTCCACCGCGCCTGGCAGCTCAGGGAACTCCTCCGCACCCTGCTCAGACACCCGCTCGAACAGGCCAGGGGCGAGTTGAAACACTGGGTGTTCTGGGCGTCCCACAGCCGCATCCCCGAGATCACGGAACTCGCCAGGAAGATTCGCAGGCGCCGGCCCGACATCCTCAGGACCATCGAGCTGGGCTACTCCAACGCCAGGCTCGAGCGTCCGACAACAGGATCAAAGTCACCATCCGCATGGCCTACGGCTTCCACCACGTCGACAACCTCACCGCCCTGATCACGCTCCGCTGCGGCGGACTCGACATACGCCTACCCCAACCAAGAACCTAACCCACGAAAACAGCAGAAGCCTCTAACATATTTGCTTATCCAAGGTATGGAGATTTGTAGTACCTGCGGCTGGAAAAGGATAATGAGGGACTCCGAAGGATGCTTAATGGTAGGGGAGGAAGAACGGTATATCGATTCAATCGGCTTGTCGTATGTGGACGGATACCGATTATGCGCTTGAGGTTGGTGCGCGTATTGAGTGTGTGGTCGAACCAGCTGAAGATGAGTGGGGTGTCATTGTTGACGTTCAAGAAAGCATGGCAGATACCAGGTAAATGATTTACCTACCTTCATATTTTGCGGTTTGGGCTGACACTAAAAGATGGGGGTGCGACTCACGGTTGCGCCCCCATCTTTTAGTGCGTCGCTGTCAGTGCCTCTTGTTGTATGCGATTTTGTTGGTGTCAATGACGAAGGTTTTGCGGTCATTCTTGGCCATGACATCCAGGATAATGCCGGCGATAATGAGCAGAAGACCAGCGATGACCAGCATCACCGCGCCGATCAGCGTGGGGAAGTGGGTGACCACGCCGGTCTTGGCGAATTCGAAGGTAACGGTGCCGCAGAGCACAATGCCGACGATGCCGATGATTAGGTCCAATCCGCCGAAGAACGGCAGCGGCTTGTATTCGCGGATCATGCGGAAGATGGTGCTCATCACCTTGATGCCGTCACCTACCGTGTCCAGCTTGGATACGGAACCTTCTGGCCTGTCGCGGTACTGGATGGGCATTTCGAACAGACGCAGGTTGTTGTTCAGCGAGTGGATGGTCATCTCGGTCTCGACCTCGAAGCCGCGCGAAAGCACGGGGTAGGTCTTGACGAAGGTGAAGTTGACGCGCGGTATCCGGTCATGATGTCGGTGACGTGCGCGCCGAACAGCCCGTTGATGGAGCCGCGCACCAAACGGTTGCCGAAATTGTGGAACGGGCGCTTGTTCTCCTGGAAGTATGTGGAGGAGAGGCGGTCGCCGATGACCATATCATAGCCTTCGAGCACTTTGGCG
>ENA-OQBU01000248-OQBU01000248.1-human-gut-metagenome-genome-assembly--contig:-NODE-248-length-13007-cov-5.187578_pt1 | contig 13007 bp, 13 predicted proteins | sample MGYA00242492_ERZ504566 | MGnify/ENA primary metagenome ERZ504566 (study PRJEB26092, sample SAMD00036261) | human gut metagenome | host: Homo sapiens | study: EMG produced TPA metagenomics assembly of...
CCCTGAACACTATATGAATGCCCTGAAACGGCGTCCCTTACAAGGCACAATAGAAGTATGAAATCCTTAGGAAACCGTGGTATACGCAAAGCCAATACGACCAGGCGAGCGCCGTATATATGCGCTACTGCTGCGATCAGGCCCTGCATGAGGGACGTCCGCTGCCGACGCAGCCGGCCAAAACTGCCGTTGATGCGTCCTCCATACGGACGCATGGGGAGCTGGCGTGTGCAAGGCGATCAGCATGCATTTGGGCATTGCCGTGCTATGGGTGCGCCTGTTTTTCCTCGCCACCACATGCCTGTTCGGTGCAGGACTGATCGCCTATATTTTCCTGTGGATGGCGCTGCCCGTGGGTGATCCAGTCCAGCAGGCGTACATTATTGCCGGCAAACGTTCTCCATGGCAGGCACCGCTTTCCAGAGGCAACATGCCGTACGGGACATATCCTGTTTCCCTGGAATATCAATCTTTTACAGCTCTGCAAGATGGTCCGCACCCGCAACCACCATCTTTTGAAGATACGACTGCATGCAACGACGGAACGCATGGCGATACGCAATCTTCCAGCGAAAGTCTTGAGCAGACACTGAAGAAAGCACCAAACCCGCTTTGCTTGCATTAGCTGGTCTGATGCTGCTTTCCATCTGTTTCGTCATGTTCGCAGGCGGTGTTGAACGCACTCTGATTGTGCCCCTGCTGCTTGGTCTGGTCGGTATCGGCGTCTCCTGGTTGCGTTTCAATGCCGAAGAAGGTCAGTTATGGACGATGCTTGGCGGCATTGCGATTATTTTCGCCGCATACGCTTTGTATGTCAGTTCCTGCATGCATTTTGACGCGTTTTCCATGATTCGCATACTGTGCGCCGGTTTGGCACTGCTGATTGGCGTATTGCTTGCGATTGTGCCATGGATCATGGCGCTGATTCGCGATTTGGGCACGGAACGCGCATCGAAGGAACGCGAAGAGGAACGTGCCGACATGACCGCGCATCTGCATGATGGCGTACTGCAAACGTTGGCGCTGATTCAGTTGCATGCCGACGATCAGCAGACGGTGTTTTCGCTGGCGCGTTCGCAGGAACGCGAACTGCGCGAATGGCTGTATCAGGAACGCACCACGTCTGACCGTTCCGTGAACGCCGGCTTGAAAGAAATCGCCGCACATGTGGAAGACACGCATGGCAAGCCAATCGAAGTGGTGACGGTGGGCGACGCACGTCCAAGCGCGCAAACCGATGCGCTGCTTGACGCCACGCAACAGGCGCTTATCAATGCGGTAGCGCATGGAGGAGAGCCGATTTCCGTCTACTGCGAGGCAAGCAGCAAACTGGTGGAAGTGTTCGTGCGCGACCATGGCAACGGATTCGACGTGAATGCGATTCCCGCGAATCGCCTTGGCATTCGTGAATCGATTATCGGACGAATCAAGCGACGTGGCGGTACAGTGGAGATTGTATCGAGACCGCAATGGGGCACGGAGGTGCGCATGCATATGCCAATCGCAGACATGCCCGCATCCGCATCCGCCGACACGAATGCGCAGCAATCGCACGAATCGCAAAGCAACTCACAACAAACCGATTTTCCCAATCACCATAACCTCAATCCAACGATCAACGTACCAATCAATTCAGCAATCAACCTACCAACCATTTCGAGGAGCAGCAATGAACGAGCAGGAACAGCAGATCCGCATCGCCATCGTTGACGATCATGAAATGTTCCGTGCAGGCGTTATCGCAACGCTGCAGCCGCATTTCGACATCGTCGGACAAGCGGCCGATGTCGAGGGATCGGTGGCGATGATCGCGCAGACGAAGCCGGATGTGGTGCTGCTTGATGTGCATGTCCCCGGCGGTGAGGGCGGCGGCGGAGCCGAAATTCTCGTGAAATCGCGCGCATACTCCCCTAATACCGTGTTTCTGGCACTGTCGGTGTCTGATTCGCCGCAGGATGTCGGTTCGGTGATTCGTGCCGGAGCGCAAGGCTATGTGACAAAGACGATTTCCGGCGATGATTTGATTTCTTCCATCAAGCAAGTACATGAGGGTTATGCCGTGTTTTCGCCGAAATTGGCGGGATTCGTGCTTTCCGCTTTCCAAAATGGCTCACCGGCTGGCATGGGCGGCCCTGCAAGCGGACCGATCCACGATGACGAGCTGGACCGCTTGTCGAACCGTGAGCAGGAAGTCATGCGCCTGATCGCACGCGGCTACACGTACAAGGAAGTGGCTGCGGAACTGTTTATTTCCATCAAAACCGTGGAAACGCACGTCAGCTCCGTACTACGCAAACTGCAGCTGTCAAACCGCACCGAACTCACCCGCTGGGCCGCCGACCGCCGCATCGTATAACCGAAGAATCTTCCGGCTTATTTCGTCATATTCTGCGTAGACGTTGCGGACAGGCGTACATAGCCGGAATGATGCATGGTGAATCGCATGCGATCAGCGATATACACGTCAGTGGCACGCTCGAACGGGCATCCATCCGACGCATAGGCGATCCGGTGAATGCGCATCAGCGGAGTTCCCGCCTCGATCTGCAGCAGCTCGTTCTCCTGCTCGTCGCCGACCACCGATTCCAATGTTTCGTCGACATTGCACGGATACACGCCATAATCACGTTCGAACATGGTGTAGAACGGGGTCGTCAAATCGCGTGTAAGGAACAGAGGAAACAGATATGCCGGCAAATGCGACCGTTCCAACGAAAGCGGCCGATTTTCGATATACCGCAATCGCGTAATGTCGTAGATCATCGGATGCTCGCCCGGCAATCGCAGCAAACGCACGTCGGAAACGGAAGCCGGGGCAATCACCGCCTGCAATACTTTCGACGAAACGCGCATGCCTTGTCTTCGCGCGATCGTCGGCAATGATTCCACCGTGTTGATATTGCGTTCCAAACGTCCGTCCGATATGACGATGCCTCCGGCACGCCCGATTTTGCGGATGATTTCATGATCGGATTCCAACACGGTCAACGCATTGCGCAAATCGGAACGGCTGACGCCAAGACTGTCGGCGAGCGCCCGTTCCGATCCGAGTTTCTCTCCGGGAAGAAGCTCCTGTTCACGAATGCGAGCGCGGATACGGTAGACCAGTTCGCTCGTAGCGCTTCGCGTGCGCCTGATGCCGGTATGATCTTCCATATCCGCGCCCTTTCTTTATGGTTATCTGTCGTTTTACAGCTTCAATGTTTCCAGAGTCTTCATGAATCCATCCATGAACCAATCCACATCGGATTCGCTGAACACCAGCGGCGGGCGCAGCTTGAGGATATTGCCGTAACGGCCGCATACGGAGGTGAGGATGTGGTTGTCACGCAGGGTTTCGAGGATATCGAGCGCTGCCTGCTGGTCGGGATCCTTGGTGCCCGGCTTGACGATTTCGCAGCCGATGTACAGGCCCGCGCCACGCACGTCGCCGATGCAGGGGTGTGCCGGCATAAGCGACGCGACGGCATCCTTGAATATTGCGCCGACCTTCTTGGCGTTGCTCATGGTGTCTTCGTCACGCATCACGTCAAGCACCGCCTGGGCCGCGGCCATGCATACCGGGTTGCCGCCGAAAGTGTTGAAGTAAGGAATGGAGCCTGCGAACGGTTCAAGTACTTCGTGGCGGGCGGCCATCATCGACGTGGGCAGACCGTTGGCCATGGGCTTGCCGGATGTGACCAGATCGGGAACAATGCCTTGGCGTCCGAATCCCCAGAATGCGTCGCCGGTGCGAGTGAAGCCCGGCTGCACTTCGTCGGCGATCCATACGCCACCCAGTTCATGAACGGTGTCGATCACCGGCTTCAGATAGCCGACCGGATCGGGGTACACGCCGTCGGAGGAGAAGATGGAGTCGGCAAGCAATGCCGCAAACTTGATGCCATGACGTTCCATATCGGCAACGGCCTTGCGCACTTCGCCAGCCATCCAGTTGCCGAATTCCTCGGCGGCGCATTCCGCGGCAGGCTTGCCGTCAATGACCAAGCGGTAAGTGTCCGGCGTGGGAATCATGCGCATGGTCAAGCCAAGCGTTTGCGCGGTGCCGAGCGCTGGGGAAAGCTTGGAGGTGAGTGCCGAATTGCCATGGTAGGCCTCGCTGGTCACGATCACGCCTTCGCCGCCAGTGTAGGTCTGTGCTACGCGAATGGCCAGATCGTTGGCTTCGGAACCAGTGCACTGGAACATGATGCGGTCAAGTTCGTCAGGCATGGTGGAGAGGATATCTTCCGCATAATGCAGGATGTTCTCATGCAGGTAGCGCGTGTGGGTGTTGAGCATCGAAGCCTGCTGGGTAAGTGCATCCACCACGCGCGGGTGACAGTGGCCGACGGATGCGACATTGTTGTACACGTCCAAGTATTCCTCGCCGTCGGCATCCCAAAGATGCGAGCCACGGCCCTTCACCAGATGCACTGGATCGCGGTAGAACAAACGGTAGGCCGGACCAAGCACGTCACGCTCTTCGGTTAGTTTGCGTGTTTCTGGGTCGAGCGCGGCCGCCATTTCCGGACGGAAGCTATTGGTGTCCATGATGGTTGATCGAGTTGCCATGATTCCTTCTTTCGTTGGCTTCCTGTGGCGTTACCCACACGGTAACGCAGTAATGTTGAGTGGCTGATACAGCGCAGAAACAAACCATTTCCGCTGTTTTCCACCTATTTGGTTGACCTTTTTACATATTTCCGATGATTGAAAAAGGCCGCATCCCAGATGAACACGGCCTTGGCAATATCGTTTTATTTCAAGAAAACGAAACGATAATCGCAGAAAATCAGTCAGTCTTCAGTCTTATATGCGACCTTTCCGCCGGAAGCGGCGAACTCTTCTTCCGGAGAAAGCACCAGGTGCTTACGTCCGTAAACCGCGAAGAAGATGGTCGCGAGAACGTAGATGACCACCATGGCGTAGACGGCCAGTCGATAATCCGGGTTCAGCAGCACGGCAACGAAAATGCAGAATGCAAGCAAACCTGCGATTACCGCGCCTGGCACGCCGAACGGCTGGTGAACGGACGCTTGATATCAGGCATCTTCTTCCTGAGGATCACATAGGAAACCATCTGCAGCAGATATGCCAGCACCGCACCCCACACAGCGATGTTCAACACCACCGAACCGGCGCCATCACCGCCGTACGCGATGATGAACAGGGCTGCGAAACCGATGATCGCGCCGACGACCAGACCCCAGTACGGCGTCTTCTTCTTACCGGTCAGCGACAGGAACGCCGGATAATAGCCCGCACGGGACAGTGAATACAGGTTGCGGCCATACGCGAACATAATGCCTTGGATGGAAGCGAGCAGACCGATCAACGCGAATGCTGACAGCACCGCGGCGAGATTGCCCGGCAGAATCGCACGATAGCCATCCAGCAACGGCTCATCGGAACCAGCGAGCGCTTCGGAACCGACCACAGCCGGGTTCAGGAACACGATGATCAGCGCGGACAATCCCAGCGTGAAAATGCACAGGCGGGACGACTTCGGAATGTTCTTTTCCGGCTCACGCACTTCCTCTGCAGCCAGAGGCAGCTGCTCAATACCAAGGAACAACCACATGGCGAACGGCATGGCGTAGAAGATGGCACCTGGGCCGAACGGCAGGAACGCGGAGTTGCCTTCGGTAGGCGTGATATTGAGCAGCGTGGAGAAATCGGCCTTACCAGTGGCGAAAGCGCCGATACCGAACAGTGCGACGATGGCGAGCGCGGCGATCGACACGACTTCGGCGAAACGGAACGACGTTTCGGCGCCCAGCCAATTGACCACTACGAAAATCGCATACAAGGCAAGCCACCAAACCCAAGCCAAGCCATGATCGTCAAGCGAATATCCGGTCAGGTTCGACAGGATCGCATCAGCGTATGCCGACGAGAAGTAGACGATGGTGGCTGCGGTCATCACATACTCGATGGTTTCCGCAAGGCCGGTGAAGAAGCCGCCCCACGGACCCATGGCGGCACGCGCGAAGGAATACGCGCCACCCGTGTGCGGCATGGCCGACGCCATTTCGCTGATGGAGTTGAGCATAAGCACGTACATGAGGTACACCACGATGGCGGCCACCAGCATGCCACCCCATCCGGCTTGGGCGATGCCTCCGTTCCAGCCGGAGAAGTCGCCGGAGATCACCGCGGAAATGCCGATGGCCCATAGACCGAACGCTCCCGCGGTTCGCTTAAGCTGTCGTTTTGCGAAATAGTCCTTGTCGGTTTCAACGTAGGTCACGCCGCCTATCGATCGTCCCGAAACAGTTGACGCAGTCATTGTAATCGCCTTCCTCTCTTATTGTTCGGCGAGTTATGCCATTGATTCCTCGTTTGGTTGGTTGCGGTCAGATGTTGTTAAGTTATAAAAATTGAGATTTTCGTAATTGCGTATTTTTACGTGCTTACGATTGGATTTCTTGGATTGTCTGGTTTCTGCGTAATTACGCTTGTTTCATGCAACTTGCCTAATGCAGCAGCCAGAGCGGATCCTCAAGATAGTTTTTGCGCACATCACGCTGCCGGGAGCCTGCTGTGCAGCGAGACCGTCGGGCAGGGCATCCTCACGGTGCTGGTGGTCCAGCCGAGCATCTGCATGCGTCGGATCATGGAAAGCGCGGACATGATACGCAGTTCCTCATCCGTGAACGAACCTGCGACGCGCTGGTATCCCTTGACCCACGCCTTGGCAAGATCGGGAGCATACGGTTCATGTTCGATGAAACTCAGCGATGAAGCGTAATCGTAGAGATACCAGCTGTATCCGGCATCGTCGAAATCGATGACGGTCAGTCTCCCGTCATTGCCGCGAATCACGTTCGACGGGCGCAAGTCGGCATGGATAAGCCCCCAAGTTTCGTTGGTTCTCGGCACTTTCATCACCACGTCCATGGCCTTCCACAGCGCGGTGTCGCACAGCTGCTTCTCTTCGTCGGTGAGATTGGCGTTTTCCCAACGTCCCCAACGCGGTGCCGGACCAACCATGTTCGAAAGATCCCAATTGAAGCGGGTGAAACCGTACGGTTTGCTCCACGTGCGCGACTGCTCATGGAATTTCGCAGCCCATTCACCGATCGTCTCGTAATACGGTGCAGGATTCTCAAGATCTTCCAGCACGGTTCCTTCCACATATTTCGTGGAGATCACCGTCCAGCCGACACCGTTCAGATCGGTGATTTTCGTTACGAACGTGCCACGGATGGTGGGAACCGGATTGATCAGGCTGATACCTTCGATATCATGCAACGCATTCAACCAGCTGATTTCCGACGCCACCGCCTCGGGACCTCCCACATAGCCCGGCTGCGAGACACGTACCACGCCTTGGGGCTCGCCGTCCAGCAACAGCAGGAACGTCGCGTTCTCGGATACGGTGATGAGGTTGAGTTGCGCCCGCTGGTGGTCGATGCCCCAAGCCGCGCAAACGCCTTGGAAAAGCCAGAATGGTGCGGGGCATCCTTTGGTGAGCCCACTGAAAGTGTCTAGACTGACCGCTTGCGTAGGATCGTCAAGCAAGCTAGTGATCTGCTGTGCCATGGTGGCCTCGATTCATACATGGGATTTTTCCTGTGAGAGACATGTCCGTCAGTAAAACCTCTTCACGAAACTGTCGATACCCACGATTGTGCCGGAATCGTCCGTTACAATCACCACCGCACTGTTACGCCGCAGTTACAAAAGCGCACCGCAAGATTAATGGCTCATTACCGATGCCAGCCGAGCATCATCCAAGTTTTGCGCAATATGCACGACATACAAAAAAGCGGGGTTTGCTGAGCAGAACTCAACAAACCCCGCAGAATCAAAGTCCTTACCTATCCTACGATGGAATCAGTATCAGTGACGGTGACCAGCGGCGTGAACAATGCCATGGTGCTCAATGCCATCTGATGGTTTCTGGCGAACTGCCTGCACAAGCGTCGGCAGCAACGCGTACCGCTACACCATTGTCAGCCGCGGCGAGCACAGTGGTAAGCACACAGCAATCGGTGGCGACACCACATACCGTGATCTTTTTAGCGCCTTTAATGGCTTCGCTCAGCACGCTTCCCCACTTGCCGAAAGTGTCGCAACTGACCACGGCATGGCCTTGCGCCAATTCCGCGGTATCCGCGGTGAGATCGTACATCGGATCGTCGGGAGCAACCAAAAACTGCGGCCAATCTTTGAAATAATCAACCCAAGCGTTTTGCGGTGGCTCAGGCGCAACATATCGCGTATAGACCACACGATCGCCGAACGCCTTAGCCAATCGTGCGAACGCTTCATCAGTAGTGTGATAGGAGCCGTCCGGGCAAGCCCATGCGGACCATTCACTTTCCGCAAAAACACGCTGCCTGTCGATAACTACCAGCCATTCATCTTCCGCAATCATGACTTTTCCTTTCCTTGTATTATCGCAATAAGCAACTCATGCTTCCGAAACCGGCAGATCAGCTTCCTGCTTGGCAATATCGCCACGCTGGAACATCAACGATCCCGCAAGACCAATAATCAGCGCAACAATCACACCAAGATTGGCGGCAGCCCAACTACCTTCTTTGCCACCGATAAGGAACAGCAGATACCCCTGCCAGTTCAGCCAGCTGGCGGCAGTGTTGACCACCAATCCCCAACCAAGCACGGTACCGACGACAAGAATGGCGAAAGACTTACCGTTCCACGCACCGTAACGCCCCTTCGGATCATACAAATCAGCGGTGCTGTAATCCTTTTTGCGAATGATCACATCGGCCACGAACATGCCGGCCCATACGGCCATCGGCACACCGAGCGTGGTCAGAAAGCCTTGGAACGGGCCAATGAACGTGTCGGAGAAGAAAGTCACGTAGACCACGCCAAGCACAGTCAAAGCGGCGGTGAGCGCGGCAGCCACGGTACGCGGCAACTTCACACCGAACGACAGCAGCGCAAGCCCGTTGGAATAATTGTCCATAATGGAGCCGGACATCAAACCGAGCACGGCCACAATGGTGTACGGAATCAAGTACCAGGTCGGCAGAATGGAAGCCATGGCTCCAATCGGATCATTTCCAACGTTTTCCGCCATGTCGGCATTGGAAACCGCGAGCAGCAGACCGTAGAAAATCAGGAACACATTGGCAATGGACGCACCGAATGTGGTCCAGAACACAATGCCGCCATTGGAGGAGTTGCGCGGCAGATAGCGCGAGTAATCGGCAGCGATATTCACCCAGCCCAAGCCAAAGCCGGTCATCACGAAGAAGCAGCAGCCGAGCATGGCCGGCAATGATCCCGCCGGAACCGAGTCAATGGCGGAAAAGTCAATATGTCCCCAGCCGAGGATAAAGAAACCGACGGTGATCACACCGGTCACGATGGTGATGACCTGCTGACAACGCATAATCAGGTCGTATCCGAAAATACCTGCGACCACCACAAGGCCGACCACCACAATGGTGGAGATGATCTTGGGCGCGACACCAGAGCCCCAACCGAGTTTTTCGATGGTGCTTGATAATGCCAACACAGCGGTGGTGGTCAGTGAAATCTCCCAGCCTAATGTGGCGATCCAGCTCAGAGCCGCTGGCACTTTGGCACCTTCCACGCCGAACGTGGCGCGGGTGAGCACCATGGTGGGCGCGTTGCCGCGTTTGCCCGCGATGGAAATGATGCCGACCAGCAGGAACGAGATGACCACGCCAATAATGGTCATGGCGGTGGCCTGCCAGAACGAAATGCCGAAACCGAGCGCCCACGCGCCGTACGACATGGCGAACATGGAAACATTGGCAGCGAACCAGGGCCAAAACAGACTGGCCGGCGTGCCCTTACGCTCCTCTTCGGATATGGTGTCGATACCCTGCTCCTCGATGGAGAGGGTCCCTTTCTCATTGCTCATGTGAAACTAATCTCCTTGAATCTGCCGAGCAACGCCGCGGGCAAGCGACATGCACGCCGCGTCAGCGCAATCGTGCACATGATATAACCACTTATAGTCATTTGTACCATAAGTCTTAGAACGCCCTTCCTAGGAGCCGCTCAACCTCCTTTCGATCAGGGCAGGTAGCCGGCCCTGATCGCGTTACAGACAACGCCGAAGCAGCATTGGCGCAACGTACAGCCTCCTCCAACGGCACGCCTTCGCACAGTAGGGCGCACAACACACCCGCGTGACAATCACCAGCGCCATTGGTATCCACCGCTTTCATTGGAAAACCTGGAATTCGCAGCACTTCGTCACCGGGAATCGCCGACCACGCACCATCCGCGCCACGCGAACGATTACAGGAGATTGCAATCGATCGCACAGCCACGCAACCGTCTCCTCATTGACATTCGCGCTCTCAATCTCTTGCAGCATATCCCGCGAAACCTTGCAATCGCAAGAATCGCCACTATCGAGCGCTGCCAAACGTTGCGCAATCAACGTTGCCTCGCGTTCATTGCACGACCATATCGGACGATATGCGAGCATCACACGGAAAACGTCATCATCAACTGCCGAGATCATCGGAGAAGGGTCGAATACCGCAGTGAACTCACGATGTTCAGTCGTTCTTTTCACAAAAGCAAGCAGCGCGTCCGCAGTGTGATGCACCAACGTGTATCCGCTCACATGCACGACATCCCGCTTTTCTGGATTCACAGAATCGAACGCATCGGCACTGCCGTACGCTTCTGCGCCCCTCGTCGAAATGACGTCCGTTCAGCATTCGCGTCGGTCAACGCCACGCAAAATCCCGAATCGTGCACGGCATCCCGCTTGCCGATATGCTGAATTTCCTGATTTTCCAACGTTTGCAGAATCTGCGAAGCCCACGGCCCCGTACCAATCACACCAGCATGAGACGCCTTACGCCCATGCGGCGCACGGCATACAGCGTGTTGAAGCTGGCACCAACCTGCGTTTGCACATTGCCGGCGAACACATCTTCACCCGCACGCGGCACCGCGTCCACATTCATGGTCAGATCGACAATAACCTGCCCAAGAGAAATAACTTTTCCAGTCATTGCGATGCCTTTCGCACTTCCGTCATAGTTTCGCTAACTACGGTTCCTGCAGATCAAACGATATTTACATCATTAAGCGCACTATCATCGCGTAACGCGCGTAGCGACGTAACAGTGCCGACCAAATCAAGGTGATTATCTTCAGCAAGTTGTGAAAGCACCTGATCAAGCATGGTTTTGTCGAAACCTTGCATACCATGCCACGCCCCCAGCATCGCGCCCGCAATAGCCGCAATGGTGTCAGTGTCGCCACCGATAGAAGCCGCGAAACACAAAGCATGCGTGGGATCGTCAAAAACGCGCCGCAATGGCGAAAGCGGCGGCCACGGACTCGTTCGATTCCACGCTGGTACCGCAATTCCGTTGCAGCACAGCAGCGAATTCGTTGTCATTGAGCCTGCATCCATCAGTTTCGGCCCAATTCATGAAATATTGCACACGCGCAAGCACCGAAGCCTTTGCCGACCAATTGCCACGCTGTGGAAGCTTCCGTACGAATTCCACCGCGAGGTGCAAAAAGTCACGTTCTCCTTCAATGGCAAAGCTCACCGCCGCAGCCACCAAAGTGGTCGCTTCAATGCCCTGCACCGTGTTATGCGTCACCACACAGGATCGCCAGGCGGCGTCGGCGAGCGCTTGGCCTGGACGGAATGCGATGCCCACCGGCGTGGCACGCATTGCACCGCCGTTGGTGGTGCCGAATCGGCCGGTCTCTTCCAGACTTACGCCTTCGGTAAGTTTTTGCAGCGCTGCTTTGGTGGAAGGTCCCAGCAGGTCAAGCGATCCCTTGGCCTTCATCGCAGCTTCCCATTGCAGCAGATCGTGGGCGTATCGGGTGTTATCAATGCAGCCGTTACGTCGATAAGTCGCCGTGCGAGTACGAAGGCCTGTTCTGTATCGTCGGTGACGGCACCAGCTTTCATATTCGGTGCGATCGGCTGCTGCGGCACGGCATTCATAAGTTTCGTGATCGGACCGTCGTAATACCGGCGAATCTGCTTGTCCGACATGCTTTGCGTAGGCATTCCCAACGCATCGCCCAACGCAAGCCCAGCCATAGCTCCCATCGCTCGTTCCTTCATTTGCATCCCATTCTCACGCATAGTCACAGCAGCCTTTCTCACAACTCAGCCTGATCGTACACCGAACAACATCACAATCCCTCCCCAATCCTTCCAGTCACTGGAAGAAAGTGGACATTACAAGCCTCTCAACGACCCAAATCTTCCACCCACTGGAGAAAAACAGACGCCCACAAGCCCCCAGCGGGAAAAATCCCCCAGTCACTGGAAGAATCACCCCGCCACAGACCATCCCAGCGACCCAAATCCTCCACCCACTGGAAGAATCTGGACGCTCACAGGGCCAACAGCGGGAAGATTGTTCCAGTGGATGGAAGAATTGAGACTTGGACGGTGCTGAGCCGAACTTGGGTGGAGTTTACCCGGATTGCAGCAACAAAAAAGGCTTACCGGGTGCTTAGAGCGCTCTCAGTAAGCCTTATAGGCGGGTAAGGCGAGATTCGAACTCGCGGAGGCTTGCACCTCAACGGTTTTCAAGACCGTCTCTTTAGACCGCTCAGACACCTACCCATGTGCATCACGCACGAAACGCTAATATAGCACAACCCAAAGAACGAGGGGAAGAAAGCGAGCAAGGACAAAGGAAAGAACGCGGCGAAAACAAAAAAGAGGGGACCCGCTCACTGCGAGTCCCTTCCCATAAGCCAGAAAAGCCAGAAATCGGCAAATGCCAAATGCCAGGCATCCTCAGACTTCCATATTTCGTATTGCAGAAGTCCGTTTCAGCAGTTTAGTAGCTCAGCAACTCAGTGGAACCGATAAACAAACCCGAGTTACCAAACTCCACGAGCAACCCAAGCTATCAGACTCTGCCAGGCAAACCCAAATTCTATCAGGCTTCCCACTTGGTCGGCTCGATGACTTCCTTGCCACCCATGTAGGCACGCATGGCCTGCGGGATGACGATGGAGCCGTCCTTCTGCTGATGGTTCTCAAGAATGGCAACCAGCCAACGGGT
>ENA-OQBU01000249-OQBU01000249.1-human-gut-metagenome-genome-assembly--contig:-NODE-249-length-12987-cov-2.694012_pt1 | contig 12987 bp, 19 predicted proteins | sample MGYA00242492_ERZ504566 | MGnify/ENA primary metagenome ERZ504566 (study PRJEB26092, sample SAMD00036261) | human gut metagenome | host: Homo sapiens | study: EMG produced TPA metagenomics assembly of...
ACCTGAAGGACGAGTTCTACCGCGGCCGCGAGTTCGACTCGTACGAGCGGTTCAAGCACGAGCTGGACGCGTACATCGTGCACTGGAACACCAGACGGCGCCAGATACGACTCGAGGGACGCACCCCGGAGGAGTTCCGGAGCATGTCCCTCGCGGTCTAGGGCTGTATCCTAATTAACAACGTCCAACAAACGGGGCGCAGTTCAAAACGATGAGGGACCAAGGGCTTATTACATCGTGACCCCGGACGGGCTCGAACCGTCGACCTTGAGATTAGAAGTCACATGCTCTATCCAGCTGAGCTACGGGGCCAAACTCGTGTAAGTCTAGCCGTAGGGGTGTAAAACACCTCGGCGTAACGTCGGCTTGCACCGGTACCATCGGCGATATGGGGACAACGGAGAGCAACGTAGATCACGCCGCATCGGGCCAGACCGTCGCAGGCGATAGCGGTGAGCTCACTTTCACATACGCACAGGGTCGTTTTTGCCAGTGAAGGCAAGGATTGGGAAAGCCCGGTTGTGACCAACATGGCTGCATCCGTCTCTGCCGATGCCGGTAATGTCCCCGCCGGCAGCATCACCAACACCGGCACCAACAACACCTTCACCAGCACCACCGAATCGTCGCTTGCCACCCTGCTGTCCAACCAATGCCCGTTCGTTATCAAGGCCACCATTTTCGAGGGCAATGGCAAAAACGCCATTCGCGAACGTCACACATTCACCGGCTCGGTGCTGCGCCAGCTCGACCAAGCCAGCGCCCTGCTGAACGGCATCAACGAATCCGGCCAATACCCGGCCATAGCCCTGCGCGAAGCATTGGTCAACGCACTGGAACATCGCGATTACACGTACTCCGGCCCCACACTGATCAATATCTTCGATTCCCGCTTGGAAATCGTGTCGCTCGGCGGCCTGACCGATGGTTTGGAAATCAACGATCTACTCAACGGCGTATGCCAGCCACGCACCCCGCGTTTGGCTGAATTGTTCGCCGATTTGGGCCTCTGCGAGAACTGCGGTACCGGCATTCAACGCATTATGGACGCCTACGCGCAGAGCGCGGTCAGTCCGCAACTGCGCGTGGGCCCCACTTCGGTGGCAATGGTACTGCCTATCCCTGTATCGGCCGAGGCCGCGTCCTCGCATCGGACCGATGCCGATGCTTCCGCCGCGCCCAGCACCACTGACGAAGCACAGCATGCCAAAATGTACTCATTCCCCACGATTCAGCGCATGACGGATAACGCCGCAGATGCTTTGGCCGGCGCACGCATCATCGGCTGCGCGCCACTGCAGACGCTGATTCTCGGCAGTGGATTCGGCGAACGCCCGGACGGTGACGATCAGGCCAGTACCCGCCCGCTTGATACGGCAACGCTGGAACCGTCGCCTCAAACGTTGGAACAGTTCACGCTCAATTTCCTCGCGTTCCGCGGTGTGAAGCTCAGCCGTAAAACCATGCAGAAAGCGCTTGGCCTGAACAAGGATCAGATGACGCAGCTCTTGGACCAGCTGGAGTTGAGCGGCAAGATCGAACGTCATACGCACGCCAAGTCCACTACGTATTCGCTGGCACATGCCTCAGGACGGTAGCGACCAGGGCGACAACGACCAAATCGTCAACAACCCAAGCAGCAACGACCAGAGCAATACGGCCCAAGGCGCGATAAAGCAGCAGCTCAGTTCTCGAATACGCGGTCGCGAATCATGCGACCGGATTCGTCGAGCGCGGTGGAGAACCGGCCATAGCCGGACAGAATCACGCCCATGTACAGCATGTCCACGAGCGCGGTATCGGCCACGCGCGAGAAAATCGCATTGCCATAGATCGTGTGCGAATCACGACCCGTCAGCAACGTCACGTCGGCCCAGCTGGCCAGCGGCGCGCCGATGGCATTGGTTATGGCGATGGTTTTCGCGCCATGCGACTTCGCCAATCGCAACGCTTTGACCGTATCCGCCGAACTGCCCGAATGGGAGAAGGCGACGGCCACAGCGCCGTGGGGCAGGTGCCCGGCACCGATCTGCTGCAGGTAAGCGTCGGTATTGAGACGGCATGTCAGTCCCAGGTAGCCGAGCTTGGTGAACAGATCCATCGCCGGTGTCAACGAATTCTCCACGCGAAAATGTCGATGAACTCCGATTCGGCGAGTAGGGCGACCGCCTTGCGATAGGCCTTGGGGTCCAACGCACTGTGCAGCTCGTCGATCAGCGCCTTCGCGCCATCGGCCGCTTTACCGGGAATCTCATCTTCGCCATCCCACGGATTCAGATCGAATCCGGCCAGCGGATTGAAGGTCACTTTGTGTTCGGCGGCCGGGTTGCGCAACACGTACCGCAGTTCACGGTAACCGCCGAAGCCGAGCTTGCGGGCGAACCGAATCACCGTCGGCTGGCTGACGTGGGCGATGTCGGCCATCTGACCGACGGTCAGGTCGGCCGCCTCCTCGATATGATTCCGAATATACTGGGCCACGGCGCGCTCCGCCGGACGCAGCGACGGATACACGTGGTCGATGCGCTCACGTATTCCCACCGAGGATTGCACAGCTGCGCTCCTAGTCGTCCGTATTTTCCATTCCTGTTTCGAGGTTACCGGCTGTATACCGGCGAACAGTCGACTTGGATTGACCGCAACATGAACGGTGAGCGAACTCTTCCGTTTACCTTTCCGCTCCATTCCCTCTACAATCGAAACCATGGTGCGGATTAGCGTGGGAAGCCCCACCCATCACACAAGCGGGCGACTGTACGGCGTGTTCTTCGAGGACATCAACCATGGTGCGGATGGCGGGCTGAACGCCAACATGGTGAACAACTACAGTTTTGACGGCGTTTATCTCGACCATCACACGTGGCGTATGGCCGGTGCCGAACGGGTGGCGTACGCAGGCTGATTCCCTGCGTTTTCTGGGATTTCATCAACTGTTCCGCCGCCGGCTGGCAGTGAGATACGCGGGATTCACGGGCCAGCGGGTGACCACCGACTGCCCCGCCCGCCAACTTCACGCACATAGCCGATACGCTCGCATCACGTCCGATGTTCCTTCCGAAACCGGCCCTGCATATCTGGAAAACCTCGGCTATAACGGAGGCGGCGACAACGGGGGCGAGCCCGCGTTCTCCATCGTCGCCGACCACACCTATTCCGTCAGTCTCGCGGTACGTCCGGTTCATGGGCGGGCCGAGCTGTCCGTCGGCGTGGTCGATAGGTACGGCCTGCCGCTCACCAGTATCACTCGATTGTCGTATATCGTGGACTCCGATCCGCTTGACGATACGGAAGAGACCGGTCTGAGGCAGGACGATGGGGCCGATGCGCAGGATTCCGGCGTTTCGATCAGTCCGGATTCGTCGGATGGTGCCATCGTCATCGGCCGTGACGGCTGGTACCGGTTCACGCCGACGTAACCGGACTGAACACCGATTACGGCAAGCTGCGTATCACCATTGCGCCGGCGAACGCACCACGTTCGATCTGGATCTGGTGCAGTTCATGGATGCGGACTATTGGGGCGCGGGCGACCCGAAATGGCGTTACGGCAAGCTGCGCCGCGATTTGGTGGAGACCATTCAGGCGTTGCATCCAGCGTTTCTGCGATTCCCCGGCGGCTGCATCGTCGAAGGTGTGACGCCCGGCAATGAATATCGCTGGAAGGATACCGTCGGCTCTCTGGCCGCGCGACGCCAACAGTATTCGATGTGGTCGTTCAAGATGCCGGATGGTTCCAGCTATTCGCAGAGCTATCAGATCGGTTTCTACGAGTATTTCTGCCTGTGCGAGGATCTCAAGGCCAAGCCGCTGCCCACTCTGTTCGCCGGCATCGCATGCCAGTCGCCCGGCCGCGATCCGCGCCACATGGATATCAATTCGGCCACCTTCCGCAACAATGTGATTCAGGACTACCTGGACCTCATCGAATTCGCGAATGGCGATCCGGAGTCCAGCTCGTGGGCCGCGGTCCGGCGTGATATGGGCCATCCTGAGCCGTTCGGCTTGGACATGATCGGCGTGGGCAACGAAAACTTCGGGGCTGACTACGTGGCCAAGTTTGACATGATCAGCGAGGCCATTCATGAACGATACCCGGATATGCTGTGTGTGATGAGCGCCGGACTGTTCCCCTTCCAGCCGGCGATGAAGCGCAGCTGGGACCATGCGCGAACGTTGGCCGCAACCGATTCCGGGGCACATGATTCCGCCACCGGTGACGCGATTATCGTCGACGAGCATTCCTACCACTCCCCCGAATGGTTTGCATCCCAGGCGTCACGATTCGACGCTTACCCGCGTTGCGGCGCCGGCGCTATTTCGGCGAATATTCAGCCAACGGCTATTTTGCCGGCCAACCACAGACCGAACAAGGCGCGAACACGTGGAAGTCGGCACTCGGCGAGGCCGCGTTCCTGACCGGTTGCGAGCGCAATTCCGACGTGGTGCGCATGACCTCCTATGCGCCGCTGCTCGCGCATATCCCGGCCAAGGGGTGGGCGCAGAATCTTATCGAATTCAATCCGGCGCATGTGAACCCCACGGTGAATTATGAGGTGGAGCGGCTGTTTTCCACGCATCTGGGCGACACGACGTATGCCGTGTCCATCGAGCAGACCGCGTCACGCCCCGCCAAACATCTGTATGTCAGCGCCACCGGGCATGACAGGGATGACGCCTGCCGTTACATCAAAATCGTCAATATCTCCGATTCCCCGGTGGATGTGACGTTGGAAATCGCGCGCGGACTGGCCGGGCTGGGCGCTCGCCATCGCGACCGGTGCGTTTGGAGGTGACGACGTAAACGCCAATCCGACGGCGAAGACCACTATCGGATACCGCGGCGAGGCTTCGGGGGCGATTGTGCCGGAACGTCGGGCTTACACATTGCCGTCGCCGTCTTCATTGCTGGCGATGAAGATCAAGCCGTACAGCGTCACGCTGGTGGTTTCGCGCTGATTGGCATCGGCCATTAGGCCGATGCCTTTGCCATTAGAATCACCCTCAAGGATGAGGGGGAATCGTGCAGATTCAGGGAATAATAGGGGCTATCCCCCATAGCGAATACAAGCGCAGGAGGGCAGGATGGAACCACGGCGGCCAGAAGACCGCCGGCCAACGATGAAGGAGTGTGCGGTATGTTTATCAATCTGTTCCGCAGGCAGCGCCCTGCGCTTGCCCGGCTGGCCCGCAACTCCAACGCCTATCGTCAGCCGATGGTTGCGTCCGTATCATCGTCCGCAGTCGGCGTATCCAGCATCACCTCTGCATCCAACACAGCCAACACAGACGGCGTATCCGGCGTATCCACGCTGGATGCCACCATCGGCCGCATCCACGACATCCCGCAGTCGGCCATGAGCCGACTGACCGGCTCCCCCACCGTATACGCGCGGTAGACCGGCCCAACCCACAACGGCGGCTCAGAGACTCGGCTCGATGATCCAGCTCAAGGTCAGCAATACGGCCAAAAACAGAACGTTGACGGCGGAGTAGACGGCCAGATACCGGCCTTTCTTGTGCGGGTATTGGCGCACGACGTTCTTGTAAGAAATAAGCGAGGCCATCGAGGCGATGAGCGTACCCATGCCGCCCAAATTGGTGCCAATGATCAGATCGCGCCATTGGTCGCAGAAGCCGGAAAGCAGAATCGTGGTGGGCACATTGCTGATGACCTGGCTGGAGCCGACCGCCACCTCCAGCGGATGGCCGCCGACCAGCGAGCGCGCCAGTTCGTAGAATTCGGGCACGCGCTTCATGTTGCCGATGAAGATGAAGAACATGCAGAAGGTGAGCGGCAGTCCCCAATCCACGTATTTGAATACGCGCGATCGGTGAACAGGAACACGACGACCACGATCACGCACATCACCCACAGGGGAATCACGTCGGAGACGGCCAGTAGGCAGACGATGAACAGCAGCGAGTAGACGATGGTGCGCCAGCCGCCATAACCGGCGCCGTAGCCGGTGATACGAATCTCGTCGGGCTGTGTTTGTTGCGCTCGGGAGCAGCACGCCGGTTTCGAGGTCGCCCAGGTCGCCGACCGGTTTGCCGCCAAACACCACGGAAATCACGATGACCAGCAACACGGCCGCCGTGCCGGAATACGGTGCCATGATGCCGAGGAATTCCATGGTCGCATGCCGGTCAGGGCTTTGAGATACAGGTTGTGCGCGTTGCCGATCGGGGTGAGCATACTGCCCACGTTCGCGCCAATGGTCATCAGCGTGACCACGAGGATGGTCTTATCCTCTTGCCCAGCCATGATGAGCACGGCCACCGCGAACGGCACAAACGTGACCAGCGCAACGTCATTGGTGATGAACATCGCGGAAAAGAACGTCAAAGCGACAAGCGTAATGACCAGTCCGCGCATGGTGCTGACCTTCTCCAGCAATCGCGAACCGATGATGCGGAACACGCCGATACGCTGGAATCCGCACACCACAATCATCAGGCAGATGAGCTGGCTGATGGTGCTGGCGTGAATGTAGCTTTTGTAATCGGCGTCCGGCGGCACAATGAAACACGAAATCAGGGCGAGTATTGCGGCGACGATGAGAATCGTCTCATTTTTGGCTACATTGATCAGCCAGCGTCGCATCCATTCCTCCGTGAATAACCCAATATCGCAACCATTCTATTTTACGCGCAGACCAGCATAAGGTACGTAGTCGCGTTGCGCTGGCGGACATGAGTTTTTGGACCGGTGCCGCACATCAGCCGCGCTCGTTTTTTTTTATTTGGACAAGGAAACATTGAGTTTGCATGTCTTCCATACAATGAACTGCCGCGCAATGCTGTGCCCGTATATACGGCTGCATCATTGTGTGGCAGGCCAGACACGAATACCGTACGTGGCTGGCTCATACCAATGGAACATAGTTTCATTCGAGGAAGAGGAGCGATGAAGTTGCGTATTACCCCAGTATTCCCGGTCAAACGTTTCGCCGCCGTGTCTGCACAGAACGTGAAGAACGTGCAGTTCGATTACACGAACATGCCCACGTACAACACGATCACCAAGTAGCGCGCACTGCCGCACTGATCGGCGGCACTTGCCGCATACATGAATGGCCCGGTGTGCTGCCGGATTCCTTACCAAGAATCCGCAGCACACCGGCCATTATGATATATGCCGCAATACAGGGGGCAATCAGCCCTGCACCTTACCTCCTTGCGCGCTACGGTATCCGAAGTTCATCATCTCGCTGTTGTAGGCGACCACGCCACGGCCGACCGCCGGCAGAACGATCATGCCGCCATCGCCATGATGCGCGGCGACTTCGTCCAAAGTGGCCGTCGCGGCATCCTCGACGTTCTCGCCGGAGAAACGCACACGATCCGACACCTGATGGGCGGCGACCACCTTGATGAACGCCTCGCCGATGCCGGTGCAGGACACCGCCACCGTGGACTGGTTGGCGAACGTGCCGCAACCAGGCAGCGGCGAATCACCCACACGACCGTGCATCTGGTTGGTGATGCCGCCAGTGGACGTGCCAGCGGCGATATTGCCCTCGGCATCGCGCGCCACGGCACCGATGGTGCCATGCTTCTCCCACTCATCGCCACCGGACTGAGCCTCGGCCAAGGACTGACGACGCTGTTCGGTGATGAAGTACTCGTTGCTTTCGGTCGCGACGCCCCAATCGGCGATCTCGCATCGGTCGGGTCCGCGAACAGCACATGCTTGGTCTGCTCTTTGACGGCACGCGCCGCATCGATCGGGTTCTTCACGGTGCTTACGCCGGTGACCGCACCGACCTCGCCATCGCCGGTCATCAGGCAGGCGTCCATCTGGGCGATGCCATCGCTGGTCAGGGCGGCACCACGGCCGGCGTTGAATTCGGGAGCGTCTTCCATGACGTGGATGGCGGCGACCACAGCCTCATGCGCCGGTGCTCCGGATTCCAACAACTGGTATCCGGCATCGAGGGCGCGCTGCAGATCAAGTTCGACCTGGGCGATGCGTTCAGGCGTGCTGTGCTTGCCACGACTGCCCGCTCCGGCGTGAATGACAAGCGTGATGCCGGTTTCGCTGCCCGCCAGTTCAGTGGTCACCGGCGAAACGGAGGATGTGGTCATATCGTGTCCCTTTCTGGAGTCAGATGGATGTGCTGACGCCAACGTATCGTGCTTCCGCATGTATGATAGCCGTTGATGGCCGCGACCGGTTCCGCATTTCGCATCATCGGCTCGCGATGGCGTGACTCGTTACTGCGCCACCTCGCCACTACGCCAGGGGCAATGCGATGCCGGCTCGATCGGCCAGGTCACGCAACGACCACGTGGTCTGCCCCGTTCGCCCGACAACGCTATGCGCATGCCACAGCGAACTGATGATGGCTTCCTCGCTTATTCATTCGTCGAATGCACCCATCGATGTGGGTATGCAGCCATCAAAAAAAACTCGCAACCGCAATGAGCCAGTCACTTGGCTACATCTGTGCTATCGTCTCGCCAAATGATTCGAATGCCGGTATCAATGTCAGCAGCATCCGGGCGCACAAAGTTGAGACGGATGTGGGAATCATCCATTTCGTCAACGTCGAACACGCTGCCCGGCATGAACGTGACGCCTTGGGAACGGCAGGATTCCAATACATCCAGAGAGCGCACGCCGTCCGGTAAGGAAACCCCAAATATAGTAGCCGCCTGCAGGCACGGTCCAATACACTTCATCCGGCGCATACCGCTCCAATGCTGCGATTGCTGCATCTCGTCGAATGCGGTAAGCCTTAATCAAACCGCGCAAATGTTCGGCGACGCGGCCTTCTTTAAGCAGTTCCAGGCAGATGCGCTGCGATGACGTGCTCGTATGCTGGTCGACCATGCGCCGCAGAGCCGCCAGCCGGTTAATCACATGCGGGTCGGCCACAACCCATCCCGTGCGCAGGCCCGAAGTGACGGTTTCGAGAACGTCGACAAATACATCACGTATCCCGCATTCTCCATGCCCTTAAGCGGTATGGGGCGATGTGCGTCGGACGATTCCCCGCCGTACCACAAATCGCCGTAAGCATCGTCTTCCACGATCAGACACTGATAGCGCCGCGCCACGTCGATGAGTTCGCTGCGTCGTTCGGGCGGCAGCGTGGTACCGGTGGGTTTTGGACGTCGGGACGGTGTAGATGAGCTTGGGCCGGAATCGCGCGCAATAGCCGTCCAACAGGTCTGTACGCATACCGTGCTCGTCCACTGGAACGCCGATGATGCGCGCATCCGCCGAGCGGAAGGTCTGCAATGCCGGGAAGAACGTGGATTGTTCGACCAGCACGCAGTCGCCAGGATTGACGAATGCACGCACGATAAGATCGATGCCTTGCTCGGAACCGGAAAGCACCATCACGTTTCGTACATCGCACTGCACGCCGCGTGTGCTCATATGCTCGGCAAGTAATGCGCGGAGTTCATCGAATCCTTCGATAGGCGATTCTGGCTGACCGTCGAATTCGCGCGACTCAAACGCTTCAATGCTCACTGAACGCAACAAATCGTCGGGAATATCCGCCGGATTAGGCGAGCCGGTGGCAAAGTCGATGATGGTATCGCCGCGTTGCGCCCGCTCGGCCGAGGCAATGTCGTGGTAGGTGAATCGGTTGGAATAGTCGGAGAACAACACCGACCACGGCGGCCGCACAACGCTCGGTTTCGGCTCCTCGTCAATCGGCTCATGTCTCACTACAGGAATCCGGGCAGTCTCAATATGCTGCAACGGCAGCACGAACGTGCCTTTGCCTACTTTGGAGGCGATGAGTCCCTCATCTTTGAGTTGCTGATAGGCCTGTAATACCGTGGTGCGATTGACCTCGAGGCGTGAGGCCAACTCGCGTTCAGGCGGCAGACGATAGCCCTCAGCCATTGCGCCGGAGACAATCTGTTCACGCAGCTCAGCAGCCAGCTGCCGGTACATCGGCACCGTGCTGCGCCGGTTCAGCGTGAACTGCATGGCAGATCGTCTCCTTGATTCGTCGGTCGAATACCAGTCTAACGGCAGACGAATCGGCTACAGCGACAGGAAGAGCTCGTGGATGCGGACGTCGTCCGTGAGTTCGGGATGGAAGGCGGTGGCGAGGATGTTGCCTTGGCGCAGGCCCACCACGTGACCATCGACTTCGGTTTCGACCGTAGCCTCGGGGCCGACCGACACCACGTAGGGTCCACGGATGAACACCAGCGGAAAGTCCGCGATGCGCTGTGGGTCGTCGGCTTGGCCGAAATCAGCGATGGCTTGGAAGCTGCCGAGCTGACGACCGTAAGCATTGCGGCGCACTACAGCGTCGAGCGCGCCGAAGTAGACGTTCTCATCATTGTCGAGCTTCTTGGCCAGCAGAATCATGCCAGCGCAGGTGCCAAGCACCGGTTTGCCGGCCTTGATGTGGGCGGCGATCGGCTCGAACAGGCCGGTGGAACGCAGGAGTTTGCCTTGCGTGGTGGATTCACCGCCAGGCAGGATGACCCGGTCGATGGATTCATCGAAATCCTCGGCCGCGCGCAACAGCTTCCACGGGGCGCCGAGTTTGTCGAGCACCGCCGCATGTTCGGCGAACGCGCCCTGCACGGCCAGAATACCGGTCACGCCGTGCGTGGCGGTTTCGGCGTCTGCGGATTCTTCTTTGGAAATGTATTCAACAGCTACAACCATGTTGTCCTCTCCGGCTTCGACTCCCGTCACTCTCCGCGAGCGGCCATGATGGTCTGAATCTCGTCCTCGTTGATACCGACCATGGCTTCGCCTAGGTTTCGGACAGCTTGGCGAGCAGATCGGCGTCCTGCCAGTTGGCGGTAGCCTTGACGATGGCGGCGGCGCGCTTGGCCGGGTCTCCGGACTTGAAGATGCCGAGCCCACGAACACGCCTTCGGCACCAAGCTCCATCATCAGGGCGGCGTCGGCCGGGGTGGCCACGCCACCGGCGGCGAAGTTCACGACGGGCAGACGGCCGTTGTCGTGCACGTACTTGGCCAGGTCGTAGGGCACGGCCAGCTGCTTGGCGGCCTCGTAGACCTCGTCGTCGCGCAAGGCCACGAGCTCGCGGATCTGCTTGTTCATGGTGCGCATGTGGCGCACGGCCTGAATCACGTCGCCGGTGCCGGGCTCGCCCTTGGTACGAATCATGGCAGCACCCTCGGCGATGCGGCGCAGCGCCTCGCCCAGGTTCTTCGCGCCGCACACGAACGGCACGTCGAACTGGTTCTTGTCGATGTGGTACACGTCGTCGGCCGGGGAAAGCACTTCGGATTCGTCGATGTAGTCGATGTCGATGGCCTGCAGAATGCGGGCCTCGGCGATGTGGCCGATGCGCACCTTGGCCATGACCGGAATCGAGACAGCTTCCTGAATGCCCTTGATCATGGCCGGGTCGCTCATACGGGAGACGCCGCCGGCGGCACGAATGTCAGCGGGGATGCGCTCCAGCGCCATCACCGCGCACGCGCCGGCATCCTGCGCGATTTTCGCCTGTTCGGGCGTGGTGACGTCCATGATCACCGCCACCCTTGAGCATCTGGGCCAGATTACGGTTGAGTTCCGCACGATTCTGCGTCATGAGTTTCCCTTCGTTCGACGCTGCTTGGTATCGCGCTTCATTATTGAACGGAGTGGATTGGCCCCACCCAAACCAGTCCAATTTGGATGGGGCCAATTCGCAACTTCTGCACCCATCCAATCCAACCTCCACACGTTTATCTCTCCCATTTGGCATGTAATCCCTGATTGTCAATCAACACAGGCCAGGAGGAGAAGAGTTGGCATGCGTGCGATTACTTGCTATTCGCATCGTCCGCATCGCCCGAAATGCCATCCACATATTCAAGAATGTCGCCGGGCTGGCAATCCAATGCCGCACAGATGGCGGCGAGGGTGGAAAAGCGGATGGCGGAAACGCGATTGTTTTTGATTTGGAAAGGTTCACGTTGGTGATGCCCACCTGATCGGCCAGCCAGTTGAATGAGCGGCCTCGCTCGACCATGATGCGGTCGAGGCGCAGGACGATATGGCCTATGCCGGCCGGACCGGTGGAGTTTGAGTCAGCCGTATTCAGGCCGGTCTCGCTCGAATCAACGATGTTCAGGCTGTCCTCATTCGGGCCCTCGGTGTTCGGACCGGCCCTGTTCGGACCGGCGCCACGCGGGCCTACGGCGCTCTTCCCCCTCACAGCAGACCGTCGACTTCCCGTTGCAGACCCATGCCATAATCGAAGATGCGCGCAATCAGCAACAGGATAATGCCAATCATCACCATCATGCCGCTCATCCATAAGCCCCAGTTGCCGCCCGTGCCAGCCAGGAAACATACGATGAAGTTCACCAGACCCACAATCGGCGCGACAATCAGATACCAACCAGCCCTGTTCAACCGGTCGGACACCATGCCTTGGAAAGGCGTGGCATCCCTGCCGTCTGCAAGCCACACCGTCAAATCCTTGCACAGTGCGGCCATTTCGGAGAACGCCAAGGCCAGTAGAGCGTAGACCACCATTCTCGCCAGACCGGTGGAGATGGTAGCTACCATGTTGACGGGACCGTCGTGGAAGTTCTGCAGATTATAGGAGTAGTCCAACAAGTCGCCCTTGATGCTGAGGGTGAACGCGCCGCCGACATTCAGGTCGACACTGCCGAAGTTCGCGGCGAACGAGCGCGGGGAAATGAGGAATACCACCCACACCACGGCCGCGAGCGCTGCGATGATCCATAGGAGCGCGGCACCGATGCGGGCCAGGATCAAGGCCGCGCCACCGGCCTTATCCAAACCGAAGGATAGTTTCTTTGTCGTTGCCATGATTGAGCCTCCGCTTCATTGCGCAAACCAAGCAACTCATACTTGCATTATACCATAATTTATCGTTTGTCATTAAAAACCCGTTGTCTAAATGAAAGTGCAACACCCGTTAGATTGGAAATTGCCTAGAAAACCAGTCCGAAGGGATGTCGCACCTATGGGAGAAGTATATTCGCACCTGTCGGAAGAGGAACGCCAGGTCATCC
>ENA-OQBU01000251-OQBU01000251.1-human-gut-metagenome-genome-assembly--contig:-NODE-251-length-12954-cov-2.623451_pt1 | contig 12954 bp, 12 predicted proteins | sample MGYA00242492_ERZ504566 | MGnify/ENA primary metagenome ERZ504566 (study PRJEB26092, sample SAMD00036261) | human gut metagenome | host: Homo sapiens | study: EMG produced TPA metagenomics assembly of...
CACGCGGCGGCTTTCCGTGGGGGCCAAGGCGGCGGCAATAACTTCCAGGGCGGCGGTGCACCGAGCAACGGTCCCGCACGTGGCGGCGGTCGCGGCGGTCGCGGCGGTGCCGCAGGCGCATTCGGACGTCAGGGCGGCAAGTCTTCAAAGGCCCGTAAGAACCGTCTGGCAAAGCGCCATGAGTATGAGGAGCTGAAAGCACCGACCATCGGCGGCGTTCGCATCCCCAACGGCAACGGCCAGACCATCCGTCTGCGTCAGGGCGCGTCCCTGGCCGATCTTGCGGAGAAGATCAACGTCAACCAGGCCGCGCTGGTCACCGTGCTCTTCCACCTGGGTCAGATGGCTACCGCCACCCAGTCCTTGGATGAGGAGACCTTCCAGATTCTGGGCGAAGAGATCGGCTGGAACATCCAGCTCGTCTCCGCAGAAGAGGAAGACAAGGAACTGCTCCAGCAGTTCGACATCAACCTTGACGAGGAAGAACTGCAGGATGACGAGGATCTCAAGCCTCGCCCGCCGGTCGTTACCGTCATGGGCCACGTCGACCACGGTAAGACACGACTGCTGGATACCATCCGCAAGACCAACGTCATCGCACGTGAGGCCGGCGGCATTACCCAGCGCATCGGTGCCTACCAGGTCACCGTGAACCTTGAAGGCGAACCGCGCAAGATCACCTTCCTTGATACCCCTGGCCACGAGGCGTTCACCGCCATGCGTGCCCGTGGTGCCGAGCTCACTGACGTCGCGATCCTCGTGGTCGCCGCCGACGATGGTGTGATGCCCCAGACCGTTGAGGCCATCAACCACGCTCAGGCCGCCAAGGTGCCGATCGTCGTGGCCGTCAACAAGATCGATGTGCCCGGTGCCAACCCGGAGAAGGTCCGCGGCCAGCTCACCGAGTTCGGCTTGGTCCCTGAAGAGTATGGTGGCGACACCATGTTCGTCGACATCTCCGCCAAGCAGAACCTGCACGTCGACAAGCTGCTCGAAGCCGTGCTGCTCACGGCTGACGCTGAGCTGGACCTCCGCGCCAACCCCGACATGGACGCCCGTGGTGCCACCGTCGAAGCCCGACTCGACAAGGGTCGTGGTGCCGTGGCCACTGTGCTGGTTCAGCAGGGTACGCTCCACGTGGGCGATGCCATCGTGGCCGGCACTTCGTACGGCCGCGTGCGTGCCATGCTCGACGAGAACGGTCAGCCGATGGAAGCGGCCGGTCCGTCCACACCTGTTCAGGTGCTGGGCTTGACCTCCGTGCCCACCGCCGGTGACCTCTTCCTGGTCGCCTCCGATGATCGTGCCGCTCGCCAGATTGCCGAGAAGCGTCAGGCCACCGAGCGTGCCGCCCAGCTGGCCAAGCGTCGCAAGGTCGTCTCCCTCGAGGACTTCAAGAAGAAGTTCGCCGAGTCCGAGATCGACATGCTCAATATTGTCATCAAGGGCGATTCGTCCGGTTCTGTCGAGGCGCTCGAGGATTCCTTGATGAAGATCGAGGTATCCGACGAGGTCGGCATCCAGGTCATCCACCGCGGCGTCGGTGCAATCACCCAGAATGATGTCAACCTGGCCACGGTCGACAAGGCCGTTATCATCGGTTTCAACGTGCGTCCGAACCGTCAGGTCGCGGACCTCGCCGAGCGCGAGGGCGTGGAGATCAAGTACTACTCGGTCATCTACCGTGCGATCGAAGACATCGAGGCATCCCTCAAGGGCATGCTCAAGCCGGAATACGAAGAGGTCGTCACCTCTCACTCCGAGATCCGCGAGATCTTCCGCTCCTCCAAGTTCGGCAACATCGCCGGCGTTATGGTGCAGGACGGCGAGGTCAAGCGTGGTACGAAGTGCCGTATCCTGCGCAACGGCGTGGCCACGGTCAACGACCTCGAGATCTCCTCGCTGCGTCGCTTCAAGGACGACGTTCAGTCCGTCAAGGAAGGCTACGAGGCTGGCATCAACCTCGGCACCTTCAACGACATTGAACTCGGCGACATCATCGAGACCTCGAGATGCGGGAAGTCGAGCGCAAGTAGTCATTGTTAAGCCCCCCTCTGGCGAGGGGGGCTGTCAGCCGCAGGCTGACTGGGGGAGAGACATGGTAGTTCCATGATTTTCTCTCCCCTGGCCTCACTGCGTTCGGCAGCCCCTCGTCAGAGGGGGCTCAAGTCTAGAAAAGGAAATTCCTATGGCAGGAACCAACCCGCGCGCCGCACGTATTGCGGCCTTGATTCAGCGTGTCGTCGCCTCCTCCATTGAGCGCGAACTGCATGACAAGCGACTCGCCAGCATCACCGTCACCGAAGTCCGTGTGACCAACGATTTGCAAATCGCCAAGGTCTACTGGACCCAGCTCGGCCACGAAGGCCATGAGGAAGGCGAACGCAAGCGCGCCCAGCAGGCCCTCGATCAGGCCAAGGGCCACCTGCGTTCTCTGGTGGGCCACAAGGCTGGCCTGCGTCTGACTCCGCAGCTCCAATTCGTGTTCGATGAAGTGCCCGGCGAGGCTCACGAGATCGAAGACATTCTCGCCGTGGCCAAGAAGCGTGACGAAGAACTCGCCCGTGCTCGCGCCACCGCCCAGTACGCCGGCGACGCCGATCCGTACAAGCATGACGACGAGCCCAGCGACGACTTCGAAGACGACTCTGACGAGGAGTAGTGTGCTTCATACAACCCCCAGCGGTCTGCTCATCATCGACAAGCCGCAAGGCGTGACCAGTTTCGACGCCGTCGCCGCCGTGCGCGGCGCGTTGCACATCAAGAAGGTCGGTCACGCCGGCACCCTTGACCCCATGGCCACTGGCACGCTGGTCATCGCCTTCGGCCACGCCACACGACTGCTCAACGCCATCGTGGCGCATGACAAAACCTACGAGGCTACCATACGCCTCGGCCTGCGCACCACTACCGACGATGCCGAAGGCGAGGTGCTTGTCGATGACGAAGCCCGCTCCCGCTGGCAAACGCTATCAGCGCAGCTGACTGAGGGTGGCCAGAGCGGCGAACCAACGGCGTTACCAACTGCCTCATGGCAAGACCTGCTCACACGCACCATCGCCACCAATTTCACCGGCGATATCGAACAAGTCCCCAATACGTTCTCCGCCATCAAAATCAACGGCCAGCGTGCCTACGACTTGGCTCGCGAAGGCAAGGATGTGGAACTCAAACCCCGCCCGGTCACCATCAGCGAATTCACCGTGCTGGATATCCGCAGCGGATTCGTAGCAGGGGAGCAGGCCGCTGAACCATTGCGGGAAGACGCGAACACGGGAACGATTCCCGCACTTGATATTGACGTGCGGGTCAGCTGTTCATCGGGCACCTATATCCGCGCGCTCGCCCGCGACCTCGGCAATGAACTTGGCGTCGGCGGATACCTGACCCGTTTGCGCCGTACGCGAGTCGGCCGATTCGCGTTGCCGGACGATACCAGCGGACTTATCGCCTCTGAGGCGATGCTTGACACGCGAACCCATACCGTCACCGCACATACCGATCAGAAGACGTTCACTAATCGGGAAGGGCAAACCGTCACGCGCAACAAGTGCGTATTGGACACCCCTGAAGGTCTTGCCGGTGACGAGCGCCGCAACTGGCTGCTTGACCATGCCCTTACCATGGAACAGGCCGCTCGAGGCGCGATGCCGGCGCTTGACATCACTCCTGAGGAGGCCAGCGAATTACGCTTCGGCCGCCGTATCGAGCGTACAATCAGCGAGCCCACTGCCGCCATTGTGCCGCAAACGCATGATGTGGCGGCGATTATCGAGCGTGCAAACGCTCATCAGGCCAAGCCGGTCACCGTATTCCCCCTCGCGTAAAGTAGACGCGGTGAAAAGTGCAGCTTGATACAGGCCGCGCACAACGACGTCTATGTTGCATGAATAACATCGCACGGATAAAAGGAACAGCACACTGATGGATATCACGCACCTGACCCCTGACCGCCGAAGGTCGATTGAATGGCCCTCGTTCAGTAACGACAAGAAGGCCGTGGTGACATTGGGCGCATTTGATGGCATGCACTTGGGTCATCAGGCGGTGATCAAGCGTGTGGTGGAACTCGCGCACCAGCATGATGCTTTTTCCGTGGTGATTCTGTTTGACCCGCGCCCCGCATTCGTGCACGGCTGGGTCATCTCGCACCATGGCGAAGAGCCCGCGGTTCAGAACGTGGATGCCGAAGCATTGACCAGTGTGGATGATCGACTGCACCGCATGGAACAGTTCGGCGTGGACCATGTGTTGGTGGTGCACTACACGCTGGCCTTCGCAGCCATGTCATACATTTTCTTCCTTGGCGGACTCACCGGCAAGCTGGGCATGCGTACGCTGGTCCTCGGGCAGGATGCCGCCATGGGCAAGGGGCGAGAAGGTGATGTGAAGCATATCGCCAATCTTGCCGCCGCCACCGGTGTATTCGAACTTGATGTGGTCGATGACCGTGGCCCGGGTGAAGTGCGCATTCCGCGCGATTTCAAGCCGGAAGCCCCGAGCGAATGGGGAGAGCCCGTCGACCCGCTGGCCAATGCCACCAAGGCCGAGCGCCGCGCATGGAGCAAGAAGAACCAGGCCAAGGCAATGCGCGCCTGGAGCTCCACCAATGTGCGCTACCTGCTGGCTCATGGCCGAATCCAGGACGCCAACGCCATTCTGGGTGCTCCGCACTCCATCGAGGGCGAAGTGGTGCACGGTGAGGAGCGTGGCCGCACCATCGGATTCCCCACCGCCAATCTTGGCTCCGACATTGCAGGCTACATTCCGGTCGACGGCGTCTATGCCGGTTGGCTGGTAGATGGTGAGAACCGCTGGCCTGCCGCCATCTCCATTGGCACCAAACCCACCTTCAGTGAAAAAACCGGCCTTAATGAGCGTGTGGTGGAGGCCTACTGCATCACTGAAGAATGGATCGACCTGTACGACCACAAGGTTCGCGTCGAATTCGTCGGCTTCCTGCGCCCGCAGGTCAAGTTTGATGGCCCCGACCAACTCGTCGACGAACTCAAGCGCAACGTCGAGGAGACCAAGCGTCTTACCGCCTGAGGCATATCTCAGGGCTATTTACGCACTCCCAAGGCGTCTAATGCGTCGGACAATGTGTTGGACTCCACCAGCTGAAGTCCCTCGACATGCACCGGCTTGCGCAGTGGCGGAATGACCGCCGTGGTGAAGCCGAGGCGTGCGGCCTCGCGAAGGCGATATTCCATACGCGGTACCGGGCGCACTGACCGGTCAGGGAAATCTCACCAATGGCGCACGTGGCTCGCGCAATGGGGTTTGACGTGGCGGCGCTCGCCAGTGCCGCCACTATCGCCAAGTCGGAACCGGGCTCCTTGGCCTGGCCCCCGGCAATAGTGGAGATATACAGGTCGTTTGGACAGCAGGTTGAGCTTGCTGTGACGGTAGAGCACCGCGACCAGCATGGCGATACGGCTGGGGTCCACGCCATTGACCGCACGACGGGGTGTGGGCAGCACCGACGTGGTGACCAGAGCCTGTACTTCGATAGGCAGACTGCGATGCCCATCCAATGTGAACGTCACGCAGGTGCCTTCCACGGGTGCCGCGTTGGCCGCATCAGGGCCGTCTCCAGACAGGAACAATCCGGCGGGATCGGTGACCTCTTCGATGCCTTCACCGCTCATGTCGAAACAGCCGACTTCATCGGTCGGGCCAAAACGATTCTTCACCGCTCGCAGCATTCTCAGCGCAGTCTCGCTGTCGCCTTCGATTGGCAGACCACATCGACCAGATGCTCCAATGTGCGCGGGCCTGCAATCGAACCATCCTTGGTCACATGACCAACCAGAAATACTGGAATGTCAAGTGTCTTAGCGGTATCTATCAGCGCGCTTGCCACTTCGCGCACCTGAGTCGAACCGCCGGAAATGCCATCGACCTCCTGCGAGACGATGGTCTGCGCCGAATCCACAATGGCCAAGGCCGGCTTGTTCTGTTCGATCAGCCCCAATACTGTGGACAGGTCGGTGGTGGAGGCCAGTAACAAGTTCGGCTCCACCGCATTGATGCGGGAAGCGCGCAAACGAACCTGCGCCTGTGATTCCTCGCCGGAAATGTACAGCACGGTGTTGGCGTGTGTTGATGATGCGTTGCCCCGCATCGGCACCGTGTTCGATGCGTTGCCCTGCGCCCGGCCCGACTGTTGGGCAGACCGCTGACCTGCCCCTCGGAACGTACTGTCTCCCGCCACAACGCGCGCGATATTGCCGGCCGTCTGCAACAGCAATGTCGACTTGCCGATACCCGGTTCGCCCGCTATCAGCGTTACTGAACCCGGCACCACGCCACCGCCGAGCACACGGTCGAATTCGGAAAACCCGGTACCGAGCCGCTCGACGCTTTCCGTGCCCACTTCGGTAATCGGACGGGCTGCAGATCTGGCGTTGTTGGCAACCGTAACCGACTGCGTGCGTGATGTTCGGCCGGGAGCGGCCGTGCGAGAGCCTGCCGCCGGCCGAGCCTCGTGAAATTCCTCGACCGTGCCCCACTGACCACACTCGGGGCAACGGCCGTACCACTTCGGCCCGTTCCAACCGCATTCGGAACATACATACTGCACACTTGATTTCGCCATGGTCTCACCCTAACCCAAACACCAGCGGACGGTTAAATTTTTACCGTTCACAAGAGTTTCACGCGGCTTGCGCACAACGACTAAAATTACGGCCGCCTAGCGTCACGCGGCTGTGAGAGAATCGGGGCATGACTAATAGTGAGAACTCCTCGACCACGCAATCCCATGGCAAGTTGATTGCAGTGGTGGTTGCCGCAGCTGTTGTGATTATCCTGGCAGTGCTTTCGGCCTTTGTGTGGCCGGGTTGGGCCATCCAGAAGAATGATGGCACCTCCACTACCACCCAAAACAGCCAGCAGAAAACCGAATCATCCGAGCCGACCAAGCCGACCATCGACGCCACAGCTTTGCCGGATGATGCCAGTGAGCTGTTGAAGGCCATGCCGGGCAGCGTGCTGAATTACGCGCGTACCAAGGCGGATGCCTCCACGACGTGGAATTCCGCGTCGCCGCTCGAGGAGTACACTCTGACCTACTCCACTGGTGATGCCGCCAAGGATGTCACGCTGGTCGCCGCGCAGTGGTCGTCGGCGGACAATGCCAAGACCCAGTACGATGCGTTGGTCGCTGCGCAGACCGGCGATGAGTCGGCATCCGGCAACGTCAAGGTTTCCGGCAACGTCACGGGCGCGTACGTGGTGAAGGCCGATGCCTCCAACAGCAAGAACGCCGTTGCCATCTGGCAGAACGATACCGTGGTCTTCCAAGCTACCGGCACCAAGGAAGCGGTCGATCGCTTCTACCAGAAGTTCCCGATGTAGCATCTAGTATCGGCTGTCAGCTGCTGCACAAACTTATGAACGTTGGGGCATCCACATTGCTGATGTGGATGCCCCAACTGCGTTCAGGGCATATGCGGACTATCGGCAACATACTGGTTCCCTCTGTCTGGCAACACGTGTATTATGGTGCGAGTTGCAACTTTTACGATTAATCGAAATGGAGGCTTCAGATGGGTTCTGTCATCAAGAAGCGCCGCAAGCGGATGAGCAAGAAGAAGCACCGCAAACTGCTGCGTAAGACCCGCCACCAGCGTAAGTAGTCTTACCTGCAATCAAGGCATTAGAAACCCCCGTGATCGTTATGGTCGCGGGGTTTCTCTTTTGCTTGGCTCTTTGCCTTGTTCGGGCAACAGTAAAGCCCGCACCTGCGATGTGCAGATGCGGGCTTGGAAAGCTTAGTGATGTGAGACGATCACTTGTTGGCGTTGGTCATCACGCGCGGGCCGTTCGGGTCGCCGACGATGACCTTGTCGACCATGTTGAGGAACAGGCCGTGCTCCACCACGCCGACCGTGTTGATGAGGTCTTCGGCCAGCTCCTGCGGGTGATCGATGCGCTCCAGGTGCAGGTCCACCACGAAGTTGTTCTCGTCGGTGCGCACTTCCTTGCCGTCGGCGTCAAGACGAAGCACCGGCTTGTAGCCGCGGGCCTCGAACTTCTTGATGACTTGGCCGGCACCGAACGGAATGACCTCGACCGGCAGCGGGAACTTGCCGATGGTGTCCACAACCTTGGACTCGTCCACGATCCACACGATCTGGTTGGAGTTGGTGGCCACGATCTTCTCCCACAGCAGAGCAGCGCCGCCGCCCTTGATGCCGTTGAAGTTCTTGTCGACTTCGTCGGCGCCGTCAATGGTCACGTCGATGTGGTCCACGTCGTCGATGTCCACGATCTTGATGCCGTAGCTCTCGGCCTGGGCCTGCGTGCGGCGAGACGTGGTCACGCCAGTGAACTCAAGACCTTCCTCCTGATGACGGCGGCCGAGCTCGTCCACCAGGAACTTCACGGTCGAACCAGTGCCGAGGCCTGCGATCATGCCGTTTTCAACGAGCTTGGCGGCTTCGATGCCGGCCGCCTTCTTCAGCGCATCCTGCTGTGCCTTATCCATGGTTTCTCCTTTGCCATCCTTGCCTCCGCCGCATGGATCAACGGCGTGAAGCCTTATCTCCTATCCTAACGCGAATGAGCGATTTTGTGTCATCGTGTCCGATTACGGTACATATTCGTGTGTTTGGGTGTCAGTGTCGTACGAATGGTGCGTTGGTGATGGTCAGGTTGCCGTCGCCGTCCACATAGCCTTCGATTTCGATGCTGCCTTTGATCGGCATCGGCTGCCCGTTGAAATACGGGCTCGTTTTCGGCGCGGGGGAGAAGGGTCAGCGTACCGGATACCGTCAGCCCGCCTGGGCTTTGGCGGGGGGTGACAGGTTGCGTTGATTGTACAGGTTGCGTTGATTGTACAGGTTGCGTTGATTGTACAGGTTGCGTTGATTGTGCCGCTAAGGGTGACGAAGACTTGGTCTCCGGCCTTGCGGCATCCGTCTGATCCGTCGCCGCAGCCGGCTTGCGCAAACTTGCCGCATCCGCTTTGCCGTCCAATACCAATTGCACGTCTGGAGGCACATCGGTGCCATGTGCGTATTCGGAGCCCAGCAGCGACTGCCAGCCTTCAATCGGTAGATAGCCGTCGCGCGCACCCGAACGGCAATCGCCCGCATAGGTGCGTGCCAGTTCATCGACCAGCTCATTGCCTTCGTTGCCGGCGTGACCTTTGACCCATCGGAAATCCACCGGGCCAGGGCGTGTGAGATTTCGCGGTCGATCGCCTGAATAAGCTCTTTGTTCTTCACAGGTTTTTTCTGTGAATTTTTCCAGCCGTTCTTCTTCCAGCCTTTGACCCACTTGGTCGAGCAATTGATGGCGTATTGCGAATCCGATTCGATGAGCAATGGCTCAGGGCCCGGATGCGCTCGCAAAGCTTCCAGCACTGCGCACAGTTCGCCAATCTGGTTGGTGCCGTTGGTCGCGCCGCCGGCGTCGTAGCCGTGGTCGTCGTGCTTATGGCCAGGCTTGCCGCCGGCGTTCTGCTCATGATCGGCCCAGGCCCAGCCCATTGGCCCGTTTGGATTCCCTAATGCGGAACCGTCTGTGGATACTGTGATAGTCATGTTCTCCACCCTAACGCAAGCTGTGCAATCTCTTGCTGAAGTGGGGCTGCCCAGTGCGAGGCAAAACAACGTAGTGAAGAGTGTGAATAACATCACACCTATTGACTTTGCTTGAAAAACATGCCATCGCGCGTGAATAGGTGAGCGCTCACAAGAAAAACAAGACATTTCCTCTCTGCGGGTGAGGCCGGCAACAATGGCGCATCCGGTATCTGGAATGAGAATAAGGGACTGTACAAAACCAGTGACGGCAACATCGAAATCCTCAAACCAGAGGCGGACAGCGATGGTTCGACCTCCACGGCCGCATCCAAGGGCACCATGCTTATCGCAGGCAACTCCAAAACCGTGGCACTCGGTCCAGGCGGCATGGCCTTGGCTCCCGGCCTGCCGCTCGGTCTTGGCTGGTTCATCCGACGCCGCTTAGGATTGGATGCCTCCGACATTCTGGACCGTAAGCTCGGCTTGAAGTAACGGCTGGTTCGGACGTGATTGCTGTCACGTCCTGATCATGACGACAGCGCGAAGGTCCTCATCGGTTTACGTCGATGAGGACCTTCGCGCGCATAGGGGAGTCTGTTGCGGGCTGCGCTACGCGGGTCATGCTGCGCGGGCGTGCTATGCGAACAAACTACGCGAACAAGTCGTTCAGTGCCTCGGCAATCGTCGGATGCGTGAACACCATATCGCGCAACGTGCTGGCCGGCGCGTCAAGATCCATCGCCAACTTGACGATATTGATCACCTCGTGCGACTCGACGGAAAGCAGCATCGCACCCAGAATGCGGCCAGTATTGCGTTCCACAATCGCCTTCATCAGACCATCCGGTCGCCGCATTACCTGGGCCTTCGGCACAGCGGCCACCGGCAATCGCTTGACCACATAATCCAATCCAGCCGCCTTCGCCTCGCGCTCATTCAATCCCACGCGCGAGTAAGGCGTGGCGAGGAATGTGCTCGACGGCACATGCTTGCGGTCCTTCACCGTGTACGGACGGTCGGAACCATTGAGCTGCGACCACACCACGCGATAGTCATCCAGCGAAATGTACGTGTGCTGCGGGCCGCCGTTCACATCGCCCAGAGCCCAAATGTCGGCTGCTGTGGTGCGCAGAAGATCGTCGACTTTCACGGCACCGCGTTCGGTGAGCTCCACGCCAGCTGCCTCAAGATGCAGTCCCTCGACGTTCGGCGTACGTCCGGTGGCCACCAGTACCGCGTCGGTGGTCAGGCAGAATCGGGCTTCAGCCGGCTCGGCGAACCGCGGCTCGCCATCATCTGATGGTTTTCGTTTGACGTGTGACATCGTGGGCGTGATCGGTCGGGTTGCTAGTGGGGCTGGTGGTTGTTGTAGTGTCAGTGGCGCCGGTGGCGTCGGTGGCACCGGTGATATCGGTATGAGCGTTCCCCGGTGCGGCGGGGGTGGAATCGCAAGCTTGCGATGCGCCGCGAGTCATACCCTTCACCGCAACGGACAACCTGACGCCGCCGTCAGCAGCAGGCGCGATGGCCTTGGTATCCGCGTTGAACAGGAACTTGACGCCCTGCGCTTCCAACTGTGCGCGAATCGCGGCCGCCACATCCGCATCCTCGCGCGGCAGGAACTCGGCATTGTGCTGCAGCACGGTAACCGCCGTGCCGAAATCGGCAAACATCGAGGCAAACTCAAGTCCAATGAATCCTGAACCGATAATCACCAGTCGCTGCGGCATATCGTCGAGATCCATCAGTCCAGTGCTGGTGTAGACGCCGGGCGTAGTGTGGATACCGGGAATATCCGGAATGCGCGGCGTGGCACCGGTATTGATGAAGATCTTGCTGGCGGTCACGGCGATCGGGCCCTCAGCGGTGGCGATTTCCACGCTATGAGGGCCGGTGAAGTGAGCGCGGCCGGTGATTACGGTGATGTTGTCTTGGTCGGCGAGCTTGTGATAGTTCTTGTCGCGCAGCATCGAAGTGACGCGGCGCTTCTCCTTGATAGCAGCCTCGAACGCTGCTTCGCGGGTTTCGGGAGTACTGTTCGCGCCATCCCGCCGCGCCTGTTCGGCGGACAAAATCAGTGACTTGGACGGCAAGCATCCGATATTGATGCAGGTGCCGCCGTACATGTCGGCGCTTGCCTCGGCGACGACGACCTTGCGGCCGGCTGCACTGAGCTTGGCAGCCAAGGTTTTGCCGCCCTTGCCGAATCCAATGATCAGGGCGTCGGTGGTGATAGTGGGGGAGGTGCTGGGTGTGCTGATGGCATTGGGTGTGCTGATGGACATGGTTACTTCCTTACGTATTCGAGTGATAAGAGTGCGTTGTGCTGATGTGTTGTGTGCCGTGCGGCGTCTGTTTTCTTCTTTGACTGCCGAAGCGTTATCGACTGATGCTGGCTAGGGGAAACGCGCGGGATTATTAGCCTTTGCGCTCGCTGAATATCTGTTCGGTGATGTCGTGGATGGTGGTGTGTTCGAGTTGTTCGAGGCAAGTGCGGTTGAGCCCGGCATAGATGTCGTTCATCACTGCGCCCATTGAAGATGACACCAGACAGTCCTCGTGTACGTCGCCCGGTGTCCAGTTCACTTTCACAAAAGTGGTGCCGGTGGCTTCCGCTACCGCGCGCAAAGTGATTTCGGCGGCGGGCCGGGCCAGAGCGTACCCGCCTTCAGCACCCTCTTTAGTGGCGATGAGTCCGGCTGAGGCGAGCGGTCGCATTACTTTGCGCACGCGCGCCGCATTGGTACATATGTTCTCGGCCAGGATCTGACTGGGCAGGTGTGTGGCGCGATGGTCAAGGTAGACCAATGCGTGCACTGCCAGTGAATGGTCGCCGTTCATGAAACGACCTCCTTACCGAGTCGATACTGTAACTATGATGTGTACAGTTATGATACTGTAATCATATCAGATACAGTTAGTGTGTCAAATCGGGGTTGAAGAGGTGGGTGACTATGTGTATAAGTGAGGTGTCCACATGGTTATCCACAATGAATGTGCGTAAGTGAAGCTAGGACCACATACCTCGAATCGGCTTCCGTTTCCGCACCCACTACCCATATGGTGGTGTCATGAACAGGATGACCGACGGCATCACCAACTATGGAGCTCTGCCAGGCTCTATATACGATCCGCCTCCGGAAGAATCGGAGACAGTTTTTGTTCCGCCCGAATTTGCGGGGGCATTTTCTGCTGACTCGAAATACCCGACTTTTCGCGACTCGCCATCGCCAAACAGTGGTGCACATGATTCTGCGGCGGCACCGACCATGAGCGAAAGCCTTGCCCAGCGCAAACGCGACATGGTCGCACGCTGCACTGAGGAAGCGAAACGGGCGGGCAAGAAGCTGCTTTTCGGCCATGACCACTTCCCTCGCTCTGCAATCCGTACCGATTCCCGCCGATTGCGACCTCGACT
>ENA-OQBU01000252-OQBU01000252.1-human-gut-metagenome-genome-assembly--contig:-NODE-252-length-12952-cov-4.321949_pt1 | contig 12952 bp, 15 predicted proteins | sample MGYA00242492_ERZ504566 | MGnify/ENA primary metagenome ERZ504566 (study PRJEB26092, sample SAMD00036261) | human gut metagenome | host: Homo sapiens | study: EMG produced TPA metagenomics assembly of...
TCCGCTGCGCGCTTCGCGCGGCGGAGCCCTTTGCGTCCTGCGGAAATGTTTTGGAAAGTAACCCAAAGCGGCCCGGCGGGGGTCTTGTGTAGTCACCCTTTAGGCGGAACTCTCCTAATTATTTGGATGAGTCGTTTACTTACTTGTGCTGTTACCGTCTTCCCGCTGTTGTTGGGGTATGCTTTGTTCGTATGTAAACGTTTGACATGTTGATGGGGGAGGGTGCTATGGCTCGCGAGGGCGCTCGTTCTAAGGATTCTGCTAAGCCTGGCATCAAGGAAGTTGCAGCGGTGGCGGGGGTTTCGCCTACTACGGTATCTCGCGTGCTTAATAATCGCGGCTATATTAGCCAAGAGACCCGCGATAAGGTCCATGCCGCGATGGAGCGCATCAACTATACGCCCAACGATATCGCCCGTGCCATGCTCAACGGTCGCCTGAATCTTATCGGTATGATCGTTCCCTTTGTGAGCAGCCCGTTCCATGCTCAGGTTGTGCAGGCGGTCGAGCGCACGTTAGCGGAAAACGGCTTTAAGATGTTGCTGTGCAACAGCGCCAATCGACCCGATCTTGAGCGTTCCTATATTGACATGCTCCGCCGCAATATGGTCGACGGCGTCATCGTCAACTCCCTCAATATCGGTGCCGAGGCATATGCCGAGATGGGCTTGAGCCTGGTTGGCATCGACTGCGATCTTGGCGAGGGCTCTGTCCAGATTGCAAGTGACAGCTATGGCATTGGCGAGCTCGCCACGCGCGTCTGATTGATGACGGCTGCAGGCGTATCCTGTGCCTGCGCAGCAATAGCCGCATGCGCATGCCTGCCAATAAGCGTACCGATGCCTACCTCGATGTTGTTGAGCAGGCCGGTTTGTCCGCGCTTGTCCGTGAGGTTGAGTTCGTTAAGCCCGACGACGAAAAGGGCGCGGTCGTTGCGAAGATCCTCGATGAGAACCCCGATATTGACGGCATCTTTGCGGGAGACGATACGATGGCGGCCATCTGTCTCAACGTGATGAAGCAGCGCGGCTTGAGCGCTCCAGACGATATTAAGGTCGTGGGCGCGGATGGTGCCCGCCGAACTATGACGTTTATGCCTGACTTAACAACCGTACGTCAAGATATCGATCGCATCGGAGAGCTCGCGGCGCAATCCATCATCGCTCTTATTAACGGCGATAATCCCGAATCGAATATCAAGCTCCCCGTTGAACTCATTGAGGGCAAAACCGCGTAGTTCATCCCGTGCCAAAAGAATTCCTCAAACGCCTCTGATGACCGTTCGCCGGCATATGTCAACCGTTTACCGACGACTGGAACTGCGAAAAGACGTATTGGTATGAAAACGTTTGACATATGAAAACGATTGACATATCTTGCCATTGTACCGAGTTAGTATGTCGTGGAAAGGAAGTCTCGGATGCACAAGGTGTATTACCAGCCTGAGGGAATTTGGGTAGGCGACATCATGCCGTACGGCGAGGACGGCACGTTCTATCTCTATCATCAGCGTGACACGCGTAACCCCGAACCTTTCGGAGAGCCGTTTGGCTGGGCACTCGCTACGACCAAGGATTTCGTCAACTACAAGGACTTTGGCGAGAGCCTTGAGCGCGGCGGCGACGAGGAAGTCGACCAGTACATTTATGCCGGCACGGTGTTTAAGGTGGGCGACAAGTACCATGCGCTCTACACTGGTTGCAATCGCGATAAGGTCCGCGCACGTTTGATGAAGCAGGTTCTTCTTCACGCAACGAGCGACGACGCCGTCAAGTGGGAGAAGAACATCGCCGAGACGCTGCTTCCGCCCCAGGAGGGTTACGATGACCGCAACTGGCGCGATCCCTTTGTGCTTTGGGATGAGGAGAACGAAGAGTACATGCTCATCCTCGGCACGCGTGTGGGCGAGGACAAGCGTCTGATGACCGGCCGCCTGGTCAAGTTCACCTCCAAGGATCTGACCAACTGGGAGTTCCAGGGCGACTGGTGGAACCCGGGCCTGTACACCATGTTTGAGATGCCTGATCTCTTTAAGATGGGCGACTGGTGGTACCTCGTCTTTTCCGAGTACAGCGACGGCAACAAGACCCGTTACCGCATGTCCAAGTCCATCAACGGTCCTTGGATTACCCCCGCTGACGACTCCTTCGACGGCCGCGCGTACTACGCCGCTCGCACCGCATTCGATGGCGAGCGTCGCGTTCTCTTTGGTTGGGTTCCTACGCGTGACGAGGGCGGCGACCCCAGCTCTTACCTATGGGGTGGCACCTTTATGCCCCTCGAGATCGTTCAGCGTGCCGACGGAACGCTCGGCACCAAGCTCCCCGACAGCATGCTTGGCGCCTTTGGCGAGGCTAAGGCAGTCGAGACCTTTGAGCTTTCCTGCGAGTCGGGCAAGGTCGAGCAGGTGCTCGCCGCAGATGCCGGCTCCACCTACTTGCTCGATGCCGACATTGAGCTCGGCGGTAACGCTGCCGGCTTCTCGGTCAAGTTCGCCGAGGACGCCGAGACCGGTCTTGCCTATGAGTTCCGCGCCAACCTGCGCGAGGGCAAGCTCGAGTTCACGCCGGCTCCCCAGTACCCGTGGTTCCAGGTCAACAACATGGGCCTCGAGCGTCCGTTGTTCTTTAAGGGCGAGGGCACTCACCATGTGCGTCTGGTCGTCGACGACGACATCGCGACCATCTTTGTCGATGACGTTGCGCTCAACGCTCGCTTCTGCAACAAGCAGGGCCAGGGTGTGGCGCTTACCGTCACCGACGGTGCGCTCAAGTGCGCAAACGCAACGATCGCGTCTCTGTAGCGGCAACGAACCGTTTTATGATTTAGAAAAGGAATGGAGAGGAACATGGACTACAAGGCAGTGTCCCAGCAAGTCGTCGACAACGTCGGCGGACTGGAGAACATCGAGGGCGCCACGCATTGCGTGACCCGTCTGCGTCTGGTGCTCAAGGATACGAGCAAATACAACAAGGCCGAGCTCGAGAACATCGATGGCGTCAAGGGCGTGCTGTACAACAGCGGCCAGCTCATGATCATCTTCGGCACCGGTACCGTCAACAAGGTTTACGATGAGTTTATGGCTCTGACGGGCGTTAAGGAGATCAGCGCTTCCGAGGTCAAGGCGCCGAGGCGGACAAGAAGGGCAAGTTCTTCTCGGTCCTCAAGGTATTCTCGGACATCTTTATCCCCATCATTCCCGCCTTCGTCGGCGCTGCAATCATCATCGGCCTTAAGTCGCTGATCGTTGCCAACGGCCTCTTTGGCATGGAGGGCAGCCTCGCCGATCACAGCGAGTTCCTCAAGAACCTCGCAAGCTTCTTTGCCATTATCGCCACCACGTTCGACTACCTGCCTGTCCTGGTTATGTACAGCGCAGTCAAGCGTTTTGGCGGTAACCCGATCCTGGGCATCCTCGTCGGTATCGTCATGGTTCACCCGAGCCTTATGAACCGCAACACGTTCGTTATGGACCCGACGGGTGCTGAGTACTGGAACTTTGGTCCGCTCTCCATTCCCATGGTTGCTTTCCAGGGCGGCGTGTTCCCTGCAATTCTGACCGCCTGGTTTATGGCCAAGGTCGAAAAGATTGCCCAGAAGTACATCCCCGAGGTCGTTTCGTTCGTCTTTGTCCCGACCGTTACCCTGATTCTTGCTACGTCGCCCTGTTCACCGTGTTCGGCCCGCTCGGTAACCTGATCGGTGACGTCCTCGCCGGCGTAATCGATATCCTGTACAACAGGATGGGCGTCTTTGGTGCCTTTGTCTTCGCCGCGTTCCTGCAGCCGCTCGTCGTTACCGGTACGCATCAGTTCATCCAGGGTATCGAGGCAAACCTTGTTGCCACGACTGGCTTCAACTACATCCAGGCCATCTGGTCGGTTTCCATCATCGCCCAGGGCGGCGGCGCCATCGGTATGTACCTCATTCACAAGAAGCACTCCAAAGAGCGCAACATCTGCATGTCGTCCTTTATCCCGACGCTGGTCGGAATCTCCGAGCCCGCTATCTTTGCTGCAAACATGCGCTATTCGATCATTCCGTTCATCTGCGCATGCATCGGTGCAGGCTGCGGCGGTGCCTTCGTCAAGCTCTTTGAGGTGCGCGCTATCGGTCAGGGTCTGACCGGCGTGCTTGGCCTGCTCATCGTCACGCCCGAGACCCTCGTGTGGTATGTGGCTGGCAATCTCATCGCCTTTATCGTGCCAATCGTCTTGATCTTTGCCTACAACAAGGCAAAGGGCGTGCCGACCACCGATGAAGAGGGCGCTGGCGCTGGCTTCGACGTTAGCTTCTAGTTGAGCCGTTCAGTGTAATCTGAGGATAAGTCCATTTGAGGAAGGGCGTTCGACTCGTGTGAGTCGAGCGTCCTTCCCCATAGACGAGAAAGTCAACGGCGATGTTTAATCAAAAAATAAGGGGACGACGCGCGGACTATGAGCAGTGGCGTGCCGGACAGGATGAGACGGCGGGTCGCATCGCGTCCGACCCCGATAGGCTCCTGTTCCATGTGGAGCCTGAGCTTGGCTGGCTCAACGACCCCAACGGTTTGGTTCAGATTGGTGATACGTATCACATCTATCATCAATACGATCCGTTCGATGCTGCGCATGGCGGTCCAGTGCTTTGGAACCATCTGACGACAAAGGATTTTGTGACGTACGAGAATCGCGGCCCCGCGCTGTTCCCCGATTCCGATTTGGATTCGAACGGAGCGTATTCTGGTTCTGCCTTTGTACGTGATGGCAAGATTCACTACTTCTATACCGGCAACGTCAAGCATTTTGATCGCGATGATTACGACTACGTGTTGACGGGTCGTGAGCAAAACCAGATTCATATGGTTGCGGAGAACCCCGACGAATTGGGCGAGAAGCGCATAGCTGTTGGACCGGTCGATTACCCCGACGATATCGGTACGCACGTGCGCGACCCCAAGATCCTTGAGCACGATGGTATCTACTACATGGTTCTGGGCGCTCGTACGAAAGACGACCGTGGCTGCGTGCTTGTCTATACCTCGCGCAATCTTGAGGACTGGAGCTATGCGACGCGCATTGAGTTGGGCGAGAAGTTTGGCTTTATGTGGGAGTGCCCCGATCTGTTTGAGCTCGATGGCGAGCTTATTCTCGTTTGCTGTCCGCAGGGTGTGCCTGCCGATGGTTGGCGTTACCGCAATCCGCATCAGTGCGTGTGGTTTCCCATCGAGGCCGATTGGGAGGCGCCGAGCTTTAAAATCGTCGGGCAGGGCATGCCCCCGATGGTCGATGCCGGTTTTGATTTCTATGCTCCGCAGTCCTTTGAGGATGCTGCAGGCCGGCGATTGATGATCGGATGGTCGGGTTGCCCCGATGCGACGGCGGAAACCCGACGGTGCGCGCGGGTGGCAGTGCGCGTTGACGGTGCCGCGAGAGCTGAGCATGCGCGATGGTAAGCTCTGCCAGCAGCCGGCGCACGAGATTGAGAGGATGCGCGGCGGCTGCGTTCGTGCTGTAGGCGGAGAGACAGTCGAGGAGCCGGGCCGCCTGTTTGATCTTGTGGTTTCCTGTGAGGGTGCCAAGATGGTCGAGCTCGAAATCCGCAAGGGTGTCTTTGTGCGTTATGCGGAGGGGATGCTTACCCTCGATATGGGTAATGAAGGCTATGGGCGAGACCGGAGGTCGATTGAGCTCAGCGAGCTTCGCGACCTGCGCGTGCTTTCGGACACTACGATGGTCGAGATTTTTGCCAACGGCGGCGAGGCAGCACTTACGAGCCGTACCTATTCGCCGGCGGTTTCGGCGATGGGGTTGCATGCCGAGGGTGCGGCGTCGATGGATTTCTACCGCCTCGCGCATTAACCGTGCGTGGAGCACGATTGGACTTGCCGGGCGGAATGTGTCGCAGTTGCCGCAGCGAACTACCGTTTATCGTGTATAGCTACCGTTTGCGGAGTAAGTAACACATTGTTGCAAACCGTGTAGAATCCTAAATAAGCACGGAGTTTTCCAGGGAGACGCTGTCCTTTGTTGTGTGCAAGGGGCGGCGTCTCTTTGGCGCTCTGCCGCCGTTGTGCAACAGTGCGGCGGCGCGTGCCATGTATTGAAAAGCCAATGTCGAGATGGGTCGTGATAATAATGGGCAAGTACGTAATCGTGGTTGAGTCTGGGTCGGATGTGACGCCGGAGCTCTGCGAGCGCTACGGCATCGTGCGCGTGCCCATGCACGTCACAGTTGGTGACGAGACCGTTGAAGATGGTTCAATCGATCCGCTCGAGATTTACTCGCGCTGCAACGAGCTCGGTGTTATGCCTAAGACGAGTGGCTGCGCGCTGCGGATTTTGCTCACGTGTATGACCGTATCCATGCCGAGCAGCCCGACGCGACTATTCTGCATCTCGCGTATTCCGAGGCCACGACCTGTTCGCATCAGTCTTCAAAGATTGCGGCTAAGGGCCGCGACTACGTATTCTCCATGGATACGCGTTTTTGTCTCGGTGGGCCAGTCGCTCGTTGCCGTCGAGACCGCCAAATATATCGAGGCTCACCCCGATGCCACCGTCGACGAGATCTTTGCATTTACGAACTCCGTCATGGACCGCGTGCTGCTGGGCTTTGTTCCCACCGATCTGGCCTTTCTTAGGCGGGCGGTCGTCTGTCCAACGTGGCATTCCTTGGCGCCCACCTGCTCAAGATTAAGCCCTGCATTGAGGTAACGGGCGGTAAGTTCGTGGCAACCAAGAAGTTCCGCGGCTCTATGCTCAAGTGCGCCCGCGCCTTTATCGACCACATGGTTGCGAAGGGCGAGATTGACTACTCGCACATTGGCCTGGCGTATTCGGTAGGCCTTTCCGAGGAGCTGCGCGACGACATGGAAGTCTATGCGCACGACCTGGGCTTTAAGGACGTTACCTGGACTCAGGTCGGCGGCGTCATCTCGAGCCATTGCGGCCCGACCGCCTTTGGCGCGGTGCTCACGCTCAAGGCGTAACGCCTGGCGTCTATCGATTTCTATTGCCTCGGCGGCGGGCGGGTTGCGACAACCTTCCTGCCGCTTTTGCATGGGGCCAAATAGGACAATCCAATTGACCGCTAAACCGTTTCGCCATCAAGCATATAGGCTAGAATGACTCTGGCATTTATGTAGCTAAAACCAATGAGAGGCAAGGTAGCGGGAATGGCTGAGATGACGCTCGAGGGTGTGGACGCTCGTCCTGAGGACTCCGCGTTTGCCCTGGGCCGCGTGCATTCGATTGAGACGATGGGAACGGTCGATGGACCCGGCATCCGCTTTGTGGTGTTTGTTCAGGGCTGCCCCATGCGCTGTGCGTATTGCCACAACCCCGATACCTGGTCGGTTAACGGCGGCACCATGGTGACCGTCGAGCACCTGATGGACGAGTTCCAGAGCAACCATGAGTTTACCGCAGCGGTGGTATTACAGTGTCCGGCGGTGAGCCGCTCCTGCAGCCCGAGTTTTTTTGGCCGACCTATTCCGCGCCATGCACAACAACCCCGATGGTCGCGTGCATACCTGCCTTGACAGCTGCGGATATGCGTTTGACCCCAACCACCCCGAGAAGTTCGATGCTGTGCTCAACGAGACCGATATGGTGCTGCTCGACATTAAGCACGCCGATCCCGTCGAGCATAAGAAGCTGACCGGTTGCGATCCCGCACGCATTCTGGCGTTTGGTGATGAGCTCGCGCGTCGCAAGATCAAGGTCGTTATCCGTCACGTGGTGGTGCCGGGCATTACCGACACGGTGGAGGAGTGCGAGGCGCTCGGTCGTCTGATCGCCCCGTGGCATAACGTGGTCGGCCTGGAGATGCTGCCGTATCACACGATGGGCATCGTCAAGTATGAGCAGCTGGGGATTCCCTATAAGCTTGAGGGCGTGCCTCAGATGGATACCGCGCGCATGCCCGAGCTGCGCAACGCAGTCATGACGGGCATGAAAAGCGCCGTGCGGACTCAAAAACGCCATCGGCTAGCAGCACTCATTGGGGACAGACTTAAATGAGTGCCCCCGGGCACCTAGTTGATTGCTAAAGAGCCCCGTCAAGTTGCGGTGGAATAGTTCCTGTTTATCGGCTAATACCGCCCAAACAGGAACTATTTCACCGCAACTGCGTTTTGGGCGGAGATGCGCAACAGAATCGGTGTTTTGCATAGATACGCCTGTATTTTGTTTAGAGACACCTTAAACGCGACTGAATGTCTTCGGTAAGAAATGCCTGCTCGGTATTATGCTGCTCGTATATGAATGGTAGCAGTCAGGAGACCACGTGCGAAAGGGCGCATCGCGGGACGAGTATGTGCCGCAACATGGCAGCAGATATGAGACGAAGGGCACGTCTTCGCGTGGCCTTGCAGACGCTCGCATCCGCGGGGTGAAGATTGCCGCCATTGGGATGCTAACGTTGGCGGTTATTATCCTCGGAATTACCGCCAAAACCTACGCGTCGGAGCGAATGGCGCACCCAGATGCGTCAACGGTACAGATGCAAAACAAAAAGGTCTCTGAATCTAAAGCCACCGCAAGTCAAACCCTGTCGACAGCGAGCCTCAAGATGAGGCTTTCGAAGGCGGACTTTAACGATATTCCCTCAGGCGATACCGTGCAGACCTTCTCACTGGCTGAAGACCAGATCCCCGCCCTGGAGGATGAGAGCCTCGCCGCGCTCCAAGATGCCCTTGATCAGGCCCAGGAATTGGGCGATGTGGGCGTGGTGTTTTACGATCTGTCGAGCGGCAAGGGCGTGACGTATAACGCGGACGCCGAGGTGTACGGTGCGAGCAGTTATAAGGCGCTCTATGTACTCTACATCTGCGAGTCGCTGGTCGAGACGGGCCAGGTCTCACTCGATGATTCTCTTGGCACCTATGGTGGCTACAACATGGGCTGGCAGACGGTGCGCGACCTGATCGAGGCCGCGGTCGTTAATTCGGACAACGATTCGTTTATTGCGTTACGCGCGGCGTTTGACCGTGTCGGTTACGAGAATTGGATTGTCAGTCTTGGCATCGATTGCGATACCGCGCTCGATCCGATGAGTGATTTTCCCACCTATTGCCCGCGCACCTCAGCCAAGCTGTGGCACGAGATGAGCGAGTATTTGAGCTGCGATACCGAAACATCGCAATGGCTGTCGGGCCTTCTGGCCTCCACGACCCGATCGTTTATCCGTGACGGCATTGCGGACGAGCAGGTTCTGGTGCTCAACAAGGCTGGTTGGATCAGCGAGGCAGGTTGCAACGCGACGTGCGATGCGGGTCTCATCGATGTCAACGGCGACACTTACGTTATGAGCATCATGACATCGATGCCATGGAGTGACCATTCGAGTGAGGTTGTAGCCGCCATTGCCAGAGCCCTCTACGATACGCGTGCCGCGCTGGTCTAACGGCTTCGTATTGCGCGGATGAGCCAAAATGCTGGTACCATACCGTGGATAAGCAGTTTCACAGGTTTGGGGGATGGTGTGCCTACCATCGCAATCATCGGTGCGCTCGAAAAAGAGGTTGCGCAGATTAAAGAAGAACTGAACGGCGCTCACATGTCGCAAGAGGCGGGCTTGACCGTTGTAAGCGGTGAGCTTGACGGTTTGACCGTGGTCGCAACGACGGCAGGTATGGGTACCGTTAATGCCGCTGCCGCAACGCAGCATCTCATCAGCAAATATGCTCCGCAGGCCGTTGTGTTCTCGGGCATTGCGGGCGGCCTGAACCCCAAGCTCCACATCAACGACGTGGTTATAGGCGGGTGTCTGCGCTACCTGGATACCGATACGGCGCTCATCGCCGAGTCGCGCCGGAGCTTGAGGAATTTGCCTCGACACCGGCTCTGGTTGATATTGCAACCGCCGTGCTTGTCGAGCATGGGTTTGTGGACGCATTGTTGGATGCGGAAGTTGCGGAGAAAGACCCCAAACAGTTCCTGAACGGCACCATCGCTACGGGCGACCGCTTTGTGACGGGTGATGCCATGCGCACTGCCGCCATCGAGGCGACGCATGCCGATTGTGTCGAGATGGAAGGTGCGGCAATCGCGCATATTGCAGCCAAGAACGGTGTCGATTGTCTGGTGCTGCGTGCTATCAGCGATAATTGTGATGACGCGTATGACGCGTTTTGCGAGCGCGAGTTCGATCTGGACGAGTATGCCCGCACGGCGAGTGACATTACGCTCGATATCGTCCGCCGCATTGCCGCTGCGTAATCGTGCATCCATATTGTAAGAACCTACGACCAAGGAGTATCCATGGCCGATTCCATTAACTATCAGCTTGCCAAGTTCGTCGCCAGCTATGGCAAGGTTTCGCAGATTCCCGAGTCCACCTGTCCCGAGGTGAGCTTTGTGGGCCGCTCCAACGTGGGCAAGTCGTCGATTATGAACAAGCTCTTTGGCCGCAAGAACCTGGTCAAGGTTTCGAGTACGCCGGGCAAGACGAGCAACATCAACTTCTTCGAAGCCGATGACGTGCACTTTGTCGACCTGCCGGGCTACGGTTTTGCCCGTCGCTCCAAGGCCGAGCGCGACCGCTGGGCCGAGCTTATCGGCGACTTTTTCGACTCCGAGCGCAGCTTTAACTTGGTCGTCTCGCTGGTGGACATTCGTCACGACCCCAGCAAGCTCGACCACGACATGATTGACTACCTACAGGGCAACGAGTTCAACTTTATCGTCTGCCTCACCAAGGCCGACAAGCTCAGCCGCACCCAGCAGGCCCGTCAGGCAGCGGCCATCAAGAAGCAGCTCAACGTCCCGGCCGAGAACGTGATCATCACAAGCTCCCAGACCGGCACCGGCATCGACGAACTCAAGCGCCGCATCGCCGAGGCCTGCCTCTAATCAGGCTTTAGCTCACCAAAAAGCTCCTATCTATATCACCTCAGTGATAGTTATTGGTAAACTATCACTGAGGTGATGTCAATTGGTTCCGAGTATTATCCCAGGCGTTTGAGCGAGAGCAGAACGCGCGGCGTAAGTACTTGGACACCATAAACGGGTTCGACCCTGAGGGTGTCTACATTAAGGATTTAATGGCGGGGAAGGTTGATTAAATGATCCCAGAGTTAATGGATTGTGGGCCGAGTAGGACATATCCCGTCTGTTATCTCGAGGACGCAATGAACAACCTTGGCGACTGCTTTGACTACGCCGTAAACGACTATGGAGCAGAAGGATCCGAAGTCGCTGAACTCTTTTGTTTGAGCGGCGTGGCTCGTGAGTTTGAACGTGGAAACGCATGGGTCGTATCGGGAAAATCGGGCGTGAGCTATTCGCGCTTATTGCCGAAAGGTCTGGCTACCAGGCGGGGTCGATGCCAGATCGGACCTATCGATTTGAGAAGACACCGGAATACTGGACGGGCTGGATATTGGCGTATCTGCAGTGGCGTCTAGGGGTTTCTTTTGAAGACCTGTTGCATGTCGTTCCGTTTGATGTGCTGCGCAGCCTGTACTACCCCTGGCACGAAGCCTCGGAAGAACGCGTAGCGCGTCTTGTTTGCGATATGGCGAAGAAAACACCTCGTCAAACCAAACTGGCGCTAGCAAGAAAGAGGCTCAAGAAAACCCAGCAAGACTTGGCATACGAATCGGGCGTATCGCTCCGCTCGATCCAAAATGTACGAACAACGCCAGAGAAGCATCAACGAAGCATCGGTAACAACCGTAAGGGATATGGCGAAAAGCCCTACACTGCAACATCGAAGACCTCCTAGAGCCAGTCTTCGAATACAAAGAAACCAGCGCAGCCTAACCCAATATATTGCCAAGGTTTGTATCTAGTAAGCGCTCCTTACCAGCAAGAGTCCCTACCAATAGAAAGCGGTTTAAAGGGCCGAAATCGTATGAATGGCATTGCGACTTCCAAATGGGCTGACTGCTGCTTGAAAAGCTATAGAAATAGGGGCCGACTTAACGGCCCCAAGCATCGCATAAATGATGTATACGTTTTATCAACTATTTCTTGTTTTTAAAACCATTTGCAGATACGCCAAATAACCACTCCGATGAGAATCAAAACGAGAGCGATTGTAATGTCTGAGTGTGCAGGAATAGGGGTCATCGAACTTCCTCAATTGATGTGAGTCTAGTTTGCATAGGTGTGGAGCGTGCTGCCTTCCATGGTTGCTTGCAACACGGCGATACCGGACGCCATCCCATCGATTCATAGTTGAGTCGATATGTCGCCTGTTTCGAGTTCCATATAAAGGACTCGTTTGTTACCGTACAGCCGATAGTCGTATAGTTTTGTCCCCAAGCGCTGGTAATGAGCGAGTTCGCAATCTTGATCTTGAATTCGCGATAAATAAAAGGACTGTTGTAATAGATAGTCCAAGTTCCAGAAGCATTGTTGTAGTAACTGTCCCATATCAGGCTGGGCTCATTGGTTTTTTAATTCCTATTACTGCAACGGTCCCATCCTTAAGCTTGATTTGATGAGACTGCTCGGGACCTTTCGTTAAATCAAATCTTGGGTTGCGCCAGAAATTGCGACAGCATCGCTTTCTGCAGCATAAGCAGTCGAAGGGCTAAACGAGAAACATATCGGTAATATCAAAAGTATCGAGAGGAAAAACGAAGCTTTGAGTGTGCGTAACACTTTGACCACCTCCATACTGCGATGCCTAGTTAAATAGTAGCATAGATAAACAGTTTATTATGTAACCTAAAAAGCCCCTATCTGCCCAGCGCCCCTTCAAAGCGTGGGTTCCTGTAGACATTCTCAGCAAGGTAAACGCAGGGATGGTCGGGGTGTTCCCCTCAAAATCATTCCGCAGCGCGAAGGCCCCTCGTCCGTAGCTCCGTAGGAGCACAAGATTAAATCAGCGAATGCGATTATCCTGACGAGGCCGCGCAGGTCCCCTTGGGGCTTCCCCTGAAAACAATCCGCAGATCGAATTGCCCCGTCCGCGCGAAGCGCACGACGGGGCAATTCGATGATCGAGGACGTTCAGGGGA
>ENA-OQBU01000253-OQBU01000253.1-human-gut-metagenome-genome-assembly--contig:-NODE-253-length-12843-cov-2.586662_pt1 | contig 12843 bp, 18 predicted proteins | sample MGYA00242492_ERZ504566 | MGnify/ENA primary metagenome ERZ504566 (study PRJEB26092, sample SAMD00036261) | human gut metagenome | host: Homo sapiens | study: EMG produced TPA metagenomics assembly of...
CCTGAGGGGAGCTGTCGGCGATAGCGGCCGAGGGGAGCGCCAGCTATCATGGGCACCATGATGCGAATAGGACTGACCGGCGGCATCGCCGCGGGCAAAAGTACGGTGGCGGCGCAACTCAAGCAACTCGGCGCGTTGCATATCGACTACGATGCGCTGGCGCATCAGATCGTCGAACCCGGGGGAGTGGCGCTGCCACAGATCGTCGCCGAGTTCGGTCCTGATGCATTGCTCGCCGATGGCACTATGAACCGGCCATGGATTGCCGATCATGTCTTCGGCGCGAACGCCGCGCCGGGCGCACGTGAACGGCTCGACGCCATCGAGCACCCATTGATCTATGCCGAGGCGGCGCGACTGGAGCATGAGCACCCCGAGGCAGCCATCATCATTCACGACATTCCACTGCTCGCCGAGGTCATTGACGATATTCCATTCGCCTTTGACCATATCGTCACGGTCGAAGCTCCCGTGTGCATGCGGCTCGACCGTATGGTCGAGGAACGCGGCATGAGCCTGGAACAGGCCGAGGCCCGCATCCGCCACCAATCCAGTGAGGAGGAGCGGCGGGCCATAGCCGATATCGTCATCGACTCCACCCATCCATTGCCCGAGATGCTGGCCCAAGTGGGTGAGATATACGCAGGATGGTGCGCAGGTCGCTAAGATGAGGCCCTATGGGATTCAATATCGAGCGCGCGGACAAGCCTTTCGTCGTCAAATCGCCATATAAGCCATCCGGCGACCAGCCGCAGGCCATCGCCGAACTGGCCGAACGCATCGAAAACGGCGAGAATGATGTGGTTCTTATGGGTGCCACCGGTACCGGCAAAACCGCAACCACCGCCTGGCTGATCGAAAAGCTGCAGCGACCGACCCTGATTATCGAGCCCAACAAGACGCTCGCTGCGCAGCTATGCGCCGAATTCCGCGAACTCATGCCGGACAACGCCGTGAGCTACTTCGTGAGCTACTACGACTACTACCAGCCCGAGGCATACATCCCGCAGACCGACACCTATATAGAAAAGGACTCCAACATCAACGACGATGTGGAGCGCCTGCGCCACCAAGCCACCGCAAACCTGCTGACCCGCCGCGACTGCGTGGTTGTGGCCACCGTCTCCTGCATCTACGGCTTGGGCACGCCGGAAGAATACGCCGGTCGCATGCTCTTCCTCAAAGTCGGGCAGGAAATCAACCGCGACGACCTGCTGCGCCAATTCGTGGCCATGCAGTACAAGCGCAACGACATCGCCTTCACGCGCGGCACCTTCCGCGTGCGCGGCGATACGGTCGAAATCATCCCCGTCTACGAGGAACTGGCCGTGCGCATCGAATTCTTCGGCGACGAGATTGACCGCATCTCCACGCTGCACCCGCTGACCGGCGACGAGATCGACGAGGAAAACGAAGTCCACATCTTCCCGGCCTCCCATTATGTGGCCGGCCCCGAACGCATGGAACGGGCGCTCAAAACCATTCGCGAGGAACTCGACGAACGCCTGGCAGAACTGCGCAAACAAGGCAAGGAGCTGGAAGCGCAGCGCCTCAACATGCGCACCACCTACGATCTGGAAATGCTCACCCAAGTTGGCGTGTGCTCAGGCGTCGAAAACTATTCGCGCCACTTTGACGGCCGCGCCGCTGGCACCCCGCCGCACACGCTGCTCGACTTCTTCCCTGACGACTTCCTGCTGGTCATCGACGAATCACACGTCACTGTGCCGCAGATCGGTGCCATGTACGAGGGCGATGCCTCCCGCAAGCGCACGCTGGTCGAACACGGCTTCCGCCTGCCCTCCGCGATGGACAACCGACCACTCAAATGGCCGGAATTCCTGCAGCGCGTCGGCCAGACCGTGTACCTGTCCGCCACGCCAGGCGACTATGAGATGGGACTGTCCGATGGGGTGGTCGAACAGATTATCCGCCCAACCGGTCTGCTGGACCCGAAGATCGACGTACGCCCGGTCAAGGGGCAGATCGACGATCTGCTCGCCGAGATCAAGGCCCGTGTGGCCAAGAACGAGCGCGCGCTGGTCACCACTCTGACCAAGAAGATGGCCGAGGACTTGACCGACTATCTGCTGGAACGCGGCATCAAGGTCGAATACCTGCATTCTGATGTGGATACGTTGCGCCGCGTCGAACTGCTGCGCATGTTGCGCGAAGGCAAGATCGATGTGATTGTCGGTATCAACCTGCTGCGTGAGGGCCTCGATTTGCCGGAAGTATCGCTGGTGGCGATTCTTGACGCCGACAAGGAAGGATTCCTGCGCTCCTATCGTTCGCTTATCCAGACCATCGGCCGTGCGGCCCGAAACGTGTCCGGCACGGTGATCATGTACGCCGACGAGACCACCGAAGCCATGCGGCAAGCCATCGACGAGACTGACCGTCGCCGCGCCAAGCAGATTGCCTACAACCAGGAGCATGGCATCGATCCCAAGCCCCTGATCAAGAAGATCAGCGACGTCAACGACATGCTCGCCAAGGAGGATGTGGACACCCAGACCTTGCTTGAAGGTGGCTACCGCAACGCAGGCAAGGCCGGCAACACGCACCTGGGCGTGCCGGTACTCGATCCCAACGAGGCAGACAAACGCCACGAGGAGATCCTGAAGGCCGGCCTGCCCGCGCAGGACCTCGCCGACCTGATTCGCCAACTGAGCGAACAGATGCACACCGCCGCCGAACAACTCCAGTTCGAACTCGCGGCCCGTCTGCGCGACGAGATCCGAGACCTCAAAAAAGAACTCCGTCAAATGACGGAAGCCAACAAGTAACCAAATTCCCATACCCGAGGCGGGCAGTCAGGGGATGCGTTGTTCGACCGTAAAGACTTGGCCTGAGCGGCCCGGAGCGTGTCGAACAACACATCCCCTGACTGCCTGGCGATCAGCGCTACCGGAACGGCCCCAAAACCGTCACATACATAAGTTAGTGTAGGGAATCATGGCAGAAACCCCACTCGCATTTGAAATCATCACCTTCGTGGTGCTCGCGCTGTTCTTCATCGTCGACCTGTTCGTCATCGGGCGCGACCGCATGTGCCCTCCACCAAGGAATGCGTGCAGCATATCGCCTTCTTCGTGGTTATGGCGCTGATCTTCGGCGGATGCATCTGGTTCTTCGCCGGCTCCAGGCCCGCCATCGAGTTCTATTCCGGCTGGCTCACCGAATACTCGTTGTCCATCGACAACCTATTCGTGTTCGTCATCATCATGTCGAACTTCGCGGTGCCCAAGCAGGTTCAGAAGTATGTGCTTTCGGTGGGCATCGCCATCGCCCTGGTCTTCCGCGGCATTTTCATTCTGATCGGCGCGGCCCTGATCACCCGCTTCACGTGGGTGTTCTTCCTGTTCGGCGCGTTCCTGATCTACACCGCCGTCAAACTGGTGCTTGGCGGCGACGAGGATGAGGAATACCACGAGAACGGCATCATCCGTAATCTGCGCAAGATCATCAAGATCACCGACGACTACGACGGCGAGAAGCTGCGCACCACCAAGAACGGCGTGCGTTACTGGACCCCGATGCTCATCGTGTTCCTGACCATCGGCACCACCGACGCATGTTCGCTTTCGACTCGATTCCCGCGATCTTCGGCCTGACCAAGGATCCGTTCCTGGTGTTCACCTCCAACGTGTTCGCCCTGCTCGGCCTGCAGCAGCTGTACTTCCTGCTGGGTGCTCTGCTCGACAAGCTCGTCTACCTGCCTGCCGGCCTGTCCGTGGTGCTGGGCTTCATCGGCGTCAAACTCATCATGGAGGCCCTGCACGGCAATACCTTGCCGTTCATCAACGGCGGCGAAGGCATCCATTGGGTACCGGAAGTGCCCACATGGCTGTCGCTGGCTGTGATTGTGGTCGCAATTGGCGGCGCATCCGTGGCTTCCGTGATCAAGATGAAGAGCATGGAAAGCGCTGAAAAGGCCTGAAACCGTTAGAGAATACAACCCTTAAACCCAGTCAACACAACAATGTGAGCGCTCACAACACACCGTGAAGAAAACTTGTCATGAGTCGGCTCGCGCTAGTAGACTGGGTTCGGCAAATTGGGGGCAATCGTGCCTCGAACCAAATTGAACAAGAATAGGCAGGCATTCATGCGTAAAGCCAAGATCGTAGACACCATCGGTCCTTCCACCGAGGATTACGACAACCTCCTGAAGCTCGTTGAAGCCGGTATGGACGTTGCTCGTCTGAACCGCTCCCACGGCACTCCCGAGGATCACCTCAAGGTCTACAACAACGTGCGCAAGGCCAGCGAGGCCACTGGCCGCAACGTTGCCGCGCTCGTTGACCTGCAGGGCCCGAAGATCCGTTGCGGCTGGTTCAAGAAGAACGCCGACGGCGAAGACAAGGTTCAGCTGCAGCTCGGCCAGGAATTCATCATCACCACCGACGACGTCGAGGGCGACGAGCACATCACCTCCACCACCTTCAAGGGCCTGCCGGGCGATTGCCATCCGGGCGACCCGATCCTGATCGATGACGGCAAGGTCCGTCTCGAGGTCACCAAGGTCGAAGGCAACAACGTGTACACCAAGGTCATCGTGGCCGGCCCCGTGTCCTCCCACAAGGGCATCAACCTGCCGGGCGTCGCCGTCTCCCTGCCGGCCCTGACCGAGAAGGATGAGGCCGATCTGCGCTGGGCCATCCGCACCGGCGCCGACATCATCGCCATGTCCTTCGTGCGTTTCGCCACCGACATCGACCGCGCCCACGAGATCATGGACGAGGAGGGCCGCCGCATCCCGATCATCGCCAAGATCGAGAAGCCGCAGGCTCTGGAGAACCTCGAAGAGATCGTCAAGACCTTCGACGGCGTCATGGCCGCCCGCGGCGACATGGCCGTTGAGTGCCCGCTGGAAGAGGTCCCGATGGCCACCAAGCGCATCATCGAGCTGGCCCGCCAGTACGCCAAGCCGGTCATCGTGGCCACCGAAGTCCTCGGCTCCATGGTGAACTCCCCGGTCCCGACCCGTGCAGAGCCTCCGACTGCGCCAACGCCGTCCTCGACGCTCCGACGCCACCATGACCTCCAACGAGACCGCCGTTGGTAAGTACCCGGATGTGACCGTGGCTACCATGGCCCGTATTTCCGCTTACGCCACCGACCACGGCTTCGACCGTATCCCGGAGCTTAAGAACCTTGACATGTCTTCCACCGGCGCCGTTTCCTCCGCTGCTGTGGATCTGGCTGACAAGCTCAACGCCAAGGCCATCGTTGCTTACACCCAGACCGGTTCCACCGTGCACCGCGTGTCCCGCGAGCGTCCGGCCGCTCCGATTTACGGCCTGACCAACAACGAGCACACCTACCACTGGCTGGCTCTGTCTTGGGGCACCGAAGCCTTCCTGCTCAAGGAGGACTACCACGACAAGTCCCGCAAGGATCTGATGATCTACACGGACAAGATCCTCAAGGACGCCGGCAAGGTTGCTGACGGCGACAAGATCGTCATCCTGAGCTCTGCTCAGGGCGATCACCAGCCGGGCCGCACCGACTCCATCTACGTGCACACCGTTGGCGCTTGCGACTGATTTCAGGCCGCTGGTAGCTGCTGACAGCTAGCACATAGCACGCGAAAGCCCCCCATCCAGAAAGTGGATGGGGGGCTTTCGTTATCCCGTTATGTTGCGATTGTGCGGTGATTGCAATGGCACGTAGTCACCGCGATGATCGAGCGTGGTGACTAGTCGTTGAGATGATCGAGCGTGCCGCTCTTCAGACGCAGAATGGCGACCATGGTCTTGGCATCCACAATCGTGCCATTGACCACCATCTCATAGGCATCGTCCACCGACACCATACGCACGTCGGAACGCGGAGTCTCCGGGCCGATTTCCTGACGGGAAGCCGGGGTAAGTCCGGTGGCGAAGAAGATTGCGGTGTGCTGGGTGGAATAGCTCGGCGTGTTCATAAAACGGGTGAACTGCGTAAGCTTGGAGGCATCGAAACCAGCCTCTTCGGCCAGCTTGCGCTTAGCTACATCGGTCGGGCGTTCGGACGGGTTGTTGGCGTGACCGGCCGGAATCTCCAACGTCCAACGATGGTTGGCGATGCGATACTGCTCGACCAGCGGAATCATGCCATCATCGGTGACGGCCAGCACAGCCACAGTGTCGCCATTGTTCTCCTGAACAAAGTAGCGTTCAAACGAACCGATTTGATTCGACTCATAGGAGACGTGATCGACATTGAAATAATGCGTCTCCACAATCTGTCTACGGGAAATCTCCTTGACCGGAGAGGGGCGCCAGGGATCGAACTGACGGTAAGTTTCGTTGCTCATAAGCCCTCCTAACAAAAGCGATACATCGAAACTACAGCCCATTGTAAGCGGTGAAACCACGCAGGAGAACGGGCAACACACGGGTGCGCCGTCCGCGATATCGACGTGTTTCGCCTGTTTCACCGGGGGGAATGGAGGATTGGCGCGTGTCTTGTGTCGCAAGAGTCGAATTGGTATGCTACTCTCTTCAGAGTGCTTTGGCACGCCCTCGTATCCCAATTGGGTAGAGGAAGCAGCCTCAAAATCTGCGCAGTGTGGGTTCGAGTCCCACCGAGGGCACTTTAGTTAGGAGTTCGCTGAAATTATTGTGAACCCCATTGTTGGGTAATTCAAGAAAGAGGTTGGCATGGCTGCAAGGAAGAAGTCCGAAGAACCGAGTATCAACATCGATGAGGTGCTGACCGACGAAGAGCTCAAGGCCGTGGCCAATGAAAGCGAACCTGCTGAGCGCAAGGCCAAGCCCGAGGACGGTCCGCGTACGTTGTCGTGGCCGAGGACGAAGCCGTGAACCGCATGGATCTGGTCGCCATGCTGGAAGACAACGGTTATGAGGTCGTTGGTCAGGCCGCCAACGGCGAGGAAGCCGTGGAACTGACCCGCAAGTACCGCCCTGATGTGGTGTGCATGGATGTCAAGATGCCGCGTATGGACGGCATCACCGCTGCCGGCATTATCTGCGATGAAAACATCGCCCCCGTCGTCATGCTCACCGCATTCTCCCAGACCGATCTGGTGAAGAAGGCCACCGGCGCTGGCGCCATGGCATACGTCACCAAGCCATACGAGGAATCCAAGCTGCTGCCGACCCTCGAGGTGGCCATGGGCCGTTTCGCCGAGATCAACGATTTGCTGGACAGCGTGGAGCGCAGCGAACGTAAGCTCAAGGAAACCACCGATCAGCTCAAGGAAACCGAAGAGAAGCTCAAGAAGGCCGAAGACACGCTTGAGGAGCGCAAGCTCGTCGACCGCGCCAAGGGTCTGCTGATGGACAAGGCGGACTTCTCCGAGCAGGGTGCCTTCCGTTGGATTCAGAAGACCTCCATGGACCAGCGCATCCCCAAGAAGCGCCTGGCTCAGGCCATCATCGCCAAGTACGGCGATCCGAAGCCTTCTGATTCGGGCGAACGCTGATTATCGGCGTCGCCGTACTGAGTCGTAAAGCAACACAAACACACTATGGGAGAGGCCAGCGTGACCGTACCCACCAATGAAACATTGCTGGTGGTGGACGGCCACTCGCTGGCCTTCCGTGCATTTTTCGCCCTGCCGGTCGACAACTTCAGCACCTCCAGCGGCCAGGCCACCAACGCCGTCTGGGGTTTGCCACCATGCTCGCGCAGGTGATCGATGCGGAGAAGCCCGACCATCTGGCGTCGCCTCGATGTGAAGGGCGGCACATTCCGCAATGAGATGCTTCCGCAATACAAAGGCACCCGTGAGGCGGCTCCCGAAGAGCTGCTCACCCAGCTGCCATTGATTCAACGCATGCTCACGGCCCTCGGCGTCACCTACATCGAGAAGCCGGGATTCGAAGGCGACGACGTGATCGCCACCCTCGCCACCATGGGAGACAAGGCCGGTTACCACACACTGGTATTGTCCGGTGACCGAGACGCTTTCCAGCTGGTGGATGACAACGTCACCGTGTTGTACCCGGGCCATCACTTCAAAGACCTGAAGCATATGACGCCGCAGTCCATCATCGACAAATACAAAGTCACTCCCGCACAATATCCGGATCTGGCGGCACTCCGAGGCGAAACCGCCGACAATATTCCCGGTGTGCCCGGCGTAGGCGACGGCTTTGCGGCCAAGTGGATCAACCAATTCGGTTCCCTCGACGGCATTTGCGAGCACGCCGATGAAATCGGCGGCAAAAAAGGCGAATCACTGCGGGCCAATATCGACCAGGTCAAACTCAATCGCAAAGTCAACGCACTGGTACGAGACGTCGATCTAGGCGTCGATATCGAGGATCTGACATTCGGCACCGTGGACGTGGCACAGATCGACGCCCTGTTCAAGGAGCTTGAATTCGGACCTCGCACCAAGAGTCGTGTACTGAAAACCTTCAATACCGGGGCCAAGGCATCCAACACATCCGGAGCTGGCGAGTCTACGAATAATGAGCAGAACGAGCAGGATAGCAGCCTCGATCTGAACCTGCCGGAACCCACGAGCATCACTGCTCCGGAGCAGTTCGACGAATGGGTCAAGGCCCATCGCGTCGAAGTCAAGGTTCCCGGTGAAATCGCCGATTTCACGGTTTCCGACTATGGCGATGGCTCGCAGCGGCATGCCATCTGCGGCGACGCGGTCGGCCATGCTTGGACCGTGGCCGCATGGGGCGACGAAAGGCCGGGGCGTGCCACGGCACAAGCCATTGCCCGTGGCCACGGCAACATCAGCGGCCATAGTGCCCCTTCCAATCACCGATACCCTGCGAGCACAGCTTGCGCGGTTCCTGAAAAGCGAACACTCCCGCACCATCGTGCATGGGTATAAAGAATTGCTGCATCTTTTGGGCGCGGTCGATCTTGACATGGACCTGCCGATGTTCGACACCAAGCTTGCCGGGTATCTGGCCCAACCGGATTTCCATGCCGATAGCCTCAAGCAGGCGGCCGAGCACTTCCTCGACATCCACTTCACCGAAACCGAACAGCCTTCGCAAGGCACGTTGGACTTCGACGACGATCAGGTCGAAGAAGATCCGAACGAACATCGTCTGCGTGATTTGGCCATTATCCGCAGCCTCGCCGTCACGCTCGGGCCGATTATCGACGAGCGTGAACAATGCTGGCTGATGCGCGCGATTGAACTTCCTGTTTCCCGCGTGCTGCACGGCATGGAGCACACAGGAGCCAAAGTCGATAGCGTTCGACTCGTCTCCATGCGTGACCAGTTTGCCGCCGAGGCTCGCCAAGCGCAGGAAATGGCTTGGGAGTATGCCGGCACCGAAATCAACCTGCAAAGCCCCAAGCAGCGTGCAGAAGGTGCTGTTCGAAGATATGGGTTTGAAACCCACCAAACGCACCAAGTCCGGCTCATACACCACGAATGCGGCCGCATTGCAGGATCTGTATGTCAAATCAGTGGACAATGAGCGGGCCAACGGTTTCCTCGGAGCGTTGCTGCGCCATCGCGAGATCAACAAGCTCAAGCAGATCGTCCAAACGCTGATCGATGCCACCAACACATCAGATGAGCGCATCCACACCACTTTCGAGCAAACCGTTGCCGCCACCGGCCGATTGAGCTCCGTGGATCCGAACCTGCAGAACATCCCCAATCGGAACGCCGCCGGCCGTGAGATTCGTGGCGTGTTCGTGCCGGGGGAGGGGTACGAGGCCCTGATGAGCTGCGATTACTCACAGGTCGAGCTGCGCATTATGGCTGATCTGTCCGATGATGAGGCGCTGATCGAAGCGTTCCGCTCCGGAGCCGACTTCCACAAATACGTGGCCTCGATGGTCTACAAGCTGCCGGTCGACCAGATCACCGGCGACCAGCGCAGCCACGTAAAAGCCATGAGCTACGGATTGGCCTATGGTCTGAGCACGTATGGTCTTGCCCAGCAACTCAAGATCGCGCCACGTGAAGCGGAAGCGTTGAAAAACCGGTATTTCGATACCTTTGGCAAGGTGCACGATTACCTTGAATCGCTGGTGGCCAATGCCCGAGAGAAGGGGTATACGGAAACCATTTTCGGACGACGTCGCTACTTCCCGGCCCTGCATTCGACCAATCGTGTTGCGCGTGAGGCCGCTGAACGTGCGGCACTCAACGCACCGATTCAGGGATCCGCCGCCGACATCATGAAGATTGCGATGATTCGCGCCGAGCAGACCTTGGCCGAGGCTCACGTCAAGAGCCGTATCATTCTGCAGATTCACGATGAACTGGTAGTGGAAATCGCGCCGGGAGAAGGCGACCAGGTCACCGACTGGTGCGCAACGCCATGGAACACGCCGTCGACCTTGCCGTGCCGCTGGACGTATCGTGCGGCATCGGTTCCGACTGGCAACTCGCTGCACACTGACAATTTCTAGCTCCCCTCGGGTGAGGGGGCTGAGCCGTTGAGCAAACAGTCCAGTGGATTGTTTGTAGGCGAGGCGAGCCGATAGTCGAGCAATGAAGAGCACGAGCATGGCTTGTCCGCAATTGCAGAATGAGTCCCTTGCAGCAATAGCCCACTACAATGGGACATATGCCGAATCTCAAGCAAGTCATCGACGTTCTCGAGACCCTGTACCCATTGCGCTACGCCGAGGAATGGGATGAGCCGGGCCTCATTGTCGGCGATCTGAGTCACGACGTGCACCGCATCGTGTTCGCCGCCGACCCGACCTCCGCCATCATTGACAAGGCTATCGCTACTGGCGCGGACCTGCTCATCACCCATCACCCGTTGTTCTTCCGTTCCGTACACGAGACGAGCGGACTCGGTTTCCGGGGCGACATCGTCCGCAGACTCTACCAGCACGGCTGCGGGCTGTGGGTAGGGCACACTAATGCCGACGCTGCGTATCGCGGCGTGGGACAGGCGGCGGCCGACTACTTCGGACTCATCGACCAGAAACCACTCGTGCCGATTGACGATGCAAACGCCTCTCATCCGGTCGGCTTGGGGCGTGTGGGTCGTTTGCCGAAGCCTGTTGCCCTGAAGGATTTCGCTCAGCGAGTATTCGACGAAGTGTCCGATCATGGCATGACCAGCGCGCTCGGCATCCAGGTATGCGGCGATTCGGACACTTTTGTTCAGTATGTGGCCATTCTGCCTGGCTCTGGGGACTCCCTGTTCAACGAGGTACGTGCCACCGGTGCGGACGTGTACGTAACCAGCGATTTGCGTCACCACCCGGTGACCGACGCCATCGAACAAGCCCGGTATGAAGCCCGTATGAGGTCCCAAGGCATCATGCTCGGCCATGGAATGGCGGGGGAGAGCCATGCTGCGTCCCTGCTTCATCAACACCCCTCATGCCGCCATCGAATCCATGTGGTTCAACTACGCGATCGATGACGTGCCAGCCGCCATCGAACAAGCGACCGGAGCAAGGCTGAAGTCGAGTGGTTCCACGACACGACCGATCCATGGACGCTGTCCATTACCGCGCATCGAGATTAAGACGCTATAGTAACGTGGCAAAAAACGTTTTTCCGAGGAGATGACATGTTTGGCGGAAGCAAGCAGGAACAACTGGAGCATCGGCTCGACCATAAGCTGAACGCCTCCTCGGACGGCATCGACATGGACGTGCCCGCCAAAGTGATCAGTAGCGAAACCGTTTATACCGGGCGTATCTTCCATGTGGATGACATGCGCATCGCTCTGACCGACAAGCAGGGCAAGGAACACGAGATCGGCCGCCAGGTGCTGCGTCACGCCCCCTGTGTGGTCATGCTCGTGCACGACATGTCCACCGACCGCTACCTCATCGAACGCGAATACCGCGCCGGATCGGACATGTTCGCCTACGGGCTTCCCGCCGGACTGATGGACGAGGGCGAGGACATCATGGACGCGGCCCTGAGGGAACTGGCCGAGGAAACCGGCGTGGTGCCGGACCGTGACACCATGGGCGTTGACTTCGTAGGTGATTTCTACTCGTCCGAAGGCATGACCGACGAACTGGCCCACATCATGGTGTTGCATTTGGGCCCGTTCAGGCGGGAGCAGCGCCATTTCGATGCGGACGAGCATGTGGAATCCGCGTGGATTCCGTGGAGCGACCTTGCCGCCACGCGCATCACCTCATCCAATTCGATGATCGCCATCCAGCATGAGGCGTTACGCAGACTCATCGCCAGGAACTCCGACAAAGATAAGCCGTCGCTGTTCTCCTGACGTTCAACTCCCCGGCACATCACTGACACAAAAAAGTGGGATACTGAAAACTATGCAGATCAGACCTGGATCAATGTATCCGCTGGGCGCCAGCTATGACGGCGCCGGTGTGAACTTCGCGCTGTACTCACAGGTTGCGCAGAAAGTCGAACTATGCCTGTTCGACGAGCACGATGTGGAAACACGCATCGAAATGACCGAACGGAACTCGTACGTATGGCATAACTACATTCCCGGCCTCCATCCTGGCCAGCGTTACGGCTACCGCGTCTACGGTCCCTATGACCCGGTGCACGGCCTCAGATGCCAACCCCAACAAACTGCTGCTTGACCCGTATGCCAAGGCCATTGAAGGTAATATCGACGGCGACGAAAGCCTGTTCTCATACTGGTTCAAGAGCCCGGACGACAACTCGGCGATGAACGACCTTGACTCGGCCGCCCACACCATGAAGTCGGCCGTCATCAACCCCTACTTCGATTGGGGCAACGACCAGCATCCGTACATCTCGTACCACGATTCGGTGATCTACGAGCGCACGTGCGCGGCATGACCAACCTCAACATGGACGTGCCGCCGGACATCCGCGGCACCTACGCCGGCCTGGCTATCCGAGCGTCATCGAATACCTGAAGAAGCTCGGCATCACCGCCACTCGAACTCATGCCGATCCACCAGCTCGTCAAA
>ENA-OQBU01000254-OQBU01000254.1-human-gut-metagenome-genome-assembly--contig:-NODE-254-length-12842-cov-4.548093_pt1 | contig 12842 bp, 14 predicted proteins | sample MGYA00242492_ERZ504566 | MGnify/ENA primary metagenome ERZ504566 (study PRJEB26092, sample SAMD00036261) | human gut metagenome | host: Homo sapiens | study: EMG produced TPA metagenomics assembly of...
AACCACGAGCGCATCAAACAGTCGCTTGGTTGGATGAGCCCGGTACAATACCGTCAAAGCCAAGGAATGGCTGCGTGATTATCTCCAAGAAAATGTCCGCAGCCCCTAACGCCCGGTTTGTTGCGCATTTTGGTTGAGGCTTGAGTTGAGAGACATGGTCCGTCGTCCGGGTACGATTTCAGTCGCCAAACCAAATCAACCTATTTAGGAAGGCGACGGAACCATGCCGAATCAGATTCTACAGGTCGACGAGAACATGCTCGAGACGAAGCTGGACCGGTTGGTGTCGGAGAAGGTCGAACAGCTGTTGAACGCGATGCTGGACGCGGAGGCCGACGAGATCACGGGCGCGTGCAGGCGTTCGTATACGCTGGAATGCAAGACGAATGCGGCCAGACGCGCGCTCGAGGGCGAGCCCCTCGCCCGCGTGGCGCGCGACGCGGGTTGCACGCCGACGAGCGTGTACCAGTGGATGCGCCGCTACCGGAGCGAGGGGATACTGGGACTGATGGACAGGAGAAACGCGCCGATGCCGGCCGAACCGATGCCCGCGGCCGGCGATGACGTGGAGGAGCTGCGCCGGCAGGTGGAGGTCCTGCGGCTGGAGAACGCGGTGATGCGGGAGACGATCGATGTTTTAAAAGCCGACGACCCGCGCCTCGACCCGTCCATGCTGACGAACAGGGAGAGGACGCGGGTCGTGACGCGATCAGGGGTGAATTCGGCCTGGCGGCCTGTCTGAGGCCGTGGGGCTGAAACGCAGCACCTACTATTACGAGCGCGGCGCGATCGCCGCGGGCGACAGGTACGCCGTGCTGCGGGCCCGCGTCGCCGGCCTGTTCGAGCAGGGTGGGCGCGCATGGGGATACCGGACCATCCACCGCATGCTGCGCCTTGACGAGTCCGACCCGATCGTCGTCTCGGAGAAGGTCGTCAGGCGGATCATGCGCGAGGGGGCCATGCGGCCCGTGTACCTGAAGCGGCCGAAGCGGTGGAGCTCCTACGCCGGCGAGATCGGCGAGGCCCCGGCGAACCTCGTGGAGCGGGACTTCCACGCCGACGCGCCGAACATGCTGTGGGTCACGGACGTCACCCAGTTCACCATGGACGGGTACAAGTGCTGGCTTTCCCCGGTGGTCGACTGCTTCGACGGGATGGTGGTCTCCTGGACCTTGTCGCGCTCCCCGAACGCCGACATGGCGAACCGGATGCTCCTTGACGCGGTCGCACGCTCAGGGACGGGGAACATCCAATCATCCATTCCGATTAAGCCGGGTTTGTTGTTAAGCCGGGGAACGGTTCGGGGTCTTGGTGGCTGGCCGTGTCCCATGTGGTTTCCCGGCTTAACGTTCCGGGTTATGTTCGTCTTGTCCCATTTGATTCGAACGAAGGAGTTTGCCATGGGTGAGACGACGGTTGGCCATGTCGCGGGCGAGGTGGTCCGCGCGCTTTACGGGGCCGGTTATATGGAATCCACCATAGGCCAGTACCGCAAGTCCATCAGGGCGTTGGAACGGTACGCCGGGAGGCCCGGATGCGGTGTACACGCGTGGGTTGGGCGCGGGGTTCGCCGCGTCGACCTTCAGTGAGCGGACGGGCGGTTTCAGCAGGCAGCGGTGGTTCGATTACGGCAGGCTGGCGCGTTTGTGCGACTCGTATCTGCGGTCCGGTTCGGTGGACCTGGGCAAGTGGCGCAGGAGCAGGCTTGCGGAGCCGGTGGTTCCGGGTTTGGCCGTGGTCATGGAGCGTTGGGAGGCGTATCTCGCCGGTTCGGGACTGGCTTCGGCGACGGTGGGGCATTACCGTCGGATGGCGGGCTTGTTCCTCACGTGGCTGGAATCTCATGGGGTCGTGTCGTTGGATGGTTCGGATGGCTCGCATGTGCTGGGGTTCCTGGCCGGGCTGCGTTCACGCTGGTCGGAGTCGTCGATGCGGCACGCCGCGTCGGACCTGCGCCCGTTGTTCAGATGGCTCGGGCGGGATGACCTGGCGGACGCGATCGGCCTGGCCGGCATACGCAGGACCCACGCGATCGCGGGAACGTTGCCCGACGACGAGCACCGCCGCTTGCTGGAGGCGTGCGCCTCGCGGTCGGTGCCGTCGAGGGACGCGGCGATCACCCTGCTGTCGCTGACGTGCGGGCTGAGGGCATGCGATGTGATCGGTCTGAGGATCGCCGACGTGGATTGGGATTCCATGAGCATAGGTCTGGTGCAGCGAAAGACGGGCAATCCGTTGACCGTGCCGATGACGGGACCGCTGGCCGCGAGGCTGGCGTCCTGGCTGTTGGACGAAAGGCCCGCCACCGACGACGACCGTGTGTTCGTGCGGTACAAGGCGCCCCATGTCGCGCTTCGGGGTCATTCATCGGTGTACGAGGCGATCAGCCGTGTCATGCGGCACGCCGGGCTCGGACGCGGGGCGGTTCCAGGCTGTTGCGGCGCAACGCGGCGACGAGGATGCTGGAGGCGGCCACGCCGTTGCCGACGATCAGCGCGGTGCTTGGCCACGCCGACCCCGATTCCACACGCGTCTACATGGCCACGCACCGCGGGGGAATGCTCGCGTGCGTGCTGCCCGTGCCGGAAGGCGGATCGTCATGAGACCCACGGAACACGGATTCGTCGGCCCGCTCGCCGGCGAATTGGAGGAGTACATCCGCTTCAAGGCGTCCATGGGCAGGCATGGCGCCACCCGCGTCCAGGTCCTGCGCTCGTTCGACCGGCATTGCCTCGAACACGGGGCCGTGCGTCTGGAGCGGGGCGTCGTGGAGCGATGGATCGCCCATAGGATCGACGCGAATCCCGGGGGTTGCCGCTCGTGGTTCTCGTACATCAGGGACTTCGGCAGGTGGATGCGACTGGCCCACGATCCCGACGCGTACGTGCTCTCCGACCAGTGGAAGGCCGGATCCCCGCGTCCGACGCCGTACCTGCTGACGGACCGCGAGGCCGCCCTGTTCCTGCGGGCCGCGGGAACGTTGGAGTCTCCGTCGCCGTGGGCGTGGCAGTCTCGCGCGTCTTCATGCTCATGGCCTGCTGCGGGCTGCGCACCCGAGAGGTCAGGAGACTCGCCGTCGGGCACGTCGACCACAAGGCCCGTTCCATCGACGTGGTCGATTCCAAGGCCGGTCGCAGCCGCAGGCTGCCCGTGGGCGACGAGGTCGCCGCCGAACTGCTGGAATGCGACCAACGGTCCCGCGAACGCTTCGGAGACGACCGTCCCGCGTTCTTCGTCACCTCCACCGGCAATCCGGTCTCCCCGGGCATGCCCGGCGTGGTGTTCCGCCGCGTCTGGACGCGGGCCGGGCTCGAGTGGCCACAAGCCGGCGAACGGCCCAGGCCCTATGATTTCCGGCACCGGTTCGCGTTCGCGAACATCGAGCGGTGGACTCGCGACGGCGTGGACGTGATGGCGATGCTGCCCTATCTGGCGGCCTACATGGGACACGCCGGCATCGACAGCACCCTCTACTACGTGCACGCCAGCCCCGATTTCATGGACGGATACGCGGACCTCGTCGCCGACGCCGAACGCGTGGTCCCGGAAACGGAGGAACCATGAGCAAGGCAAGGAAAACGGCCGCCAGCTCCGGTGAACCGGACTTCTGGCGAGTCGCGCGCGACTGGCTGCACCACTGGCTGCCCAAGGTGCGGGGCAGCTCGCCGAAGACCGTCGAGGCGTACCGCATCGGCCTGGAATCCTACGTCCGATGGCTCGAAACCACGGAAGGCACGCAGCGCAGCCACATCGGTTTCGGGCATTTCGACCGGGCGCGCCTGGGCCGGTGGGTCGAATGGATGCGGACCGAGCGCGGGTACTCGGACCGCACCATCATGCTGAGGATGACGACGATGCGCGTGTTCCTCGACCACGCGGGCCTCGAACACCCGGCATTGACCGCGCTGGGCAACGACGCGGCCGGCATACGTGTCAAACCACCCGCGCGCAAACCCGTCGACCACCTCGGGGAGGAGCACACCAAGCGTTGCTGACCGCATGGGGCACCGGCGACGCCAAATCGCGCAGGAACCGCATGCTCCTGATCCTCATGTACGACACCGCCGCCAGGATCGGCGAACTCGCCGCACTGACCATCGCGGACGTGGGTATGGATAAGCCGGCCAGGGTCACGCTCACCGGCAAACGCGGCAAGAGCCGGGTCGTGCCCCTGGGAGAAAGGACACGAACCCACCTGGCCGCCTACCTCGAGGAATTCCATCCCGGACCGTCCATGCGCGACGGCGACAGGCCGTTGTTCCACTCGACGAGGAACGGCGCCATCCAGCCGCTCTCCGTGGACCGGATCGACGAGATCCTCAAAACCGCGGCGGCCAGAGCACGCCGCGGGACGTGCCCGTCCATGCCCGAACGCGTCCACTGCCACCTGATCCGCCGGACCCGCGCCATGGACCTCTACCAACAGGGCGTGCCGCTACCGCTCATCATGCAACTGCTCGGCCACGAAAGCATGAGCACAACCAGCGCGTTCTACGCGTTCGCGACCCTCGACATGATGCGCAAAGCCGTCGATGCGGCCAACCCCGGCCCCGACCCCTCCAAGGAGACATGGCTCAGCGAGCAACGACTCCGACAACTACACACCCTCAAATAACCCGGAACGTTAAGCCGGGAAACCACATGGGACACGGCCAGCCACCAAGACCCCGAACCGTTCCCCGGCTTAACAACAAACCGGCTTAATCCGAGTTAAACCGATGTCGGTTTAACTCCGACCGCGGCTGCCACTACCGGTGGGACGAATGGATCCGCATCTGCGAGGAGCACGGGCTGATCCGGTCGATGAGCGCCAAGGGATGCAGCCCGGACAACGCGGCCGCCGAGGGGTTCTTCGGCAGGCTCAAGAACGAGTTATTCTACGGGCGGGACTGGAGGGGCGTGGGCTACGAGGAGTTCCGCGAACGCCTGGCCGCCTACCTGACCCACTACAATGAAACCAGGATCAAGAAGTCACTGGACTGGATGAGCCCCGTGCAATACCGCAGAAGTCTTGGACTGGCCGCCTGACCGTCCAAAAAACATCCGCACCCCCTCCGTGCGATCATGGACGATGCGCTCCGCCTGCGCCATCGCATGATTCCGTACCTCCACACCATGAACTGGCGCGCATCCCGGACAGGCCTTCCCCTGGTGGAGCCCATGTATTGGGGATCGCCCGACATCGACGCCGCATACCACGTTCCCAACGAATACATGTTCGGCACCGAACTGCTGGCCGCGCCCATCACGGAACCGATGGATAAATCCTCCCGACGGGGCAAGGCCGACGTATGGCTGCCGCAGGGCGACTGGTTCGACTTCTTCACCGGGCGCCGGTATAGCGCGTCTTCGCCCAACGGACGGCGCATGACCGTCTGGCGTCCGCTCGACGGAATTCCCGTGTTCGCGAAGGCCGGCGGCATCGTGCCGATGCAGCCCCTGTCCGAGGGGGATTCCATCAACTCCGTCGACAACCCGCAGCATCTGGAGATCATCGTCTTCCCCGGAGCGGACGGCGACTTCACGCTGATGGAGGATTCGGGACATTACTCTCGGCAGATCACCCCGGCGACCACCGCGATCACCTATCGATGGCGCAAGGACGGCGCCACATCCGCACTCACGGTATCGCCAGCCCAGGGAGACGTTCACGCTCTGCCGGCCCGGAGAACATGGGATTTCCTGTTCCGAGGCATTACCGACAGCGACATATCCGTACAGGCCGACGGCGCATCCGTCGATTCGGATCGCCGGTATGATGCCGAAACCCTCACATTGCAGGTAACGGTCGCCGACGTATCCACCCGCAGCGAGATACGTGTCACCATCGGCGACACGACGATGGCCCCCGATCCCCGCATGGAAGACGTCTTCGACATCCTTCGGCATGCCGAAATGCGATATCTGACCAAGGAACAGGCTTATGCCGCCATAGCGGAGAACGGCATCGACGCATTGGCCACGATGGATTCACTCGAGCACGTCAGCGGGCCGGACATGGAAGATTGCTCCGATTCGCATATGCCGAGCGCCGTCCGTCAAGCGCTGACGGAGGTGCTGCTCCGATCCTAGCCCGCATGTCGCCTCTCCCGGAATACGCCACGGGAGAGGCGACAGCAGCCCGTCACAGACCCATGTCCAGGCGAACGCCGGGCCGTCAACACGTCGAGGCACGACGCACCAGATCGTAGGAGGTCACATACGTGCGGAACGGATCCGCCGACCCCTCGATGCGCGCGATCAGCATATCCACGGCATGTCGCGCGTAATCATCCACATGCGGGTCGATCGTCGTCAATCCGGGCATGCAGTACTCGGCATCCGGCACGTTGTCGAACCCAATGACCTGCATATCCTGCGGCACGCGCACGCCGCGCCGCTGCAGCTCATGAATCACCCCGATGGCGAGCGCGTCGTTCAGGCACATGACCGCATCCGGACGCGGCGCATCCGGATCGTCCAACAGCCCCGCCACCGCATCGCGGCCGCCGGACTGCACCCAATCCGCGTTACGGACCAGCCGCCAATCGACCTGCAGGCCACGCTCCTCATGGGCCAACACATAGCCGCGGGTACGCATCGTGCTGGTGGTTTCGGGCCGCGACTCGCGGTCGGCATCCGGGCATGCGTTCTCCGCGGTGCCGCCGATCAACGCGATCCTACGGCATCCCGAATCCAGCAGCGCCCCCACCGCGGTGCGTACGGCCTCCACGTTCGGCATCGTGACCCAATCGGCCAGTCCCTGCGTATCGTAATCGCCCACAATCACCAACGGATACGGCTGGTGCAGTATCGTGCGATCCGTGATCGGCGAGCCCATGAAGAAAATCCAGCCGTCCGCGGCCAGCTTCTTCGTCTCCGGGATCGCCTGCGCCAAGCCGCCGGCGCTGTTGTAGGTATCGGTGATCACCGCGTACCCGCGGGAACGTGCCGCCGCCACGATGCTGTCGGCGAGATAGGGCATGAACGGCTGGCAGAAATCGGTGATGGCCAGTCCGATGAGCTTCGTGCCGCCGGTTTTCATGGCGCGGGCGGACACGTTAACGCGGTATCCGAGGCGTTCGATGGCATCCTGGACACGCTGGCGCGTCTCCGGGCGCATACTGCCGGTGTTGTTCAGCACATTCGACACCGTTTTGATGGAGACGCCCGTCTCGCGCGCCACGTCGGTGATGGTCACCCGTTTCGCCACAGCACCCCTCTCGTCGCACCATCGGGCATGTTCCGCACGGTTCAGGCGGAACGCCCGTCTGATTCCAGCATAACGCGTTTTCCCCGGCCGTCCGGTCCCTTCCGCCCGGCCCGGGAAGCAAGGGCCGTGCGATCCGTCCTTCTCCGGAACGGACCGCGCGGCCCATCGCGTCACTTGATGTGCAGGGCGGTCCAACTCACCGGCGGCAGGGAGACGCGGACCACGCCGGACTCGGCATCGTACATGGCCGACCCGTTGGCGTGCGGGGTCACACGGTTCTGGTCGTAGAGCGTATTCGCGGCGAACAGATCGTCGTCGTGCAGCGTCTGCGCCTCGACGGATGCCGGCTGCGCGCCGTCCTGCAGCCTGATCTCGAACTCGGCGGTCGCCTCGAGCGAACGGTTCACCGCAAACACGGCGAGCGAGCCGTCGGCGCAGCGCACGGCCACGGCGTTCACGCCGTCGACCTCGCCATAGCGCGGCGTATCCACGGTGCCGGCGGACAGCTTCGGCTCCAGCACGGTGCCGCCCTTGGCCAGGCGCGCGGTCACGGAGAACGGGTGGAACGTGGTCTGGCGCCAGGCCGGGCCGCCCGGCTCCGTCATGATCGGGGCGATGACATTGACCAGCTGCGCCAGGCTGGCGGCGCGCACGCGGTCGGCGTTCTTGAGCAGCGTGATCATCAGATCGCCGAACACCACGGCGTCGGCGGCGGTGTAGATGTCCTCCAGCAGACGCGGGGCCACCGGCCAGTTGCCGATGCCCTCGGGGGTCTTGCTCGGCTCCTCACCCTGGTACCAGACATTCCATTCATCGAACGAGATGTACACGTCGTGCGCGCTCTTCAGATGGGCCTTGGTGGCGTCGATGGTGGCGGCCACGTCCTTGATGAAGCCGTCCATATCCACGCCGGAGCCAGGAAGCTGGCCATGTCGCGCGTGCGTCCTCCTTGAAGAACGGCTGGTAGTAGGCGTGGCAGGAGACGAAGTTCACGTTCTCGTAGGTCTTCTCAAGAACGGTCTGCTCCCACTTGCCGAAGGTCGGCATGCCATGGGCGGAGGAGCCGCACACCACCAGTTCCACGTCCGGATCGATCTGGCGCATGCCGGCGGCCACGGAGGCGGCGAGCATGCCGTAGTCCTCGGCGGACTTGTGGCCGAGCTGCCACGGGCCGTCCATCTCGTTGCCCAGGCACCACATGCGGATATCGAACGGCTTGTCGGCGCCGTTGGCGCGGCGACGTTCCGACAGCTCGGTGCCGCCGGGCACGTTCGCGTACTCCAGCAGGTCCAGGGCCTCCTGCAGGCCGCGCGTGCCCAGGTTGACGGCCTCCATCAGCTCGTTGCCGCCGGTGGCCTCAAGCCATTCGGCCATCTCGTGCAGGCCGAATTCGTTGGTTTCGGTGGAATGCCAGGCCAGATCGAGTCGACGGGGACGTTCCTGCTTGGGGCCGATGCCGTCCTCCCAGCGGTAGCCGGACACGAAGTTGCCGCCCGGGTAGCGGATGGTGGTGGCGCCGAGTTCCTTGACCAGGTCGATGACGTCCTTGCGGAAGCCGTGCTCGTCGGCGGTCGGGTGGTCGGGCTCGTAGATGCCGGTGTACACGCAACGGCCAAGGTGCTCGACGAACGAACCGAACAGACGATTGTTGACCGGAGCGACCTCAAAATCGTCATCGACGACGAGACGTGCGGTCAGATGGTCCTGCTGGGGCATGGGATTCCTTTCTACATATCTGCATGCACTCTGCATACGTGACACGTATCCATACAACGATGTACCGCGGAGGCGCGGGCGACCGGGGACATCCGTGTGACAGCCACCAGTGTAGTACAACCTTGTACTGACTGCCGGAAGGCGTGGCGCAGAGACGGCTGAGACCTTTTTGGCGCACCACTGCAGCAAAAAAAGATCCCAAGAAGTCGAATTACAGTCCCATCCGACGCATAGCCACCGTGAACATACGGCAAAAGGCATCAACCACGTCACCCCGTCCACCCGCTACATTCACAAGCAGTACCGCCCACTCTGCATCATTCGCATATGCAAAGGCCGCGAACCGTACGATGACGGTTCGCGGCCCCTGACATGCCATTAGGCCACCCGGCTCGCACCGGCTGTTCGGCCTGCCGGCTCAGCCCTCGCGCTTGGGCGCCTGGCTGGCCACGCGGGTCAGGCGCGGCGGGCGGCGCGTGGACACGAACAGTGGCTGCACCTCGACCAGCGGGTTGTACGGCGCCAGGCCGAACCACTTGACCGGGGAACCGGCCACGCGGCGGATCGCGTACTTGATCTGCAGCGAGAGGGCGCCACGGCCGGAGACCTTCGACTCGGGCATCAGCGCCTTGTGGATCACCACGTAGCGGATGGTGCCGATGCCGGGATCGGCGTCAAGCTTCGGGTAGATCGACTGCTGGTTCGGCAGCTCGCCGGTCTTCTCCAGATCGTGCATGATCTGATGCAGGTAGGCCGGGATGGACTGCGAGACCTTGAAGCCGAGGCGGATGCGCACACGGAACAGGTAGTCGGTACCGAAGCTCTCGACCGAATACTCACGGGTGAACGGCTCGTCGGTGGTCTCGACGGCCACCGCCCACCATGCGCGGGCGCGCTTGGGGTGGTCGGCGAAGATCGAGAAGAAGATGTCCGTATCGAGACGCTTCAGGTCCGGATCGCTGGTCAGGTAGACGATGTTGTCCGCGAACCGGTGGATGCGGCTATCGCCGTGCAGCTTGTCCAGCGCGGGGAGGAAGTCCTTCGGCATCATGTGCCGACGCTGCGAGCGCTCCAGCTTGGTGCCCTCGTTCCACGTGTACATGATCATGAGGATCGCCAGCGTGAGCAGCAGCGTGAACCAGCCGCCGTGCAGGAACTTGGCCATCGAGGCGGCGAAGAACAGGACCTGGATCGCCAGGAACACGATGGTGAACACAACGGTGCCGAACTTGTTGCTGCGGTGCCACAGGTAGATGCCCAGCAGGATCGTGGTGGTGATCATCGTGATGGTCAGTGCCAAGCCGTAGGCCGCCGAGATATGTTCCGAATCGCGGAACAGCAGCAGCACGGCCAGCGTGGCCACGCACAGCACCACGTTGACGACCGGAATGTACAGCTGGCCGCGGGTACGGGCAGGGTAACGGACCTGCAGATGCGGCATCCAGTTGAGGCCGGTGGCCTCGGAGACCATGGTGAACGCGCCCGTAATCAGCGCCTGGGAGGCGATGATGCCGGCGGTGACCGACAGCACGACGGCCACATAGCGCACGTTCGGATCCATCATCTGGAAGAACGGGTTGATCCCCTCGCGTCGGCCAGTTCGGGGTTGTTCTGGTTGCGCAGCATCCACGCGCCCTGGCCGAAGTAGTTGAGCACCAGCGCCACCTTGATGAACGGCCAGGTGAAGTAGATGTTGCCGCGGCCACGTGGCCCATATCCGAGTACAGCGCCTCGCGCCGGTGGTCGAAAGGAACACGGTGCCCATCAGCGCCAGACCGGTGGCGTTATTCGGACTGAACAGGAACTTGATGCCGTAGTACGGGTTGAGTGCGGCGAGCACGGACCAGTCGTTGCCGATGGCTACCACGCCGACGATCGCCAGGAACGCGAACCAGACCATCACCACCGAGCCGAAGACCTTGCCGATCGATTCGGTGCCGCGCGACTGCACGGCGAACAGGATCACGATGATCACCGCGGTGATCATCATCGTCAGATCCTTGTTCTCGGTGAACAGATGCTCCAACGCCGGCAGCGTCTTCAGGCCTTCGACGGCGGACGAGATCGACACGGCCGGCGTCAGCACCGAGTCCGCCAGGAAGGCCGCGCCGCCGAGCATGGCCGGTATGACGAGCCATGCGCGTATTTGCGAATCAACGAGTACAGAGCAAAGATGATTCTGCAGAAACGGACATCCAAACATCCCAATTCACATCACACATGACCGATTCTCCAGAATCGGACACACAGAACACATTTTTCGGAACTCAGACGTCCGATTCGGCAGAATCGGACACATGTGCACAAGTCGAATGATGAGCACGACTATCGACGGACGTTCGCCGGTTGTGGACGCCGCTGAAATCGATGCGATCCACACCGGGCACACGCATGAAGACGCACAGTATCAACGCGTGGTATCGCCTGGCACCAGTGTCATGGGAATAAGCACGTTCGGCTCGAACGGCTTGGGGATGTTCTTGCGTGAAGCGTTAGCCGCGGCCACTTCCTCATTGGCAATCGCCTGCACGATATGGTCGGCCGCCGACTGTGCGATCGCCGAGAAATCCTGCGCGACCGCGGTCAGCTTCATGCCGGCCAAATCAGTCAAATACGTACCATCGTAGGCAACGATCTGCAGCTCGTCAGGAATGGAAATTCCACGGCCCAACGCTTCGCGCACGCAGAACGATGCACCAATATCGGAACTGACCACGGCATCGACGCCGTCGGTCGTCACCTTGTCGAGCGCATTGCTGACCGCACGATGATAGCCGGCAAAATCCATCACTTCGCCAGCTTCAACATACTCGTATTTCACGCCTGCGGAGGTCAATTCCTGTTCCAACGTGAGGTAGTAGCGCACCGTCGGGAACGTGGTCTTTCCCAAATCGAACGGTCCTTCCTCGACTTCTCCGCGCGCAGCCAAATCGAAGAATTGATCTCGCGGACCGCCAATCATCACCACATGTTTGGCACCATTGCGGATCAGCATCTGCGCAATCAATCGCCCACCCTGCTCGTGGTCGGATCCGATTGACGAAATACCGTCTCCAAGCACACGGTCGAACGCGACGATCGGGCGATGAATCGACGTCCAATAATCGCCGGGATGCGAAGTGTGCGCACACATGACGATGCCGTCCATCATGTGCCGACGCAACATGTCGACATACTGGATTTCGCCATCCGCCTCATCTGCGGTAGAGCACAGCATAGTGCGTAATCCTTGCGCGGCGAGTGCATGCTGCAGATGTGCGGAGAACGTCGCAAAGGAACGGGTGGCGGATGGTAGGCACGATGACGCCGACCAGATTCGTGCAATCATGATACAGATTGCGGGCAAGCTCGTTCGGCACATAATTGAGGGCTTGCATGGCTTTGCGCACACGTTCGCGCATGTCATCAGACACGTACCCGTTGCCGTTCACCACCAGCGAGACGGTGCTCAGAGACACCCCGGCCTTCTTCGCCACATCGCGCATGCCGACCATGATCGCACCTTCCCCGTTATCACTGTTCTATCGTTGTATGCTCACGTGCTTACCACGAAATATTACATTCATTTACATTCTCTCGAACCTGTTCGACAGTCCGGCAACGAAATACAGCTTCTTAGTGTCGACTCCTGCGGAGGCGAAGGCCTTCAGCAGCGGCTTGGTCTGGTCGAATGCAATCACCAGCGTTGCATCCGGACTGGCGGCCTTGATGGCGGTGGCGCTCAGATTTCTTTCACGTTACTCAGCGACCGTCCGTGTAACGTGAAAATTACGCCGGATTGGCAAGCAGCGCAATGCCGAAACCGGCGGCCACGCAAATGAGAGGCACCGCGACGGTTGCTATTCCATAGCCCAGAGCCAGCGTAAAACGACGCTGGCGAATCAATGAAACCACTTCGTTGAGCGCCGTGGAGAATGTTGAGAAACCACCGAGA
>ENA-OQBU01000255-OQBU01000255.1-human-gut-metagenome-genome-assembly--contig:-NODE-255-length-12781-cov-2.076260_pt1 | contig 12781 bp, 25 predicted proteins | sample MGYA00242492_ERZ504566 | MGnify/ENA primary metagenome ERZ504566 (study PRJEB26092, sample SAMD00036261) | human gut metagenome | host: Homo sapiens | study: EMG produced TPA metagenomics assembly of...
TTCTTTTTTGGCGTATTTTGGAAAAAGGCACACTATATAATAGAGGGTCTTTTTTTCCTCGTTCAAAGAAAGATGGAAGATTGGAATTAGGGTTGATGCCAGCCGAGTGGGGGTCGCCCCACAACACCGTGCCCGGCGCAATGAATTCTTGCGCGGGGCATTTCCTTTTGTTCATTCAGTTTTGATATAAAATATCCTGCTCTTGCTGCAGGGGATAGGTTTGCAGCGTGGCGCTGTCCGCTTCTGCTCCGGACAGGCGCACGGCACAGATCCGGTGATTGTCATAGGTGGTGTAGTAATAGGTGCCGGTGTCTGCACTGCAACAGCTGGTGTATAGGGTGATCTCGTACTTGCCCTCTGCTACCTGACAGCAGCCCCGCTGTTGTTCCACACTGCCCAAAATATGCAGCAGCTGACTGACGGCGGCAGTTCCGAGCAGGCGGATTTGGCGTTGCCCGGGTAAACGCCGCCTTTCACAAAGCGGGAGGGGGAGGACAGATCGCCGGGCAGCCCGTAGGCACCCATACCGCGGCTGAACAGTGGCAACTCTGCTCCGGGTACGGCGTTGTTTTCCGGCTGGCAAGGCGACAGTCCTTGGTACAGGCTCAGATGGCGCATTTGCTCCGGGAACGGTGGATTGTTGGTGAGTACGCCGACCGGATTGTCGTACAGGTGCAGTCCGTCAGCCATAGACTCTACGACCACTGCGCCGGTACGATCCGCGATTAGCCAGTGCAGTTGGGCGCGAGGCATTGCGGTGTTAAAGAGCGTATCGGTGAGCTGCAGGTTTTGCAGTTTTTCTTTGGCCTCTGCCAAATTGGCGCATTGACCCAGTAGCCAGGGGATAAATTCAAATTGTGCTACATTTTCTTTGTCATGACCCGGTTCGGAATACGCAGCGTTGCCGACAAAATTCAGCCCCGCCATGCACAGGCCCTTTTCGTTCATCGCATCATAGTAAAGGGGATAGTCCTCTGCCACCAGCCCCATACCGATGATGGCGTAGTGGTGCGGCTGATCCTCTGTGTGGCGAAGCGCAGGGCGTAGTTCCTGGGGGTGATCACGATTTGGTTGCCGTAAGAAACTTCATAATCCAGGGTACGGCCAAAATAAAATCCGGCCGATTGATAGGTTGCTGCTGTGCACATAGGCGTGGCTCCTTTCTTTTTTACCATTATAGCATACCCAGTTTTCCATTGCAATTTTCAAATTGCACGCGGTGGCTTGACGGGATCGGCCATACATTATATAATAAAGGCCGATTTATGGGGAGGAATCTGTATGAAGTTGCGTGTGCCCGCTTTTTATCGGGATTTTGCGTGCATTGCCGGCGCTTGCCCGGACTCTTGCTGCCAAGCTGGGAGGTGGATGCGGACCCGGCGTCCATGGCGTATTATCACACCCTGCCGGAAAGTGAAATACGCCGGCGTATCTTTTCTGTTTTGGATCAAGATGAGTACGGCAATACTGTTTTTCGCCTGTCAGATCAAAAGCGCTGTCCCTTTTTGAACAGCGAGAATCTGTGCGATATGCACATTGCCATTGGCGGGGAGCATACGCCTTTTACCTGCCGTACCTTTCCTCGGTTTATCAATGACTTTGGCGCATTGCGGGAGATGGGATTGTCCTTTAGTTGCCCGGTAGCAGCTGAGATGATGTTTGATCCTAAGTATGATTTCTCTTTTACCGAGGAGATGAACGATCTGCCCCCAACCCTCAATGACATTGACGCCCGGTTATACTTCACTCTGCTGTCGGCACGCAAGACCGCTTATGCCCTGGTGCAGGACAGCACAAAGCCCCTTGCCCGGTGCCTGGAGGAATTACTGGATTTTGCAGAGGAGCTGCAAGGCCAAATCGGTGCGTTGCCCACAGTGACCGAGAAGATGGACTTCCGCTCTGTGTTCCAAATCCGGAGCTGATCAATCCTCAGTGGCCGGAGAAGGTGGCAGCCGGTGACCTGACTGCCCCGGTGGGAGAGAGCCATTTCGGTCGGCAGATCGCCATGTATTTTCTGTTTCGCTACTTCCTGAATTTGGGACTGGAGGGTGATGTGCTTTCCGCTGCCAAAATGGCGGTGGTGGGCGTGCTGGTGCCCACTTATTTTGGTACAGACAGCTGGGTGATGCACCTGTGGAGCAAGGAGACCGAGCACAGCGATGTGAATATGGAGCGCTATCGCCGCCTGCTTCGCACCGCCGATTGCTTGTCTGTCCCGGCCCTGAAATCTCGGTTGGTATAGGCCAGAATAACTGCGATTCATAAAAAGAAAAGCGTTCCGTTGCGGAACGCTTTTTGTGTTGCCTGATTGCACTTGTGATTGGATGATTACAACTGCGCGGCGGCGTAGGCGGCGCCAAGGAGACCGGCGGTGCTGCCCAGCTTGGTGCGCACAATGTTCACCTTTTTGTAATTCTCCATCATATTTTTGTAGATCTTGCGGTCAATCAACTCAATAATATAGTCCTCGTTGATGACCCCGCCGCCTAAGATCACCAAAGGCGGGTTGAAAATATAAATCAAATTGGTGAGTCCCAGGATCATCTCGTCAATCCATTGGTCCACTACCGCGCGCACAGCCGGGTCCTGCAAATTTTCTTTTTCAAAGATTGTAAAAGCGTCCAGCGGTTTGTTTGTGGCGGTACGCACCTTTTCAATCAGCGCCTTGGTGGAGGCGTATCGCTCGTAGCAGCCTTTTCCGCCGCAGGGGCAGTCCAAACCGCCGGCGTGGGTGATCATATGGCCGAACTCCGCTGCGCAGGAGGCACTGCCTTTATACAGCTGACCGTTGAGATACAGCGCGCCGCCGATTCCGGTGCCGTACATCAGGCAGAGAAAGTCTTTTTGTCCTCGTCCGGCGCAAAGTGCGCCTCGCCCAAAGCTGCCGCATTCACATCATTCTCCACATAGGTGGGCAGACCGGTGTCGTTCTCAATGCGCTTTTTGATCATCATACCGGTGTAGTAGGGAATATTCCCGGCGGAGTAGACCACAATGCCGTTTTGGCTGTCTACCTGCCCAACGGTGGACACCGCCACCCGGTCAATGTGCTGGTATGTACCGATGATCTCCAGCAGTCGCTCCATAATTTGTTGGCCGCCCTGCTGCGCCCGGGTGGGCACCGTGTGTACATCGCTGAGCCGGAATTGCTCGTCGCACAGCGCATAGCGAATGTTGGTCACGCCAATGTCAAAAGTGAGAATGTTCATAATTGTCCTCCAGTGATAAACGTTGCCTGCCGGTCTTGGTACCAGTGTATGCTCGTCCCGCAAGGGATAGAACAACCCATCGGCAAACAGGTTTCCCCTTGATTGTTATTATATCAGCAAAAAATTCAGATTTCAACACAATATGAATTGAAAAAAAAGCCTTGTTTATGGTAATATCAAATCAGAACCACCAAATTGGAGGAATACCCATGAATGAAGAAAAAAAGCGCCCGGAGCAGGAAACAAAAGCGCCGGCACAGATCAATATAACCCCCGGGGAGCCGACGGCCCCGGCAGCTGAGGAACCGATCCCGGCAGAAGAAAGCCCGGCGGCGGAAGCACCGCAGACGGAAAAGACCGGGCAGACCGCACCGGTGCTGTGCAGCCCGCTGATCGTGCACAAAGAGGGAGACGCCTCTTACCAGCCGGACGCAGTGGAGGACGGAATGACCGCCACCCATACGGAGGACGAGCTGGAGGCACCCACCATTGAGCGTCACCGGTTCCGTAAAAAGAAAAAGAACCACAAGGGCGCTATGTGCTGATCCTGTTGCTGGTGGCAGCCGTGGCTGTGTGCGCTGCCTTGTACTTTACCGGTACATACGACTTTGGCTTAAAACCAAAGGAGACCACCACCCCAGGCGGCAAAGACGGAAGACTCCACCCAGGAAACCACCAATTACGACCATGTGATCACCGTAAAGGGAACGTATCTGTTTTACGAGGGCCAGGAGATGGACGGCGTAGAGGGACTGATCGCGGCGATTAAATATGAGCCGGCAGGCAGCACCTTTACCGTGCAGGACGAGAACGCCAACAGCAACTTCTTAAATAATAATGTGCTGTCTACTCTGTCCTTGTATAAGATGAATTACAAAATTACCCACATTGTGTCCTCCGGCCTGACCTCTAAGAATGAGACCACCCGCCGCAGACTGCCAAGCCGACCGCTGCGGCAACAAAGAGCAATGATCAATGATTTTTATCTGCGTGCGGCGGATTTGCCGGCGGATACCCGCAGCTTGGTCACCCAATGGATAGCGGCGCACCCGCGTCGCTGCAATGGGCGGTGCGCCGTACCAGACAGTATTTTGGCTATTTGGATCACTGCAGCGATTTGACCCGTCTGGCGGTGGTGCTGGCTATGCTGCCGGAAACCCACGAAAAATACAGGCAACTGGGCATTGAGGATACGGTGTTTGCAGATACCATGAGCGATATCGGCATTTGGTGCGCCAATTGCGGCGGTGGCGGCCTGCACATGTGCACTGGATCAAAATCATTTGGCGCCCGGCTGTTTCGCCTGGGGCGGCTGCAATTCCAGCTGTATCGGTTGCCGCCGGTGGCTGCATATCCCCGTACCGCGCCGCTGACGGTAGGCGCGCCGGTGGTGTATATCCATATTCCTCAGGGCGCGCCCCTGGAGCCGGAAGCCTGTCGGTTGTCGATTGCCCAGGCACGGGTGTTTTTTGACCGGGTGTTTCCGGATTATGCCTATACCTGCTTTTTTAGCGAAAGCTGGCTGCTGTTTAGCGGCAACAAGGATTTTATGCGCCCGGGGTGCCATATTTTGCAGTTTGCGGCGCTGTTTCATCAGGTGTGCGACCTGCCTTTCCCGGCGCAGACCATGGAGCGGGTGTTTGGCGCTAAGCGTCGCCGCACAGAGGATTACCCGGCGGAGACGGACCTGCAACGGCGGTTGAAAGCCTATTTGCTTGCCGGTGGGCAGCCGGGTATGGGCGTAGGCTATATTGAGCGATAACGGCCATGGAGGCAATTATGAAGTATTTTACAAAAGAATGGTACCGTGCCGCGCTGGCTGAGGAACAGCAGCGAGCAGCGGGCGGCAAGTTAAAATTCAATAAAAAAGCCGGACAACGCCATGCGGGACTATCAGCGGGCGCTGTCTAAAATTCAAAGCAAGCTGCCGGCGTGCGTGTGCAAGACCTTCCACGGCAGCGTGATCACCGATGTGGCGCGCGCCAAGACCAGGTGGTGCTGTATTTTGACAACAGCGAGAGCTTTTCCGATGTGGAGAAGCTGGTGCTGTACGATGCAGATATTACTTGCAGCGAGGGCGACCCGGTGGGCAAGACCTGGCTTCACGAGGAAGTGAGCTTGGCGGACGGCGCCTTTTGCCTGGCGGCACTGCTGGGGGACGAGCAGGGCGAGCTGTACGAATTTACCGTTCGCTTTACCCATGCGGAGTGCGTGGTCACGGACTATACGGACAGTACCGAGGCCGGTATGGCGGAGACTTTGGAGAGCATTACCGCCCTTTGCGCCGAGGAGGCGGGGCTGGATTATGACGCCCCCACGCCGGAGGCGCTGGAGAAATTCTTGCAGGGTATCGGCGGCTACAAGATCGCTGAGGAGAACCTGTACCGCTTTGAAGCGGGGGTGTTCAACCAGGCTTGCGAGGAGTTCTATGAACTACTGTTTACCCGCCGGGTGTGCGCCCGCAGCGGCAACTGGGAGCTGACCATTTGCTTCTATTACCCGCCGGAGGCGCAGCTGGAGGAATACTCTGACCTGGTGTGCGCCGACGACCCGGACAGCTTTGTAAAAGAGGTGTTGGCGTCCGAAGCCCTGCAAACCGTGCTGACCCGGTACAAACCCATGCGCGTGCGCGTTCATGCCGAGCAGGTGTAAAAACCGAATACATACGCAAAGGGCTTGGCTTTTTGCTGCTGACAGGATTCCGTGTATTCATGGTGCACGGAATCTTTTTTTTGTTCGCGGGTGTAACAAACGGGCGGTATTTTCGCTCTATATCTATGAAGCCGGGGTGCAGGAGAGCGAATAGGCGCGATCTGTAAGACTGGACCGGCTTGGAGAAAGGAACAAATTTCTATGAAAAAGACAGTATCTATTTCTTTGGCAGTGTTGATTTTGGCAGCGGCATTTGTGTTTTTGCAGTGCGCCTGCCTGGGCAGAAAGCACGGTGCATTGGGCAGTGCGAGAAAATCCCCAGGACACGCTGGGTTATGTGAACGATCAGCTCAGCGATGATGTGCAGCTGACCGCAGACCCTGCCACCGGTGGCTGCAAGATCACTTATACCGGCAAGGGTACGGTGACCGGCTGGTCCTTTCCGCTATCCAAATCCGACGAGGATTACAAGATCCTGTCCCAGGGGGACAAGAGTATCACCGTTCGGCTGTTGCGGGAGAATCAGGCGCTGCCTTATGTGCAGGTCCATGTGCGAGCGAGTCAAAGCGAAGGAAGCACCCGACAAAAGGCGAAAACCACTGCCAAGCAGCGGGAAACAGCCACCAAGGTCCAGGTGACCCAAACTGTTCCTGCCACCGTGGTGGCATCCAGCAAGAAAAATACCACAGAGACGACCGGCGCAAAGGTGACGGATATAGAAACCACTGCCACTTTGCAGGCAAAGCAGGAGACAAAGGACAAGAAAAGCCGCAAGATCGGCGTGTCGCTGACCGTCGCAGGCATTGTTTGTATATTGGCCGTGGGCGGCTATATGGTCAAAAAATACAGCGCCTGCAAATAATTCGCGCTCTTCAGAACAGCGGGGGGACTTTTGGCTTTGAATGGGCCAAAGGAGGTTTGGATATGACAGAAAAAGAACTTGTGCTGTGTGCGCAGGCCGGGTGATGTAGACGCTTTTGCACGCTGTATGACCGATATAAGCGCAAGCTGTATAACTATGCCTATTACAAATTGGGCAATACCCAGGACGCGGAGGACGCCGTGCAGGATTGTATGCTTACCGCATATGCTCGGTTAGAGCAGTTGAAAAAGCGGAGGCCTTTGCCGCCTGGCTCTATGCCATTTTGTATCATGGCTGTATGGCCGGGATTAAGGCCCAGATCGCCCGCCGGGAGCAGGCAGATATTGACGCATACGCAAACAGCCTTTCTGCCGCGCAAAGTGCGGACCTTGAAAGTCAGGAACTGCGCCAGGCACTGGGTATTTTAAGTGAAGAAAATCAGAATATCGTTCTTCTGTCTGTTGTTGTGGGACTGAGCAGCCGAGAAGTGGCAAAAATTACAGGACTGACGGCCGGGACAGTTCGGCAACGACTGCGCAGGAGTTTATCCAAAATGAAAAGCTATTTGTCTTAAAGGAGTGATTCAAATGAAAAATCAGGATTTCAATTTCATCAAAGACAAATTTGACAGCGCGCAGCCGGAACTGCCGGAGAGCCTTAGCCGTGATCGGCTGCGGCAGCGCATTTTGGCCGGTGCAGAACCAAAGATCGTTCCCTTTCCCCAGCGGAAGAAGCACCGGGTCGCAATGTTGGCAGCTGTGGCCTGCTTTATGCTCCTGTGTGGCACAGTGGTGGCTGCGGGCTCCGGCGATCTGTTTTCTCGGGAGCGGGTGGTGGATTTTGCAGACTACAATGAGGTGTATGCGGTGACGGCCACGCTGCAACCGGCAACGGGGGGCGAGTCCGGCTGCGAAGAGGCCGGTGCCGTATTTCATCGTGCAGAAGCAGGCGTGGAACAGCCGGCACAGATCAAGATCGCAGACGGGTACTTGTATTACGCTTATACCAACAGCAATTCCATGAAAAACAGAAATCAGATCTATATTTTTGAAGTTCGTGGCCGAGAGACCAAATTGCTGTATCGCATGGTAGGCGCAGTGCCGGACGATGCGGAGCTGGAGGGCGTTTTTTGTGTGGGGCGATCGGCTGACGGTATGCGCCACAACGGACAGTACCACCTATATTCAAGTTTACAATGTGGAGAATAAAAAGCAGCCGGTACTCTTGGGTAAATGGACCCAAAGCGGCCGGTATGCTACCGCAAATGCGGTTGGCGACACCTTGTATGTAACATCGGATTATACTTTTGCACCCAAGGATCAGACGGCCATTCCGTATATTGCAGACGGCACGCAGGCCCTGCGGGCGCAGGCAAAAGATATAGTGGGCTTCCAAAATGTGCAGCAGTCCAGATACGCGGTGATTGGCACGCTTTGCCTTTCCGAGCTGCAGCCCACTGTGCAGGTGCAGGCGGTGCTTGGCGGCTTTGCAAAGGTCACTTGCACGCCAAAGGCGATGTTCATTGGTGCGTATGCAGACAGCGGTACGACCGATGTGCAGTCGGCGGTCAAACTGGATTTGCAGCGGGGTAAATTCACTTTTGCCACCAAAAAAAGAGCGGCAAACTTTATCTGGCAGCGCCGTCCGGTTGGAAAATCCGCCACCGCCCAAACGGTTGTACCCTGTGGGGGACCGCTGGCTTAGTGTGGAGGAGAACCTGAACGACGGACAAAATTGCCTGGTACTCTATGATGGCAGCGGCAAAGCGTTAGACAGTGTAAACTGGAAAATGCCACGGTTTGTCCGATTTGGCTGTCAACACCACCGGCGAGGCGTTTGCGTTGCCTGCCTGTTTGCCGAGAACGCGCAGCGTAGCTATGGCGTGATCACCTTTACGGTACAAGATGATCATATTGTGCTGACCCATCCATACAAAAATACCGATGACCGGCTGATGTATCAGGGAAAATGCGCATGGTATGCGGGCAATGTGTACAGCGTAAATGTGAATGACACGGTGTCGGACGATGAAAAACTGCAAGTGTTTTCTTATGCCTATACGGGTTAGTATATAAATATAAAACGACCCCGGAGGGTGTATGCTCTCCGGGGTGCTTTTTTGCTCGGCAATGATCGGGACTTCTTACTCGTCCGTATCAAAGCCGGCATCCCAAGGCCAGGGGTCTTGGAGCCAGGCGTCGCTGTTGGCGCCGTTTAAGGTCAGGGGGCCAAAGCGGGCCTCGTACTCCTTGGCCAGGGTATCGTATTTTTCTTTATAGGCGTTATAGAGCGCTTGGCGTCCGGGCAGTTGGGGTGGGTATCCAGGAATTCCCGCATCTCCCACATAGCGAACTGCATGGCGGACAGGCGACGCAGCAATTTATCTTTCTTCACTTGGCGCTCCCTCCTAAAAAGACTTTGTTCAAGGCGGGGAACAGCGTGCCGCATTGCAGCGCTTTGTCCTCATCGTAGGTGATCATATCCGTTTGCAGCGGCACATAGGCCATGGTCACGGCAGCGTCCTTTGGCAGCGGGGGCCGATTGTCGCAGGCTTCCTTTGCCGCAGATTCTTTTTTAAGAAAGAGGGGTTAAAAAGCTCCTCGTATTTCTCCATAATGAACTCTCCTTTCTCACTATTCTATGCCGTTTTTAGGTGGGTGTGCACAGTTGCGCCCACCGGTGGTTGACATAGAATGATAGGGGAGTTTTTATTTTCTCTCCCTTTGATTAAATTCTTGCAGATCCGGCTATCCTAAGCATGACGGGAGTGCGGCCGCACCCGGGTCTGAATTTGCATACGAGGGTGATCCAAGTGCTTGTAAAGCGCGGAGAAATTTATTACGCGGACTTAAGCCCGGTGGTGGGCTCAGAGCAGGGGGGCGTGCGCCCGGTGCTCATTGTACAAAACGATGTGGGCAACAAATACTCGCCCACGGTGATCGCTGCCGCCATTACCTCCCAGCACGACAAAAGCCGCCTGCCTACCCATATTGAGGTGAACGCCGGCAGCTGCGGACTGGCGCGGGACAGCGTGGTGCTGCTGGAGCAGGTGCGCACCATTGACAAACGCCGCCTAAAGGAGCGTATGGGCGCGCTGGACGGTCAGGATATGGGCAAGGTGGACCACGCCATTTCCGTGTCCTTTGGGTTGTAGCTTTTGCGCATCGGCTCTTCCTTTTTGCCGCTCTTTGTGTTATACTGGGAGCAGAAACGCAAAGGAGAACGGATATGCAAAAGATCGCCAAGTTTGAAAAAGTAAGTTTTGACCGGTTCCAAAAGGACTGGCTAAAAGCGTTCCCGGAGACGGAGGATGTGCAGGCTGTCTATGACAGTATTGTGCTGCCACAGCGCGCCACCGCCGGGTCTGCCGGGTATGATTTTATGTGCCGGCTGCGGTAACCTTCCCGAGGACGCCTCTGTGCTGGTGCCCACCGGCATTCGCGCCCGGATGGCGGAGGGCTGGGTGCTGGCGATCTTTCCCCGCTCCGGGCTGGGCTTTAAGCACCGGATCGGGCTGGATAATACCGTTGGCATTATTGACGCCGATTATTACGGCTCCTCCAACGAGGGGCACATTATGATCAAAATGAGCTGCACCGCGCACGATGCGGGTCACAGCGCCACGGTAGCCGCAGGCGACGGCTTTGCCCAGGGCATTTTTCTGCCCTTTGGGATCACCGAGGACGACGCTGCCGACGGGGTGCGGGACGGCGGATTTGGTTCCACCACAAAGAAATAAATTACGCACAAATGGCCGTGTGCCCACGCACGCGGCCTGTATTTTTGCAAAGAAGAGGGCTTGAGATCATCCAATCTCAAGCCCTTTTTGTCTGCTTTCTATTAGCCCTGGTCAATGGGGTTGGCGTTGTCCTTTTTGGACTCGCGGCCGTATTTTTCCTCAAAGCCGGGATTGATGTAGTCCTCCACGATCTTGCCGTCACGGATACGCACCACCCGCTCCGCCTCCATGGCGATCTCATTATCATGGGTGATGACCACCACGGTGCGGCCCTCGTCCTTGAGTCGGTGCAGAATCGCCATAACCTCTTTGGTGGACTTGGTGTCCAGGTTGCCGGTGGGCTCATCGGCCAAAATGACCGGAGGTGCTGCGGCAATGGCGCGAGCCACGGCCACGCGCTGTTGCTGCCCGCCGCTCATTTCTGCCGGCAGATGGTGCATACGCTTATCCAGTCCCACGCGAGCCAGCGCTTTCTCGGCGATCTCTCGCCGCTCCTGGCGACCCATACCTCTGTATACCAGCGGCAGCTCCACATTCTCCACAGCGGTCAGGGAGGAGATCAGGTTGAACCCCTGGAAGATAAAGCCGATCTGCTCATTGCGGATCACGCTCATCTGGTCGTCGGTCAGATCCTCTACCAGGTTGCCGTTGATGTAATATTCCCCGCTGGTGGGTACATCCAACAGACCCAGCATATTCATCAAGGTGGACTTACCGGAGCCGGACTGGCCGATAATGGCTACGAACTCACCCTCGTCAATGGTCAGGCTTACGCCGTCCAGCGCGTTCACCTGGTTCTCACCGGGGTTGTAGATTTTATAAACATCGCGTACATCAATCAAGTGCATGACGATACCTTCTTTAACTAAGATTTACAAATAGTATAATGCTATTTTACAAAAGCGAAAGACAAATGTCAAGGGTATAATCGTGAAGTTTCTATGAATAATAGGGATGAGGTGATTTCTTTGGGTATCAGTAAGAGTGATTACAGCAAGATGGCGGACAAGGCCAGCCCCAATTCCCCAAAGCTGTTGAACGCGGTGAAAGCGTTTTTTGTTCGGCGGTGGTATTTGTCTGCTGGGGCAGCTGCTGAATACATTGTTTGAGAGCATAGGATTGGGGGAGCGGCAGGTGCGCCTGGCCACCCCGGCGGTGCTGATCGTTGCAACGGCGGTGCTTACCGGTATCGGTGTGTTTGACAAGATCGCCCGCCAGGCAGGTGCAGGCACGATTGTGCCCATTACCGGTTTTGCCAATGCTGTGGTATCGCCGGCGCTGGAATTCCAGCACGAGGGCTTTGTACTGGGTACGGCGGCGCAAATGTTCTCCATTGCCGGGCCGGTGCTGGTGTACGGTGTGACTACCTCCGTACTGTACGGCCTGATCCTCTTTGTTTTTCATTTGTATTAAGGGGGCGGGATGATGATCTATCTCTATGCGTTTTTTGATCGGCGGACTGATCTGTATGGCGGGGCAGCTGTTGATGGATCTGACCAAGCTGACACCTGCGCGGATTTGGTACTGTTTGTGTGTCTGGGAGTGGTACTGGGCGGTCTGGGTTGGTATCCTAAACTGGTGGAGTTGGCAGGTGCCGGCGCTACGGTGCCGCTGACCGGCTTTGGCAATGCACTGGCTCAAGGGGTCAAGGAAGCGGTGCAAAAGGACGGCCTGCTGGGCGTGTTCACCGGAGGGTTTACTGCCTGCGCCGGCGGGGTGACCGTGGCGGTGCTCAGCGCACTGGTGGTAGCCTGGGTGGCAAGACCTAAGGATAAATAATTTGTCACTACGAGTTATTACAAGCGAAAAAATTGCGAATATTTGTTGAAAGTGCACAATAAAATGTTCGGAAACTCCTATTGAATGTGCAAGACTATTGTGCTATAATGATAAAAAACAGATAGGAGGTACATACTAATGGCTGCTATGACATACGAGTCTATTGTTGCGGCTGTGCGCAAAAAGCTCAGCAAGGCAGATGTTTCGTCCATTCCCGGCACTTTGGCATTCCAGGTCGATGTGGAAGGCAAAGCAGAGGGTATCTTTTACATAGAGATCAAGGACGGCCAGCTGCATGTGGAGCCTTATGATTACCATGATCGCAATGCACGGCTGATCATCAACGGCACCAACTTGATGAAGTTGGTGAACGGCAAGCTGGATCCGGTGCTGGCTTTCACCACCGGCAAGCTGAAAGTAGACGGCGACACCAACGCCGCTATGGAGCTGATTCGCTTCTTAAAGTAAGCGGCTTTGACCGTTGTACGGACAAGCGCTGCACCTGTTTTACTGTTAAGCAGGGGCGGCGCTTTTTTTTTT
>ENA-OQBU01000256-OQBU01000256.1-human-gut-metagenome-genome-assembly--contig:-NODE-256-length-12716-cov-2.873302_pt1 | contig 12716 bp, 16 predicted proteins | sample MGYA00242492_ERZ504566 | MGnify/ENA primary metagenome ERZ504566 (study PRJEB26092, sample SAMD00036261) | human gut metagenome | host: Homo sapiens | study: EMG produced TPA metagenomics assembly of...
CACCGGCATATGGGGTGTGGGATTGTACTGGCTTGCCGGCTATATTTACATACGTCAGGGAATCCAGCTTCTGAAGAACGATAAGGATGACTCACATGATGCATGATGCTCCGGAACGTGCGTCGTTCCCGGTGTCTCCGGAGAATACGCCTACGAAGCGGCGCGCCGTTTTCTCGGCGTCCTTCGCCGGGCTGACTTCGCATCATGTGCACCTGATATCGTGACATCCACTTCGCGCAGAAGGCGGAATCTGGATGATGACTCATTGCGGCTTATTGACGATTTGACCAATCGTCCGATGGACGTGATGTAACACGGACTCGAGGTTGGCCACCAAAACTCCGTCATTGTTTTCGGTCTGGTTTCACCCGGGTTTGGTGATTCCTTATCTGCATTGCCGTAGGCACGGCGGGAAGCGTGTTCGTCCGACAGCTGAGTACCGATCCACGTAAGGAAGTACGCAAGCAACTGTCAAGTCAGTTATCTGATCAAACGAAAAACGTCGAAACCCTCACCAAAGACGTGAACGCGCTGCGAGCCCGGGTTGAGGAGGAATCGAAATCCGTGTCGAACTGGTCTCTGAACCAGACCATACAGGATGACGAAATGGTCAATGGCGTACTTCCTGTGCAAGGCGAAGGCATCACGCTCACCATCGCCAATCCAATATCGGTGAGCGGAGACAACGCGGATTCGTCACTGCCAAGGGAAAACGGCAGCCAAGTCCGTGTGGTCACGGATTCCGATCTGCAGGTGCTTGTCTCGCTGCTTTGGCAGTCCGGTGCGGAGGCGATCGCCATTAACGGGTATCGTCTCGGTGTGCAGACTTCCATACGAACGGCAGGGACGACGATCCTTATCGGCGTCAATTCCGTGCAAAGCCCCTATCGCATCGAGGCGATCGGCAATTCCAGTGCGCTTGCCAATGCGGTGAGCAAGAAAACGCAAAAACGTTTTGTACGATGATTTCAAAGAAGCCGGTATCTATCCGCAGGTGAGCAGAAGCAAATCGATTACGCTGGAAGCGGCGGTGACCGGCGAAGTGACATATGCAAGGAAGGTCAAGTAATGGCAGCGGTCTTGGGACTTATCATAGGCGTGGTCATTGGCGTGTTCGTCCGGCCGGACATTCCCATTGCGCTTCAGCCGTATCTGCCGATTATGGTGCTGGCGGCGCTCGATGCGCTGCTCGGTGCCGCCCGAGCCTATTTTCAGCGTAGCTTTTCCGATAAGGTCTTCGTGATTTCCTTCTTCTCGAATGTTATTACGGCAACATTGTTGGTTTTCCTAGGCAACCAGCTTGGCGTCGGTTCCCAGCTGCAGACTGCGGTCATCGTCGTGCTCGGCATTCGAATCTTCACCAATGTGTCATCCATCCGACGTTTCATCTTCAAGGGATGACGGCGCATGAGCAGACGCAACGATGCCAACAAGGATGTACTCTCCAAGATCCACGAGCAGATCGTCAAAGACCAAAACAACGACAGCACCCAAACCGGATCGTTTCCTGTGGTCAGGCGCAAACCGAAGAGGGTTCGCTGAATGCGAAGGCCACTCGCGCGCGCTGTATTCAAGCGTGCTCGTAACCGTGCTTTGCGCGTTGCTGGGCTTCAGCTACGCTATCCAGCTGAACAACACGACCTCCACATATGAGACGATGAGCGAGGACGAGCTGACCAAGCTTATTAGCGAAACGAGTACGCAGGTGCAAAAGCTCGAACAGCGTAAAAGCGAACTATCCAATCAGCTTGACTCTCTGAAGGATACCGCCGACAAGAACGAGAAGGCAGCGGAAATCGCCAGGCAGAACGCTGAATCGAATGGCATTCTTTCCGGGCGTTACCAGTATCCGGCGAAGGCGTGGTCATCCGTATTTCCAAAGGATCAAAGCGAGATATTGACGCGTCGATTTTATTCACCCTACTTGAGGAACTACGCAATAGCGGCGCGGAAGTCATTGAAATCAACGATATTCGCGTGATTACCAGTACATACATCAGCGATACGGCGGACGGTCTCGATTGCGACGGTACGAATATCAAGGCGCCGTTCATCATCAGGGCGATTGGAGACAGCGACAATCTGCAGAACGCGGTCAATCTCGCTGGAGGCGTCGGTTCACGTTTGAAAGTGAAATACGGAGCCACCGTGTCGATCGTGCCATCCGATAAGGTGGAGATCACGTCGACACGAAGCGCGCCACAATACACGTACGCGCATGTCGTCGAATAGCATCAAATACGATCCGTTAAAATATAATCGCGCTGTAGCATGCTGTTCACTCTTTCAGCGTGCCGATGTCTGCACTCAACCCTATCTTGTTCATCGTTGACATACAGTCCAGGCCTGCACATTAGTACCGCGGACCCCGATAGCAAAGGACAACTCATGGCTGAACAGACCATCTCCATTACACTCAACGGCGAAGCGAAGGAGGTGGCAGCAGATCAGACTGGCGTCCAGCTCTTCGCGGAAGACAAGAATATCATCGCAGTGCGTCTTAACGGCGAACCCCGCGACCTGTATACCGAACTGCACGACGCGACGTCGTGGAACCGATTGCATTGGACAGCGAAGATGGCCTGGCCATCATGCGTCACTCCGCAACCCACGTTATGGCACAGGCCGTGCAGGAGATCCGTCCTGATGCCAAGCTCGGCGTCGGCCCGGTCATCAAAGACGGTTTCTATTACGATTTCGATGTCGAGACTCCGTTCACTCCTGACGATCTTAAAGAGATCGAAAAGCGCATGCAGCGCATTATCAAGTCCTCCCAGTCCTTCCGCCGCCGCGTGGTGACCGAAGAGGAGGCTCTGGCAGAAGAGTCCGATCAGCCGTACAAGATTGAACTCATCAAAGACAAGGAAGCCCACCTCGATCCAGAAGCCGCCACCGAAATCAGCGGCAAGGAACTGAGCTTCTACGACAACGTCGACCGTGACGGCAATGTGGTGTGGAAGGATCTGTGCCGCGGACCGCACCTGCCGAACACTCGCTATATCAAGGCGTTCAAGATCGAGCGTTCTGCAGCCGCATACTGGCGCGGAAGCGAAGCCAATCCGATGCTGCAGCGCATCTATGGCGCGGCTTTCGCCACTAAGGAGGACCTCAAGGCATATCAAACCCGCCTTGAGGAGGCCGCCAAGCGTGACCACCGCAAGCTCGGCGCGGAAATGGATCTGTTCTCCTTCCCGGACGAGATCGGTCCGGGCTTGGCTGTGTTCCATCCGAAGGGCGCCGCTGTGATCAACGCGATGGAGGATTACTCCCGCGAAATGCATCGCAAGCACCACTACAGCTTCGTGCAGACTCCGCACATCACCAAGGGCGGTCTGTATGAGACTTCCGGCCACCTGCATTGGTACAAGGATGGCATGTATCCGGCAATGCGTTTGGACGAGGAAAAGGATGAGAACGGCAACGTCGTCAAGCAGGGCTTCGACTACTACCTGAAGCCGATGAACTGCCCGATGCACAATCTGATCTTCAAATCCCGTCAGCGTTCCTACCGTGAGTTGCCGTTGCGTCTGTTTGAATTCGGCACGGTGTACCGCTACGAAAAGTCCGGCGAAGTGCATGGTCTGACCCGTGTGCGCGGCTTGACTCAAGACGATTCCCACATCTACTGCACCCGCGAGCAGATGAAGGACGAGCTGAAGAACCTGCTGACCTTCGTGCTTGGTCTGTTGAAGGACTTTGGTTTGGACGACTTCTATCTGGAGCTGTCCACCAAGGATCCGCACAAGTACGTCGCTCCGACGAAATCTGGGAAGAGGCCACCAATACGTTGGCTGAAGTCGCCAAGGAATCCGGACTTGAACTGGTTGACGATCCATGCGGCGCAGCCTTCTATGGTCCGAAGATCTCCGTGCAGGCTCGCGATGCCATCGGCCGTACGTGGCAGGTGTCCACCATCCAGCTCGACTTCAACCTTCCGGAACGTTTCGGCTTGGAGTACATCGCTGCCGATGGCACCCACCAGCGTCCGGTGATGATTCACCGTGCACTGTTCGGCTCCATTGAGCGTTTCTTCGCCGTGTTGCTGGAGCATTATGCCGGTGCTTTCCCGGCGTGGCTCGCTCCTGTCCAGGTGCTTGGCGTGCCCGTTGCCGACGAATTCGCCCCACACCTGCAGCAGTTCATTGCCAGCTTGGAAGAGGAGACGGTTCGTTGCGAAATCGACATGTCCGATGATCGTTTCGGCAAGAAGATCCGTAACGCTTCCAAGTCGAAGGTGCCGTTCATCCTCATCGTCGGCGAGGAAGACATGAACAACAACGCGGTGAGCTTCCGCTTCCGTGACGGCAGCCAGCTCAACGGTGTGCCGGTCGATGAGCCAAGGCGCAGATCATGACCGTGCTGAAGAAGCGCGTTCAGGTCAACAACGTCGACGATTTCAAGGCCGCCATCGCAGACTGATCTGATTCGTTCACGTTCGGTCGCATACGGTTATGAATTATGGGGGCGTGCAAGCATCACATACTGACGCTTGCACGCCCTTTTGCTTTCCGAAGAACAGGAATTCGCATGTTAGAACATCTCCGTGCACCATTCAAAAGACTTATCGAGCCATTCGCCAAGGCACTGGTATCCCTTGGCCTGACAGCGAATGCGGTGACGGTTATTGGCGCTATTGGAACCATTGTGGTGGCTTTCGCCACTGGCATTACGGGATGGTTGTTCGCCGGAGCGGTGGTGCTGACGTTGCTGGTGCTCGCCGATTCCCTGGATGGCTCAATTGCGGCACTGACCACGGGAGGCACCCAATTCGGTGCTTTTTTGGATTCCACATTGGATCGTATCGCTGATTGGGCATTGCTTGCCGGAGTGGTCATCTTCTTCATCCTGCATGCCGATTGGTGGTATGACATCAACCGGTCAAGCCCGGATTGCATTAGTTGGATTGGTATCGCCGCAGCCATGGTGTCGATGATGACGTCGTTCGTGACGTCGTATGCGCGCGCCGTGCCGAATCCGTCGGTTTCGAAGTGAAAAACGGCATTGCAACGCGTGCCGACAGATTGGTCATCATTCTGGTGGGCATGGCGATTACCGGGCTCACGCACCAAGGGTTATGGCTGGCCATCGCCATGGTATTGCTTGCGGTTTTGGGACTCATTACCGTATTCCAACGCATTCTTGAGGCTCGTTGCCAGATGGCCGTCGGTCATAAGACGTATCAGTTGTGAACCGGCTGCATGAAACGGCCGTTGACGCGCCTGACATACGTATGTCGGGCGCTTTGTCTTAGAACCGCTTTAGAATCGTTTCGTTTGAAACATCCGCAACCTGCCTAGGAGCATTATGTCAGGTCATTCCAAGTGGGCGACCACCAAGCACAAGAAGGCCGCCATCGACGCAAAGCGTGGCAAGCTGTTCGCCAAGCTGATCAAGAACATCGAGATCGCAGCACGTATGGGTGGTGGCGATCCTGACGGCAACCCGTCCCTGTACGACGCCATCTACAAGGCCAAGAAGGCTTCCATGCCTGCCGATAACATCAAGCGCGCAGTTAAGCGTGGCTCTGGTGAAGAAGCCGGCGGTGCCAACTATGAAGATATCGTCTATGAGGGTTACGCTCCCGCAGGCGTCGGTCTGATCATTGAATGCCTTACCGATAACCGTAACCGTGCGGCCGCCGAAGTGCGTTCCACCCTGACCAAGGGCAATGGCTCTTTGGCTACCTCCGGTTCCGTGAGCTTCAACTTCGAGCGCAAGGGCCAGATCATCGTTCCGGCCGAGGGCGTCGATTTTGATGATCTGTTTGAGAAGGCCGCAGAAGCTGGCGCTGAAGATGTTACGGACGACGGCGACGTGTTCACTGTCGTCACCGGTCCGTCCGAGATGATCGACGTTCGTAAGGCCCTTCAGGACGCTGGATTCGATTATGATTCCGCTGATCTGGTCATGATGCCGAGAACGAGGTCGAATTGACTCTCGAAGATGCCCAGAAGGTGTCCAAGCTGATCGACAACCTCGATGATCTGGACGACGTGCAGAACATCTACTCCCAACTGGACCGCCTCTGACGAGGTCATGGCTCAGCTTGACGAGGAGTAATCAAGCGTGATTATTCTTGGCGTCGACCCCGGGCTGACTCGCTGCGGGGTCGGCGTGATTGAAGCCGGCGCATACCGCCGGCTTCTTTTATTCATGTGGACGTGGTACGTTCCGATCCGAAAATGTCGCAGGACTTACGTCTGTTAGCCATCTATAACGGTTTGGTGGAAAAGATCGAACGGTTCGCACCGGATACGGTGTCCATCGAGCGTGTGTTTGCACAGGAGAATCGCAACACCGTACTGGGGACTGCACAGGCCGCCGGACTGGCCATGCTGGCTGCGGCCCAGAGGGGCATTCCCGTCGCCTTGCATACGCCCACTGAATCAAAAATGGCGATTACCGGCAACGGCAAGGCCGAAAAGATTCAGATGGAACGCATGGTCGCCCGTATTCTGGGGCTCAATACCTTGCCTAAGCCCGCCGATGCCGCCGATGCGTTGGCTATAGCGATTTGTCATGCGCTTCGCCCCGCAGGCGCGTTACAGGGGGGAGAGCGTGAACAACACTTGACCGATGCACAGCGTCAATGGGCTCTGGCCTCACAGAAGGCGGCGCGACAACGCGGCGTCCGTAGGGGAATGTAGACTATCGAACAGATGTTCTACAGTTGTATGCGGGAGGTGACGGCATGATAGGCATGTTGCATGGCCAGGTCGATTTCATTGACGCCGCTTCGGCGATTATTGAGGTCGGGGGAGTGGGATATGAGACCCGTATGCCTTCGGCGGATTTGGCGTCCATGCACGCTGGGCAGACGGTGAAGGTATACACGTCATTGAATGTTTCGCAGGATGCGATTACATTGTATGGGTTTTCCTCGCTTGCTTCGAAACGCATGTTTTTGCAATTACAGAAGGTCAGCGGAATTGGTCCGAAAGTCGCGCTTTCCTTGCTTTCGACGTTGCCTCCGGAACGTTTGGCGAAAGCTGTGGCGGACGGGGATGCCACCGCGCTGGCGAAGGCGCCTGGTCTAGGCAAGAAGGGTGCGCAGAAGATTATTCTCGAACTCAAGGGGTCCATCGATCTCAGTCAGATCGAGGGGGCTTCCAAAGAGGTTCGTTCTGCGGAAGATGCCGGTTCGGAACAGGTCGTGGAAGGTCTGATGTCACTAGGGTGGCGTCAGCAGGATGCCTTGCATGCCGTGCAGACAGTCTGCGAGAGCAATCATATCAATGTTCCATTGAGGGACGATGATGTGCCCCGCGTGCTCAAACTTGCATTGGCTTCTCTTGACCGAGGTAGGTGAAACGCATCATCATGACGAACGACGTCGCATTCGAACAGTCGAATACCGGTGCCAATGAGGAATCGCTTCGCATGGTTTCCGCGTCGCCTGTCGGCAACGAGCCGGTAAGCGATGAGGAACTGCGTCCTCACGTCCTCGATGGTTTTATTGGACAGCCAAGACTCAAGGCGCAATTGCAGCTGTTTTTGGATGCTGCCCGTAAACGTGACGTTCCCCCTGACCACATCCTGCTGGCGGGGCCTCCGGGCTTGGGAAAAACCACGTTGGCCATGATTGTAGCCAACGAGCTTGGAGTGCCGATTCGAGTCACTTCCGGACCTGCTATCCAGCATGCTGGTGATTTGGCCTCGATTCTAAGCTCCCTTGACGCAGGGGAGGTGCTGTTCATCGACGAGATCCACCGCCTTCCACGAGCGGCCGAGGAGCTGCTGTATATCGCCATGGAGGATTTCCGTGTTGATGTGATGGTGGGCAAAGGGCCGGGTGCTTCCTCCATTCCCCTTACTTTGCCGAGATTCACGGTGATTGGCGCCACCACTCGCGAAGGCATGCTGCCATCACCGTTGAGGGCTCGTTTTGGTTTTACCGCGCATCTTGACTTTTATCCGCATGAGGAGCTTGAAAAGCTCATCGAACGATCCTCTTCGGTGCTGGGCATCAGTCTCGAAGAGGGAGCGGCCCATCAGCTTGCCATGCGTTCAAGGGGCACGCCGCGTATCGCCAACCGATTGCTTCGCCGCGTAAGGGATTGGGCCATTGTGCACGATTTAGAAACTGTGCATCCGGACGATGTCAAGGAGGCGTTGGCACTGTACCAGATTGATACCGAGGGCTTGGATCGTTTGGATATTGCGGTATTGAAAGCCATTGTCACCAATTTCAACGGCGGTCCGGTCGGTCTGAACAACCTGTCGGCCATGGTCGGTGAGGAATCGGAGACCGTGGAAACGGTGTGCGAGCCGTATCTGGTCCGAGAAGGATTCCTTGTGCGCACCCCGAAAGGGCGTGTGGCGACGCGCAAGGCATGGGATCATCTCGGCTTGACTTCTGACGAATCTCAGGTTGATGTCAGCAAGCTAGCTTAGACTCGGTGTTCTGGACATAGAGTCCTGTTCGAGCGTCCATCCCAAGGAGTTGTGCTTTGGATTACATATTTCTTATCGTCTTCATTGTCGTCATGTTTGGCATGATGTTCTGGCAGTCCAAGAAGGCTAAGCAGCAGCAGGCCGAGCGTCAGGATTTCCGTGCCAACCTGCAGCCGGGCACTGAGGTCATCACCATTGGTGGTGTGATCGGCAAGGTTGTTTCCGTCGATACCGAATACGAGGAGATCGTCATCGATTCCGAAGGCTCTCAGATTCGTTTCGGTTTCAACGCCATCAGCCGCGAATACGTGCGTCCTGCGTACGTACACGACGATGAGGTCGATGAAAACGGTAATCCTCTCACCGATTCCACAGACGAAGATCAGGCTGCTCAGGAGCCGATTGAAGGCGAAATCGAAGCGGCGCAGACTGAGACCGAGCAGAAGAACAGCTGACAAGCTCATTAAGGCATCGGCGAAATCTCATTTTTGAGGTTTTCGCCGATTTTATTCCTGACGGAAACCTATAATGCAAAGTGCCGTTAGCACTACAAAAGAAGGACAATACAGTCATGGCATCGTCGGATATTACCGTTTCCGGTCTTAGCAAGTTGGAAACGAAAAACGCCGAGTACCTTGTTTCAAAGATTCGCACCATTCCGGGATTCCCCAAGGAAGGTATTCTTTTTCGTGATTTCATGCCTGTTCTGGCAGATGCGCGTGCTTCGGATTGCTACTTGACGCACTCGAAGCCGCGTTGCCGGTCGCTGCCGATGAATTCGATATCATCGCAGGTTTGGAAGCCCGCGGATTCCTTTTTGGTCCTGCGTTGGCAGCGCGTCTGGGCAAGGGCTTCATCGCAGTGCGCAAGGCTGGCAAGCTCCTCCGGAAACCGTTAGCGAAAGCTATGACCTTGAATATGGGCAGGCCACCGTCGAAATCGAGACGAATATCGTGCATGAGGGATCTCGTGTGCTTGTCGTTGATGATCTGATTGCCACTGGAGGAACAGCGCGTGCGGCTGCTTCGTTGATCGAAAAGTGTGGCGGCACGGTGGCAGGTTTCAGCTTCGTCATGGAGCTTGTCGGCATTGGTGGCATGGCATCGCTGGGAGACTGCCCGACAAGTTCACTGATCACCATGCCTGCGTGAGTTAAGTACATTCTTCGTAAATAACCAATAGCATCAAGGGAAAAGAATCCATGGATCTCTATGAGTACCAGGCTAGGGAACTGCTTGAAGAGCAGGGTATTCCAACGCCTAAGGCAGTGTTCGCGCAGAACTCTCACGAAGTGGCTGAGGCTGCCGAGCAGATTGGCTACCCCAACGTGATTAAGGCTCAGGTGAAGATTGCCACCGCGGTCAGGCTGGTGGCGTCAAGCTGGCGAAGAATCGTGATGAGGCCATTCTTGCATCCGAAGACATCCTGCCGATGACCATTCACAAGCACAAGGTCAGCGGCGTGTTGGTGGCCGAGGCAAAGAACATTCTTCACGAGTATTATGTCTCTATTTCCGTGGATCGTTCGTCTCGCGATTTTGACGTGCTCGCTACTGCGAATGGTGGAACCGAGGTCGAGGAGATCGCCAAGGAACACCCGGAATCTGTGAAGCGTCTGCATATCGACGCTCTGGAGGATTTCGATATCGAGGCTGCGACCAAGATGGCGGAAAGCATTGGCTTCTATCATGCCGACGTCAACCAGGCAGCACAGATTCTGCTGAAGATGTGGCAGTGCTTCAAAGAGAACGACGCCACGCTTGTGGAAATCAATCCGCTTGCCAAGATCGGCGATCCGGATGACGAGTCTTCCAAGACATTGTGCGCCCTGGACGCCAAGATTTCTTTAGATGACAATGCTGCGTTCCGTCATGATGGCTGGAAGCGCTTCGCTGACCCAGTGCATGTGGATCCGTTTGAGCAGAAGGCGCGAGAGCATGGTCTGCACTATGTGCACCTTCAGGGTTCCGTCGGTGTCATTGGCAACGGTGCTGGTTTGGTGATGAGCTCACTTGACGCGGTTTCCGGAGCTGGAGAAGATCAGGGCACCAATGTCAAACCGGCAAACTTCCTTGATATCGGTGGTGGTGCGTCCGCCGAAGTGATGTGCGGCAGTTTGGAGATCGTGCTGTCCGACCCGCAAGTCGAATCGGTGTTGATCAACGTGTACGGTGGCATCACATCCTGCGAGCAAGTTGCCAAGGGCATTCTGGAAGCCCTTGACAAGCTTGGCAGTTCCAAGCCTCTGGTAGTCCGTTTCGACGGCAACGCGGCGGCAGAAGGTCTACATATTCTGGCTCAGGCCGATCGTGTCAATCTGCATGTTGCACAGACCATGGAAGAAGCCGCACAGCAGGCCGCGCGTCTTGCGGCCAATGGCAAGGAGGTTCGCTGAAATGACGCTTTTCATTGAGGATGGCGCACCTGTCATCGTGCAGGGTATGACCGGACATCAGGGCATGACCCATACCGCCCGCATGCTGAAGGCCGGCACCAATATCGTCGGCGGCGTCAACGCCCGCAAGGCCGGCCAGGAAGTCAATTTCCCAGCGGCCAAAGACGGCGAGGATGTTACGTTGCGTGTGTTCGGCAATTGCGCCGAAGCCGTGGAAGTCACCGGCGCCCAAGCGAGCGTCGTGTTCGTGCCGCCGCGTTTCGCCAAGGATGCCGTGTCGAAGCCATTGAAGCCGGCATCAAGCTGATTGTTGTCATCACCGAAGGCATTCCTGTTGCCGATAGCGCGTACTTTGTTGAACTCGCATTGCGCAAGGATGTGCGTATTGTCGGTCCGAACTGCCCTGGTCTGCTTACCCTGCCTTCTACGGAAGGTGTGAATGGTTGCAATCTTGGCATTATTCCGGACGGCATCGTCTCCCGTGGACCTTTGGGTTTGGTGTCTAAGTCCGGTACGCTCACCTATCAACTGATGGGAGAGTTGTCTGACATTGGTTTTACCGCATGTTTGGGTGCTGGCGGCGACCCTATCGTCGGCACTACGTTGCAGGAGGCGCTTGAGGCGTTTGAAAACGATGATGCCACCAAGGCTGTCGTGATGATCGGTGAAATCGGCGGTAGTGCCGAACAGGATGCGGCCAAGTGGGCATCCGAGCATATGACCAAGCCGGTTGTCGCCTATATTGCAGGCTTCACCGCGCCGGAAGGCAAGCAGATGGGCCACGCTGGTGCCATCGTTTCCGGAGGCAAGGGAACTGCGCAAGATAAGAAGGAAGCGCTCGAAGCCGTGGGTATTCGTGTCGGACGCACTCCGGGGCAGACCGCTGAAATCATGCGCGAGGTGCTCGCTTCCAAGTCGATATGATGGCGAACCTGAAGTATTGGTTGAAGGGGCTTGCCGTGGCGGCATTGTCCATGGTCGTCTATGCCGGTGCCCTAGGCTGCTACATTGCGCTGATGCTTCTGGTTATTTCCATGGAAGAAGGCGGGGACAATCTCTCCGCCTTCTCTGTTTCCTTGACCGAGGCGGTTGTGCTTCTCAGCCAAGGGAACGGTTTCAAAACCGGATCCATCACTTTGACGATTATGCCGTTGCTGCTTACGGTTTTGCTGATCGCTCTTATCGCATCGCTCGCCAAACGCGTCGGAACGAGTCTGTCCGGATGCGTGGCAGGAACCATAGGCTGGGTGTTGATCAATGTGTTCTTCGCCAATAGCCTTGACATCAAACTCGTTGATACGACGGGCGTGGTTGCTGTGAAAACAGCGATCGTCTTTGTACTTGGCTATGCCATTGCCGCGATTCCCGAATCACCACTGACCAAACGAGATTTGGATTGGATCAGCGAGCATGTTTCGTCTCCGGTCCGTAAAACCGTCACCATTGGTGTTGCCTTGGGTGTGCTGTTGATCACGGTCTATCTGGTCATTGGACTGATTGTGGTCTTGTACTGGGCATTCAGCAACCAGTCGGCCATGGTGAAGTTGTATGAGCTATCGGGAATGCAGAACGGTTCTCGCATCCTCACCACGATCGCCATGATCGCTTGGATTCCAAATATCGCGATTTGGGCTATTTCCTGGGTATTCGGGGCCGGTTTTTCGATTGGCGATCTAGCGGAATTCACCATGTGGAGCGGTCAGGGGTCGGCATTGCCGTCTCTGCCGATATTCGGTTTGCTTCCTCAAGCGATTGAAACGAATTGGATTCGGATCGCGTTGATGTGCGTTCCTTTGGCTTTAGCTTGTGCCGCGGGCATGGTGGTCATGCTGTTCGAACAAGGGCTTTCATATCAGAGTAGGCAACTCCGATCAGCAGAGTTGATGTCAAGAGGGTAGTGCTTGGGCTTTGGCTATCCAGCGGGGAGC
>ENA-OQBU01000257-OQBU01000257.1-human-gut-metagenome-genome-assembly--contig:-NODE-257-length-12702-cov-2.656382_pt1 | contig 12702 bp, 16 predicted proteins | sample MGYA00242492_ERZ504566 | MGnify/ENA primary metagenome ERZ504566 (study PRJEB26092, sample SAMD00036261) | human gut metagenome | host: Homo sapiens | study: EMG produced TPA metagenomics assembly of...
TGAATGCCGCTAATGGTTACTGTCGGCAGAGCAGCGGGAACACGCACGCGTGCGGCGATGGCATTGGCCACTACGGAGGTCATGCGTCGATCGCCCTTGAGCTTGGCTGCATAAAGGGGAGTCGACCGCCGTGGCGGTGATGCCGGGAATCAGATCGCTGATGGTGCGTGAGACCACGCCGGTCTCGCCCAAGGAGGGTAGCACCTGATCGATGTAGTGCAGGAACGCCGAGCTGGGGCCAACAACCAGCACGCCGGAACGTTCCAGCGTGCGCCGGTGCGTGTACAGCAGGTAGGCGGCGCGATGGAGCGCCACGGCCGTCTTGCCGGTGCCGGGGCCGCCCTGCACCACCACGGCGCGATTCATGTCGGAGCGGATGATGCGGTCCTGCTCGGCCTGAATGGTGGCCACGATATCGGTCATCTTGCCGGTGCGGCGTGAGCTCAACGAAGCCAGCAGCGCACCCTCGCCGGTCAATGTGCCGGCGGAAGACGCCTGGCCGACCTGGTCTGAATGCACGTCAAGCACCTCATCCTCAACGCCCACGACTTCGCGGAAACTCAAGGTGATATGCCTGCGCATCACGATGTCGCCGTGATTGGAAGGGGTCGCCTCATAGAAAGGACGTGCGGCTTCGGCACGCCAGTCGGTCAGAATCGGCTCATGGTCCGGGCTCGACAGGCCGATGCGGCCGATGTAATGACGGTCGCCGTTCTTGGCATCGAGGCGGCCAAACACCAGCCGATCCTCAACGCTGCGCAATTGCGTGAGGCGGTTTTCGTACATTGTGGCAAAGGAGTCTCGTTCGCTGCGTTGCGTGGGGGATCCGTGGGAGCCGGCGGCGCGTACGGTGTCCAGGCGTTGCCACATTTCGGCTCGCAGATCATCCAATCGTCCATAGGCGCGATCGACGGCCTGCTGCTCTTCATGCAGCTGGGAGGCGTAACTCGACATGCTGTTCTCTTCGTTCCATTTCCGTGGGGCAGAAAAACTTAAGGCATTCAAATTTACCGCACACCCCCTACGTCAGTGATGCGGACAACCCGAATAGGTGAATTCAGCGTGAATTCACCATGCTGCTCGGTCGGTGGGGTGCGCGACGTGGATTGAATGTGCGGAGCGTCCATTCGTGCGACAGTCGTGGCCGACACGCGCAATCCATCGGTAATTGCCCTAAAAGGGTGAGCAAATCGTGCATGAGTGGGGAGAAATGGGGAATCGTGGGGTAGAGTGGTGAGCCAGTTGGCCGAAGTGTATCCCACGTAACGATGAAGGAGGTGGAGCCATGGTTGCCGATCAGACGATTCGCGACGCTGATGCCAACGCACAAGGCTCCACCACTATGGCCGATCTCATGGCTGGTCTGCCGCCATTGCTTCTCGGAACATATACGCCGAAGATCGATGCCAAGGGCCGTATGGCGCTTCCGGCCAAATTCCGCTCCCAGCTGGGGCAGGGCCTGGTCATGGCCCGAGGCCAGGAACGGTGCGTGTACCTGCTGCCGTTCGACGAATTTCGACGTATCGCCTCGCAGATTCAGCGTGTGTCGGTGGGAAACAAAGCCGCCCGCGAATACCTGCGTGTGTTCCTTTCCGGTGCCGTCGACCAGCAGCCGGACAAGCAGGGCCGCGTGCTGGTGCCGCAGATGCTGCGCGATTACGCCAATCTGGGTTCCGACGCGTGGTGATCGGCGTTGGCACCCGTGCCGAACTGTGGAATAAGGACACGTGGGAGTCCTACCTCGCCGAGAAGGAAGAGGGATATTCCGATATTGCTGACGATGTGTTGCCGGAGGTGGAATTCTGATGGTTGATGTGGCGAATATTCATCTGCCGGTATTGCTTGACGATTGCGTGAACCTGATGGCACCTGCCCTGGAACATGAGAACGCCATCGCAGTGGATTGCACCCTGGGCCTTGCCGGCCATTCCATCGCCTTCCTCAAGGCCGCGCCTCAGGCTCGGCTCATCGGCATTGACCGTGACAGTGAAGCGCTGGGGCTGGCCACCGAACGTATGGAACGGGAGGAGCTCGCCGATCGATTCATTCCGGTGCATGCCGCCTTCGATCAGCTCGATCAGGTGTTGGCGGACCAAGACATCGAACGCGTGGACGCCGTATTCATGGATCTGGGATTATCCAGCCTGCAGATCGACGAAACCGATCGTGGCTTCTCCTATTCGCATGATGCGCCGCTGGATATGCGCATGGACGTCAGCCAGCCGTTGACGGCCGAACGGATTCTTGCCACCTATGATGCGGCGGAACTGGTCCGCATATTCAAGGAATACGGTGAAGAGCGTTTCTCGCGTCAGATCGCCCGCGCCATCGTGGCGCGTCGAGACAAGGAGCCGTTTACCACCACCGCACAGCTCAACCGTCTGGTCGATGAAGTGGTGCCGCAAGCCCACCGCCCGGCGGGCAATCCCGCCAAACGCGTCTTCCAGGCGTTGCGCATTGAAGTCAACGGCGAATTGGACAAGCTCGCCTCCACATTGCCGCAGGCGCGAACCGACTGCATGTCGGGGGACGACTGGTGGTGGAGTCCTATCATTCGCTCGAAGACAAAACCGTCAAATCGTTCATGGCACAAGGGCTGCGAGTGGATGTTCCGGCTGGCCTGCCTGTCATACCGCCGGATGCCCAACCGTTTTTCACGGATCTCACGCGAGGTGCCATCAAGGCCGACGAACATGAAATCGCAGCCAACCCGAGATCGGCTTCGGTGCGGTTGCGGGCGGTGGAAGTCAGCCGTGAGATTCCGTCACGATGGAGGAAACGCTTTACGCAAACCGCGCAGGGCCTGAATGACGTCAAGATACAAGGCTCCGCGTCTCCGGGCAGAGCCAAAAACACGGCACGAATTCGTACAAGGAGGGGATGACAGCATATGGCAACTGCACGTAGCATTCGATCGAACGCGGCTCCAGCCTCGAACCGACCGCACACCAAGCATCAGTCCTCCTCCCGACCTGAGCTGCGGGTGGTCTCCAACCCGCGTGGAAACGAGCAGGGCAATGTCGTCGGACGGGTCATCGAATGGACCAGAACAAGAAGCGCACCGCTGGTGCACGTGGCCATTGCAGTGATCTTCCTCGTCGGCACCTTGTTCGGCGCGCTGATGCTGCGTACCCAGATGGTGCAGAACTCGTTTGAGGCGGCACAGATCGAAACCAACATCAACAGACTTACCCAAGATATCGAAGACGATCAGGCCAAACTCGATCAATTGGTCGCGAACCTGCCCGACAAGGCCAGCGACATGGGCATGGTCCCGCAGCAGGGATCAGTGTCCATCGACTTAAGCGGATACCAGTCCAACAAAGGCGGAACCCAGTGAACACCATTCGTCGCATCGTAGAGTTCGCCAAGGTCAAGACCTTCGCGTTCAAATGCATCGCCATCGGCGCGCATTGGCGTTGGTGGCGTCGGCATGCGTGATTCAGCTGGCCTCCACCCAGCTCATCGGCGGCCGTCAAACCGCACAAGCGGCCACGGCTAACCGCACCCTGACCGTGACGTTGAGCGCCAAACGTGGGCGTATCCTCGACGCCAACGGCTCCGTGCTCGCTCAAAGCGTGGAGCGTTATACTATCGTCGCCAATCCGGAGGCTGCACAGGAGTTCGAGCCGATTACTTGCAATGACAACACCCGTGATTACTGCCACGAAATTGACGGCAAACCCGTGGGCGCTACCGGAGCGGCGGCCGTGGGCCGACTGCTGGCCAAAGTCCTGGATATGAACGCCATGGAACTGGGGCGCTGATCTGTCCGGTACCGGGCAGTATGTGATTCTGAAGAAAGATGTGACTCCGCAGGTCAAGCGCAGCATCGAGGCGTTGCACCTGGGCGGTATTGTCTGGGGTGAGCTGAGCAGTGAACGACTGTATGCGGATGGCGATCTCATGGGCGCGCTGCTTGGCGGCGTGAACGACAACGGCGATGGCGTCGCCGGCATCGAGCAGGTCGAGAACAAGACGCTTACCGGAACCGATGGCCATGAAACCTACCAGCGTGGTAATGGCGGCGAAGAGATTCCCGGCACCATGACCGAATCGGTGGCGGCCAAAAATGGCGACGATGTCACCCTGACCATTGACCGTGATGTGCAATGGTATGTCAAAAAGGTCTTGAAGGAGGCCGAATCCAAGTATGGGGCAGCGTGGGCGATCGCCGTGGTGCAGGATGTCCAGAGCGGGGAGATTCTCGCACTGGCCGATAGCGATGAAGTACAGGCTGGTACCGATGCGGCGAAGATGAGCCCGTCTCGGGCCGTGTCCGAAACCTTCGAGCCTGGTTCGGTGGGCAAGGTCATCTCCATGTCCGGCTATCTGCAGATGGGACTGCATAAGATGAGCGATCAATTGTCGGTCCCGGACCACATCACACAGGAGGGCCAGACCTACAAGGACTCATTCGACCATGGCACTGAGCGCTGGACGCTCGCCGGCATTCTGCAGAACTCATCGACGTCGGCATGATTATGGCCGGGGAGAACTATCCGGATGAGCAACGCTACGAGTACCTGACCAAATTCGGCATCGGACAACCGACCGGACTGAACCTGCCCGGTGAATCGAGCGGTCTGCTCACCAACCCTTCGGCGTGGGATCTGCGTACGCGCAACACCATCCTGTTTGGTCAGGGCTACGCCGTCACGCCCTGCAGCTCAACAACGTGGTGGCCACCATCGCGAACAAGGGTGTCAAGCAGCAGCAGTCGATCATCAAATCAACCACCGATGCCAATGGCAAGACCACTGAGACCAAGAAGGGCGAAGCCACCCGCGTGGTGGATGAAAAGGTCGCATCGGACATGATGAATGCGATGGAATCAGTGGCGGAAGGCTACAACAAGTTCGTCAAGGTCGATGGTTACCGCATGGCCGCCAAGTCCAGTACCGCAGAGGTGCAGGGCTCGGATGGCACGCTCTCGTCCATTATCTCCGATTATTCCGTGGTGATTCCCGCGGACAACCCGCGCTATGCGGTCACCGTGGTGATGAAGGATCCGAATGGTGTGTTCGGCGGTCTGACGGCCGGCCCTGTTTCCGCACAGATTTGTGAGTTCCTTATGCAGAAATACGAGGTGCCTGTCTCCAGTCCACGCAAAAATGCTATTCCAGTCACGTGGTAAGGATCAGGGGAGAAAGGCGATAGCCCATGAGTGCAGTGAGCGAATCCATCGCCCAGCGGGTGACCCTGGGAATGCTGGTCGAACGGTACGGTTTTGAAGTCGATCCACCCTTCGCCACCAATGTCACCATTACCTCACTCAGCGATGCCGTGGACACCGTGATTCCCGGCTCGCTGTTCATCTGCACGCATGAGCAGGAACCCGATGTACTGCATGCCGCACAGGCCGGTGCCTATGCGGCGTTGCTGCCACGCGCGTCCAAAGGGCAGATCGCCAATGCCGATATACCGTTGCTCTACGGCGATTTCGACGATCGCGTACTCGGCGATCTGGCCAGCGGTCTGGCCGGCGGACCGTCCAATGCCATGGCGGTGTTCGCGGTGACCGGTGCGGATGAGCAGGCCGTCGACGCAGGCGTGTCCCAGCTCTCCGAATTCCTGCACATGCTGGGCAATCCGGTGGCGGTAATCACCGCATCCGGGTCCACGTCGATGACACGTACCATGAACCTGAACTATCCTCTGGGCATCCTCGATATGCAGCGCGCGCTGTCCGTGTGCGCCGAAGACGGTGTGGCGGCCGTGATCATCGCCATGGATGACCGCACGTTGGCCGAGCATGCGTTGGAATCGGTGAACGTGGATGTACTGGGCACGGAGGATGTCAACGCAAGCGCAAGCTTGAACGAATTGAAGACACGCTACGCATTCGTTGCGGAACATGACATGTCCATGACCTCGTCGACACCCGAATCGGATGAAATGGCTGCGGATTCACCGGCAAATGTATGACCGCGTCCGACTCGGGCACATGTCCTTGGCCATCGCATGGTGCTGGCCGCCGGCGTGAGGAAAAACAACATACGCAGTGCCCTGCATGTGGCCAATAATCTCAATTAAGTCCGTGGATACGGACGAAGCGTAATCGTAAAGGAGTTTGAAACACCATGGTTCCGATGAGCGTGGAGGAGATCGCCAAGCGTCGATGGTCGATTGATCGGAGACGCCGGTTCCGAGTCTCGAGCCACCAATACGGTCAGCGACTCGCGGCAGGCCGGCCCCGGATCGGTGTTTGTGGCCATCCGAGGCGAGCGTGTCGATGGGCATGACTTTGTGGCGAAAACCGCTGGACAGGGAGCCACGGTGGCCATCGTCGACCATGAGGTGAAGTCCGATGGCCTTCCGCAGATCGTAGTGAAAGACACGGTCGACGCCCTTGGCGAACTCGCCCGATACAACATCGTTCGCCGCCGCGAGCTGGACGGCGACTTCGACATCATCGGATTGACCGGTTCGGTGGGCAAGACCACCACCAAGGATCTGCTCTCCTCCCTGCTTGCCACCGTAGGTCCGACCGTGGCTCCGGTGGGATCGTTCAACAATGAGATCGGCCTGCCGCTCACTGCGTTGCGGGTCGATGAGCACACCCGGTTCTTCGTGGCTGAGATGGGTGCCAGCCATATCGGCGAAATCGCGCGACTGACCCGTATCGCACCGCCGAACACGGCAATCGTATTGAAGGTCGGCGTCGCTCACCTTGGAGAATTCGGCTCCCGCGAACGCATCGCACAGGCGAAAAGCGAAATCGTGCAGGGATTGCTTCCCGGAGGCACCGCGGTACTGAACGCCGATGACGAACACGTGGTTCCCATGGCCGGCCTGGCCAACGGCGACGTGCTGTGGTTCGGCTTGGGATCGTCGCAGGAGCCCGAGGTGCGGGCCATTGATGTCACTGCCGACCGGTCCGATCATGCTGAATTCACGTTGGTCGATGCGGACGGCAACCATACGTCGGTGCATCTGGGCATTCCTGGACGTCACAATGTGATGAACGCGTTGGCCGCCGCAACCGTGGCGATGCGTTACGGTATGGCACCCGAAACGGTGGCACGGATTCTGGCCTCGCAGCACACCATCAGCCTCATCGCATGGCATTGTCTACGGTGAATCGCGAGGGGACTTCCTTCACGCTGATCGATGATTCCTTCAACGCCAATCCCGACTCCATGAAAGCCGGCCTGAACGGGTTGAAGGCTTGGAACTCAAATGACGGCAAGGAGCCGTTCCGTGTGGCGCTGCTGGGTGCCATGCTGGAACTCGGCGTCGATGAAACGGCATTGCACACCTCGATCGGCACGTATGCGGCCGAATTGGGCATCGACGCGATCATCGCGGTCGGTTCCGCCCAAGACCAACATCTCGATGCACTGGCACAGGCTCTGGCGGACGGTGCCCGTCAGAGCCAATTCGCGTCGGTGGATTGCGTACACGACATCGATGCGGCCGAACAGCTGGTTATCGACTTGGCTCGCAACCATCCCGACGCTGTGGTACTGCTCAAGGGATCGCACGCGTCAGGCCTGAGCGCTTTGGCTGAACGCTGGGCAAAGAACTGACCTGATAACCACCCCAAGAAACCGACAAGAAAGAGAAGCTGCACGTGATTGCTCTGATCATTGGAATGCTGGTGTCGCTCATCGTCACCTTAGTCGGCACCCCGCTGCTGATTCGGCTGGTCCACAAGCTGCACTATGGCCAGTACATCCGCCAGGATGGGCCGCAGTCGCATCTGGTCAAGCGCGGCACCCCCACGTTGGGCGGCGTGGTCATCAACTTCGCGATTCTGCTCGGTTGGGCATCCTCCGCACTGTACCGATACCTGCGTTCGGGCGACGTGCCCTCCTGGTCCGCGGCGCTCGTACTGTTCGCCATGCTGTCGATGGGTCTGCTGGGCTTTATCGACGACTTCGCCAAGGTGCGTAAGAAGCAGAACGAGGCCTATCGGTGGGCGGCAAGTTCATCGGCCAGTTCATCTTCGCCACCATCTACGCGGTACTTGCGTTGCTGATTCCCACCAAATCGGGATTCCCCAGTGCGCAGGCAGGCATCAGCTTCATCGAACAGCCGTTCTTCAACTTCGACTTCGCCGGCCGTGCCGTAGCCATCATCCTGTTCGTCATCTGGGTGAACTTCCTGATGACCGCATGGACCAACGCAGTGAATTTGACGGATGGACTTGACGGTCTGGCGGCAGGTTCGTCGATGATCGCCTTCACTGGTTTTGGCATCATCGCATTCTGGGAAGCTACCACATCAAGGGCGGCAGCATGGCGGATATTCCTATGCCGTGTCCGATCCTCTCGATCTGACCGTCATCGCCGTATGCGCGGCCGTCGCCTGCTTCGGCTTCCTGTGGTACAACTCGAACCCCGCATCGATTTTCATGGGTGATACCGGTTCCCTGGCCTTGGGTGGTCTGTTCGCAGCCCTGTCCATCGCCACGCACACCGAATTCCTGGCGGTGGTTCTGGGCGGACTGTACGTCATGGAAGCCATGAGCGACGTCATCCAGGTCGGGTACTTCAAGATGACCCACAAACGTGTATTCAAAATGGCGCCGATTCACCATCATTTCGAACTGGAGGGTTGGACCGAAACCAAGGTGGTGGTGCGGTTCTGGATGATCGAACTCATCTTCGTGCTGCTCGCCCTGACGATTTTCTACGGCGACTGGGTCACCCGCTCCGGCCTGCTGTTCAGCTAGCGGAAATCTGGGTGGATTATGCTCACCCACGGAATTCCTATATCAGGAGGAACAATGCAAGTAGCGGATAAGACAGTGGTGATCGCCGGACTGGGGGTGTCCGGCACCTCGTTGGCGGAGGTATTGAGGGAACGCGGCGCCCACGTGATTGGCGTCGACGAGAGGAAGCCCGAGGCCGATCTCCACTCCTTTGATGACGTGGACTGGGACCACGTGGACTACGTCATGTCGTCCCCGGTGTTCAACCCCCGCACCCCGTTCGTGCTGGAAGCCCAACGCCGTGGCATCCCCGTGATGAGCGAGGTGGAATTCGCATGGCAGCTGCGTGTGAATAACGAGCGCACCGGTACTCCGGCTCCATGGATCGGCATCACCGGCACCAACGGCAAAACCTCCACCACCGAGATGACCTCGGAAATGCTCACCGCCTGCGGACTCGACGCGCCGACCGCCGGCAATATCGCCTCCGGAGACATGAGCATGAGCCTGTCTCGTTGCGCCACCAATCCTCAGCACGACGTACTGTGCGTGGAACTGAGCTCCTTCCAATTGCACTTCACCGATTCGCTGGCACTTGACTGCGCGGCGATCACCAATATCGCCGACGATCACCTCGACTGGCATGGCGGGCGCGAGAATTACGCCGCCGACAAATCCAAGGTGTTCCACAACGCCAAACGCGCCATCGTCTACAATGCGCAGGACGCCAAAGTCAGCGAACTGGCGGCCGAGGCTCAGACTGCCGAAGGATGCCGCAAGGTAGGATTCACGCTCGAGGCCCCTCAGGCCGGCCAGATCGGCATTGAAGATGGCTGGATCGTGGACAGGAGCGGCGTGGCCGGCGGCGCAGTGGGAGAGTCGGTCAGACTGGCCGCCATCACCGATTTCACGCATCTGGCAGAGCCGGACGGCTCACTGTACCCGCATCTGGTGGCCGATGCATTGACGGCATTGGCGTTGGTGCTGGGACTTGGCGCTGATCGCGATACCGCGCTGAAGGCGCTTACCTCGTTCAAGCCGGGCGGCCATCGCATCGAAACCGTGGCTGAGGCCGCAGTCGAGGGCGGCTCTGTTCGTTTTGTGGACGATTCCAAAGCCACCAACGGTCATGCGGCACGCGCCTCGCTGTCCAGCTTCCCGGCCAAGTCTGTGATCTGGATCGCCGGAGGTCTGGCCAAAGGCAGTCGATTCGAGGACCTGGTCAAGGACCAGGCACACACCATCAAAGCGGCCGTCATCATCGGCAAAGACCAGCAGCCGATGATCGAAGCGTTTGCCAGCCAAGCTCCGGACATCCCGGTGACCATCATCGATCCCGAAGACAACGATACCGTCATGGACCGTGCCGTCGAAGCCTGCGGCACGTATGCCGCCGCCGGCGACATCGTGCTTATGGCTCCGGCCTGCGCCTCCATGGACCAGTTCAAGTCCTATGCGGATCGAGGCAATCGATTCGCCGCCGCAGCCAAGACGTGGAGCGAGGTGCATGGCCTCCACTGATACCCATAAGCGTAAGGCATACAGAGCCCCTGACAAGCCCTCACTCGAAATCGCCGACTACACGGGTTGGCGAAGCTTGCTCAACCCGCTATGGTGCTACCACGGCTTCCGCATGGCCGTGGTGGGGCTGACATGCTTCGGCCTGATCATGGTGTTCTCCAGCTCCACGGTCACCATGGCCGCACTGGGCAAGTCGCCGTTCCTTCAGCTTCTGAACCAGGGCGCGTTTTGCCTGATCGGCTTGGTGCTGGGCTTCGTGGCATTGATGATGCCGGTGACGTTCTGGAAACGGACCGGCGTGTTCTTTGTGGTGGGTGCCTGCCTGTTGCAGGCGCTGACCTTTACTCCTTTGGGTCACGACGTCTACGGCAACAGAGGTTGGCTGGACCTCGGCTTCACCACTATCCAGCCGGCCGAATTCATGAAGTTCGCGATGTGCATATGGCTTCCCTCGTCGTTGCATGCCTGCAGCAAGATGTACCACAAGAAGGGAATCAAAGCATATGCCGCGCCGTTGGCGCTGTATGCGATAGGCGTGGCACTGGTGATGGGCGGCAGGGACCTCGGCACGGCCATGATTCTGGTCTTCATCGGAGGCGTGGCCTTTCTGATCGTCGGGTTCCCCGGCAAATGGATGGGAGTCGGCGTATTGGGCGCGGTGGTTATGGTCGGTGCATTGGCGGTTTCCAGCCCGAACCGCTTGCGTCGTATTCTGGCCACATATGGCGATTGCTCGGCCGCTGACGCGCAGAGCGTATGCTACCAGTCCATTCACGCCAAGTACGCCATCGCCTCCGGAGGTTTTCTGGGATTGGGCATCGGCAATTCGCGGGAGAAATGGAATTACCTGCCGGCCGCCCATAACGATTTCATTTTCGCGATCATCGGCGAGGAGACCGGATTCGTCGGTTGCGCCATCGTATTGCTGTTCTTCGCGATTCTCGCTGGTGCATGATCGTCATCGCATTGCAGGTCACCGATCGTTATGTTGCCATGGTGCTGATGTGCGTCACCATTTGGATCGTGGGCCAGGCCATGGTCAACATCGGCGTGGTCGTGGGTGTGTTCCCGGTATTGGGCGTGCCTATGCCGTTCGTCTCCGCAGGCGGCTCATCCATGGTTATGTGCTTGACGGCGGCCGGACTGGTTGTGGGACTTATGCGCTCTCAACCGCAGATAAAACAGTCGCGTCAGAGCGCGTAAGTAGACTCGGTAATCATGAATCAAGGCACACCACATATCGTTCTTGCTGGCGGCGGTACCGCCGGGACATGTCAATCCGCTGCTCGCGGTCGCCGGGGCGATTCGCGACATCGAACCCACGGCACAGGTCACCGTCATCGGCACTGCGGTGGGTTTGGGAGAAGGATTGGTGCCGGAGGCCGGCTACGAGCTCGACACCATCGAAAAAGTGCCGTTCCCGCGTCGCCCTAACCTGTACATGCTGCGCTTCCCGGCAAAATGGAAGCGAGAAACCGCCAAGGTGCGCTCCATTCTTGAAACGCGGCATGCGGATGTCGTGGCCGGATTCGGCGGGTATGCTTCCGCCCCCGTCTACGCCACCGCACACAAGATGGGCATTCCGATTGCCATCCATGAGCAGAATGCGCGTGCCGGCATGGCCAATAAACTGGGCGCTCGTTGGGCCGATTTCATCGGTACCGTGTACGAGGGCACCGGTCTCAAACCGCGTGCCGGAGCCGACGTCGAGCGCGTCGGTCTGCCGTTGCGCCCGGCCATCGCCTCCCTGACCAAACGCATCGGTGACGACCGTGCCGCCGTACGCCGTGAATCGGCGCGCAGCTTGGCGTCGATCCGAACCGTCCGCTGGTGCTGGTCACTGGCGGATCGCTGGGAGCGCAAAGCCTGAACCGTGCCATCGCCTCCTCCGCCGCAGACCTGTTGGCCCACGCACAAATCATCCACTTGACCGGGCGAGGCAAAATCAGCGAAGTACGCGAACTGGTCACGGCCTCGGCCGGCGCGGACGTGCTTACCGGCATCGGCCCCGAATCGGCCGGACAAGGTGACTACCATACCGCCGAATATCTGGAACGAATCGATCTGGCCTTTGCCTGTGCCGACTTGGTGATTTGCCGTGCCGGAGCCGGATCGGTATCCGAGCTGGCTGCACTGGGCCTGCCGGCCATTTACGTGCCGCTGCCCATCGGCAACGGCGAGCAGCGTTTCAACGCCGAGCCAGTGGTGACGCCGGCGGCGGCCTTCTGGTCGCAGACAAGGACCTGACCCCGCAGTGGGTGCATGAGCATGTGCCCGATCTGCTCGCCGATCACGAACGACTTGCCGAATTCGGCCGCAAGGCATGGGAATACGGCATCAGAAACGCTGCCGAAATCATGGCCCGGCACGTTCTGCAATTAGCCGAACCATCCAAGTAGTATTCAGATATCATTCCGTGCGCGATACTGACCAATTCCGTTCCGCAGCACGAGATACGGTCATAATATAGGGTGCTGGAATCCCTAAAGGAGTTTTGAATTGTCTCAAGATCAGCCATAGTG
>ENA-OQBU01000258-OQBU01000258.1-human-gut-metagenome-genome-assembly--contig:-NODE-258-length-12692-cov-4.790927_pt1 | contig 12692 bp, 8 predicted proteins | sample MGYA00242492_ERZ504566 | MGnify/ENA primary metagenome ERZ504566 (study PRJEB26092, sample SAMD00036261) | human gut metagenome | host: Homo sapiens | study: EMG produced TPA metagenomics assembly of...
ATGACATTTATTGGTTTTTATATACTATAATTTATCTATATATGTTAACGCCGTTGTTGACTCAGATACGAAAATGATAAAAAATATTTTTGCAATATTTTGATTGTATTGCAGTTTTCTATTAGTATTTTGATTCCGTTGATTGAACGATTGGGGTGTATCTAAAAAATATTTCGGGACTCTTTTCAATTGGCCGCTGTTCTCTTCGAGTGCATTGCTTTATTTTTTGTTGGGATTCTATATTCGCCAATTACCTGCGGAAGTTTCCTCCCCTTTGGCTTACAGGAATCATTTGTGTAATTTCAGTTGGGGCGATGTTTTTTCGGCGGTTTGTATACTAACGGATACTTCGCAGTACGCGATATTGAATACCACAGCTACGTGATTAGTACTTCTTCTCCATTGTGTGTCGTTGAGGCGGTTTCATTGTTCTTATGTGCTATGCAAGTGGAACAGCGTTTGCAGGAGATGCCTCCTACGGTTTCGCATTGTATCCGTGAGATTTCCGGTGCGTCCCTTGGCGTGTATCTTTTCCATTATTTTAGTGATTAATTGGATGGGAAGCGCAATTGGGGTAATGCATCTCAATTCTGGGGAGAACATATGGGAGTGCGAGCCATTGCTGTATATTTGGTTACGCTGATTGTTGTCGTCACATGTAGACATATTTTGATGCAGATTAAGAAAGTATTTACTAATCGGAGGCTTGACCGTGTTGCCTGAAGCAGTATTGCACGGAGATGAGAAGAAGCGATTTGCTGGATGGGGATTCCCGGTGGTACTGGGTTTTGCCTTTGCCTGCGGAACGAATGCTTCGACTGATGCGATAGTTCCGTTTAATAGACCGTACTTTTTATGTGCAGTGGTTACTTTTTGCGGTCCTTTTCCTTGTGGTTTTTCAGGTTGGCTTCAAAATCGTTCAGATGGGAGCATCTAGCAGTTTGGTGAAACAGGTATCGGAGGCGAATACATCTTCGGAGAAGTCTTCGTTGCTTCTATTTGATTATGACAATCGAAAAAACCAAGTTCAAAGATTCTTTGAGAATTTTGGCTGCTTGGTCACCATATATCATTCTGCTTTATCCAGGTGTTTTATATTGGGATACCGGAGATCAGGTTGCGCAATTCTTCGGCATTTCCGCTTTTGGACAGAAGCCGGGTAAAATTTGGGATCATCATCCTTTCTTCGATACCTATTTATACGGAGGATTCATTTGGCTTGGTCGTGCAATTACCGGCAGCTATAATGTGGGGATTTTCCTATATGCCATAGCACAGTGCGTTTTTGTTGCAGTTGCACTCGCGTGTTGGCTGAGTTACTTAAAGGAACGCGGCGTCGGACGTCTTTCATTAAAATATGTACCATGTTCTTCTGTTTTTTCCCGATCTTCCCCATAGCGTTTATGAGTTTGTCGAAAGACATCACGCATGCTGCGTTCTTTATAGCGTGGCTTCTGATGTTCATGCGCTTAGTGGATTCGAAACTTGAAAAAATCAAGCAGCCTTCTTTCTTCTTCGGTTTTCTAATTCTTGGGTTATGTTCTTCCTTGAGCAAGAAAATGGGAATGTATATCATTCTGTTCTGTTTGATTATTCTCATTTTTGGTAAATTCAGGATACGATTCAAGGCAGTGGTTGCGGGGATTGCCGCATTTCTTTTTTATAATCGTCAGTATCGTTCTGCCTAATTATTATTATCCGAGGCGAATATTGTTCCTGGAGGTGGACAGGCTGCATTCGCGATGCCGATTGATTCTTGGGCCGTTCGGCTCACGCGTATCCTCAGGATGTTACCGATTCAGAAAAGAAAGCCATTGAATCGTATCTGGTATATTCTTGGGATCAGATTAGCGCGCAATACAATCCGTATATTGCCGATCCTGTTACGGGATACAAGTTACGAAAAGGGGCTTCTGCGCCGGATTTCCTCAAGGCCTGGTTAAAGATTGGTTTGAGGCATCCAATGACATATCTCAATGGTTTTGTCTGTCTTGAATCCGGATGGATCTCTTTTTCTGGAAATGATAAATCTTCTGTTTCCTATAATGATGTAAAAGAATGGGTACAATATCCAGTGCAGTTGCAAATGGATGCCAGCGTATACACTGTCGCGAATGAAGACACTCTCGGTAAGCTAATTCCCAATAAAGACAAGAATTGGGCACAGGAAATAGTCGGCAGCATTACTTCTATGCTGGAATCGATTCCTGTGGTGAATGTTCTTACCTATGTGGCTTTTTGGGTATCGGTGTTTCCTACGTTTATCGCTTACCTGCTATGGCGTAAGCGTAAGGAATATGTGACAGCTAAAACGATGTTCCAATTACTGCCTTACTTCGTATCGGCAGCTTCGCTTTTCGTTTATCCTGTATCCCGTGTAACGAGCGGTGGACATGGTGGAGATGCGACGAGATACATGTTCCATACATTGCTGCTTTGCGCCTATCGTGATGGGTCTTTTGCTTTCGTTGAAGAAAAAGCCCCAAAAATAAATAGACGGAGTCTCTGCAAAAGACAATCGGGGTAAGCGTAAGACCGAGATCATCTCAGCCTTACGCTTACCCCCGATTGTCTTATCGCCTGCCGCGGGCCACTCGTGCGATGGTTTTCAACGCGTCACGGCGTTTGGAACCAATTGGCATTAACGGGTCTACAAACTTGCGGATTGGATTGTTCTCACCCACTGCACGCTCGTGTTTCATCCGGGAATTGCCAGGAATCTGCGGCTCGTTCGCCAGCACTACGCGCTTGATTAGGCGTTCATAGAATGGGGTCTCACGCGCGTACCTCCAGTAGATGGAGGCGAAATCGCAATCCGGATCAGTCCAAGGCTTCTGGAAGCCGGCATAATGGATGATCTGCGGATTGCTACGCGACTTCATATATGCGTCGTAGATATCGTTCGGCGCCTGCGTGAAGAGATTGCCCACGCGGCCGCCGCAATCGTGAACCACATTCCATTCCCATGGCAGATATAGCACGTTCCCTTCGCAGTGTGCGTTGAGCACGTCTTGGTCGTTGTAGATGAAATCGGGATTCGAGGCGTAGGTAAGCCATTGTTTGATGGTGTAATGCTCACGCATCGCCTTGGTGTTGAGCACCAGCACGCCAGCTTGGAAGTAATCGTATGGATTCTTCATCTTCAGCACGGTTTGCGCGTAGCCCATGCGTTTGCCGTGCTTCACGTTGAGATTGGCGAGGAAGTCGATGTCTCGAATCGCGCCGAGCATCTTGCCCTGCAAATCGATGTTGTAAAGCTTCGCGATATCGCCGTTGATGATGATGTCGGAATCGAGATACAGCACCTTGTCGTAGAACGGCAGAACCTTCTGAATCAGAAAGCGGTAATACGTCTCCACACTGATATGGGCGTTATTGGTGGAAAGATCGTAGCCAGCAAGTTCGCGGTCCACGTTGGTGAACCTCAGATTCATATTCGGGAACTGCTTGAAGAAGCCACGCAGACGTTCCTGCTTGTCCCATGCGATGTTGCGCTGCAGCACCGTCACATCGTAGAAGTAATGCGGATCGGCGTTCTTCATGGCTGAATACACGGTGGTGGTCAATTGAGGAACATAATTGTCATCCGCTGCGAACACCACCGGAACGATTGGCTTGTCGGTAATGTCAAGCGGCTTGAGCTGCTCCGCTGGCTCCGGATTGGTGAAGTGGACGCACTGTAGTTCCTTGAACTTCCAGTTGGAACCGATACGCTTGTGATGCAGCAGGTAGATGTTGAGCAGACGTTCGGACAGATGACCCGGCGTACGCAGGGCCTCCTTGCTGTACGTGCTGTAGTCGGTGTTTTTATCGAACTCCTCAAGAATGGGGAACATCCATTTGCAATAGTCGAAGAAGATCTCCTTCTTCATAATGAACATGTTGCAGAAGCAGGCTTTGTCGCCGTTGAAGAACGCCTGTGCGTCCTGCTTGTAGTCGGGATACATGCTGCACAGGATCTGGTAGCAACGCTTCAGATCATCGTCATGCAGCAGGGGAGCGGCTTCCCACAGCGCGCGTGGAGTGCCGTGCTTATCGATGATTTTTTCGAGATTACCGAATGGCGTGGTGATGACGTCATACTGCTTCACCACGTTGGCGATGTTTTCGTCATCCAGCCATACTTCTTTGCCGCGGCGGCATCGATGTAGTCGTCCATGATTTCGCCGTAGGGATTTTCCTCATGCGGAGTGTCCGAGAAGTCGAAGTAACGGCGGTAATGGCAGAAACCGTAGTAGTCGGCGTCGATGTTTTTCCAAGCCAATATTGCGTGGTCAGTTCGCAGTAACGCGGATTGAGATCGGCGATATTCTCGCCTTCATCATCGTGGAATGCCCAGGGGAAGCGATAGTTCTTCGGTCCGACCTGCACCGGCTGCATGATGGCGCTGTCGAAGGTGTCAACGTTTTTGTGAGTGGTGACGAAGATGCGGATGCGCTGTTTGTTATATTCCTTGATGGTTTTCGTCGCTTCGATTCGTTCGTTGAGGTCGTGCATATGAATGGACGCAAGCCGCTTCATCTCGAGGAAACGAACGACATCGGCCCCTTTCGCATTCAGTGGCAGTATGCAATTGTTCGCGATATCAAACCATGCTTCCAGCTTGGAGATGTCGGAAGTGGAGTTTCCTTTGACGATTCGGTCATAGGCATCATCACGTACGAAACGGTACAGTTCACGTCCTGTAATGGCCGGACCAAACACGGCCCCCATTTGCTTGGCGGCCTCAGCTTTCTCCTCTTCCGGAACCCTGACCTTCCAATCATTGGCAAGGATCTCAGTCGCCTTACGTTGGAAACCTTGTGCGCAAGCGTGAAGCATGTCAGAATGCTGCGCGTCGGCGAATTCGTAGGCTGCATCGAAATCGGCCTTGAAATGGCCGCAATAGCGGGCATACTTCGCAGCATCAATCATATTGGTGCCGCTGATACCACGGCCGTAGTAATACACGTATCCACGGCATTCCTTGAAGGAATGGTAGCTATTGGCGAATGCCGAAACCACAAAGCACTCGTAGCCGTCCTGGGAGCGGCCCAGGCGGTCGCGGGTCATGGCTTTAAACGCTTCCTTCAGCATGGAAGTCTTGTACAAACGTTGGGTCACGCGCCAATCAACCTTATATCCGCGATCCTCGTCGAAAATATCGCGGACAATGTCTTCTCCGGTGGAATCAGGCGTAGGAGTGTTGTTGAAGGTTTCGAAGGCCTGGCGCTCGTTTTCCAGTAGCTCGTTGGCGGCGACAACAGTAAGGCCGTAATGCAGCACGTCTACGGGGTGTTTGTCGATTTCCGCGGCAAGCTGTTCGCACATGTCCGGCTTGAGAGCATCATCGCCATCCAGGAAGAACGTATATTCCCCCGAAGCGTTTTCTACACCGGCCATACGAGTGCGGTGTGTGCCCATATTCGGGTTGTTAGTTACTACTCGAATGCGTGGGTCCTGTTCGGCCGCCTGCGCTGCGATTTCTCCGACATTGTCTGGGCTTGCATCGTTCACGACAATCGCTTCGATGTCGGAGAAAGTCTGATTCCGTACCGAATCAAGACATTCCTGCAAATAATCGCCGACATTGTATGCGGGAATGACGATTGAAATCTTAGGCATTGACTCTTCCTTACTAGCCGCGGTCCTATTCACTCGCTGGTAACAGTGTACTGTTCAACTTCGAAAAGCACACGTCGGGCTACTATGTGACAAGTGCGGAACAAACGTGAGGAGAGGATTGTGCTGTCTGATTGGTTTCGAGTTAAGAAAAACAGGTTGCGTCGTGCGGGCACGCATGTTTTGCGTGTTGTAAAGCATCGGCGTCCTCGAATCATCGTCTCCATGACCTCTTATCCCGCACGTATCAATACCGTGCATCTGGCGATTCGTTCGTTGCTTGCGCAAAAGGTATTGCCTGACAAAATCGTGTTGTGGCTTTGTAAATCGGATTTTCCGAATCGTGAGGCCGATTTGCCGCAGAGCTTGCGCGATGTACTGTGGCACGACGTTGAAGTGCGTTGGGTTGATGATGACCTGAAGCCGCATAAGAAATATTTCTGGGCTTTGCAGGAATTCCCTGATGATTACGTCATCACCACCGATGATGATTTGCTGTACCGCAATACGATGATTGGCGATCTGCTTGCAGCGCATGAAGCCCATCCTCATGCGGTTGCCGCCGTGCGTACGCATTTGATTATGTTCAACGAGGACGGCTCCCGTACTAATTATGAGGATTGGATCTATGAGGCACCTCATTACCATCCTGCGCTTGTAGGTGTGCCGTCCATGCGGATTTTCGCCACGAATGGGGCAGGTACGCTGTATCCGCCGCATGTGATGCCGCAAGAAACGTTTGATGCTGGGATGATTAAGAAGACCTGCCTGACTGCGGATGATTTGTGGCTGAAAGTCATGCAGGTCAAAGCAGATATTCCTGTGGTTGCGGCTACGGATGATCAACTGCTGAATTATGTGCCCGGCACGCAGGGTGAGGAAGCGCTATGCCATCAAAACACCGAAAGCGGCGTAAACAACATCGTGCTAAAGACAATTCTGGAAGAGCTGCAAGCCAAAGGTGTGCTGGCTGACGATTTCGACAAGCTCGTTGCTGATTCCAGCCTAGATGCTCTGATTGTTTGAGTGGACGGTTCGAGACCGTCCACTCAAACAAATATCTCAGGCGTAGTGCCAACGAGGCTTGTTGTCACCGCTGGCTACTTTGCAAACGATCAGCTTGCCATTCCTAGCATCGTGATCCGTCTTATTCAGATCAGCTTTTTTTGCAGAATTCACCTGCTTTATGAGTGCTATAAACCGGATCATTCGGTTTGGGCTGCGGATTGTCTGGTTTGGGCTGCGGATTAGGCGTTGGCTGCGGAACGTATTCTCTGTCGCTCAGACCAAAGCTGCTGGAAATTGCATTGAACGTTGCCGGGCCAATGGCGTTCTGCCCGCCGAGGACGTACACGGACCCAACATTCGGCAGCATGGATGATGCGTTGACTGTTGGGGAGGAAGCGTTTTGGGCAAGCAGCAGCACTGTCTTATTGATACCGGCAAGGGCGCTTCCTGAAAGTGCGTCCGGGAAATTAGCTCCAGTGGCGTATACGACGCTAGAAGGATTAAGCGAGAGATTATTCAGCGTGAACATGCCGATTTCCAAGCTGGTTTCATAGCGAGTTGTTCCCTGTATCCTCGAGGTTGCAACGCCTATGGATCGGAGCTGCTGCTCGACGGATGAAGGAACCGCGTTTGTTCCGCCGACGATGATTGCAGATTGGAAATCCTTGAGCGCGGCAAGGGATTCTTCATCAAGCCCCGACTGAGAGCTCAGGAAGAAAGGCGCGGATTGCATGTATGAATATGGTGATGCGGAAAGCGCATCGGCAAAGTTAGCGCCAGTGGAAATAATGGCGGTCTTAGACTCCGCTCCGAGCTTGGTGAGTTCGCTATAGATTTGATATGCGGTATCAAAGCGAGTGTTTCCTGCAAGTCGTCTAATGGTTGCCGACGGGCGAGAAGCCTGGATTGCTTTTTCAGCGTTGTTTGAGACCGCGTTTGTGCCACCGATAATGTAAATCGTATCGGCATCAAGCCGATCAAGTTCGTTGGCTGTTGCGTTGGAAAGCGTTTTGGGGTCAGTGAGCAGAATCGGCGCATTGAGATGCCCCGCGAGGGAAGAGGCGGCAAGTGCGTCTGGGAAGCTGCTTCCTGATGCTACGACTGCGGCTTTGGATGCAGCAGAAGGGAATGCGGTCTGCGACACCATTGCCATGGTCTCATATCTGGTGCTGCCGGATATTCTGGTAATCGATGTGGCCGATGCATTAGCTGTCAATCCTGTCCCAGCAAAAGCGGCAGAGGCCAAGAAAATGCTAGATAACACAGCGGTGATTCTTTTGAAACGGGTGGCAGTTTTCCGGTTCACGGTTCTTCCCCTTTCCTCATTGATTGGTAATTGTCTAAAAGTATAGAAGGGTAATTCCTCTAGCGCGATTATCCTCCATTATGAGTGAGAGGACGGCATTGAATGGTACGACTTGCAAAACATGTGACGGGCTTTTTGGGAATGTTGATAGTTGTCGTTTTTCTTTTTCAAGGTGCTGCCACGGCAAGCGCGGATGAAGGGGAGAACGCGCAATCTGCGTTACAGTCGTTGGCTGTAATAAAGCAGACTGACGATTACCGATCGTCGGAACGTGCGGAATTATTCGGTACATGGCTTCACAGCAAGACTCTTGGCGGTAATGCGACTACCCGAGACGATATTTTGAGCCGTGACCTGAAGAATGTCACATATACCAATGATCATCATGTCGCGACAGGCGTCCTGAATGATCCCTATACCGGCGAGACAATCGCATTTCAGCGCGGACAGGGCACTTCGAATGCGGTACAGATAGACCATGTCGTTGCTGTCGGAGAGGCATATGAAAGTGGTGCCGATTATTGGACCAAGGAGCAACGTGTCGCTTATGCGAATGATCCATATGTGCTACTTGCAGTGAAGGGGTCCGCGAATGCTTCCAAGTCAGACAAGGACGCTGCGCACTGGCTTCCAGGGCATGGCTATGATTGCGCCTATGTCAGCAGGCAGATAGGTATTAAGCAGCATTATCATCTAGCGGTGGATTCTTCAGAGAGAAACGCTATGAAGTCATCTCTTTCACAGTGTCCGCTTGGACAGACAGTTCCGCTCTACGACGGTAACAACGCAACGCCGAATACTCCGGAGCTTCCGTCTGAACCATCAAAACCCAATACGCCGTCTACTCCTAGCGAACCTACATCTGGTAAATTAGCTCGGCTATCCGGTATAACGCGGTACGACACCATGTCATGGATTGTGGACACCGCTTTTCCGGATTCCACGTCAACGGTAATTGTCGCTTCCGGGGAGAACTATCCGGATGCGCTGGCGGCGTCGGGATTCGCCGGAGTGCTGGATGCTCCGATTCTTATGACGGATCCTCTGTACCTCAGCAATCAAACAAAAGATCAGATCAGTCGTCTGAAGCCGGGGAAATCATTATCGTCGGCGGGCAGAATGCAGTATCCAGGAACGTGGAGCAGTCATTGGTCCAATATGCCACAGTACAGAGAATTGGGGGTGTTACCCGAGGTGACACTGCTCTGAAACTGTACGACAGCGATGTCCAAGGCGAAGAGAATTGGGGAAGAACGGCGATAGTCGTTACCGGTGGAAACGGCTCATCTGGTTTTGCTGATGCTTTGTCTGTCTCGTCATATGCCTATGCGTCTAAAAGCCCTATTTTCCTTTCGGATATTAATTTCGGCCTGTCTTCCGAACAGTTGGAGGCATTGTCCAGCGGAGAGTTCGACAGAATCCTCGTTGTGGGTGGGCAGCACGCTGTTCCAGATTCGGTGATGAAGCAGATTAGAGATTCCTCTGGCTCTGCGGTATCCCGCATTTCGGGGGCAACACGTTATGAAACGAGCATCACGTTTGCCCAGCGGGTTTCTGAACAAGGAGATCTCCATATGAACAATGTGGTGTTTGCGACTGGTGCGAATTTCCCGGACGCGCTTGCGGCTGGTCCTTTTGCTGGGCGCAATAAGGCGATTCTGCTGCTTGCGGATCCGAATGGGAGCACTGCCGGTTTCGTCAAGCAGTATGTGAAGCAACACGGTGATGTTGACAATGCCTATATCGTCGGCGGAGAGAATGCCGTTTCTCGCAATACCGCGAACGGTCTTGCTGACGCCTTGGATATGCTGCGGCCATAGGCAGAAAACCGTAGTAACACTAAGAGGGGGCTGGCCATGATTTACATGGTCAGCCCCCTCTTAATGGTTTATGCCGTCATTGTGCGTGTTTGAGGCCGAGGCCGTCGGCTATGGCGTCCGCGGTGGCCCGGCTCACGGCGTTCTCGCCGCCGACCACGTACGCCCTGTCGACCTTGCCCCTGTAGTCCGCGGAGAACGAGACCGCGGGACTGTGCGCGTCGGCGACCAGGAGGGTCACGGCGCCGGCCCTGCCGGCGAGCGGCCCGGCCGCCAGCGCGTCGGGGAAGTTCGCGCCGGTCGCGTACACGACGCCGTCCATGCCCAGCCCGTGCCCCGTCGTCCATTCGGCGATCCGCTCGCTCGTCTCGTAGCGGGTCGCGCCGGACAGGCGCGTCACGCCCGGCAGGCCGGCCACGTGCCGCGAGGGCACGGCGTTCTCGCCACCCACGACCAGGACCTGCCCGAACGTCCCCAGGGCGGCCTTCTGCGCCCGGGTCAGCCCGGTTCCCGGATCGACCAGGAACACGGGGGCCTTCGCCGCGTAGGCGTACGAGCTGACGCTCAGCGCGTCGGCGAAGTTGCCGGACGTGGCCAGTATGGCGGTGGAGCCCCAGCCGGAGCCTTTCCGGTACAGCTCCAGGGACGTGTCCACACGCGTCTCGCCGGCCACCCGCTCCACATCGGGGCAGATGCCCCTCAGCGCGGCCACCACGCCGTCCGACACGGCCGCGCGGCCGCCGGCGACGATGATCCTGGACGGGGCGAGACTGGTCAGGCGCGCGGAAGCCTGGACGGACAGCGTGTTCCCGTCGGTCAGCACGATGGGGGCGTCCAGAACGCCGGCCAGGCCGGAAGCCGCCAGAGCGTCGGGATAGTTGCCGCCCGAAGCGACGATCACGGTGCCTCCGGATCTCCATCCGCCGGCCCCGACGATCCTCTCCATGGTGTCGTAACGGGTCGCGCCGGACAGGCGCCTCAACGCGGCGGGCTCCTTCGCCCAATGCGCGTGGAGCGTGACGTCGCCGGTCACCGCAGTGCCGAAGTCGTACTTGGATCCGCCGTCCCTGGACGTGTACCAGCCCTGGAACGTGTGGCCCGCGCGGGTCGGATCGGCCGGCCGGGACGCCTTGGATCCGTACCTCACCTTCTGCGCGGGCACGTTGGATCCGCCGTCCGAGTCGAACGACACCGTGTACGAGTTCACCGACCAGCGGGCGTACAGGGTGGTGTCCGCCGCTCCCATGGTCGTGGACGGGGAGACCTTCGTACCGCCGTCCCTGGCGGTGTACCAGCCCTGGAACGCGTAACCGGTGCGGGTCGCCGTGGGCAGGCTGCCGTACTGGCCACCATAAGCGACAGTCCTGGACGCTTCACTGGGCTTGCCGCCGTTGCCGTCGAACGTAAGCGTGTACGAGTTCACCGACCAATGCGCGTACAGGGTGACGTCACCCGTCACCGCAGTGCCGAAGTCGTACTTCGACCCGCCGCTCCTTGCCGTGTACCAGCCTTGGAACGTGTGGCCCGCGCGGGTCGGGTTGGCCGGCTGCGTGGCCTTGGACCCGTACCTCACCGATTGCGAGGCGACCGCGGAGCCGCCGTTCGAGTCGAACGACACCGTGTACGTGTTGACGGTCCAATGCGCGTACACGGTCGTATTCGCTGCCTCCATGGTCGTGGATGAGCTGACTTGGCTTCCGCCGCTCCTTGCCGTGTACCAGCCCTGGAACGCGTAACCGGTACGGGTGGCCGTGGGCAGAGTGCCGTACTGGTTGCCGTACTGCACCTTCCTGGACGATTCGGACGCCTTGCCGCCGTTGCCGTCGAACGCGAGCGTGTACGCATTGACGCTCCAATGGGCGTACAGGGTCGTGTTCGCTGCTCCCATGGTCGTGGACGGGGAGACCTTCGTACCGCCGCTCTTGGCGGTGTACCAGCCCTGGAACGCGTAACCGGTGCGGGTCGCCGTGGGCAGGCTGCCGTACTGGCTGCCGTACTGCACGGTCCTGGACGATTCGGACGCCTTGCCGCCGTTGCCGTCGAACGCGAGCGTGTACGAGTTCACCGACCAATGCGCGTACAGGGTCACGTCACCCGTCACGGTCTGGTTGAAGTCGTACCTCGCGCCTCCGTCCCTGGACGTGTACCAGCCCTGGAACGTGTGGCCGGCGCGCGTCGGATCGGTTGGCCGGGACGCCTTGGATCCGTACTTCACCGATTGCGAGGCCACAGCGGAACCACCGTTCGAATCGAAATTAACAGAGTAGGAACGAACCTTCCATTGTGCATACAGGGTTATATTCTGAGCGGCAAACTGAATGGTAGCGTTCGGACGATACGCAGTGCCGGTGCCGTCAGGCGATGTGTTCCAGCCGGTGAATGTGTATCCCGTACGGCTAAATCCCACGTTGGGGATAGTCGCGCTTTGTCCGATCGCACCTTGGATCGATTCCATGAAACCGGAGGTGGCTCCGTTTCCGGAGAAGGAAATGGTCGAAAGCGTGACTGTGATTTGCTTGGAGAAGCTGTAGCTCTGACGGTTCACAGTGATGGTCGCTGTGCCTGGAGCTTTTGCATGTAATGTGCCGTTATCATCCACGCTGATAACCGAGGGATTCGAGGATGTCCAAGTTCCGCGCAGCTCATAACGTCCATTTGCATATTTCAGTTTTACAGATGCGGCCTTGCTTGTTCCGGCGATCATTGTATCGGGAGCATTCCACGTAACACCTTGATCCATATGCTCGTCGGACATATTCACTTCGAAAGTGAAGGTGCCATCCAAATTCGTTGGCGAACTGCCTCCTAAAGCGGAGTCTGATGCTTCGCCGGCAAATACTGTTCCGTAGTAGGCTGCGCTGCTTCCTGCGAAGCCGTAATACTGGAAATCAGGGTTGATGAGTTCCTCATAATGCCCATACTGACCATAGGATTCTCCATTTAGAAAGTGGATATAATCG
>ENA-OQBU01000259-OQBU01000259.1-human-gut-metagenome-genome-assembly--contig:-NODE-259-length-12670-cov-2.335087_pt1 | contig 12670 bp, 13 predicted proteins | sample MGYA00242492_ERZ504566 | MGnify/ENA primary metagenome ERZ504566 (study PRJEB26092, sample SAMD00036261) | human gut metagenome | host: Homo sapiens | study: EMG produced TPA metagenomics assembly of...
AGTCTCCTGGTCTTCTAAGATGCCTTGCCAATCGGAAAGAGTATACGCATCATACTCAGCATCTTCACAAGCACGCAGAGTCAAGGTTTTGCCGTAACCAACAATCACAAAGGTGCTGCGCTGAACAGTTTCTGTCTGGCCGGTACTGGGGTTCACATAACTACCCTCAAGTTCGCCCAGATACTTCACCCAAATCTCAGCGTTTTCATCGGTATAAGTCACCAAATCATTGTAATTGAAGGTCTTATTGATAACACTGTCTTGGTTTACATTCAGAACAGAGATATTAAATGTGGCAATGTTCGTCACATCGTACTGTGCGATAATGGTGGTGTCACCGATTACGTTAATCTTGGAACCGGCGGCTGCACCGTTGTCATAACCGCTGAAGGTGTAGAATGCACAAGCGGGAGCGGTGGGCATGGTCACGGAACCGCTGGTGTAAACCACATCAAACACATGACCGTTAATGCCGTTGACAAAAGTCACTACATAATTGGCCGCGTCGCTGTCCGCCTTCTCTGTGGTCAGATACGTGTTGCCCTTAACCACAAAGCCGTAGCTGGGTGCGGTGGTCATATACTTGGGTGCGGTGGTCTGGGCAACCTGCACGGAGTTGTAGCTGTAGTACCAAGCATACTTGGCAGCGCCGGTCTCCGTTTCAATGTCATCATTGGTGCTGACGGTACCGTCACCGTTAACTACAATGCGGGCACCATAATTGTAAGTACCCAGCGGCTTACCGTTCAGGTACACAGTGTAGGTCATGGGCTGTAAGGACTCCAGCAGTGCCTGGATGGCAGCGTTCAGACTGTTCATATCTTTGTAGGCAATACCCACAATGTCCTTGCCGTTGACCGTCACGGTCTTGTACAATTCAAACCGGTAATGGCAGACAAATCATACGCGTCGGAATCCTTGCCGTCCTGTGCTTGGCCAGTGCAGCCTCTGCTGCGGACAAATCCAGAGTTGAAGCGCTAATGCTGTATGCATTGACCTTTGCGGTCTCTGCGTCGATCTCAGTCTGCTTGTCGCCCATGGTAGCGGCACGCTGATCTGCGTCATAGTTGTAGTAAGTCAGACCCTTAATGAGCGCAGCCACGCCCTCCAAATCGCTGGCGGCATAGGTCTTGTCGGCCAAAGTCGTCAATTTGGCCACCGCTGCGTCCAGCGCAGAGAAGTCGGCATTATCCATTGTGGAACTGTACTGTGCGGTGTAAGTCACAGCACCGGTCACCAGCGTGGAATCGGTGATCTCCGGATCCCAGCCGGTAAAGGTATAAGAGTAGCCGCCTTTCTTATAGTCGGTTACATCAACCGTGTCGGCCTGCGCCTTCAGGTTTGCACCGTACTCCACATTCTTAATCGTCTTGGAGGTATCGTTCCCGTTGGCATCCTTATAGTTAAAGGTTAAGGTGAAGGTGTTCAGCTCCAGAGCGTTGTAAGCACGCAACAGCGTGGTGTATCTGGTCTTCGCCTCGGTAAGGATCTCGTCCGCGGTCATCGTGTTATACGCCATCTGCCCTTAGCTTTTCTCAAAGCATCGGCAAACTTGGTCCAGGAAGCGTCGGTGTACTTGTTGCTGTCGGTCAGTGCGCTGCACTGGTTGATCAGGTCAAACAGATACGCAATATCTACTACCGTAGCGGTCACGCTGTAGTTCTGTACATCGTGGCGAAGTGTAGTCCAAGCGCTCAAGGCTGATAGCTCAGCCGGGTCACAGCACCCACATTGCCGGAAACGGTATAGATCTTCTTGTTGGGCAGTGTTGTGGTGGTCAACTTGGTAGAGGCGTTATCCTTCGCAACACTCATGGTATAAGCGCCTGCATACGTGTTGCCGCCAAAGTTACCGCTGCCGCCCTTACCATGTACAAACAGAACATTCTGCGTACCCTGGTTATTCGAAGCCACGCTGGTGGCAATGTCCAGCACATTGGTGGACTTGTCATTAATTCGGTTACCGCTTGCATCCACTGCAAAGGCATCCGTTTTGTTATCTACCTCTACCGCGTACAGGTCCTTCAGTTCCCATGTTGCGGCAGCGATACCGGAAGTCTTAATGGCATTACCGGGCTTAATGTTCTTCTTGGTTACATATTCGTCCACATCGGTGTCTTTCAAACTGGGGGTCTGACCGGCACCTATGGCACGAGCCACCAACTCACCGGTATCCCCTTCGCCTGTAACGGTATCGTTCAAATTGAAGAACAGAAGCTGGTGACCGTAGTCACGCCAGGAGCCGAAGAACAGCATCATGTCGCCCAAATTAAAGGTGGTGGCTTCATGGCTGGTACGGATCATAACCGCATTATTGGGGAAGCTGAAGCCCAGCGCCACAGAACCGTTAATCTGTGTATCGTTAACCATACTGCCGCTGGCACTCTTGGAGTTAGGAGAACCAACGATCAGGTGCTCCGCATTGGTAGCCACCGTGCCGTTGGGCAGTTCTGTGAAGGAGAATTCCAGTGCGTCATAAGCAGTCAGAATCTTCTCCAAAACCGCAGTGTAGTCAGCCAGCAGCTGCTCCGGCGTGGTCATGTCTTTGTTGTTCCAGCGCAGCCATCTCAAACTTTGCATCAGACACAGCCTGTACCAGCGTGTCGAAGTTTACATATTTGGAGCCGTTCAGTGCTTCATAAGAAGCCAAAATGCTGTTCCAGCTCACATAGTGGGTTCCGCTGGTAATGTGCAGATCATGATTGATCCGCAGGGCAGGAATGGCAGCCAATACCGCAGCGGTCTGATCCGCAACGATCTGGGTGTTCTCATCCGTCTTCTGCAATGCAGCAGAGGGAACGCCGTAGTTCTCCTCAGTGCCCCAAACAGCCTTCTTCGCATCGGCGACAGCACCGGTCAGGTTGGCATAGGTGTCCGGCGTAAAGTAGGTCTCATACGCCTCCAGGCCGTTTGCCTTGGTGATGGCTTCTACCAATGCGGTGGTATCTACTCTGGAATTCTGTGCTTCCTCCAGCAGAGCATCATAAGCCTGCTGCAGTTCTACTGCCAAAGGCGTTACGGTGCCGTTAGGCTGATAACCGCTCCCCACAGCCATAATGGCAGTGTAGGCAGCCTCATACGCGGACTTAAAGGCGTTCCAATTATCAGAAGAATAAACGCCGTTATCATTGCCGGCTGTGTAAGTGGCCTTGGTCAGGTCAATTACATTGCGCAGCTGATCGTAAGAGTCATCGTCTGCCGTCAGTGCACTCTGTGCGTTGGTCAGCGCCGTGCGGGCGTTGTCAATATCCGTAGCGCACTTGGACGCAGCATCTGCAGTGTTAGAAGCAAAATTGTATGCGGTGCTGTCGGACGGATTGACAGATGCCAAAGCGCTGGCAGCCACCAGCAGGCTGCGCATATCCGCAGCGTCATTACAATAGTTTTTAATATTAGAGATGGTGGACTTGGCAGTAGCCAAAGCCTCTTTCACCCCGGCATAGTTGATCACATAGCCGTAGTTGTGGCCATCGTGTTTTTCCTGGCTACCGCCTTATCACCGGCCAAGCACTGAGAAGCAGCAATGATGGCTGCGCGATTCTTATCGTGGTCATAATGGTGAGCGGGTGTCGATGGTGGTCAGCGGGGCGCTGGGGGTGCCACTGTAAGTCACAAAGCTGGAACCGGTGTTCTGCTTAGTGTTGTTTCTGCCGGCAGAATCACGAGTCCAATAAATGGGAGAATCGGAGCCGGAAGCAGCTGCCACAGTGGGAACCACCGTACCATCGGAAGACATAAACGGAATGTTACCGCTCTGGTTCTTCTTTACGGTCCAATTCGCAACCGTCAACTCCGGATTGTTCACATTCACGGCTGTAATGCCGCGAGGCTTTGCGTTACTGTTGTTATTGATAAGATACTCATTGCGGTACTCATAGCTGAACTGTACCGGTGCCCGCAGCGGTGTGGTGCCGTCATACAGGAACACATAGTCGTTCATAACGATTTTAAACCACTGCTTAGCGCCGTCGTCATAGTACCAGGAGCCAACCACATCGTTAGAGAAACGCAGATTGCCGCCGTAGTACAGCAGCCCGTTGGCATAATCGGAAGCCACGGTTGCACCGCTGGAGTCCGTTACGGTGGCATAGGTCACATCGGAGGAGAGCACCGTCTTCTGCATCTCCGTCGTTGCGGTAGTCAATGCCTGTGCAGCAGTTCTTAAATCCTGGGACTCGTCGCCGCCATAGACATACATATCCCGCGCTTGTTTGGCGGCCATATACTTGTCGTAAGCCGTGGCCATATCCGCATAAATCTTGCCGTCCATGGCAGATTCGTATGCGTTAATAGCATTGTCCAGGGTGATCAAGGCGTCCGACTTTGCAAGGGTGGGACCCTCAGCAAGAGCGGTGAGCGGCAGAGCCGTCAGCACCATGATCGCAGCCAAAAGCGCCGATAAAAAGCGCTTGCCCTTTCTTGTTTTCATAAATCTTTTCCTCCTTATTCTGCAACCGGCAGGTACGCCTCGGTGCCTGTGCATCCGTCCACCTTTCTGACCAAAAGGCCGACGGCAACGCGCCTAAAAGACCCACCCAAATGCCAATTGAGAAAAGAATTAAACAATACAGGTGATGGGCATACTTCTGCCCATACATATATTACAAGACAATAATACCACTTATACCCCTGCAAGTCAAGGTAAAATCCGTTGTTTTGCAGTCGTAAAAATTAACAGAATGTTCAAATTCCTTTTGTGCATAGTACACAAAAACAAATGAGTAATTCGTGGATTTTGTCTAATAGCAGACAGCTGTCTAAAACCGCAATATGCTGTCTGTATATATGCTGTTGGAACAGGCTGCAAATTAAGCCGCCGTCCTTTTTTCTACCCTTATGCGCCTTCTGCAATCGCTTAAGGCACAGCAAGACAAAGCGTGTATGAAGATAGATACAATACTATATACGGTAAGTTGCACTATATGCGGTGAGTTGCGGCTCCGATTATACATTTATGCACGCCAATTTCCGATTTATGCAGGATTTTTTCTTTGTAATTTTTTATAACAAATCTTTCTGCATATTTTGCTGTTTTTTGCATTTTTATACGATTTTGCCAAATCGCTTGCAATTCCAACCGGGAGTTTATATAATGGGTACAGTTTTTGAAACAAGGAGCGTGCTAATTATGGCAAAAGAAATTAAAAAGGTCGTATTGGCTTACAGCGGCGGCCTGGATACATCCATCATTATTCCGTGGCTGAAAGAGCATTACAACAACTGCGAAGTGATCGCCGTGTCCGGCGATGTAGGTCAGGGAACCGAGTTGGACGGCCTGGAGGAAAAAGCGCTGAAAACCGGCGCCTCCAAGCTGTATGTGCTGGACCTGAAAGAGGACTATGTAAAGAACTACATCTTCCCCTGCTTAAAGGCCGGCGCAGCGTACGAGGAATATCTGCTGGGCACCAGCCACGCCCGTCCCTGCATTGCCAAGGGTCTGGCAGAGATCGCCATCAAAGAGGGTGCAGACGCCATCTGCCACGGCTGCACCGGCAAGGGAAACGACCAAGTGCGTTTTGAGCTGAGCTTAAAGGCGCTGGCACCGGAAATGCAGATCATCGCCCCCTGGCGTGAGTGGAACATTAAGAGCCGTGAAGAAGAGATCGAGTATGCAGAGGCGCACAACATTCCGCTGAAGATCAATCGGGAGACAAACTACTCTAAGGATAAAAATGTATGGCACCTGAGCCACGAGGGTCTGGATCTGGAGGACCCGGCCAACGAACCGCAGTATCTGAAAGATGGTTTCCTGGAGCTGGGCGTTGCCCCGGAGAACGCACCGGACGAGCCCACTTACATCACCGTTCACTTTGAGAAGGGCGAGCCCACCGCCATTGACGGCGTAGAGATGAGCCCCCTGGCCCTGGTGGAAAAGCTCAACGAGCTGGGCGGCAAGAACGGCATCGGTCTGTTGGATATTGTTGAGAATCGTTTGGTAGGCATGAAGAGCCGCGGTGTATATGAGACCCCCGGCGGCACCATTCTGTACAAGGCCCATCAAATGCTGGAAATGATCACCCTGGATCGGGACACTGCCCACTACAAGAAGCTTGTGGCGGAGAAGTACGGCGAGCTGGTATACAACGGCCTGTGGTTCTCTCCCCTGCGTGAGGCACTGGACGCATTTGTCAACAAGACCCAGGAGACGGTAACCGGCGATGTGAAGCTGAAGCTGTACAAGGGCAATGTGATGAACGCCGGAATCACTTCCCCTTACACCCTGTATGACGAGACCGTAGCCTCCTTTGGCGACGACGGCGGCGCATACAACCAGAAAGACTCTGCCGGGTTCATCAACCTGTTCGGTCTGCCGCTGAAAGTAAAAGCGCTGCTGGACCAAAAGCGGGAAGCAAACGAAGACTAATTGTCAAAAGTCAACGAATGACAGGGCGCACGGCCCACCCGTGCGCCCTGATTTTGCATTTTACAGAAAGCAGGAGATTATGGCACAATTATGGAAAGGCCGGTTCAAAAAGGAACTGGCAAAAGAAACCAACGATTTCAACGCCTCCATTCACTTTGACAGCCGCATGTATAAAGAGGACATTACCGGCAGTATGGCCCACGCCACCATGCTGGGGGCATGCGGGATTATTGAAAAGAGCGAAAGCGAAAAGATCGTGCAAGGGCTGAGCGAAATTTTAGCGGATATTGAAAGCGGCAAGCTGGCGATTGATCCGGGTGCGGAAGATATTCATACATTTGTTGAAGGTGAGTTGACCGCCCGCTTGGGTCAAACCGGCAAGCGGCTGCACACCGCTCGCTCCCGCAATGACCAGGTAGCGCTGGACATTCGTATGACCCTGAAAAAAGAGATCGACGCATTGCCGCAGACATAAAGGATCTGCTGGCGGTGCTGTGCAAAAAGGCGGAGGAAAACAAAGGCGTGATTCTGCCGGGCTACACCCATTTACAGCGGGCGCAGCCCATTACCTTCGGCCATCATCTAATGGCCTATGCCGCCATGCTGTGCCGCGATCTGGATCGACTGGCAGATGTAAAAAACGCATGAATGTGCTGCCCCTGGGCAGCGGCGCTTTGGCCGGCACCACCTACCCCATCGACCGGCAAATGGTGGCGGCGCAGCTGGACTTTGACGATGTAAGCGCCAACAGCCTGGACGGGGTGTCCGACCGTGACTTTTGCATTGAGCTGGCGGCAGCACTCTCTCTGGTGATGGTGCACCTGTCCCGCTTTAGCGAGGAGATCATTATGTGGTGCTCCTGGGAATTTAAGTTTGTGGAACTGGACGACGCCTTTTCCACCGGTTCCAGCATTATGCCCCAAAAGAAAACCCGGACATCGCCGAGCTGGTACGGGGCAAAAGCGGCCGCGTTTTCGGCGATCTGACCACCCTGCTGACGGTGATGAAGGGCATTGCACTCGCCTACAACAAAGATATGCAGGAGGACAAGGAAGCCATCTTTGACGCAGTAGACACGGTAAAAATGTGCCTGCACGCCTTCACTCCCATGATCGACACCATGACCGTGTTAAAAGACAACATGCGGGCGGCGGCAGCCAAAGGCTTTATCAACGCAACGGATTGCGCCGATTACCTGGTGGGCAAGGGCTTACCCTTCCGGGACGCGTACAAAGCCACCGGCGAGCTGGTGGCCCAGTGCATTGACCGGGGGCTGACCCTGGAAACGCTGCCCCTGGAGGACTACCGGGCAGTTTGCGATCTGTTTGACCAAGAGGTCTACCACAAGATCAATTTGGACACCTGCGTGGCCACCCGTATTTCCGAGGGCGGTCCCTGCCCGGAAAGTGTGGAGCAGCAGATCGGCAAAGTACAGGCGTTTCTCGACAATTATCCATTATAAAATATTGGCACTGTCGCCTTGACTACGCCGGGGTATAGGTTTATAATATTAAGCAAACCGGAGTACCGATTGAAAGTTGAGAACGATATGGACTACAAGATCATTGCAGACAGTTGCTGCGACCTGACCGATGAGATGAAAGACTGGGGCAACCTGGCTCTGGTTCCGCTGACGCTGGAACTGGGCGATTACCGCATTATGGACGATGAAAACTTCGATCAGGACGATTTTATCGCTCGTATGCAGGCACTGGGCGATGTGCCCCGTTCCGCCTGCCCCTCGCCGGACGCATTCTGTGCCGCCATTGCCGCGGACGACGCCAAAGAGGTGTATGTGCTCACCATTACAGACAAGCTCTCCGGCTGCTACAACAGCGCCCTGCAAGGGGTTATGCTCTATGAGGATGACCACCCGGGAGAGAAGAAGATCCATGTATTCAACTCCCTGGCCACCAGCGGTCTGGAAACCCTAATCGCTTATGAGATCCGCCGCCTGAAGGACAGCGGTTTGCCCTTTGAGCAGGTAGTGGAGCAGGTAGAGGATTATATTCACAACCACACAGCGCTGTATTTTTTGCCTGGAAAGTCTGGACGCGCTGAAAAATAACGGCCGTCTGTTCTCTCTGGCTGCCACAGTGATCAAGAAGCTGAAAATGAAGCTGATTTGCCAACGCAGCAGCGAGGGCACCATCAGCCTGGCCGGGCAGGATTTTGCCGCCGGGCGCGCCATTACCAATGTGCGACCTGATCGCCAAGGATGTGGAGGGCAAGGATCTAAGCCGCCGCACCCTGATCATCAGCCATGTGTGCTGCCCCGAGAAAGCAAATACGATTGCCGACAAAGTACGCGAGAAGTGCAGCTTCGGCAACATTATTATTTTGAAAGCCAGCGGGCTCAACTCCCTGTACGCCTCCGGCGGCGGGGTGATCGTGTCCTATGACAAATAAAAATCCATATAAAAAGAAGGTAAGTACATTGGAAATCAAGTATGAGTTGACCAAAACACCGAAAGAAAAACCCACCGGCGCTCTGGGCTTCGGCCATATCTTTACGGACCATATGTTCGTCATGGATTATGACGAGGGCAAAGGCTGGCATGCGCCCGCATCGTCCCCTATCAGCCGCTGGTACTGGATCCCTCCGCGCTGGTGTTCCACTATGCGCAGGAGTGCTTTGAGGGTCTGAAGGCATACAGAACTCCCGAGGCAAGGTACAGCTGTTCCGCCCGGACAAAAACGGTGCGCGCCTGGCCTCTACCCATGACCGTCTGTGCATTCCGGAGATCCCGGTGGAGGACTTTGTAGAAGCGGTCCGCGCTTTGGTAAAAGTGGAGCAGGACTGGGTACCCTCTGAGCCGGACACCAGTTTGTACATTCGTCCCTTTACCATCGCCACTGAGCCGGTACTGGGCGTAAAGGCCTCCAGCCAGTATAAGTTCATCATCATCTGCTCCCCCTCCCGGCGCTTACTATGAAGAGGGTCTGGATCCGGTGAACATTTATGTTGAGGACGAGTATGTGCGCGCCACACCCGGCGGCACCGGCTATATCAAGTGCGGCGGTAACTACGCTGCCTCCATTATCGCCTCCGAAAAGGCACACAAGCTGGGCTTTGCTCAGGTACTGTGGCTGGACGGCGTGGAACGCAAGTATGTAGAGGAAGTTGGCTCCATGAACATTATGTTCAAGGTAGACGGCGAAATCTACACCGCACCCACCGTGGGCACTGTGCTGCCCGGTATCACCCGCATGAGCTGCATTGAGCTGCTGAAGAAGTGGGGCTACAAAGTGCACGAAGAGCGCTTTACCATTGACTTTATTATGGACGCTGCCAAGACCGGCAAGCTGGAAGAAGTCTTTGGCACCGGCACCGCAGCCGTGATCAGCCCCGTTGGCGGTCTGACCTATGAGGGCGACAGCGAAGTGATCAACAACGGCGAGATCGGCGAAGTGACCCAGAAGCTGTATGACACCCTGACCGGTATTCAGTTCGGCAAACAGGCCGACGATATGGGCTGGATCGTACCAGTAGAATAATCCCAAACCAACCTACACCGGCAGATGTGCACCTACATCTGCGGTTTGTTATCCCTATGAGAAAAATCAGCTATACCGTGCCACCGGCTCTAGACGGCAGCAGCGTGGCGGCGGTGCTGCGCAGCCACGGGTTTTCTACCGCACTGCTGCGCAGTCTGAAAAAGACATACGGCGCCCTTAGCCGCAACGGTTGCCCGGTGCGTACCGTTGACCCGGTGCATACCGGCGACATGGTTGCCGTAGAATTAAATACGGACGGCGCCACTGCACCACCCTCAGCGGAAAAGGCAGTAATCGTCTATGCCGACCGGGATATTTTGGTGGTGAACAAGCGCGCCGGTATGGCCATGTACGAGACCTACAACCACCACGGCAATGCCCTGTCCAACGCAGTGGCAGCCGCCGGATTTGATGGCCCGTTCCGGCCCATTTACCGGCTGGACAAGGACACCAGTGGCCTGGTGGTACTGGCCCGGCACCAACTGAGCGCCGCCAAGCTGGCTGGAAAGGTACAAAAGGACTACTATGCGGTGGTGCCCGGCACCTATACCGGCAGCGGCACCGTAGACGCACCCATTGCCCACTGCCCGGACAGCACCGTGAAGCGACAGGTAGACCCTGCCGGCGTGCGGGCGGTGACCCACTGGGAAGCCCTGGGGCAGCAAGGCGGCCGCACCCTGCTGCGCGTGCAGCTGGAAACCGGCCGCACCCACCAGATTCGGGTACACTTTGCCTACCTGGGCACACCCTTGGTGGGCGACAGCCTATACGGTACGGCGCCCATCGGCGCCCGCCACCTGCTGCACTGCAAGACCATACGCCTAATGCACCCGGTGCGGGAAGAGCCGGTCGCCTTTGACTGTCCCTTTCCGTCGGATATGGAGGAATGGAACCAATGCCTGCCTACTGCACCCACTACATCTTTGCCTGCGAGCTGCTGCCCGCCTTAACGGAACTGGCGGGTTTTGACCTGAACCGGGACGCGGTAATGCTGGGCACCCAAGGGCCGGATGTATTTTTCTTTCACCGCATTGCCCCCTGGATGCCGGGCCGCTCCCAACGCAAGATCGGCTCTCGACTGCACCGCGCCAAGCCCGGAGATATACTGGACGCATGGCAGAATACTGCACCCGGTGCAGCACGGGAAAAGGACATTGCTCGCTCTTACGCCTACGGCTTTATTCTCCATTACGCCTTGGACCGGCAGTGCCATCCCTTTGTGTATGCCAAGCAGCAGGAGCTGGCGGACAGCGGCAGCCCCCTGCACAAATCCGCCCTGCATAATATTGTGGAGATGAGCATGGACGCAGTGCTGCTCCACGAAAAGCTGCACATTGACGACCCTCGGTGCTTTGACACCGCCGTTACCGTGCCGGATGATCCGGCGGTGCTGGACGAGGTGGCTCGGCTGCTGAGCTTTACCGTCTACCGGGTACTGGGCAAGCGGCTGCAACCGCAGGACGCCCGGCGAGCGCTGACCGACACCAAAACGATGCAGCGGTTGCTGCGAGACGCAAACGGAAGCAAGGCCAGGATCGTGGGCGGCATAGAGACAATTTTGTCCCCCTTTACAGGAAATTTTCGTCTAACCTCTATGTTGCGGCCAAAAAGACTTGGAAAAAGCGAAAAAATATGGTAATATAGAGAACAGGAACTGGCGCTCCCCTTACGCACCCGGCGTGCGCACAGAAAGCTTCTTTGACCTTTACCGACTGGCAAAGGCCCCGGCACAGGAAATGATCCGCGGTTTTGACCGGATCTGCGCCGGCGAAACCGACGGAGCCGCCGTCACCCAAAATTTATCTTTTTTAACCGGAGTGGAAGTAAAATGAAAAAATTCCCAGCTTTCAAATCGATCACACCATTTGGAAAAGGCATTTATATCAGCCGCATTGACGATGATATTACCACCTATGACATTCGTATGCGCGCCCCCAACCGGGAGCCGGTGATGACCAACGCCTCCATGCACACCATTGAGCACCTGTTTGCTACCTATGTGCGCAATACGGAATTTGGCGACAACATCATCTACTTTGGTCCCATGGGCTGCCGCACCGGGTTCTATTTTCTCACCCGCAGCCTATCAGACAGCTACTGCATTCAGCTGATCAAGGACGCCTTTGCCTTTATTGCCGACTTTTGGGGCAGCATTCCCGGCGCTGCCATGAGCGAGTGCGGCAACTGGCGGGACCACAACCTGCTGCAAGCCAAGGAGGACGCCAAGCAGTTTTTAGAGATCATTCAGGACTGGACCAAGGACGACCTGAAATACCCCACCAAAGACGAAAACTAAAATAACAGCATACAAAAATCCCGCTTGTTCACACAAGACAAGCGGGATTTCTTTTTTGCTATTTATGCAGTTTGGCGGTAAAGTCCGGTTCGATCAGCGGCAGACCCAGGCGGTGCACCGCTTGTTTCACAAAATTCTCGCTGCCGGTATTGGGCAAGGGCAGCCCCAAGAACACAAAATTATAGATCACCAAGTCCTCAAACTTAGGCTCCATCTCGTTCTTCACCTGCACAGTGCCGTCCGGGTTAAAGTGGAAGGTAAAGCGCCGCTCATGGGCAGTCTCTATCGGGCGGATCCACAGCTTCAAACTGCCGTCCGGCTGCCAAGCCGCCTTGGAATAGGCAGTGTAATGCAGGTCTCCCAGCACCATGGCCGACACGCCGTAGCTGCCGTCCATACCTACTTCAACCGTGTTTCATAATCCTTCTCCCGCCAATAGAAACGGCGCCCTTCGGGGTAAATTCAAAGCGCATAGCATTGATCTTGCCCGGCTTGCGATACAGCATTTGCGTC
>ENA-OQBU01000260-OQBU01000260.1-human-gut-metagenome-genome-assembly--contig:-NODE-260-length-12637-cov-3.259153_pt1 | contig 12637 bp, 13 predicted proteins | sample MGYA00242492_ERZ504566 | MGnify/ENA primary metagenome ERZ504566 (study PRJEB26092, sample SAMD00036261) | human gut metagenome | host: Homo sapiens | study: EMG produced TPA metagenomics assembly of...
GCCGCGAGGTCTTTGCCGAAACCGCTGGCAAGACCACGTTCTCCGCCGCAAGATCATCGTCGACAGCTGCGCGAGTCCGGCGATCTGGACGGCGAGCCGACCCCGACCAAGCGTATGACGAACTTCTACGAGAAGGGCGACAAGCCGCTCGAAATCGTCACCTCCCGCCAGTGTATTTGAGAACGGCGGTACCGACGCCAAGCTGAACGCCGAGCTTATCGAGCGTGGCAAGGAACTCGAGTTCCACCCCGACTTCATGCGCGTGCGTTATGAGAACTGGGTGCACGGCCTGAACGGCGACTGGCTGATCTCCCGTCAGCGCTTCTTCGGCGTCCCGTTCCCGCTGTGGTACCCGGTGAACGCTTCCGGCGAGCCGGATTACGATCACCCAATCACTCCGTCCGAGGATCGTCTGCCGATCGACCCGACCATCGACGTGCCGGAGGGCTACGACGAGTCCCAGCGTGATGTGCCCGGTGGTTTCACCGCCGAAAAGGACATCATGGACACCTGGGCCACCTCTTCGCTGACCCCACAGATCGTGACCCACTGGGCCGAGCCGGACGATGCCTCCAAGGCCCTGTTCGCTTCCACCTTCCCGATGGACCTTCGCCCGCAGGTCAGGACATCATCCGCACCTGGCTGTTCTCGACTGTGGACCGCGCGCACTTGGAGAACAAGTGTCTGCCGTGGGCCCATGCCACGCTGTCCGGCTGGATTCTGGACCCCGATCACAAGAAGATGTCGAAGTCCAAGGGCAACGTCGTGGTGCCGAACGAGCCGATCGAGAAGTTCGCGCGGACGCCGTGCGTTACTGGGCCGCCGCCGCTCGCCTGGGCCTCGATGCCACGTACGACATCGGCCAGATGAAGATTGGCCGTCGACTGGCCATCAAGCTGCTGAACGCCACCAAGTTCGCGCTGGCCATCGGCCGTGAGGACGAGAACCATCACGTGGGCGCTGCCGCCGAGACCTCGTGGAACCCGGCCGATGTGACCGAACCGCTGGACCGCGCGGCCATGGCCAAGCTGGCCGTGGTGGTGCGTCAGGCCACCGAGGCTTTGGAGGCCTACGAGCATTCCAAGGCGCTGGAGACCATCGAATCCTACTTCTGGCAGTTCTGCGACGACTACATCGAGCTGGTCAAGAACCGCGCCTATGGCACTCCGGACGAGCACGGCAATGTGCCGTCCGAGAAGGCTGTGAAGTCCGCCCGCACCGCTCTGGGTCTGGGCTTGGACGCTTCGCACGTCTGCTGGCCCCGTACCTGCCGTACGCCACCGAGGAAGTGTGGAGCTGGATGCACGCCGGTTCCGGTTCCGTGCATCGCGCCGCCTGGCCGGTCGTGGACCCGTATGTCGAGGCCGCCACCGGTGCTTCCCCCGAGCTGCTGACTTGGGCCGGCAAGGCCGTGGAGCAGCTGCGTAAGATCAAGTCCGAGGCCAAGGTCTCCATGAAGACCCCAATCCTGTCTGTGGCACTGTCCGCTGCTTCGGAAGGTGTGAACGCGATTCACGCCGCCTTGGGCGATATCGCGCAGGCCGGTCGCGTGGTCGGCAAGTTCGACTTGGTGGCCAAGCACGCCGAGGAATCCGCCGCCGAAGACGCGCCCGAAACCGAGGTCGCCGTCGAAGCCAGCGAGCTCGGTGAGCCACCAGCCAAGAAGCCAAAGCACTGAGCGTTGCGCACAACAACAAAAGAGGGGAACCTCCTATTGAGGTTCCCCTCTTTTGTTTTTTGACGTTCGGATGACACGACTGTGGGACGGCACGCAAATATCCCGCATTGTAAGCTCGGCGGCCCACAATAGCGTGGGCCACCACGCGTGTCAAAACGTTTTATATACGCGGCGTCCCACAGACCGAATCAACAAATCCTTGGAATTTAGCCATTCTTCAAACTATAGTTAGCTCTGAGCTGACAAGAGGGTGTGGGACGCCGACATCGAAAAAGCCAGTTTTTGAGTGCGCGTCCCACACCGATAACGCACTTTACGCGTATTGGGCACCTGTCGCATGCGGATTTTCCCGCATACACCATCACACCGTCGGAATCACGATGAGGTATCGGGTTTCGGCGGTTTTTTTTGTTGCGTATTGGGGCTATCGAGCTGCGCGACGGCCTGCGCCAAGAGCGTGCCAGCATCGCTGATCTCCACGGTCTCATTGATCAGCGCGCTCATGTCATGCTTGAGCAGCGTGCCGCCAGTGCCAAAGCCGAACAGTACTGGAGCGGTGTCAAGATTGTTGCCGGAATCGCCAGTGTCGCTCGACTTGGCTGAGTCGTTCGTTCCCGAACCAGCGCTCTTAGACGAGTCGGACTTATCACCACCACCGATGGCCGAAGTAAGACCACCCGCATAGTTCATCACATCGCCAGCAGACATGGACATGGTGTCATCGACCAGTGAGGCCTTGGAATGCTGCGACTGCTGCTGTTGCGCGGCTTTGGCCTGCTTACGGGCGGCATCGGCCTTACGCTTGGCTTGGGCGACCCGGGTCTTGCCGTAGAACGATTGCGATTGCGAATCGACCAGGCCGGTCAGTGCCTGAGCCTCGGTCACCGGATCGGAAGAGACATCACCGGACGAACCATCACCATCACTGCCGGAAGCCGAGGACGCGCCGCCTTCGAACTGATCGGAGAATCGCAATACAATCTGGCGCAAGGCCGTGGCTTTGCCCGTATGCTCGGAGGCGGTGGCAAGCGTGCTCATCGCGGCATCGACCTTGGATTGAGCGTCGGCGAGTTCATCGCTACCGTTGGTTTCGGCGATGGCTTGGCTCTCGTAAGCGGTGGCGCCCGAGGACGTGCCGCCGGTCAGGCGCTCAAATTGGCCGTGTAACGTCCGTGTATTTCATCGAATACGGAATCATTGCGGCGGAGAGCTGGCTCTGGCCATCGGCGTATTGCTTGGAGCCTTGAGTGGCTTCCTCCGAAGCCTCGGCGATCAGATCATCCACCAGTCCGGTGGTGCCTTGCTGCTGGATGCGGCGAATCACCTCGTCCAACGCATCGACTGCACCGGCATGCTGATGTGCGGCACTGACGTTGTTCACCGCGTTGGCCAAGTCGAGTACGGCTTGAGCCAAAGGCGTGTCCCCGGACAGTTCGCCGGCCGTGCCCATCAACGCCGGCAACTGGGTGGAGGTGCCAATCGATCCAGACAGGTGCGTGGTATATGAGCCCACATACGCGGCCATATAGTCTTCACGTCCGCTTATGGGCGGTTTCGCGTTCGGCCACTACAGACTTGTTCAGCGCACGTTCGTTATCGCGCAGGGTTTGAAGCTGCTCGATGAGCTGTTGCTGTTCGCCAGAACCGGCGTCGGTCAGTGAATCGACCAGTGTGGCGGCAGAGGCGGTGAGTTGGGCGACATCCGTATCGGCAGCAGGCTGTGCGGCAGCATTCGCGGCATCGGGATTAGCACCAACTGCCGGACTGCTGGAATTGGAAGGCAATACGGCGAGCGCCACGGAACTCATGGAGAAGTCTTTGGCGTTCATATAGCAGCTGAATTCCAAGCCGGTTGCGGCTTTTCCAGCTGCGGCGACTACGGTATTGGAACCTTGCGTGGTCACCGTAATGGAGTTGTCAGCGGAAACATCATCGGCTACCTGCGTAGGCACGGTAAAGGCGACAACCGGGATCGTACGGTTGGCTTCCTTGGTTTGCGGCTTAATATCGATATACACGCCGATCAGTCCAGACGCGCCGGCAACCTCGTTTGCCTCGACGTTCGGACCGTCAAGCGAGTAGGTGACGCTGACTTTCCATGGCAGGGTGGCGGCGGAAGCGGGGATACGAGAAACCTTGGACGTGCCGGAATTACTATTGGCGGAATCGGTATCAGTGGAACCGCTATTGCCGGAATCGGCACTGGCGCCATTGCCGGCGCCGCCCTTCCCTACCACATACCAACGGACCGGCTCCCCTTCGGCATCGGTGACGGCGTACATATCACTTGCCGTAGCGAGCACCGGACCGTAATCAACCGGAGTCGGACGAGACATCCAAGCACCGCCGAGAATCGAAGCCACGCACAATGCGCAACTGACCAGTGCGGCACCACATCTCATCTACGTATCCCATTCATACAGTCGACCACTACGGGCATTCCATTCCCGTATTAATGTAGTCGCTGCAGGCAACTTGCCCTATAGACGAATATCCGAAAGGTGCCCATTCGCTGCGGGCGAAATCAGGCGAATACGTCGAGTACGCCCGGGTCACCACCGGCATCGGCTATGCGCTGGTGGCGCTTCTTGGCTTCGGTAACCACGAATTCACGGTACATTTCGGCAATTTCCGGATCAAGCCCGGCATCGATGGCGATGCGGTGGAGGCGTTCGATCTGATAGTCCTCACGCTTGGTGTCTTCGGGCGCGAATCCGGCGTTGGCTTTGAGCACGCCGACCTGCGAGGTGGCCTTGAACCGCTCGGCCAGTAATGCGATGACCGCCGAATCGATGTTATCGATGGTTTGGCGCAGCGCTTTGATGCGCGCCACCGCTTGTGCGGTTTCCGGGTGGGCCGCCGCCTGGGCGGAGTCGATGGTGGTCCTTTGCCAGTCGCTGCTCGTTTCGCTCATAGATTCGAGGATACTCCCGATTACGGCTTTGCACGATGCGCAAAGTCAGATATCTCAGATGTCATAGTCGCCGGTGAGGATATGGCTGGCATCCGCATCGCCGAACATGGCCGCACCACTGCCCACTCCCAAAACAATCGAACCCAGTGATGCCTCTTTCATCTCATATATCGTCAGCGTGCATGTGAACGTTGACGGCAATACTACAACTGCAATGTGATAGTTGATGTATTTGCATCAGATACGACAAGGGCTGCACCCCGTATCAATCAGGGTGCAGCCCTTACACCTATTGTTCAGCGGTCTGATCAGTTGCCGTTGACCGCGTTGCCGGTGTTGGCCTGCTGCACGATGGCGGCGAGGAAGTCGCGGTTGGTGGCGGTCTTCTTGAGGCGCGGCACCAGCGTCTGGTAGGCCTGCTCGGGCTCCATGCCGCCCAGCAGTCGACGCAGACGGTAGATAATCGGCAGTTCCTGCGGGTTGGTGATGAGCTCCTCGCGGCGGGTGCCGGAAGCGTTGATGTCGATGGCCGGGAACAGTCGCTTGTCCGCCAGCTCGCGGGACAGGCGCAGTTCCATGTTGCCGGTGCCCTTGAACTCCTCGAAAATCACCTCGTCCATCTTGGAGCCGGTTTCCACCAGCGCAGATGAGATGATGGTCAGGGAGCCGCCGTTTTCGATGTTGCGGGCCGCACCGAAGAACTTCTTCGGCGGGTAGAGGGCCTGCGCGTCCACACCACCGGACAGGATGCGGCCGGAGGCAGGGGCTGCGATGTTGTAAGCGCGAGCCAGTCGGGTCATGGAATCGAGCAGTACGACCACGTCCTGGCCGAGCTCCACAAGACGCTTGGCGCGTTCGACGGCCAGTTCGGCAACCGTAGTGTGATCGGAGGCCGGACGGTCGAAGGTGGAGGAAATGACCTCGCCCTGGACCGTGCGCTCCATATCGGTGACCTCTTCGGGTCGCTCGTCCACGAGCACCACCATAAGGTGGACCTCGGGGTTGTTGGCGGCGATGGAGTTGGCGATGTTCTGCAGGGTGATGGTCTTACCGGCCTTCGGCGGGGAGACAATCAGGCCACGCTGGCCCTTGCCGATTGGGGAAACGATGTCCATGATACGGCCGGTGAGCTTGTTCGGGGCGGTCTCCTGCTTCAAACGCTCCTGCGGGTACAGCGGCGTGAGCTTGGAGAACTGCGGACGGTTGAGCGCTTCTTCAACGCTTTGGCCGTTGATGGAATCGATGGCCTGCAGCGGCACGAACTTCTGGCGCTGGTTGCGGCGGTCGCCTTCACGCGGGGCGCGAATCGAACCATGCACGGCATCGCCCTTGCGCAGGCCGTACTTCTTGACCTGGCCCATGGAAACGTACACGTCGTTCGGGCCGGGCAGGTAGCCGGAAGTGCGCACAAAGCGTAGGAGTCGAGCACGTCGACGATGCCGGCCACCGGCACCAGATCCTCCTGCGGCTCTTCGCGGCGGCTATCACGGTCATTGCGATCGCTACGATTATCGCGATCATCATAGCGACGATCATCATCGGCGTTGTCGCGATCACGGCCACGCATGCGACGGTTACGGCGATCGCTGCGATCATTACGGGTATCGCGATCGTTGCGATCGCTACGGTCGCGGCGGTTACGACGCACGAACTCGTGATCGTCGTTCTGCTCGCCGTCTTCGGACGTTTCCTCGTGCTTCTGCGTGGGCAGCGTGGCCAGGATATCGTCGAGGTCACGCACGGTTTCTTCGCTGTTTTCCGCAGTGCGACGACGGCGGCGAGGCTGCTCGTCCTCATCATCACGGACTCGGCGAATCAGCGGAACTTCCACGTCCTCGTGACGCTCGCGGCGACGCTCGGTAGGCGCTGCATCTCCCAAATCGAGCGTGGCCAGCAGATCGCCGGCCTCATCGGCCTTCTTGCGCGGCTTGCGGCGAGCGAAATCGGGCTGGTCGTCATCGCGACGACGGCGGGCCGCACGCGGTTCGGATGCGGCATCATCGGCGGCCTTACGACGGGTGCGTCGCGGTTCGGTCTCGTCCTTCTTGGCATCGTCGGCCACGGGAAGCGGCAAATCGAGCTGCGGTTCCGTGGCAGCCGGAGCCGGAGCCGGCGACTGGGTGGCCACGTCAGCATTGTCTGTGGTGTTGGCCTCAGCGGCATCGGACTGCGGAGCCTTGACGACCTTGGCGGTTTTGGCGGCCTTGGGGGCGCGCACGGTCACACCGGCCGGCGGCTCTCCACCATTGCGCGCCGCCTGCAGGGTGGCGAGCAGCTCGGGCTTGCGCATGGTCGACGTGCCGCGCAGGCCCATCTGTTTAGCGAGCTCTTTGAGCTCAGGCAGCTTCATATCCTCAAGATTCTGGCTATTTGCCACTGGTTGCCCTTTCCATACCGAACAGACCCATGCCTATCCAGCGTAAGAGTGATTATTGCGGTTGCACCGCTCATGAATGTTCGCTGCGTCTCTGAGTCTCTGCGAACTTCGTTCACTGTACAACGCCAACTCGACCAACGCAAAACGGCCCGCCGAAAACCAAAAAAGCTCCCTCTGTGACGAGGGAGCTCAACAAGGTTTATTCACTTTTCTTCGTGGTAGGACTTTTCGGTGTTGACGGACCACACGTTCTTCTTGGACGTCTTGCCGGTCTTGATGTTGCCGACGGCCTCCATGGCGGTGGCCATGGAGTGGTCCATGTTGTTGTAGCGGTGCTGGCCGTTACGGCCCACGCAGTAGAGGTTGCCGAAGCCGTCGAGGTACTCGATGAGCTCGTCCATGTGCTCATAGGTGTCGAAGTAGGCGGGGTACGCCTTCCTGACGCGCTCACGATGGGAGTCGATGACCTCGTCCGGGCCGTTGATCACACGCATGCGGGTGAGCTCGGAAATCGCGAACTTGGTGACATCCTCCTCGCTCATGTTCCAGAACGAGTCGCCCTCCTCGCAGAAGTACTCGAGACCGATCCACACGGTGTCGTCCACGTCCTTGACCAGGTACGGGCTCCAGTTGTTGAAGATCTGCAGACGGCCGACCTTGTAGCCCGGGTCCTGCACGTAGATCCAGCAGTCCGGCACGATCGGCGGATTGCCGAGGGTGGGGATGCTGGTGGTGTTCTTGAGCTTCAGGTGCTTGACCAGCAGGCCCACGGTCACGAAATCGCGGTACGGCAGGCCGTTGGCCACCTCGGTCATATCGGCCGGGGCGGGCTTGGAATCAACGGCCTCGGGATCGGCGCCGGCCGCGTCGATGGCGTTGACCAGGTCCTTGACCGGCATCGAGGAGATGAACTGGTCGCCGGAAAGCTCGGTGCGGTTGCCCTCGGAATCCTCGTACACCACGGAAGACACGGCACCATCGGTCTGGCGGACCTCGACCACCCTGGCGTCGGTCAGCACCTTGACGCCGGCGGCCTCGCAATTGGACTCGACGGTCTCCCACAGCTGGCCGGGACCGTACTTCGGATACCAGAACTCCTCGATCAGCGAGGTCTCGACCTCCGCGTTGGAGCGCTTCTTGGGCAGCAGCTTCTGGAAGGCGTTCTTGAGCACGCCCATGATGGACAGGCCCTTGACGCGCTGGGCGCCCCAGTCGGCGGAGATCTGGGAGGGGTGGCGGCCCCACAGCTTCTCCGTGTAGCCCTCGAAGAACATCGAATACAGCTTGCGGCCGAAACGGTTGATGTAGAAGTTCTCCAGATTGTCTTCCGGCAGCTTGTGGAACATGGACTTCAGGTAGCTGAAGCCGGCCACCATGGTGAGCTTGAAGCCCATGGCCTTCAACGTGTTGGGGCTCAGCGAAATCGGGTAATCGAAGAAGTGGCGGTTCCAGAAGATACGGGACACTCGGTGGCGCTTGAGCATCACCTTGTCCTCCGTCTCCGGATCGGGGCCGCCCGGCTCCATGTCGTGGTCGCGGCCGAGCTTCTTGTCATCATAGGAGGGTGCGCCCTGCAACGGCAGAACGGTCTTCCACCAATCCATGATGCGTTCGTCTTTGGAGAAGAAACGGTGGCCGCCGATATCCATGCGGTTGCCGTTGTGCTTCACGGTGCGCGAGATACCGCCGAATTCGCGGGTCCCCTCCAGCACGGTCACGTCGTACTTGTCGGCACCGCCGTCCTTGATGAGTTCCCATGCGGCGGTAAGTCCAGCCGGACCGCCGCCGATAATCACTACGGATTGCTTGTCGGTCATTATGCTCCTTATAAACGCAAAATCAGAGACAGTCTACTAGAAGCCCCGGAATCGCACACCGAAAGATGAGCGAATGCTTACAGAATTCTCCCGATATACGACCGATGCGCCGTCTTTCCATCAGCAGAAAGGCGACGCATCGAATCGTGAGGTAGGGGTATTCGGCAACGTTGCGTCACACACAGCGCGGCGAATCGGTTTGGTCTTAGGCTAATTCGTCAGCGACGAACTTTCCATAGATTCAGCGAGATGCCTGCAAGTGCAAGCAGCATCATAATCCCCGCAACACCAGTAACGGCAACACCAGTACGACTCAACTCGTTTTCCGTACCATTAGCCTGAGTGTTGCTGGGCTGATGAGTTCCCGCACCATTGTTATTCGGAGTGGTACTCGTTCCTTCACCAGTGTTAGGTCCTGTGCCCGGCTGCGTTGTGGAATCATCAGTCAGATGCGCATCGTCGCCTAGGGTTTGGTGGTCGGAGGCCAAGCAACTTTTAAGCTCAGTGAGCTTGTACCACGTGGAACCATCGGCAATCGGCGTGCATTCGGAGCGGAAGGCGATTTCCTGCTCGTTGTAGAGCATACGAACGAGCGGCGTGTAGGCACGGCCGGTCTTCGGGTCTGCGGAGTTGTACGGCAACATCCCACTGCACATTAGCGGCCATCGGAGTCACCGATTCACCGCGCCATTCATTGTTGGCGTAGGTGTACACGTCGGTGGTGCTGGCGGCCGCCTGCTGGGTGGAACCGGGAAGGCCAAGCAGCGCGGCGAACGGCATCATCGTTTCGGCATGGGCAAAGCGGAAAGTAGCAACGGTGGATCCGCCGTTTACGCGCTCATCAATCGACGAGAAGAAATCGTCAAGCAGCGGCTGTGCGATTGTGTAGGTCTCGTCTTGGCCGGCGTAGCTCGGGCCCTTCTCGTAGAAGTCCTCGGCGTCAAGCGCCCAGGCGAACAACTTGGCGTCGTCTGCCTGCTCACCTTGGAAGTACTGGTTGAAGTCGAAGGTATGGCTGCCGGTGTTCTCGTTCTCCATATCAGCGGCGATGATGTACAGGTTGTACAGATCCATCGCGGCATCGTATTCGGAGGCGATCTTCTTCTTGGCTGCGCCGCAGGCGTCGGCATCCTTGCTGGGGTCGGCTCCCGGCGCGCAGTTGGCCTCGCCGCCCTTGGTGCCATCGACAGTGTTGTACCAGGCGTACGTGCCGTCGGCCAGTTTGGCGAGGAAGTCATCGGTGAAGATTTGTGAAAGCAAATCGTGAGAGGCTGTTTTCACGTCCTCGTTTTCGGCGATGGTTTGCTCAGCGCCTGCGATAATCGCATCGTTTTCCACGAAGTTCTGGTAATCGTCGGCACGCTGCTTGGCCTCACCGGTTTTCTCAGTGCCGTCCGGGTTTTCGGACTTGTGGAAGTACAGCGTGTTCGGCGTCTTGTCGAAAGCCGCCGCCTCGCCGGTGCCGGCCGGATCGGCGGGCGTCACAGTGCTGTTCGCCAGTTTATTGTTCGAGGCCGCGTTGAAACCGCGAGCAAAATTCTCGCCTGATTCAGTAGCGCGGGCTTCGCCAGAGGACTGATAGGCAATCTTGCCACCGTCCTTGGCTGCGTTGTCGAACAGCGTCTTGTTGCGCTCGTAGGCACGTGCGCCAATGCCCTGATGTTGGTCAGCACCCTGACCGGTGAGCATACCGTAGCCATTCTCCACATTTGCGGCGGTGATGGCTTTGAGATTCTTCATGAATTCGGACTTGATGGCATCAGACTTAAAACCGTTATCCGCTTCGGCGGCTTCGGCCATCTTCATAAGCAATGCGTCGTATTTGTAGCTGGACAGGCCGCGTGAACCGTGGCGAGCCATCGACTCGGTGTATACCGTTTCGTAGCCTTCCGGCGCCTGGCTATAGCTGGCAGTGGTCGCTTCGCTAGGTGCCACATATGGCTGCTTGCTGCTGTAATACTGGCCATCGGCCTCCAAAGCCATGGCGTGCGGAACGGTCAGGATGCCACCGGCCAGCAATGTGGCGGCAGCAACCACGCCCGCGATGGAGCCCTTAAGGCCCTGCTGCATATGGTGTGTGTTCATGCAGCATTTTCTATCAGCCGCAAGCAAACAAGACACACGATGGCAAGGTTACGAGTCTGAACTTTTGCTATGCGTTGTATGAACAATGCGCGACGCCCGCCGTAAGATGACGGAATGCCGCGCATTGTCAATACAGGCTGTATCAGACGATTGCCTGTCAGTGAATATCGTCGGGAATGTCGATATCGGTTTTCTGGACTTCTTCGACGTTCACGTCCTTGAAGGTCACGATGCGCACGGACTTGACGAAACGGCTGGAACGGTAGACATCCCATACCCATGCGTCAGTCAGCTGCACATCGAAATACACGTCCTGACCAGCGGAACGCACGTTGAAATCGACCTTATTCGCCAAGTAGAAGCGACGCTCAGTCTCCACCACATAGGTGAACAGCTTGATGACGTCACGGTATTCCCTATACAGCGCGAGTTCGGCGTCGGTTTCGTAATTGTCGAGATCCTCGGCACTCATGCTTGTTTACTCACTCACTTTCCGTATCGCGTTTGCGGCCGCGGCCCAGCGTACGCCACCATGCTTCCTTTGAGGGCTTGCGTTCTGCCTGACCGTACGGCCAGTTGCTTTCCTCTTCGAGACTGTGGCGCGTGTTCTTCTGCGTATCGTCGTGGTGCTCGGCCTGTGGCTCGACTGGCTGTGCGGCCGCCGGCGTCTGGGCCTGGGACTGCACGTCACTCGTCGTGGCGCCGGCTGCCTCACCACGCTGTGCCGGCTCGGGTTCCGGCTTGTTCTGCTGGATGGCGATGGAATGCTCGCGCGCGGACAGCGCTTCCTTGACACCCGGGTTGTCCTCAATCAAGTGCATGCCAAAAGCGTCAAGCGAACGAATCGGATCGTACTCGTCAGCCAACGTGTCCATGACGATAAGGTCCTGGTATTTGTTGTTTTCGGCATCCCACAACGCGTCGCGCGAGGTGCCGGACGGCACGAAGCCGAGCGACTGGTAGACCGAAATCGAGCGGCTGTTCTTTTCCGGCACGCTCACCCAGATGCGGTGCATGCCCAAGCCGGCCGGTTCGGGCGCGAAACCGTAGGTCATCACACGCGGCATGGCGTCACGGGAGTAGCCGCGGCCACGGTATTCACGGCCCAAGATGATCTGGATGCGGGCGGACTTGGACCAGCCGTCGATGTCGATAAGGAAAATCATGCCGATGACATTATCGGTACTGGCCGCATCGAGCTGACCGTCATCGTCATGGTCGGCGTCAGTCAATACGGCCCATGCGATGGTGCGGCGGGATTCCGGATCACCCACACCGGATTCGGCGGGTGCCTGACCGGCTTCCCAAGCCTGGGAGCGGCGGACCCACGTGTGTACGATGGCGCGTTCGGTGACCGCATCCTTGCCGGTGATCTTGGATGCGCCATAGAAGGCATCAAGTTCATCCAAACGAGCCAGGTCCTCGACGGTGGCGGGGCGCAGGTGCACCATTTCGCCACGGATTGGCGGAATGACGATGCTCTGTGGCAGATCGCGCTTCAGTTGCGCTTCGGTAGCCATGCTCAGCGTCTCGTTGGTTGCGGTCATCGGTATACGTCCCCCGGTTCGGCTTGTTTCGGCTCACGGTCCAGTGCCGAACATATCTTACTCGACTGGGTGAACGCTGGAAATGCTCTGAGTCGACTTTCTTACAGAATCAATAAAGGCTCCCGCTGGCGGGAGCTGTCTAACGGATTTGAACTGGAGAATTTCCCTACAAATAAGTGCTCCCGCTGGCGGGAGCTGTCCGCGAAGCGGACTGAGGGT